>Ga0302324_100023727_pt1 | contig 11848 bp, 9 predicted proteins | sample Palsa_T0_1_FD_201949 | JGI IMG/M metagenome (GOLD analysis project Ga0302324, IMG submission 201949) | Peat permafrost microbial communities from Stordalen Mire near Abisko, Sweden - Palsa_T0_1 | ecosystem: Environmental > Terrestrial > Soil > Palsa > Peat permafrost | place: Sweden: Abisko... | reverse complement strand
GACCAGCATCACATCCGGCGTGTTGGTGCCCAGCATTCTGGCGACGCCGTAGCCGGAGTGGGTGAGCTCCACAATGGATTCGATCACGAATTCATTGGACTCACCGGCCACGCCCCGCACCAGGGCGGCCAAATTAGGATCGGCCAGGAACAAGACAGCGTTCAGCACTCGCCGCCTGATTTCACCGGCTGGCGCGCACTTCCGCCAGGCGAACGCGCAACGCCTCCGGCAGGGCCGCGTCGATCTCGGGTGTAATCAGGTGCACCGAATCCAGATCCTGAACGTGCACCTTATCCTTCAAGAGGAAACTGGTGAGCTTCATGGGCACGAGATCCGCGACAGGAGCGATCCAGTATCCCCGGCTGGAGCGTTCCGGCATCGAGATGCCTGGAACCGAATCCAAATACTCGGGACGTACCTTTTCATTTGCAAACACCATATGCACCGCGCTCCGAGCCTTGGGCTCCTTCGCATCCACCAGCATGTCGACACCGGCGACATGGCGATAGCGAAACCCGGCAAGCTCGACCGCCGCCGCGATCTCCTCCAAGCGTGGGCGATCGACGGTAATGTCCACATCGCGAGTCAATCTGGCGCCCAACGGATCGATCGCATCCACATGCGAAAAAACCGCAAAGCCGCCGATGATCTGATACGGGATCCCCGCGCTCTCAAGCGCCGAAGCGAGCCGCACCGTAACGTCGTAGAGTTGCTCCACCTTGTTCTCAAAGAGAGTGTTGACGAGCACGGCTTTCTCTCAGTCTCTCACACCATATCCCGTGCCGCTTTTTCAACTACGGTACGATAAACTCCAATGAACCTCGACCAACCGCATGTCTGACGAGCCGCAGCCGCACCTTCGCCGCGAGCTCGGCGTCCGCGACCTGACATTATTTTTAATCGCGTTAATGGTCGGTCCGCGCTGGATCTCGGTCGCCGCGCACGGAGGTCCCGGCACCATCATTTTGTGGATCCTCGCCGCCCTGCTGCTCGCGGTTCCTCTCGCCATTTCGGTCGCCGCTCTCTCTGCGAAGTATCCCGGAGCAGGCGGACTCTACCTGTGGGCGCGCAACGATTTCGGACCTTGGCCTGGATTCCTTAATTTTTGGATTTACTGGCTGGGCATCGCCTTCCTCATTCCAGGCGCCTCGCTCTTCGCGCTTGGAATCGGCGTGTATGCCATGGGCCCTTCTTATGCGTACCTGGCCGAAAACCGTTATTACATGATCGGAGGTTCGCTCCTTCTTATATGGATCGCCCTCGGCACCAATCTCATCGGCCTCAACATCGGAAAATGGACCGAAAACATCGGCGGCGCGATGCCCTGGGCTCTGGGCACCCTTCTCTCCGCGACAGCGCTAATCATCGGACTCCGTCACGGTTCCGCGACCCATCTTAATCTCCAGACGGCGTGGCCGGTCTGGAATTGGGACACCATGAATTCCTGGGCCGCGATCGCCTTCGCCATGACCGGCATGGAAGCAGCAGGTATGATGGCGGCGGAGATTCGCGATCCCTTGCGGACCATCCCCCGCGCCGCAGTGATCAGTTCGACCTTCGTGGCGCTCTTCTATATTGCGTCGACACTCGCGTTGCTGGTCATGATGAGTCCGCAAAACATCAGCGAGATGAACGGACTCGCTGAAGTCAGCGCCACCGCGGGCGCGGAGCTCGGGATGCCCTGGCTCGCTCCCGCGGTCGTTTTGATGATCACACTGAATATCCTCGGCAGTTTCGGAGGACTCGGCTCATCGGTGTCGCGCATGCCTTTCGCCGCCGGCGTCGATCATCTGCTGCCCGCGGCGTTCGGAAAAGTTCATCCGCGCTGGCATACGCCGCACGTTGCGATATTGTCGCTGGGCGCGGTCGCGACCTTCCTTCTAATCGCCTGCCAGGCTGGCGACACCGTCAAAACCGCCTACCGGACCATCGTCGATTTAACCGTCATCGTAGGATTTCTACCCTACCTATATATGTTCGCCAGCGCCTGGAAGGCCAGGAAGTGGTTCAGCGCTGTATCCGGCTCGGCCGTCACGCTTTTGGCGATCGCTTGCTCCATCATTCCTCCGCCGGAAGTAAAAAGGTTCTGGTTGTTCGAAGGAAAGCTGGCGTTGGGGACGGTAGCCGCTATCGCTTCGGGCTGGGTCCTCTATCGCAGGAACAAGAGGCGCGGGTGAAAACATACCGTTCAGGATCGGCCACCGCTCCCTGCAGTCACGGCCGGACCGTGTGGTTTTCATTGGCTATCGGTACCAACGTGATGCTGGTATGATCGGAACCATTGAGCGATCAGCAAGGGTCCGATTTCAGCATCCAACGTGAGGATGCGGTCTGCTTCACGGCCGGGCTGCACGGCGTTTCCTTTGGCGCGGGAACGATTCATGCGTACCTGGCATCGGACCGGACGCCGCCTAAAGTCACTGCGGGAATTTCCGTCGGCGCGCTGACCGCGGCGGTGATGGAGCGCAGTTACAGGGACCTGCGCGGATCGCGAACGGAAGCCGCGCGGTGGACCTGGCTGCGGCGCTATCTTTCCTTCCTGCTGGATCAGCCATACGACGTCGCCTGGCATGCGATCCCGAATCCGTCCGATTTTGTGGCCGATGTGCCGCCGGTCGCGGAGACCGGTCTTCCCGCGGATCCGGAGTGGGAGATGCGCGAGGCGAAAGCGCGGCGCAAGCTGCACATCATCGCGCGGTTCGGGCGCTGGTGCTCCCATCTGCCGCTGACGGTGAGTTCGGCGGGATGGATCATGGTGCGCTACACCAGGCATCAGGAGCAATGGCAGTGGTGGAACGCGCTGGCGCTATGGGCGCGGGTGTTATTCGTCGAATGGGTGTTGCTGCTGCAAATCATCCTGCGGCCGCAGTTTTTTCCGGAATGGCAATTCCGCACGAGCGGGAAAATGATTTCGCACTTCCCGGTGCGTCCTTTATTCGGATGGAAGTTATGGCTGGCGACGCTCTTTCTGGGCTCGGCCACCATCACGCTTTGGATCGTGAATCTGTGGGTGGTGCTGGAGGAAATTTTTCAGGAAAAGACCACGCACGTGCTTCATCTGGGGCTGCTGCTGGGATTCACCTGCGCGCCGCTGGTGCCGATTTTTCTGCGCCGCTGGATGTATCGGACGAACAATTGGGGATTCAAGAAAATCCTGACGCACCTGGGGATCCGCAAATCGTTAATCGACGATTTTTATCTGCGGCTGAAATTATTCCGGCTGTTCGAAGAACACGGCGCGACGCCGGTGATGAAGGATTTGACGTTCCCGGTGCTGATGGTCGCGGCGCCTTTGCAGATTGTCGATTCGTCGCCCAGCCAGCTGTGGCCGGGCACGAGAAGCAACGTCTCGATCGTGGAGGCGCTGCGGACCAGCCTGGCGATCCCGCGGCTCTACGCGCCGACGGTGGTGACGGGAGAGAGTCTGGCGAGTTGGGTGGGAGCCAACAAGCTGCCGGGGCGGCTCGACTTGGTGGACGGGTCGGTGGTGCGGCACAATCCTTTGCCGGCGTTGGTGCGGTTTTTGGCGGCGCCTCAAAATGCCGAAGTGGCGGAAATCCTGTCGAAGCCGGAGAGCCGCGTGCATTTGGTTTACGATATTCCGATTCAACCGAAGCCTTTGCCCGCGACCGGGCGAAGCGCATCGAATGAGGAGCCTCTGCTGCCCAATATTGTCGACACGGGATTCGCGAGCAACCGTTTGGAGCGCCGGCGCGACAGCCGCCTGGAAGTGGTGCGCACGAATTACGTCACGGAACTGGAACGGGTGCTGCGGGCGGCGACGGGTAAAGTGAACTCGCCCGAAGTGAACACCATCACGGTGGAGGAGATCGCGCCGGAAGAGGAGCTGACGCTCGCGAATACGCTGCAGCCGACGGAAACAGAAATTCTGACGCACATCGCGGCGGGATGCCGGCAGACTTTGTCGGTGCTGTACAAAGGCGAGATCGCCGAGTTCGGGAAGGGCGCCGCGGTCGAGTGCAACGCGCTGCTGCGGCAGATCGCGCCGAAGCGGGATTGGCACATCTCGGATCGCTACGGGACGCCGGGGTTGAGTGAGGTGTGCCGGCATTGTCCGCGCACGCTGCACGCGGCGGCGAAGCCGGTGGATGGGACGCTGCCGGTGAATTTTCGCGCGGCGTCACCTGGAAATACAGCCGGAGATCTGGCGAAACGTTTTCCGGAGCTGGCGGGGGATCGGCCGCGCATCGTTTTCGTCGCGAGTGGCGGCGTGTTTCGAGGTTCGTTTCACGTGGGCATGATCGGCGCCATGCACGCGACAGGATTGAAGCCGGACATGATCGTCGGCGCGTCGGTAGGAACACTGCTGGGGGCCGCACTGGGGTCGATGTATTCCTCGAGCGGGCAGCAATCCCGCGTGAAGCTGCGCCGTTTGACGAACCTGTTCGTCGAAGCGGACCAGCGCATCGCGCTGACGAAAACGCTGAAGGCGGCAATTAAAGATGTGGGGATCCGCAGCCGCGGCGCGAGCATGAATCTCTCGCCGAACGTGCTTCGAAAAATGGTGCGCGCAGGCAGCCGGCAGGATCCCGGGAGCGCCATCACGGGAGCTCCGCCGGCGCTGATCGACGCCATCTCCGACTTATTCCTGATTCCATATCGCGCCACGGCTCGCATCGCTGCGGAGTTCGTTGCCGGGCACGTCACGCGCGCCATGAACACCTTCTGGACGCAGATTAAAACGGAAACCATCGACCGGCTGGGCATCCGCGATGCGCTGATCGGCTCCTCATTATTGGAGCGCGAAACCAGGCTCGTGCTGGGCGATGTGTCCCATGATGTGCAGCCGTTTCTGGAACACAGCCGCATCGCATTTTTCGCGACGGCGGTGAATCTGGTTACGGAGTGGATCACCATTCTCGGCTCGCAGCTGACCGCCGATCGCTACGATCTGATTGAGGCGCTGCTGGCCTCGAGCGCTTTTCCCATGGCGTTCGCGCCGCGGCGCGCGAGCGCTCTTTATCCCGGCGTCGGCCGGCGCGATGTGTTTTATGGCGACGGAGGAATGTTCGACAATCTTCCCTTTATCCCGGCGTTTGAGGTGCTGCGTGAAGTGCAGGCCGATCGTTTGCAATCGACGCTCGGCCGCGGGCGGTGGCGCGAGGAACTGGCGCGGCGGCATCGCGAGCCGGATTTGTTTGTGGTGGGCGCGTTGAATATCCGGCAGACGGACGACGAACCGGACGCGTACGATTCGCTGCGCAAGATTGCCGAGCGCGCGATATCGCTCGAAGACAACGAAAAAATCTATGGCATGGAAAGAGCCGCCGCCGGAATCGACCGCCAATTGGGGCAGCTCCGTGAGGAGCATGACAGCGGCGATGCCGCGCTGGCGAAAGAGCAGGAGGAGTTTCTGAACGGGATCGTCAACGCGGCGGTGATGCCGGTTTATCCCGCCGACGCCGACCATTTGAACGGGACCTACGAGTTCTGTGCGGCCATGGGCATGGATCGCGACAAAATTCGACGCTCGATCGCGGACGGATGTTTTCAGACGATGCTCGGCATCGCGCGGGCGCAGGAAGAAGGTCCGTACTCCATGACGGGGCGCAGCATCGCGGCGCTGACCGCGCTGGGGCGCGTGCCGGAGATCGTTATCGAGCGTGAACAATCGCCGAAACATTATGGCAGGTGCCCGTATTTCCGAGTCGCGGGGCAGTCGATCCCGTGTCCGTTCGAAGGGATGCACGGAATTTACCGGACTTGCGGGGAGGATTTGGTGCATATACGGGCAATCACAGGCTGACGCATGGCGGCTCGGTCGGCGTATGAGCATTCGCTTCAGCAAGCGGATCTTTTCGTGGACTATGCTACCGCATGCGGTGGCGTTCGCAAAGTAGTTTGGAGTTTTCCGCAACCTGTGAAGCCTGTGCCACCACCTCATGCTAGCTGGTTGCGATCAGGTGGCACAGACTTTTAGTCTGTGTATGCGCTGCGCAGGTCTTCCAGCAGATCCGGCCCCGCGTTGCGGGGATAGCCGAAATCCCAGAAAGGGTCGCCCGGAGCGCTTTCCCACACCCGCTGATCGCACTCTATCAGTAGCTTTTTTAAGCGCTCATCGAGCGCGAGAACTTCATGATCCTCCGCGCCCGCTTGTGCGAGAATCGCGCGCACATCAAGATCGTTGCGATAATCCTCCAAGCCTAGCGAATACCCTCGCTCGACCTGCTCCACGAACTCGCGCCATTGTCGCACGAGTCCCGCGCGGCCTTCGCGGACCACATGCTCCGGGTATCCGTTCTCGCGAAGATATTCCTCCACGGTCATGGCCGGTCCGCCTGGCGCCGGAAGTATCGTTCGCCGTCATTAGGCTTGAAAAACGTGCGAATCGTCCGGTCGCGATTGTAGGCTCCGAAGGCGCCGGAACGCTTGTCGAAGCGCGTAACGACCCCGTCGGATTTTGCGATTTCGAGAATCGGACCACCGGCCGGCGCATCGCGCAATTCCTGTGCGAGATGCAGATACTCTTCGGGCGAAATGTTGCCGAACTCCCGGCCATGTTTCGCGAAATGCTCTTCGAACTGCTTGCGGGAGCGGAACCCCGGTCCGCCCGCGAGCAGCAACAGAGCCGCCAGCAACAAGCCGATCGCGATGCGTGCTAGCCTCATAACGCTATTTCCCTTCCTCCGTCCAGAATCGATTTGCGCGCCGCTTCGATGACTCGTTCATTATGACGGCTATTGGCGGGAGTCGCGATGATGCCCTCCTCGTCAGAGCCTTTGCGGCACGCCTCGACAATGCGCTCAATCGACCGGAAGCCATAGCCGACGACACCTTGAAAGGGGACGTATTGAAAATACTCCGAACTCGGCTCGCTGTAAGGTCCGCCCAGATACGCGTACTCGATTCCCCGGTATTGATCGCTATGCCGGATCATCGCGCCGCCGGCATCACCGGAACACCACATCGTCAACCCCTGCATATTGGACCCCGGGCCGGTTTCCGGATACCCCAGGCTGTTCTGCACATTGAGGCACGCGCCGTTCGACCAACGCACGCGCGCATCGGTCCATAAAAAACCCTCCTTGCCGTTCGGATAGCGGTCACGCAATCCGGAGACACTGACGGCGACCGGCTCCAGCCCGGTGATGAACTGCACCAGGTCCACATAGTGGCAGCCGATATAGCAGAACGCATCCGAATTTTCGCAAGTGCACCAGTTCTGAAAATTCGAGTGCCGATAATTCCACTTTTCATGCAGGCAGGCGTGGCCCAGACGGAACTCGCCGAATTTCCCTTCGCGATACGCGCGCCGAGCCATGAGGCTGCGGTCGTCGAATCGCTTGTGATAATCGATCCCGACGAAGAGGCGACGTCTCCTTGCTTCATTCTCGATTGCTTCGGAATCAGCAACAGTCATGACCAGCGGTTTCACCGCGCATACGTGCAGATCGGCTAACAGCGCCGCCATGATCACGTCGCGATGCAAGGGGTCGGGCACGGCGACGACCGCGAGTTGCCGGGGAGCCATCGATTTCAGGACACTCGCATAACTCTCTGTCGTCGCCTCGAAGGACCGTTCCGGAAACGCGGCTCGAATGATCTCCGACGCGGCCAATTTTTCGAGCGTCGCCGGATTGCGCGCGCACACGCGAATATTTCCGATGCGTCCCAGCCGCTGCAACTGATAGAACGACGGCAGCAGTTGATCGTGGGTAATCATGCCGCCGCCGATGACGACCACGTCAAACATGTTCAACGGAGAATCTCCGCAGCGGCCTCTTCAAATGCGCCCAGACTCTCTTCCAAGGCCACTTCCGTGATCGACAACGGCGGGCAGATTTTGACCGTAGCGCTCCCGAATCCGACCGGTGCGAACATCAGCACGCCCTTCTGAATTGTCCTCCAGACCAGGTCGAACGCCGCATCGGCATCGGGTTCTTTCGATGCCGGCCGCACCATCGCGACGCCCGCCACAAGGCCTTTCCCCGCCACGTTGCCCATCTGCGGATAACGCGACTTCATCGCACGTAAACGGGCGTGCAGCAGTTCTCCCAATCGTCTGGAGTTCTCCACCAAGCCCTCGTTTACGATCAGATCCATCGAGGCAATCGCCGCGGCGCAGGCGATTGGATTGCCGGTGTGCGTCGAAGTCATGCTGCCCGGCGGATGCAGATTCATTACCGCCGCCCGGCCAGCCACCGCGGACAATGGAAGCGAGCTGCTGATGCCTTTTCCGAACAGCGCCAAATCCGGGACGATTCCATAATGTTCGAACCCCCACATGGTTCCGGTGCGGCCGAAGCCTGCCTGCACTTCATCGCAGACCAGGAGAATTCTATGACCCGAGCACCACTCCCGCAACGCCTGCATATACTCCCGCGGAGCGAACGCCGCGCTGCCGCCCTGATACGTCTCCAGAATCACTCCGCAAACGTTTTGCGGATGGACGCCGCTCTCCGTCAGAGACTCCATGAAAAAATCGAAGGAGGTGTTCGGCGTGCGGAATCCATCCGGAAACGGCGCCTGCGCGAAGCCCCGGTCCAAGTTCACGATCCATTCCTTCAGTGAAGGAATGCCTCCCGCCAACTGCGCGCCGAGCGTGCGTCCATGAAACGCCTTGTCGAACGAAATGATCACGTTCTTGTCGCGTCCACCCATTTTCACGCCGTGCGTCCGGCACAGCTTGATGGCGGCTTCCACCGTTTCCGATCCAGTGGTCAGCAGAAAAACACGGTCCAGCGACAAAGGCAGCAGCGCCGCCAGCTTCTCCACGGTCTTCGCGCGAATGGCGCTCGGGAAGCAGTAGTTGTGGAGAAGCCCGGAAGCTGCTTGCGCCGTGATCGCATCCACGATTTCACGGCGTCCATGCCCCGCGTTCGCCACCAGCACGCCGCTGGACCAATCGATCCAGCGATTGCCCCACGCATCGCAGACTTGAAAACCTTCGGCGCGATCCCAAACAATCGGCGGCTGTCCTTCCATCGAAACCGGCTCGTGGCGATGAAGGCTCTCGAGGATCTGAATAGATTCCGGCGCCGGAAGCGGCGTGACGATCTGCCGCAAAGCAGTGCTCACGCGCGCAACGGGGCGCGGAATGAGATCAAACTGGCGGGACATGAGTGAGTTCTCATTGTACCGGTAACTCTTCAGAACCGCGACCTTCGGAAGCGGTCCTTCACCTTCGAACAATGCCTCATACCCGTTGCCAATCTCTTTTAAAGTGTTTCGGCACGCAGAATCAGGCAGAAATTGTCCTTAAGCGTTAGTCACGTAAAGCCACACCGGCAAAGCCCTTCGCTTATCCGCGAGTTATTTTAGCGCGAGCGGCCCACAAAAACACTACCCCCGAAACGAGCTGTGACCGGAGGGCGCGGTAAAATGGAAATGCAGATGTCTCTGCCCGTTTTTCTCGCACTCATGACTATTATTGTGTCCGCCGACGAAGCTGTTAAGCCGCCCGTCGCTCCCATCGTCCCGCACTCTTCGACCACGCTCGGTGAAACGCGCGTCGACAATTATTTCTGGCTGCGCGATCGTGGCAATCCCGAAACGATCAAATATCTGGAAGCTGAAAACGCGTACACCAAAGCGGAGATGAAGCATACCGATGCGCTGCAATCGAAGCTCTACTCGGAAATTCTCGGCCGCATCCAGCAGACCGATCTCAGCGTCCCCACGAAACACGACGATTACTTCTATTACTCCCGTACCGAAGAAGGCCAGCAGTACGCGATCTATTGCCGCAAGCATAATTCTCTCGATGCGAAAGAAGAAGTTCTGCTCGACGGCAACCAGATGGCCGAAGGGAAGAAATATTTTCGCATCGGCAACTTCGCCGCGAGTCCCAATCAAAAGCTCCTGGCCTATTCCGTAGATTTTGAGGGCGACGAAGCCTATACCATCCACGTGAAGGACCTGGCGACCGGGAAACTGCTCGCCGATACCATTCCGAACACCTACTATTCGCTGGAATGGGCCAACGATAACGCGACGTTTTTCTACACGATACTTGACGCCGCCAAGCGTCCTTACAAGGTTTACCGTCACACCCTCGGCGTGAAGAAAAACACGCTGGTATGCCACGAAACAGATGAACGATTCACGGTGGAGCTCGAAAAAACCAGAAGCCGCGCCTACATTCTGATCAATATCGGCAGCTCCCTTACCTCGGAAGTCCGCTATATTAAGGCCGACAAGCCGAAGGGCCGATTCGCGACTCTGCTGCCGCGGATTCAAGAAACGGAGTACGACGTCGCGCATCACGACGACTCCTGGTTCATCCGCACCAACGACGGCGCCAAAACCTTCCGGCTGATTGAGGCCCCGGTGAAGGATCCGTCGCGCGCGAATTGGAAAGAGGTGATCCCGGCGCGTCCCGAAGCGACTATTGAGAGCGTCACCGCCTTCAAGGACGATTTAGTGACCGAGGAAAGGGATCGCGGCCTCATCAAGATTCGCATTCAGAATTTCTCGACGGGAAATGTTCACTATGTCGAATTTGTCGAGCCTGTCTACACCGCGAGCCTGGGCGCAAATGCCGAGTATGATACCAAGCTGCTGCGATTCAATTACACTTCGCTGGTGACGCCTAATTCGGTGTTCGATTACAACATGGACACGCGCGCCAGGGAGCTAAAAAAACAGCAGCCGGTGCTGGGCGGGTACGATCCGGCGAAATATCAATCGGAACGAATCTACGCAACGGCCTCTGATGGCGTCAAGGTGCCGATTTCGCTGGTCTACAAAAAGGGCCTGGTGCAGAATGGAGGCGCGCCCATGCTGCTCTACGGCTATGGAGCGTACGGCATCAGCATGGATCCTGGGTTCAGCTCCGACCGGCTGAGCCTGCTCGATCGGGGCTTCATTTACGCCATCGCGCACATCCGGGGCGGCGCGGATCTCGGCAAGCCGTGGCATGAAGACGGGCGCATTCTCAAGAAGAAAAATAGCTTCACCGACTTCATCGCGTGTGCCGAACATCTGATCAAAGAAAAGTACACATCGCCAGGCCGGCTCGCAATTATGGGCGGGAGCGCGGGCGGTTTGTTGATGGGTGCGGTGACCAACATGCGGCCGGATTTGTTTGCGGTGGTGGTGGCGAAGGTGCCTTTCGTCGACGCGCTGAATACCATGCTCGATGCGTCGCTTCCGCTGACGGTGGGCGAATACGAGGAATGGGGCAATCCGAACGAGAAGCAATACTACGACTACATCAAATCCTACGCGCCCTATGAAAACGTCGGGGCCAAGCAGTACCCCACCATCCTGATAACCGCGGGGCTGAACGATCCGCGCGTATCCTATTGGGAACCCGCGAAGTGGACGGCGAAGCTGCGGGCAATGAAGCAGGACCATCATTTGCTGCTGCTCAAAACCAACATGGGCAGCGGACACTTCGGGTCGTCGGGACGGTATGAATATATCAAGGAGACCGCGTTCGACTACGCGTTCATTCTGGACGCTCTTGGCTGTTGAATAACGCTATCCTTGGTTCATGAATCCGCAACAGCCTCCAACGGAGATCACGCTCCTCCACACCACCGATTACCGCGAATCGTACGCCAACAGCGTGCAGGTGCGCGTCAGCCTGTGGGACTTTTTCCTGTTGTTCGGGACCATCAATCAAAGCGCTCCCGATAAAGTATCGATCTCCAATTTTCAGGGGTTGTTCCTGAGCCCGCAGCAGGCCAAGGCTTTGGCGAATGTGCTCAATCAGAATATTCAGCAATATGAGACGGCGTTCGGCGAAATCAAGCTGGCGCCCCATGCCACCGGCGGCGTGATTCAGTAGCGATTCCAACGTGGCGTATTCCCGGCGCGCGTCTTCGCTGCTCTTTTTCCTTGCCTTCCTGGCATTGATGATCGCGCTGCATCGGCCCATGTT
>Ga0302324_100023726_pt1 | contig 11848 bp, 11 predicted proteins | sample Palsa_T0_1_FD_201949 | JGI IMG/M metagenome (GOLD analysis project Ga0302324, IMG submission 201949) | Peat permafrost microbial communities from Stordalen Mire near Abisko, Sweden - Palsa_T0_1 | ecosystem: Environmental > Terrestrial > Soil > Palsa > Peat permafrost | place: Sweden: Abisko... | reverse complement strand
CTCCAGCACGGATTGCGGCGTCGGATACTGCTTGTCTTCCGGACCGTGAGTGTGAATGGCCATGCGGATGTTGTACTCCTTGACGAACTTCTCGATAGCGCCCAGATTGGTGTGCGTGGGCGCGCAGACCATCATGGGCATGCCGCACATCCTGGCATATTCGAAATACCGGCGGATATCGTCCGGATCGTCCTTCGCCAGCGTGATGTTCCCGCCGCTCACAATGGTGAGGCCGGCGCGCTCGAATTCCTTCCGCCCGTTTTCAAGCTCCTCCGGACTGCTGCGATACGGCAGGTGAAACTCCTTGACGCTGACATACGGCGTGCGCAGCTCTTTGATGCACCGGATGGCCAAAGCGCGGCTGTACTCGCGCAGCGAGTAGCTGGCCACGCCCAGCTTGATCCCGCCGGATGTCTCATCGGCGGCGCTGCCGCGTCCCGGCGTGCCCAAGCCTGCCAGACCGGCTGCCGCCAGGAAGCCGCGGCGATTCAGTTCAAGGCTCATAATGCAACCATTTTACATTGATTTTTTCTTTGAATCCCGCGGCCGTCTGCGCCACTCCATTATTATGTCTGGGTGATTTGCATGACAGCCCAAGAAACCGACCAACCCTATCGCCTGGCCTGTCTGGAACTGCACGGTGGGAATCAGGCAGGCGCCTACTCCGCTGAGCTTCCGGGACTTGCAGGCTGGGTCTCGTGCCGTCCGTTAGGCGCCTCTCAACGCGGCGGAGATCTCTATTACCTGTCGGCCTGCAGCCAGGGAGTCATCGCCCGAGTGGTGCTGGCCGACGTCGTCGGCCATGGAGAGATCGTCAGTTTCGCCGCCGTCCGCCTGCGCGACGCCCTGCGCGAGCATGTCGATCACTGGGACCAATCCCAACTGATCCGGCGCCTCAACGAGAGCGTTCTCAAAGGCGCGCCGCACTCCCGGTTTGCCACGGCATTTCTGGCCAGTTTCTACCGCGAGTCCGGCGAGTTGCTGTTCACCAACGCCGGCCATCAGCCTCCCTTGTGGTATCGTGTGGCAACCGGGGAGTGGAGCTTTCTGCTCGATTCGACGCCGTATAGCAAAGAAATCGTGGATTTACCTCTCGGCATGATCGATGGAACCTCCTACAGCCAAACCGCCGTGCAATTGGACGTGGGCGACCTGCTGCTCTTGTACACGGACGGCATCAACGAATCCTACGACGAATCGGGCGAACAACTCGGGCTGGAGCGCCTACTATCGATCGCGAACGGCCTGCCAGTCGACTCCGCCGCGGCTGCCGGCCAGGCGTTGCTGTCGGCCGTCGAAGAGTTCCGCGGGTCCGTCCCGCCGGCGGACGATGAAACCGTGGTAGCGCTCGAACGCCGCGGAGGGCCCGCGTGAGTCTGCAATTGAAGTTCGTGATGCCCAGCGACCCGCGCTACTTGCCCGTCGTGCGCGGGGCGATCGGCCCTCTGGCCGCCGCCATGGGCTGGGACGAATCGGACTGCCGTGCCATCACGCTCGCGCTGGATGAAGCCGTCGCCAACATCATCCGGCATGCGTACCACAACCGCGCCGATGGCCTCATCGAGTTGGAATGCCGCGAGAGCGCGGACGGGTTGGAAGTCACATTGCTGGATAACGGCGAGGCTCCGGACAGGACTAGAGTATGTGCGCGTGCAATTGCCTGCGATCAACCGGGCGGACTCGGAACTCACATCATCAAGGATGTGATGGACACGGTGTCGTATCAGGCGACGCCCGCGGGAAACCGTTTCGTGGCCACCAAGCGGCTCAGGAAGACGATATGAAAATCTCGATTCGCGATGCGGGAACAGTGAAGATCGTGGAAATCGAAGGAGATGTGGATCTGGGCACTTCTCCGGATCTCCGCAGCGCCCTGTTCGAAACCTTGCTCGAAGCACCCAAGCTGGCCCTCAACCTGGCCGCTATCCGCTACATCGATAGCTCCGGTATCGCCACCCTCCTCGAAGTGCTCCAGGACTCCCAGCGCCGCAACAAGGAATTCGTACTGTTCGGACTCAGCCCCGCCGTCCAGCAGGTCTTCCACCTCACGCACGTCGTCCGCATCTTTCAGGTTTTCCAAACCGAGGAAGAGGCCCTGGGAAGCGCGTGATGCAATTTGTGGCGGAGGTGGGCGCTGCAACCGAACGAAGCGTAGCCTACGTCGGCGGCTTGGCTCAGCTCTTCGGGAAATCCCTGCGGCTGCTGTTCCTGTCGCCATTGAAGGGCAGCCGCCTCGCACAGCGGGCGGTGCACCAGGCCATGGCCGTGGGCGTGGGCGCCCTTCCCATCGTTTCGCTCATCACTTTCTTTGTCGGCGTCATTATCGCACTGCAAGGCGCGTACCAGTTGCAGCGGCTGGGCGCCATGCAGTTGGTGGCCAGCCTGGTCTCCATCTCCATCACCCGCGAATTGGGCCCGCTGATCACAGCCATTGTCGTCATCGGCAGATCCGGCTCGGCCTTCGCCGCGGAAATCGGCACCATGCGCGTGACCGAAGAACTGGACGCCCTGGAAACCATGGCGCTCGATCCGGTTGCGTTTCTGGTGGTGCCGAAATTCCTGGCCATGGCCGTCATGATGCCCTGCCTCGCCATCTGGTCGGACTTCATGGGCGTCCTGGGCGGCTGTCTGTTCGGAGTCGTCAGTGGCAACTTCACGTTCGGCAGCTACGTGATCGCCACCCGCGACGCCCTGGTCGCGCGCGACATCGCCACCGGCATCGTCAAGGCCCTGGTTTTCGGCCTGGTCATCACCGCGGTCGGCTGCCAGGAGGGCTTCTCCACCGGCGCAGGCGCCGAAGAGGTGGGACGCTCCACCACCTCAGCCGTGGTCAACTCCATCCTCCTTGTCATCCTGATCGATCTCGTCTTCACCACGTTGTTCTACCTCGCGCGGGGGAGCGCATAAATGGCCGCGCCCGCCGCTCCCGCTCCCGTCATCTCGGCGCGCGACCTCCGCGTGCAATACGGCGACCGCGAGGTTCTGCATGGCCTCACTTTCGAAATCGTCCACGGTGAGACCATGGTCGTGATCGGCGGCTCGGGCTCTGGCAAGAGCACCCTTCTCCGGACTTTGGTGGGCCTCGAAAAGCCGTCCTCCGGCGAAGTGCGCATTAAAGGCGTGGACATCGCCAAAGCCTCAGCCCGCGAGATGGATGTCATCCGCAAGAAAATCGGCTTGGCGTTTCAGGGCGGAGCATTAATCGGCTCGCTGCCGGTGGGCGAGAACATCGCGCTGCCTTTGCTGGAACACACCACGCTGAAACCCACCACCATCGAGGTGATGGTCCGCATCAAGCTGGAGCAGGTGGGCCTGACCGGCTTCGAGAATTACAGCCCCGCGCAGCTCAGCGGAGGTATGCGCAAGCGCGCCGCGTTCGCCCGCGCCATGGCCATGGACCCCGAGATCCTGTTCTTCGACGAACCCTCCGCTGGCCTGGACCCCATCACCGCGGCTGGCATCGACGATCTGATCCTGGAACTCAAGAAAGCTTACTCTATGACCATGGTGGTGGTGACCCACGAACTCGCCAGCGCCTTCCTGATCGCCGACCGCATCATTCTGCTCGACCGCGGAAACATCGTGGCCATGGGTCCGGCCCAGGAAGTCCGCGATAGCACGCACCCGCGTGTCCGCCAGTTTCTCGACCGCGTGGCCGACACTGCCCAGGACGACGACGTGGACCACATGCGCATGTACACGGAAGGAATAAAGTGAAAGGATTGGGGAGCTGAAAGATGAACGCCATGCGCGAACGCACTCTCGTGGGGCTGTTTGTTTTGATTGCGGGCGGCCTGTTGATCGGAACTATGCTGGCCATCTCCGGCGGTTTCGCTACTTCGACCGTAGCTCACCGGTCCTATTTCAAGTTTGCGGGCGGCGTGCAGCCCGGCGCGCCGGTACGCTACGGCGGACTGACCGTCGGCAAGGTGACACGCGTGCGCGTGGATCCCGGCAACTCCACGCGCATCGAAATCGATGTCGCCGTGGACCGCGACGCGCCGCTGAAAACCGATAGCGTGGCTAAGATCTCGACCCTCGGCCCGTTGACCGACAACTACATCGAGATTGCCACCGGCACCGAGCACGCGCCGCTGGCGCCTCCCGGTTCGGAACTGCCATCGGAGGAGGCTTTCGGCCTGCCGCAGTTGGGCGACGCCGCGCAGGCCATGATGCCCGATGTGCACATGGCCCTCAGTAAACTGAACCAGAACCTCGACGGCCTGCAAGTCACCATCGCGCGCGCCAACGATCTGCTCAACGACCGCAACCGCGCCAGCATCGGCAGTTCGCTGCACAACGTCGATCGCCTGGTTTCCGACGCGCGACCCAAAGTGACTGACACGCTAAACAACCTGAACGGCCTGCTCAACGACGCCCGGCCCAAAGTCTCCACCAGCCTGGCCAACGTGCAGGATCTCACTAAAGAGCTGAACGCCAAACTGGCGCCGCTGCTGGACAACCTGAAAACTACCACCGACCGCGCCAACGATACCCTGGCCCACCTGGATTCCACACTGGTGGAGAACCGCCCCGACATACGCGCGTCCGTAGTGAGCCTGCGCGATACGCTGGCCCAATTGAATCAGACCCTGGATCAAAACTCCGCTAACATCGATGAGTTACTGGATAATATCCGCATGTCCACCGAGAATCTGAGATCACTAACTGAAACATTGCAGCGCGCCCCAGCCAGCTTGATCCGAGGCATCAAGGTGCCCGAGCGCAAACCCGGAGACATCCATGAATAACATTGGTCTTGCTGTGGCGATAGCCGCCCTCCTATCCGCAAGCTGTGCCACCACGCGCCCCGTGCATTACTACACCCTGGCGCCCGCTTCCGTCCCGGCAAATCAAAGCAAACCGGACGGCCCCACAATCCTGGTCGGACTCATCGCCACGCCCGAATCCCTGCAGGATACCCGCATCCGCTATCGCGAAAATGCCAACGACGCAGGCTCCTATGAATACCATCGCTGGGAGGAACGCCCCGGCACGATGGTCCGTGACTCGCTGGTGCGTGCGCTACGCGCCTCAGGCAAGTATCGGCGTGTGCTGGAGTCGTCCAGTGCCACCCTGGGCGATTACCTGCTGCGCGGCAAACTCTACGAATTCGCCGAAGTGGACAACCCTGCGATCCAGACAGAAATATCCCTCCATCTCGAACTGATCGACAAGAAGACTAACCGCAGCATTTGGGATCGCCCCTTCGAGCGCGCAGAGCCGGCCACCGGCAAAGCCATGCAGGATGTGGTGCAATCCATGGACCGGAACCTGCAACAGGTGGTTACCGCCGCCGCCGCGGAGATCGACCGCTTCCTGGCCGCCCAGCGCTGAAATTGCGGGAGCGGGCAATCGTGCCTATAGTAAAATAGATTAAATGGTGGGCGGTCGCGGGCTCGAACCGCGGACCTCCTGCTTGTAAGGCAGGCGCTCTAACCGACTGAGCTAACCGCCCAAGGGGGCCTCTGGCCATCGTACCATCCACCCGCCCTTCCCGTCTCAGCTAAGAATTGTCAAATACAAGGTGAGCCTGAAAAGAGGGTCCGTTTCCAATGGACGATGAGCCCGAAATGCGTCCGCCCGGCCCTCCCATTTCAGCCTGTAGTCAAAGTAGCGCTCCCCGGCGGCAAGCAAGCGGCGGCGACTAACACGCGCCGATTTGTCGTTCTCACAAACTGAATTCCGCCAATGAGAAAACCGGTACTTGGTGGTACCGCTTTGGCTGAGGGTGCTGCTGGATGACCTTGTCAATCAACTGCCCCACTTCGGCCTCCAGCCAGACCTCGCCGCACTGGCTGCACACCAGCGCGGGCACGTTCTCGAATTCATAAAGTTCATCGCCCCAGGGCTGCTGATGCGTAATGGTTTTGCGCTCCAGGGAGCCTCCGCAGCGGGCGCAGATGGTCAGATTGAACATAGGGCTATTCTCTCCTTCGGGTCCAGGGATTGTGCCATTTGGCGGCATCATATCTTCCCACACGGCTTGGCGGAGGGCGGCGATGTTGGTGTGGGGCATCTGCTTGAGTTACGAAGCATCGTACCATCCGCCCGCCCCGCCCGTCTCAGCTACAATTAAAGTAGTGTCCCCCGAAGTCTCCAGCGCCCCCGAAGCCCCATCCGTCCCCCCGCCCCCCGACCGCATCGAGCAGTTGTACCACGAACTGGAAGACAAGATCCGCGAGTACCGCCCGCGCGACGATCTCGCACCCGTGGAAAAGGCCTTCCGCACCGCTGTCGAGCTGCACAAGGGTCAGTTGCGCCAGTCCGGCGAGCCCTACATGGTGCATCCCCTCATGGTCGCCCACATCCTGGGCGACATGCGCATGGACCTGGTCACCATCGAAACCGGACTGCTGCACGACCTGGTCGAAGACACCCGCATGACGCCCGACGAAATCCGCAAGGGCTTCGGCGACGAGGTGGCCCGCTGCGTGGATGGCGTCACCAAACTCAGCAAACTGGACATCTTCAACGCCGAGGAACGCCAGGCCGAGAGCTTTCGCAAAATGCTGCTGGCCATGGTGGACGATATCCGCGTCATCATCGTGAAGCTGGCCGACCGCCTCCACAACATGCGCACGCTCGGGTACCTCAGCCCGGAGCGCCGCGCGCACGTGGCCACCGAGACCATCGAAATCTACGCCCCCATCGCGCACCGCCTCGGCATGGGCAAAGTGCGCGGCGAGTTGGAGGACCTGGCCTTCCTCCATCTGGATCCGGAAGCCTTCGCGGACATTGCGCGAACCATCGAATCGAAGCGCCACTCCAATGAAGAATTTCTGAACGAGATCCGCGCGACTGTCGAAAGCGAACTGCGCCGCGAAGGCATTCCCGCGCGCGTGGAAGGCCGCCTCAAGCGCCCGTACTCCGTCTATCAGAAGCTCAAGCGCCAGAAAATCGCGATCGAGCAGGTCTACGATCTGATGGCCCTCCGTATCGTCACCGACTCGGTGAAGAACTGCTACGCCGCGCTGGGCGTGATCCACAACGAGTGGCGTCCCATTCCCGGCCGCATCAAGGACTTCATCGCCATCCCGCGCCCCAATCTCTACCAGTCGCTGCACACGTCCGTGGTGGGGCCGCACGGCCAGCACTTCGAAGTGCAGATCCGCACTGAGGAGATGCACCGCATCGCGGAGGAGGGCATTGCGGCGCACTGGAAATACAAGGAAGGCAAGAAGGGTCCCGCGCCCGACGACCAGCGTATCGCCTGGCTGCGCCATCTGGTCGAGTGGCAGCGCGATATGCAGGATCCCGCCGAGTTCATGTCCACTCTCAAGGTGGATCTTTACCCGGAGGAGGTCTACACCTTCACGCCGCGCGGCAAGGTGATCGTGTTACCGCGCGATGCCACCCCCATCGATTTCGCCTTCGCCATTCACTCCGACGTTGGCCAGACCTGCGTGGGCGCCAAGGTCAATGGCCGCATCGTGCCGCTGCGTTATGCGCTGCGCAACGGCGACATCGTCGAGATCATGACCCAGGCCGGCCACCTGCCCAGCAAGGATTGGCTGACGCTGGTCAAGACCGCCAAGGCCCGCAACAAGATCAAGCACGTCATCAACGCCAGCGAGCGGCTGAAGGCCATCGAGATCGGCGAGAAGTACCTGGAGAAGGAAGCCCGCCGGCTGGGCGTGCAACTGGGCAAGGTATCCAAGGGCAGTCTCGAGAGCGTCGCGGGCGACTACGGCTACGGCAAGATCGAGGATCTGCACGCCGCCTTGGGCTACGGTAAGTATTCCGCGCGCCAGGTGCTGCAAAAGCTGGCGCCCGGACAGGTGCTGCCGGAGCCTGCGGACACGCCGAAGGCGCCCGCGCCGCAGCCGGAAACCATCCCTGCGTCAGCCGGGGCGCCGCGCGGGCCCGATGGCGACGCCGTCATTCGCGTCAAAGGCATGGACGATCTACTGGTCTATCGCGCCAAGTGCTGCAATCCGATTCGGGGCGAAGCCATAGTGGGCTATGTCACGCGCGGCAAGGGCGTGGCGGTGCATTCCAAGGTGTGCAGCAATGTGCAAAATCTGATGTACGACGTGGAGCGCAAAATCGAAGTGGAATGGGCCCGCAGCGTCTCGGACAACTTTCCGGTGAAGATTGTGGTCCAAACGGACGACCGTCCCGGCATGCTCGCTCAACTCACCTCGGTGCTTTCCGACGAAAACGCCAACATCCGCAGCCTGGAAGCCCAAACGGAGACCGACGCGGACGGCGCGCTGGTGGAGATGACCGTCGACGTGCGCGACAAAAAGCAGTTGGAGAAGCTGGTGTCCGCCATGCGCCGCATCTCGGGCGTGCGCGACGTAGAGCGGCAACAGAACTGACATGACCACCGTCACCGACCCCGAACACATCGCCATTTCGAAATCGAAAGGCATCAAGATCGACTGGAAAGACCGCCACTCGAGCGATTACGGTATCGACTATCTGCGCGATAAGTGTCCATGCGCGACTTGCACCGGCGCGCACGGCACGCCGCCGCGCCAGCCGGAAGTGGCATCTGCATCCCCGTTCCAGATGTACAAGCCCGCCTTGAAGATGTTGAGCGTCGAACCGGTGGGCAACTACGCCATCCGCATCCACTGGAGCGACGGCCACTCCACCGGCATTTACTCGTGGGAGCATCTGCGAAACATCTGCCCCTGCGCGCAGTGCCGGCAATGACGTGGTCGCATGGGCTTCAGTCTGTCAGCCTTCCCCGCATTCCAAGATAACGGTGCTACAGGAGAGAGCGTTTGCGTGGGAAACCGCGGCAAACCGTGAGGCGGCCGAGAGCCGCGCTACAGTAATGGGCATGCGTCGCAACCTGATTCTGTTCTGCCTGGCGGCGGCCGTGTCGCCAGCCGCCGTCCCGGACCTCGTCAAAGTAGATACCGGCCGCGTGAAGGGCGTAGTGAATAATGGCATAGCTGCGTTCAAAGGCATCCCCTTCGCCGCGCCGCCCGTGGGTGCGCTCCGCTGGCAGGCGCCCCAGCCCGAGCCGCACTGGAAAGGCGTCCGCGAAGCTAGGGAGTTCGGCCCGCGCTGCATGCAAGGGAATATTTATAACGATATGGTTTTCCGCGACAAGGGTCCCAGCGAAGACTGCCTCTACCTCAACGTGTGGACACCCGCCACATCCGCGAAAGCGCGTCTGCCCGTGATGGTTTGGATCTATGGCGGCGGTTTCGCCGCGGGCGCCGCCTCCGAGCCGCGGCAGGATGGCGAGAACCTGGCGCGGAAGGGCGTCGTGGTGGTCAGCATGAACTACCGTCTTAATGTATTTGGATTCTTTGCGCATGCCGATCTGGCCAAAGAGTCGGGCCACGATTCCTCCGGCAACTACGGTCTGCTCGATCAGTTAGCCGCCCTCGAATGGGTACACAGGAACATTGCCGGTTTCGGCGGTGACCCAGCCAACGTGACCATCTTCGGCGAATCCGCGGGCTCGTTCTCCGTCAGCGCCCTCATGGCGTCGCCGCTGGCGCAGGGCCTGTTCCAGCGCGCCATCGGCGAGAGCGGCGCTTTCTTCGGCACCGTGCTCAACCTGAAGCCGCTGCCCCAGAGTGAAGAGGCGGACGCACAATTCGCAGAGTCCATCGGCGCGCATTCGCTCGCAGACCTGCGTGCCAAGCCCGCTGCCGAACTCCTCGATGCGGCTGCCAAGCAGAACGACATCCGGTTCGCGCCGAATATCGATGGGTACTTCCTGCCGCGGAGCGTGCTTGACATCTACGCGAGCGGCAAACAGAGTCACGTGCCGCTATTGGCCGGATGGAACCACGATGAAGGGGGCTATGGCAGCATCTTCGGCAAAGACGCCCCCACCGCGTCAAATTTCGTGGCGTATGCGCACAAGCAATTCAGCGACAAGGCCGATGAGTTCCTGAAGCTCTATCCGGCAGACAGTGACGAGCAGGCTAAGCGGTCCGCCGAGGATCTGGCGGGCGACCAGTTCATCGGGTTCTCCACCTGGAAGTGGCTCGAGATGCAGGCCGCCACGGGAAACTCGACGCTCTACCGCTATGAGTTCGACGATGCGCCCCCCGCGTCTGTGACTGCGGAGGCCACCGCCGACGCGGCTCCGCGCGGCGCGTACCATTCGGCCGAAATCGAGTTTGTGTTCGGCGCATTGGCATCGAAAGATCTGCCCTGGCGGCCGGAAGACAAAACGCTGTCCGATCTGATGTCATCCTATTGGGCGAACTTCGCCAAGAACGGCGATCCCAACGGCGCGGGCTTACCGCAATGGCCCGCCTACAATAGCCAGGCAAACTACCTGGTCATGCATCTCGACGCAGCCTCCCATGCGGCACCCGACGATCGCCGCGGGCGTTACGAGTTTCTACAAAAATGAAACGATACTTGTGGTGGGACAGGCATCCTGGCCTGTCTCTTCTCTTCTCTCTACTCACCCTGCCCCATGCCGCACTGGCGCTCGGCCAGCCGCGCTACGTGGAAACTATAGCGCAGCCGGGCAGTTTTCCCATCGCACAAGCCGAAACATGTGCCGCCATCTATGTCGACGCGCGCGATTATGCCGGAGTCATCCGCGCCGCCGCCGACCTGCAGGCCGACATAGCCCGTGTCACGGGCTGCACGCCGGCCATCGTACACGACACCGGCCGCCTTGGCACACACGCCATCGTCATCGGCTCAGTTGAAAGAAGCCCGATCGTCAAGCGGCTGGCCGATACCGCCGCCATCGCGGGTAAGTGGGAATCGTTCCTCATCCAGCCTGTACCGAAACCGCTGCCTGGCGTGGCCGGCGCCCTGGTCATCGCCGGAAGCGACAAGCGGGGAACCATCTACGGTATCTACGATCTCTCCGAACAGATCGGAGTCTCGCCATGGTATTGGTGGGCTGACGTTCCCGTGGCCCACAAAGACAACCTCTTCGTGAAGCCCGGCAGGTTCGTCGAAGGCGAACCCGCCGTCAAATATCGCGGCATTTTTCTCAACGACGAAGCGCCTTCGCTGTCCGGCTGGGTCAGGGAGAAGTACGGAGGCTTCAACCACAACTTCTACGTCAAGGTCTTCGAGCTTCTGCTTCGCCTCAAGGGCAATTATCTTTGGCCCGCCATGTGGGGCAGTGCCTTTAACGAGGACGATCCGCTCAATCCCCAACTCGCCGATGAATACGGCATCGTAATGGGGACGTCCCATCACGAGCCCATGCTCCGCGCCCAGCAGGAATGGAAGCGGCATGGCAAAGGTCCATGGAATTACGCCACCAACTCCGGCGTCCTGCATGCGTTTTGGGACGAAGGCATTGAACGCAATAAGGCCTACGAGAGCATCGTCACGCTAGGCATGCGCGGCGATGGCGACATGCCCATGGCCGCCAATGGCGGTATCGAGGCCAACAAGGCGCTGCTGGAGAAGATCGTCGCCGATCAGCGGGCCATCATCGCGCAGCGCATGGGACCGAACGTGTCCAGCGTGCCGCAAGACTGGGCGCTTTATAAGGAAGTGCAGGAGTATTACGAGGCGGGAATGCGCGTCCCGGACGATGTGACTTTACTCTGGTGCGACGATAATTGGGGTAACTTGCGCCGGCTCCCAACCCTTGAAGAACGGAGGAGAGGCGGCGGCGCCGGGATCTATTACCACTTCGACTATGTGGGCGGCCCCCGTAATTATAAGTGGCTCAACACGATCCCTATCGCCAAGGTTTGGGAACAGATGAATCTGGCCTATCGGTACGATGCCCGGCGCATATGGATCGTCAATGTCGGCGACCTCAAGCCCATGGAGTTTCCAATCGAATATTTCCTGAGCCTGGCCTGGAATCCGCAGCGATGGCCGCACGGTAAGATCGCCGAGTTCGGCAGGCTGTGGGCGGAGCGCGAGTTTGGGTCAACCTATG
>Ga0302324_100023725_pt1 | contig 11848 bp, 13 predicted proteins | sample Palsa_T0_1_FD_201949 | JGI IMG/M metagenome (GOLD analysis project Ga0302324, IMG submission 201949) | Peat permafrost microbial communities from Stordalen Mire near Abisko, Sweden - Palsa_T0_1 | ecosystem: Environmental > Terrestrial > Soil > Palsa > Peat permafrost | place: Sweden: Abisko... | reverse complement strand
CTGGCCTCGATCATGTACAGCGTCGCGGTGGCGACGCCGATCGAGGTGTTGATGTAGTCGACGTTCCCGGTCGCCTCGGCCAGCCGCGCGACGGCGACTGCCTCGTCGATGGTGGTGCCGCCCTCGATCAGCTCGTCGCCGCAGATCCGCACGCCGAGCGCGCGCTGCGGCCCGATCGCCTTGCGCACCGCGTCGACGATCTCCAGCAGCAGCCGGGCACGGTTCTCCAGCGACCCGCCGTAGGAATCAGTGCGCAGGTTGGTCGCGGGGGACAGGAAGCCGCGCACGATCGAGGAGTGCGAGCACTGCAGTTCCACGCCGTCGAACCCGCCCGCGGCGCAGTGCCCGGCAACCAGCCCGTACCCGGCGACGATCTCGCGGATCTCGTGCGGCTCCACCGCCTTGGGCACTTCGCGGAAAAGCGGATCGGGCACCGGGCTCGGCGCCCATACCGGCAGCCGCGAGTACATGCTCGACGCCTGGCCGCCGTTGTGGTTGATCTGCGCCAGGATCGGGACGTCGTGGGCGTGCACGGCATCGGTGATGCGCCGGTAGCCGGGAATCACCCGGGGATGGAAGCCATGGATCAGCTTCTCGTACGGCCAGTCCGTCGGGTGCGTCGAGTGCTCCTCGGTGATGATCAGCCCCGCCCCGCCGGCCGCCCGCGCGGCGTAGTACGCGGCGTGCTGCTCGGTAGGCAGCCCGTCGCGGGCGTAGTTCGTCAGGTGCGCGGAGAACACCACCCGGTTGCGCACTGTCAGCGGCCCGATCCGCAGCGGCTCGAACAGGAAGCGGTAGCGGCTGGCGGCACTCATGGGCGCACACCGGTCATAGCTGTCCCTTGACCGGGTCGCCGGCCGGCACGGCTTCGAGCAGGACCACGTCCGGCGCCCCGGCGACGAGGCCGGCCAGCGCCGAGGTCAGCGCGACCAGGTTCGGTCCCTTGCTGTGCACGTCGAGTGCGTCGGCGCTGGCCCACCGCTCGACCATGACCAGCCGGCCGTCGGCCTGGTGCAGGGCATACAGCTCGCAGCCATCCTCGGAATGCACCTGCTCGACGGCGGCCGCGAGCGCCGCAGCGACCTCGTCATGGTGCCCGGGCAGCGGCAGGATGGTCGCGACGACAACGACAGACATGATTGCTCCTTAGCGGGTCAGCTGGCGAAGAGCGCGCCCAGCGCGGGCGCGACGTCATGGTAGGTGCGGATGCGCCGGAGCCGGCCGCGGCCGAGGCGGGCGAGCTCGCGGGCCAGGTCGGGATCCTGCTCGCCGGAAGTGTCGAGCAGGACGTCCAGCCGTGGCAGTCGCGTGGCGAAGGGCCGCGGATCAGGGCCGGCGTTGTGCACGCAGTCGGACAGCAGCAGCACCCGGGCGTCACGGGCAGGCACGCGGGCGAGTTCGCGCGCGGCGACCTGCAGCGGGAAGGCGATATTGGTCAGCCCTCTCGCGGGGATGCGCAGCATCTCCTCGAGCAGCCGCTGCGGCGGGACGCGGTGCCCGAGGTGGCTCAGCACAGCGGCGTCCGACCAGAACGCCAGCACCGCCAGGTCGTCGCGGGCCAGCTCGGCGGCCAGCGCGCCGACCGTCGCGGCTGCCGTGCGCACCCGCTCGCCGCGCATCGACCCGGAGACGTCCACGAGCAGCGCCACCGAACGGCGGGTGCGCACCCGCTCGCGCACGATGATGTCGTCCTCCTCCGGCACCGGGTGCTCGACGAGCTGCTCGACGGTCCGGTCGAGGTCGATATCGTCCGAGCCGCCGCGGTACCGGACGCTGGCCAGCTCGCCAACGCCGCGCCTGGCGCTGGTGTCCCGCCGTGCTCGCGGCACCGCGAGCACGGCCGCGATCTGGCGGGCGCGGCGCAGCGTCTCGGCGTCCACCTCCGCGTCCTGCGGCGCTGCATCCAGCAGCGCGCCCTGCTCGCCGGTCATGGCCGGCCCGCCGCTGCCGGCCCGTGGCGCGGCGCGCCCGGCCCGGTCGCCCCCGCCGGCGAGCGCCAGCCCGCCGGCTCCGCCGCGGCCGGGCTCCAGCAGCGCGGGCTGCTCATCGAGCACCTTCGGGCGGCGCCGCAGCGGCCGCATCCGCCCGCCGCCCGGCCCGGCCCGGCGGCGCAGCGGCGAATCGGCCTCGACGGCTCTTCAACCGGGGGCCGCCGCGGCCGGGACGAGGATGAACTGGTCCTCCCAGATCTGGCGCAGCACCGCTTCCGCGCTGAGGTCCACCGTCTCGTCAAGGAAGATCCGCCCGGACAGCGCGACCACCATCGCGTCGAACACGACGTCCGGGTAGCGCTTGTCGCCGGCCGCGGTGATGCCGCCGAGCTCCAGCAGCTGCCCGGCGATCAGGGTGAGGTCGATGGCGCCGCGGACGCTGCTGCCCTGCCGGATGTCCTCGTGCTCGCGCGTCGCCCTGGTTACCGCGACCGCGTCGGCGACCAGCCGGTCGTACAGGTCCTGCCCGAGGTTGGGCAGCGGCGCCCGCAGCGCGGTGATCCCTCGTTCCGCCTCGGCGTCCTGGTAGGTGATGGCCAGCCGGCACAGCCGGTCGTGCACCGAGGTGGACAGCCGGGTGGTGCCGACGTTGTCATACGGATTCATCGACGCGATCACCCGGAACGTGGCCGCGGCGGTCACCGTGCCCGCCCTGGGCACCGCGACCTGCCGCTCGGCCATCGCGGTCAGCAGGGTGTTGAGCGTGTCCTCAGGCGCCCTGTTGAACTCCTCGATGTAGAGGAACCCGCCGGCCCGCATCGCCTGAAGCAGCGGGCCGTCGACGAAATTGTCGGCGCTGTAATCCTCGCGCAGCACGCGCGCCGGATTGTGGTGGCCGACCAGCTTCGCGGGCGTCAGGTCCGCGTTGCCCTCCACGAACACCAGCGGGATTCCCCACTCGGCCGTGATCGCCCGGAGCAGGGTGCTCTTGCTCGTCCCCGGCGGCCCCTCCAGGATCAGGTCACGGCCGGCGGCGACGGCCGCGAGGGAGAGCGTTAGCTCCCGTTCGCGGCCGACCAGATGCGCGGCTACCCGGTCATAAGTGTCCGACAGGCTAAGGCTCGGCACGCCATCTCCCTCTGCTGTCCGCCGCGCGCGGGTACCGTCCGTGCCCGCGTCACTTGGCGAGCAAACCCGCGTCGATCGGCAGCGTCACGCCGGTGACGTACCGCGACTCGTCCGAGGCCAGCCAGAGCACCGCGTTGGAGATGTCGACGGGCTCGACCCACGGGATCGGCAGCGCGTTCATCGCCTGGAACCGGGGCGCCAGCGCCTCCTTGGTGCGGTCCTTCTCCGCCAGGTCGGGCGCGAACAGCGCGTACGTCGCGGCGTTCTGGATCATGTCGGTGTTCACGACGGTCGGGTGCACGCTGTTCACCCGGATCATGTCCGGCGCCAGCTCCAGCGCGAGCGTGCGCATCAGCCCCACGACGCCGTGCTTGGCCGACGTGTAGTGCCCGGCGTTCGGGATTGCCTCCAGCCCGGCGGTCGAGCTGGTGAGCACGATCGACCCGCCGCCGGCCGCGCGCAGATGCGGGATCGCCGCCTTGGCCGTGTGCCAGACGCCGGTCAGGTTGGTGTCGATCATGTCCTGCCACTCGGTCTCGCTGAGCTCCTCCAGCGTCCCGAAGCTGAAGATCCCGGCGTTGGCGGACACGATGTCCAGCCGCCCGAGCTCTGCCACGCCGGCGTCGAGCGCGGCCTTGACCGCGCCGTAGTCGCGCACGTCCGCCTGGCTGGCCACGATGCGGCGATCCAGGGCCTCGACCTCCTTGACGGTCTGCGCGAGGTCCTCCGGCGTCGACATGGCGTAGGGCACGCTGCCCACCTGGCCGCACAGGTCGACGGCGATGATGTCGGCGCCGTCGCGCGCCAGCCGGATCGCGTGACTGCGGCCCTGGCCGCGCGCCGCGCCGGTGATGAAGGCGACCTTGCCTTCCACTCTCCCAGCCATTTGCTGTGCTCCCTTTCCTGTCCTGGGCGTCCTGGCCCTGGGGCTGTACCGGCCGGACGCCGGGCTACTTGATGACGCAGCCGGCGTCGATGGGCAGCGTGACCCCGGTGATATAACGGGCCTCGTCGGAGGCCAGGAACAGCAGCGCGTTGCTGATGTCGACCGGCTCGACCCACTTGATCGGCAGGGCGTTGAGCGTCAGGAACGCCGGGCCCGCGTCGTCGATCGTGGGATTCTCCAGGTCCGGGCGGAACAGCTGGTAGGTCGGCTCGTTCATGATCATGGGGGTGTTCACCATCGTCGGGTGCAGTGAGTTGACCCGGATGCTGTCCGGCGCCAGCTCCAGGGCCAGCGTCCGCATCAGGCCGACCACGCCGTGCTTGGCGGACACGTAATGGGCTATGTTCTCCATCGCCATCAGGCCCGCGGCGGAGCTGGTGAGGATGATCGAGCCGCCCCGGCCGCCGGCCTTCAGGTGCGGGATCGCCGCCTTCGCCGCGTGCCAGACGCCGGTCAGGTTCGTGTCGATCATGTCCTGCCAGGTCTCCTCGGGCAGCTCGTCGGCCCGGCCGACCGAGGAGATGCCCGCGTTCGCGCTGACGATGTCCAGCCGGCCAAGCTCTGCCACGCCGGCGTCGAGCGCGGCCTTCAGCGCGCCGTAGTCACGCACGTCCGCCTGGCTGGCGACGATCCGGCGGTCCAGCGCCTCGACTTCCTTGACGGTCTGGGCCAGGTCCTGGGGCGTGGACATCGGATAAGGAACGGAGTCCACCTGGCGGCACAGGTCCACTGCGATGATGTCCGCGCCCTCCTGGGCCAGCCGGATCGCGTGACTGCGGCCCTGGCCGCGCGCCGCGCCGGTAATGAAAGCGACTTTGCCTTCTACTCGTCCTGCCATGTTCAGTACTCCTTAGTCAGGTCAGCTGGTTCTTGTTCGCGAGTCACTTCTTGTTGGTGAACCCGGCGTCGACAGGCACCGTGATGCCGGTGACGTACCGGGCGTCGTCGGAGACCAGCCATGCGATGGCGTTGGAGATGTCCACCGGCTCGACCATCGGCACCGGCAGCGCGTTGGCCATCGCGTTCGACAGGCTCGGGTCAGACTCGAGGAACTCCTGCATCGCCTCGTTGACCACCATCGGCGTGTTCACGCCGGTCGGGTGCACGCTGTTGACCCGGATCGAGTGCGGCGCGAGGTTGTTGGCGTAGGAGCGCATCAGCCCGACCACGCCGTGCTTGGCCGCGGTGTAGCCGAGGCCGCCGCGGGTCGGCCCGCCGATGCCGTTGATGCCGGCGGTCGAGCTGGTGAGCACGATCGCGCCGCCCTGGCCGCGCTCGATCATCGACGGGATGGCGGTCTCGACGGTGTTGAACACGCCGGTCAGGTTCACGTCGATGACGTCCTGCCACGCGTCATGGGTCTCATGCAGCGACAGCGGGGCGATGCCGGCATTGGCCAGCACGATGTCCACCGGGCCGGCCCGCCTCGAAGGCGGCCCGCAGGCCGGCCTCGTCCCGCACGTCGGCCTGCCGCGCGAAGATCCGCCGGTCCAGTGCCTCGACCTCCTTGACGGTCTCGGCCAGGTCATCCGGCGTCGACATCGGGTACGGTACCGAGCCGATCTGCGCGCAGATGTCCACCGCGATGATGTCGGCGCCCTCTTGCGCCAGCCGGATAGCGTGACTGCGTCCCTGGCCGCGCGCCGCGCCGGTGATGAAGGCGACCTTGCCTTCGAGCTTTCCCGCCACTGCCGTGATCCCTCCTGCTGTCGGTGTCTTCCTGGGTTTCCTGCCTGCCCTCACCTGATTGCCATCATTGGAGAACGGAGGTCCCGGCCGGCTCCTGGCCCGCTGCCTGATGTGTTCCGGGGCCGATCGCGAGCGCCGTGCGGCGTCCCTCGAGAATCGCCTCGTGCACCGTCCGCGGCGCTACGCAGTCCCCGGCCCGCACCGTGCCAGGCCGCTGCTGGTAGAGCGCCTCGTCGGGGAGCCGGTGACCGCAGTCGATGAGGACCGCGCAGTCGACGCGGCGCTGCTCGCCGGTCCAGACGTCCTCAAGCAGGGCGGTCTCGCCGGAGACCGCGCGCAGCAGCGAGCGCAGCTCCCGGGTGACGCCTGCCCGCTGCAGCCGCACGTTGGCGTCGGCGAGATCACCGGTCAGTGCCAGCATGGTGCCGATGATCTGGTCGGGCGCCACGATCGCGACCTGGCGCCCGCGCGCAGCGAGCCACTCGGCGACGGCGACGCCGACCGGCCCGCCGACCGGGTCGTGCACCACGGCCGGCCCGTCCGGGAGCCCGGCGCCGGTCAGCGCCGACAGCGCGTCGACGGTGACCCCGGGATCGAACCTGGCAGCCGGCCGCGAGCCCGTGGCCAGGATGATCTCGGTCCCGCTGGCACGCGCAGCGTCCAGGTCGGCGGCGGTGATCTCCGCACCGGTGTCGAGCCGCACGCCGAGCCGCCGGCACTCGGCCTCTAGCCAGCCGGCCAGCAGGGCCATCCGCTCCCTGGCCGGCCCGATCGCGGCCGCGCGCAGTGTGCCGCCCAGGACATTCGCCCGCTCGGCGAGCCGGACCGTGTGCCCGCGCAGCGCGGCGACCCGCGCTGCCTCCAGGCCCGCCGGGCCGCCGCCGACCACGAGCACCTCGCGCCGGGTGGTCGCCGCCAGGGGCGGGCCTTGCTCGGGCGGCTCGACGGGCGGGTCCTGGGTCTCATGGCCGCTGCGCGGGTCACCGACGCAGGTGACGATGGGGTTGCGGTTGTCGCGTACCCGGCAGGTCTGGTTGCACAGGATGCACGGCCGGATCCGCTCGGCGTGGCCGCCCCGCAGCTTGGCCACCAGGTCCGCGTCGGCGATCTGTGCCCTGGTCATCTCGACCAGGTCGGCGCTGCCGCCGTCCAGCGCCGCCTGGGCGCTGGCCGCATCGACAACGCTGCCCTGCAGCGCCACGTGCACCGCGGGCGCTGCCGGCTCCGCGGCGACTGCGGCGCTGATCGCGGCGCGGATCACCCTGGCCAGCTCCAGGTTGAACATCGGCGGGGTATGCCCGTCGGGCCGGTACGCCCCGAGGGTGTAGGGCCCGCCGCGCACCACCGTGAGCAGGTCGAGCAGCGGCGCCAGCTCGGCGGCCTGCCCGGCGGCGATCTCGGGGGTAACTCCGGCCCACGGTGCCAGCTCGTCACAGGACAGCCGCAGTGCCAGCACGCGCTCACTGCCGATCTCGGCGCGCACCGCCGACAGCACCGCGCGGGTCAGCGCCAGGCGGTCGCTGCCGTAGCGGTCGGCGCGCTGGCTGGTGAGCCCGGAGTGGAACTGCCGCAGCAGCGCCCCAGGGCCGGCGTCGATCTCGACCCCGTCGGCGCCCGACTCGGCCGCGGCCGCGGCGGCCGCAGCGAAACCCGAGATGACGGCGTCGATCTGCGGCTGCGCCATCACCATCGGGGTCTCCCTGCTGACCACGTCGGTGAAGCCGGACGGCCCCCACAGCTCGCGCTGGGAGAACGCCGACGAGCCCTGCAACCCGGTGTGGCCGAGCCCGGCGAGTAGCAGCGCGCCGTGCTGGCGACAAGCGCTGGCGATCTGCCGCCAGCCGTCCCGGCAATCCGCCGCGAGCGGCGCGCGCTCGTAGGGCCAGTCAGACTCGTGCACCGACGCGACCTCGGTGACGATCACGCCGGCCCCGCCGGCCGCCCGCCGCTGGTAATAGGCGACATGCCGGGCGGACAGCGCCCGGCCGCTGCCCAGGTTGGTCTCGTGCGGGCCGAAGATCACCCGGGACTGCGCGGTCCGGCCCGCCAGCGTCACCGGGTCGAGCAGCGAGACCGGGCCGTGCGGTGGCCCCGTGCCCGGCAGTGGCCCCGGGCCGGCCGGCGTCACCGGGCCGGGCCGCCGCACCTCGCCGTTGAGGGGCTCCATCTCATCGACCGCCGGGGACGAATCCGGCGAGCGGGTTCTCTTCGCAGGCCCGGTCTGGCGGGCGGCGCCCGACCAGCAGGCCGATGTCAGGCGGCTCGGTTGCCGGGCGCGCGCTGATCGACACCGGTACCGGGCGCGAGCGGTGCGAGTGATCACCGGACGGGCGGGGGGCGGCCGCGCCGTCGGTCCCGGCCAGCGCGGACGCGCCATGCCCCTTGACGCACTCGGGATCGGGGCCGTTCAGCGGCAGGCCGGTGAAGAACTTGGCCGCCATGCAGCCGCCGCGGCAGGAGTCAAACGCCGAGCACGACTGGCACGCCCCGCCGGTCTGCGGCCGGCGCAGGTCGGCGAACAGCTCAGACTCGCGCCACACGGACGCGAACCCGCCTGGCGCGCGGACGTTGCCGGCCAGGAAGTTGTCGTGGATCGCGAACGGGCAGGCGTACACGTCGCCCACCGGGTCGATCAGGCACACCACCCGGCCGGCACCGCACAGGTTGAGGCCGGGCAGGGCCTCGCCGTAGCCGGCCAGGTGGAAGAACGAGTCGCCGGTGAGCACCTGCTCGCCACGGGCCACCAGCCAGTCGTAGAGCTCCCGCTGCTGGCCGGCCGTCGGATGGAGGTCATCCCACACGTCGGCACCGCGGCCTGACGGGCGCAGCCTGGTCAGCCGCAGCTGCGCCCCGTAGCGGTCCGCGATCGCCTTGAAGTCGTCCAGCTGACCGGCGTTCTGCCGGGTGACGACGACCGAGATCTTGAAACCCGCGAAGCCCGCGTCGGCGAGGTTGCGCATCGCCCGCAGCGCCGTCGCGTAGGAGCCCTGCCCCCGGACCGCGTCGTTGACCTCGGCCGTCGCGCCGTCGAGGGAGATCTGCACGTCGATGTAGTCGCTTCCGGCCAGCCGCTGAGCCACCGCGGGCGTGATCTTTACCCCGTTGGTGGAGAACTTGACTCCCACGTGATGACCGGTCGCGTAATCCACGAGCTCCCAGAAGTCGGGTCGGACCGTCGGCTCGCCGCCGCCGATGTTCACGTAGAACACCTGCATCCGCTCCAGCTCGTCGATCACTGCCTTGCACTCGGCGGTGGACAGCTCGCGCGGATCGCGCCGACCGGAACTCGACAGGCAGTGCACGCAGGCCAGGTTGCAGGCGTAGGTGAGTTCCCAGGTCAGGCAGATCGGCGCGTCCAGGCCATACTGGAACTGCTGCACCAGGGGCAGCGGGGCTGCGGTGGCCGGGGCCGCGGCGGCCCGGGCTGCGGTGGCTGGAGTCACTGTGGCCGGGGCCGGGGCACGGATAGCCGGGGCAGCGGTGGCGGCGGTCACTGCGCAGTCCGCTGGCAGATCATGCGCGATCCGGCGAGCGTGGCGAGGGCGCTGGCGTAGGCGGGCAGGTCGGCCGCTGGCACGCCGGCCGCCGCGCAGGCGGCGCGGGCGGTTGGCGCGCCGTCGAGCGACCGGACGACGGCGAGCAGGGCCGGGCTCTTCAGGAACGAAAGTCTGCGGGTGCCGAAGTGGTAGAGCAGCGCGCCGAAGCGCTCGGGGCGCACTGACACCTGCGGGTGCAGCTGCCAGGGGCTGTCGAGGTCGAATCCGGCGAGGCCGGATCCGGCCCGCGCGCCTCCGGCAACGGTGTCAGTAGACACCGCACATGCCATCGATCGAGACTTCCTCGACCAGCAGGTCCTGCGTGGTGACCTCGATATCCAGATGCTGGCCGGCGCCGGCGCCGGCGCCGGCGTCTGCGGCCGCCGGACCCGGCTGGCTGGCCGTGCTGTCGGCGGTGACCTCCGCCGCCGTGATGTTGTCGCTCATGACGCTCCCCTAGCTGCAGAGATGCTCACAGAACATTCCGTCACAGTGTGACGAATATCTTCGCATGTTAACTTCACCTAGTGACTCAGGCAAGACTTGAAAGGTGAAAACGACGGGGGTCTTCTCGGAACGGGCGGATGCGGGCCGCTGCGGCGAAGCGGCGGCGCTCCGGGGGGAGGATGCGGTCCGCTCCAGCGAGGCGGTGGCGCTCCGGGGCGAGGCGGTGGCGCTCCGGGGCGAGGATGCGGTCCGCTCCAGCGAGGCGGCGGCGCTGTCCGGCGACGGGGCCGCGGCGGCGCCCAGGCGCGGCCGGCCGCCAGGCACAAGCCGGCGTGAGCTGGAGCTGATCGCGCTTCGCCTGTTTACCGAGCAGGGGTTCGACAACACCACGATCGACCAGATATCCACCGAGGCCGGAGTCAACAAGCGGACGTTCTTCCGCTACTTCGGCTCTAAGGCCAGCGTGCTGTGGAGCGAATTCGACACCGAGGTCGGCACTATCCGCGAGGCCCTCGCTGACGTACCTGCCGAGGTGCCGATGATGGAGGCGATCCGCCGGGCTGTCGTCGCGGCCAATCACTACCAGGCGCAGGACGTGGCCGAGCTGCGCATGCGGATGAACCTGATCGGCTCCGTGCCCGCCCTGCAGTCAAGCGCCGCGATCCACTATGACGCATGGGAGCGGGCCATCAGCGATTTCGCCGCGGTCCGTATCGGCCAGCCCGCCGACTCCCTTTACCCGCTCGCCGTGGGCCGCGCCACCCTGGCCGCCTGCCGCGCCGCCTACGACCGCTGGTCCACGCGCGCTGATGCCGACCTCACCTTCTACCTCGACGCGGCGATCGCCGCGCTTACTGCGGGATTCGAGCCAGCCAGGCTCAGCGCCGGCGCGAAGATCCTCAACGAGCACGTCGCCCGGCAGCCCCGGCGGCCGCGATCGTGAGGATCGCGCGGCCCGCATGCCCGCTGTCGGCCCGCATGCCCGCTGTCGGCCGCATACCGCAGGAGCGCGGCTGGCCTGACCCGCAGCAGCGCGTCTGTTCTCAGCGGAAGACGACTGTCTTGGCGCCGTTCAGGAGCACGCGGTGCTCGGCGTGCCAGCGGACCGCGCGGGCCAGGGCGAGGCACTCGGTATCCCGCCCCACCGCCATCAGCGCAGCTGGCCCCTGCGAGTGGTCCACCCGCGCGATCTCCTGCTCGATGATCGGCCCTTCGTCGAGGTCGCCGGTCACGTAGTGCGCGGTGGCCCCGATGAGCTTCACGCCGCGGGCGTGCGCCTGATGATAGGGCCGGGAGCCCTTGAAGCCGGGCAGGAAGGAGTGATGAATGTTGATCGCCCGGCCCTGGAGCTTGCCGCAGAGGCCGTCGGTGAGCACCTGCATGTAGCGGGCGAGCACGACGAAGTCGGCCTGGTAGTGCTCGACCAGGGTGAGGATCTCGGTCTCCTGGGCCCCGCGGGTCTCGTCGGTGACGGGCAGGTGGTGGTAGTCGATTCCGTGCGTCTGGGTGAGCGGCCGCAGGTCAGGGTGGTTGGACACGACCGCGACGATGTCGATGCCGAGCTGGCCTGAATGCTGCCGGTACAGCAGGTCGTTCAGGCAGTGCCCGGCGCGTGATACCAGGATGAGCACGCGCGGCCGGACCGCGGTGTCGTAGAGGTCCCATTCGAGGTGGAGTTCGGGGGCCAGCCCGGCGAGGCTGTTCCGGACGCCGCCGGGCGCATCGCCGGCTCCGCTGGCCGGCCCGGCGTCAGGCAGGGTGAACTGCACGCGCATGAAGAACCGGCTGGTGGCGGGATCGCCGTACTGCTGGCTCTCCACGATGTTGCCGTTGCGGCCGGCCAGCGCGCCGGACACCGCAGCGACGATGCCGGGCCGGTCCGGGCAGGACAGCGTGAGCACATGCTCAGTCACGGGCTAACCTCCGGGCAGGACAGCGTGAGTGCTTGCTCGGTCACGGGCTAACCTCCGGGCTGCGGCTGCTCGGGCCGGCTGCACGAGGATGTCTCCGGTCCCGTCAGGCGAGGGCTGCGTCAGGCGAGGATTCCGCCAGCGTACAAGCGCGCCAGCGTCACCGCGGAAGCGCCGCCACCGGCAGGCGCCGCAGTCACCGGCAAGCGCCGCAACCACCGGCAAGCCGCAACCACCGGCAAGCCGCAACCACCGGCAAGC
>Ga0302324_100023724_pt1 | contig 11849 bp, 10 predicted proteins | sample Palsa_T0_1_FD_201949 | JGI IMG/M metagenome (GOLD analysis project Ga0302324, IMG submission 201949) | Peat permafrost microbial communities from Stordalen Mire near Abisko, Sweden - Palsa_T0_1 | ecosystem: Environmental > Terrestrial > Soil > Palsa > Peat permafrost | place: Sweden: Abisko... | reverse complement strand
GATAGAATACAAATAGTCAGAATTCTAAATTTCATAGTCTTCTTTTGGTTAACATTTCGTACAATAATGCGCTACAACGTAGGTCTTCGTTCGGTATCTGATAGGTCGGCCCGGCCCCGAGAATGCCCGTTTTTGCCCCCAAATTGGCCACCCGATATGATCTCCCATTACAATTTTGGAGCGATGAAAATTAAATCAATAAATTTTACCTAAAAATAACTCCTTCAGTCAAAGTCTGCAATGATTTACAGCAGCATTATGGTTACTTTTAAAGTTGTATGTCAGAAACTATTTCCCTGATTTTGTGGCCATCACGGAAGACGGAACCCATTGGTTTGTTGAGACAAAAGGCTGCGAAGATGTTGAGGTCAAACTTAAAGACGGTGCCGCTATCAACTGGTGCGATTCGGCCAGCCGCCTGACCAAACAATCCCGGCAATATTTAAAAGTCCCTCAAAAAGGATTTTTGAAAAGTTACATCCGGATACGTTTGAGGAGTTGGTGGCGGGAATTGGACTTCCCGAATAAATGGCCTAACCGCAGGGTCTCGCTCAGCGGAGCACTGCTAATATCATTATATTTGTAAATGGTCAACCAATTGACAATTAGGAATTACAAATCAATCAAGGATCTTGATATAGAGACCAAACGGGTAAATATTTTTATTGGAGAACACAACTCCGGTAAAAGCAATATCCTCGAAGCATTGAATTGGTTCTCGGTAGGGTCGTTGGACCCTATTAATCGGCAAGAAATGTTTCGATTTAAAGCAGCTCAAGATTTCTTTTACGATTTTGACGTTACAAAACCTGTGACAATTCAGACAAATGAATTGAGCTTAATGATCAGGTATGCTAAGAATAATCATGGGGCAATACTCGGTTGGCTGGAAGGATTGATCTATAAATCGGACCTTTGGGAAGATCCCACTGCAATTGGTGAATGGTCAACATTGCAGAGTAAATACACAAATTTTCTTTCATTTAGGTTGGAGCTGAATGGGAACATTGACCTGAACCAAGGGTACTTAGCAAGCATTTTTAGGACATACATTTTTAAGAGGCTAAAAACATTTGGCATCTCCTACGCTCCGTACTTAAATCCCCCGTTCGGTGAGAACATTCCAGCACTTTTAATATCCAACAAAGAGTATCAGGAAAGTGTTAGATCAATATTCAAAGGAAAAGGATTCAGACTAATGCTTAAACCAACTGAAAATGATTTCAGCATGGCAAAGGATGAAAATGATGAGTTGTTCTCTTATCCGTATCAAGCAATTTCCGAGACCCTACAACGAATAGTTTTTTATACGTTAGCAATAGAAAGCAACAAAAATGCCATCCTTATCCTCGATGAGCCGGAATCAAATACATTTCCGATGTTCACAAATCAACTTGGAGAAATGATGGCCCTGGACTCTGACAATCAATATTTCATCGCTACACACAACCCTTATCTCCTAGACGCTTTATTGAGCAAGACAACAATGGATGACCTGGCCATTTTTGTTACAAAAATGGAGAAATTCAGAACCGTTGTTAAAAGTGTTCCTCAAGCTAAAATGTCAGAACTAATGCAAAAGGGAGTTGACTTTTACTCCAACCTTGACAAGCTCACAGATAATTAGATGAGTGAAATCATTGTTGAGTGTTACGCGGACGAAGCTTTAATGAGACAATTAGGTTATAGTCGAAAGCTCATTCTACATGGCCCTAGTAAAGCAGGAGTGCTTCGATCCCTCGAAAAAAATCCAAACGCGGTTGGAGTAGTCGATGAGGACCCTGGAACAAACAATTCGGCTTACTTTCTGAAGTATGAAAGAATAGTTGAAGACAAGTTTAACCTCGAAAAATTTGCCAAACCCCGAATTAATACTCAACTAATAGTTATAAAGCCCTTCCTTGAAGATTGGATTCTTCGGCAAGCCGCCAGTTTGGATGTTGACCCTTTGAACTATTCATTGCCAACCAACGCCAAGAAACTTCACAGCAAGATAAATGATCAATTGCCAAAATTTGAGAAGATGCTTATTGATATGTTGCAAAAGAAAAGCAAGGCACTGGAATATTTGAAGTGGTTGATCGATAATTCTCACTAACGATACAAGAAGACAGCGAACAGACAGCGATCTCCTACATTTTGTAATGTGTACGAATATGAACATATTTGTGCACGAAAGAACAATCCCGAGCCTAAAAAACTGCATTTCCGGTGCCCCTGATGTTGGCACAGTTTTTCCTTAATAATAAATCCCTAAATCTGACTACGTGAACGAAGGCGGTAAAATATTAATGGTCGATGATGACGAAGACGTTTTGCTCGCGGCAAAAATGCTCCTCAAAAAATACAACTACCATGTCATTATCGAAAAGAACCCGAATAAAATCCCCTTTCTTTTAAACAACGATACCTACGACGTCATCCTGCTGGACATGAATTTCAGCAAAGATACCACCAGCGGCAAAGAGGGCTTTGAATGGCTGGCCCAAATCAGAGAAAAAGATCCCAACGCCGTCGTGATCATGATCACGGCTTTTGGCGATGTGGAGATGGCTGTTCGTGCACTGAAAGACGGAGCCACCGACTTTATTCTTAAACCCTGGCAAAATGAAAAACTGATCGCTACGATCTCCACGGCGATCCGCCTGAAGAAATCCTATAACGAAGTCGACAAACTTCGGAAGGCTAAACAAATGCTGGAGGAACAAATCAGCCAGCCTTTCCGCGACATCATCGGGCAAAGTCAGTCCATCCACGAAGTGTTTGCCCTCATCGATAAAGTGGCGAAGACGGACGCCAACATTCTAATCCTCGGAGAAAACGGAACCGGTAAGGAATTGGTGGCGCGCGCAATCCATCAGAAATCTTTACGCAAGGACAACTCCTTCGTCTCGGTGGATATGGGGGCCATTACCGAAACTCTTTTTGAGAGCGAACTCTTTGGTCACAAGAAAGGTGCTTTTACCGATGCCCGGGAAGACCGTCCCGGAAGATTCGAACTGGCCAATGGCGGAACCTTGTTTCTGGACGAAATTGCCAACCTCAGCATGAGCCTGCAAAGCAAACTGCTCTCCGCACTCCAATCCCGGAAGATCACCCGCGTGGGGTCCAACCAATCGATGGATGTCGACATCCGCCTTATCTGCGCCACCAACATGCCGCTGGCACAAATGGTAAAAGAAGGAAGATTCAGACAGGATTTATTGTACCGGATCAACACCGTGGAAATTCATATTCCCGCTTTGTATGAGCGCGTGGAGGATATCCCCATGCTCGCCAATCATTTTCTGAATTACTATTCCAAGAAATACCGCAAAGAAGTTCTTTCGATTTCACCGGAAGCCATTACCAAATTAAAAAAATATCCATGGCCCGGCAACGTGCGGGAGTTACAGCATTCCCTGGAGCGCGCCGTGATCATGGCCGATTCCAACACCCTGCAGGAAAGTGATTTCCTTTTTAGCCGGAAAGGCAATGATACCTCCGGCGCCGATACCCTTAACCTCGATGAAGTGGAGAAAGCGGCGGTAATCAAAGCCATCCAGTTACACAACGGAAATATTTCAAAAGCAGCCGACGAGTTGGGCCTGACGCGTGCCTCACTCTACCGACGGATGGAAAAATATGGACTTTAATTGGCGGTCGCCGGTAGTAACCCGGGTAGCTATTCTGGTTGCCACCATCGTTGCTTTCGCTTTTGTTACAACGGGCAAGTCTAACGCGCTTCTGATGCTCGCCTTGCTGGGGGCTATTTTATTCCAGGTATCCCAACTCATCAAAAACCTCGAACAATCCAATGAGAATGTAAGTTCGTTTTTGGATTCCATCCGCTTCGATGATTTGTCATCCTCCTTTAAAACCGACAGCACCGATCCCACCGTCAAGAGACTCCACAAAGAACTCAATGAGGCGCTTGCCAAATTGAGACATTCAAGAACGGAACGGGACTCGGAATATCAGTTCTTTAAGAACATCGTTCAACACGTCGGCATAGGGTTGCTGACCTTCAAAAAGGATGGCACCATTCCCATTATGAACAGTGCAGCCAAACGGCTTTTGCAGGTAACCCGGGCGGATACGATTGAAGATCTGCGGGTCATCAGCGAGCCGCTGGTGGAAGCCTTTCTGAAGCTCAAAACGGGTGGCCGCGAATTGATCCGGGTGAAGACCGGTGATGAATCCGTTCAACTCTCGGTTTTTGCCATCGAACTTACCATGCGCGGTGAAGAAGTCAAATTGATTTCGATGAGTAATATTCAAAGTGAGCTGGAAGAAAAAGAAATGGAGGCTTGGCAAAACCTGGTGCGCGTCTTAACCCATGAAATAATGAATTCGGTTACTCCCATTTCTTCTCTCGCCGGGGTTGTTGAAGAAGACCTGAAGCACAGGATTGAAACGGGTCCGGAGGCTATCCTCAAAAAAGATGAACTTCTCGACATGCACCTCTCCGTTCAAACCATTGCCAAGCGAAGCGCGGGGCTCATTCATTTTGTCAGGGAGTTCAGAAACCTGACGCACATTCCCAAGCCTAAACTGGCCACTGTCGAGGTCAAGGGGCTCCTCGACGAAATGGCCACGCTTCATAAAAAAGAACTCGCTGACGCGGCAATCAGTTGTGTGGTCTCCGTCGTACCGGAGTCCTTGAAAATATCTGCCGATAAACACATGATTGAACAAGTGCTCGTCAATCTGATAAAAAATGCAATTCAGGCTTTTGATGAACAGGTTACTAAAATCATAACCCTGAGCGGATATGCCAACGAAAAAGGAGATGCTGTAATCAGTGTCAAAGACAACGGCCCTGGAATCGACCCGGAGGCCCTTGAAAAAATATTCATACCGTTTTTTTCCACCAAGAAAACGGGCTCGGGCATCGGACTGAGTCTCTCCCGCCAAATCATGCGCCAGCATGAAGGATCGATTACCGTGCGGTCTACCGTGGGTGAAGGAACGGAATTTTTTCTAAGGTTTTAGATGGCCGTTGGAAGTGGGCCTTTAGCTGTTGGCCATTGGCTCAGATGTTAACTTTCAGACCTGGGATAAGCTACTCTGTTACCATTATCAACCAAAGGCCAACAACCAATTCTATGTCTATGTAGTAATATCCTTGAAAGCCGTTGTGTCCAGAATTAATTAAGTCAACAACGTGACAAATAGAACTAAAAGCAAAAGGCTAACAGCAAAAGGCTAACAGCAAAAGACTAACAGCAAAAGACTAACAGCAAAAGGCTAACAGCTAAAGGCTAACAGCTAAAGGCCACCAGCTAAAGGCCACCAGCAAAAGGCCAACAGCTAAAAGCCAGCCACTGATTATCCGAAAGATTTTCTAGATTTACAAAACCTTAGGCTCATGCAGGACATCCAGCAAAAAATCACTGATATACTCACTCAAAAACTCGGCATTGCCGAATCCGAAATCACCCCCGACGCCAACTTTGTGAAAGACCTGGGAATCGACTCACTCGACTACGCCGAACTGGTCATGGATTTCGAGCAGACCTTTGATATCAAAATTCCGGATGACGATACCGAAAAAATGCAAACAATCGGCCAGGCTGTAAAATACATCCAGTCAAAACTCAAAAAATAAGATCAAACCGGCTTGGATTGAACTTCAAAGAGACTGCAAAAGCGTCTCATTTTTTCGGGCACACCAGCCACAAAGGGCTCCTGCAAGTGTACTTTTTCCAACGGGCAATAAAACCACCCGTTTTTCTCATCATTCCAAAATACAAGGTACTTGTCATACCCGATCAACACGATATCGCGGTCGTAAATTTCATCCCCTTCTTTGTCATATAGGCCCGTAAACTGCAGGAGGATGTGGTCCTTTTTAAAAAGTTCACCCTTGCTGCATTCGATGCTGTTGAGCCTCATCAACAGGCGGGTAGCGGAATTCCAGGCTTTGAATTTTATTTTTCGCGGCTTAAATTCTTCCATTATTTTGTGTTACCCGGCTACGAGCAAAAGTATATCTTTCAAAAGCAAACGATTCCATCTATTTTTCAGAGGACTTGAAGACTTTAGGTCTTAGCTTTGTTTTTTCATCCGCTTCCATGCGCGAAAATAAGAAGGTATTTTTTATAATCAATAAATATTCTGGTACAGGCTACCAACCGGAGGTGGAAGGAAAGATCATCACCGCCTGTGGCCGGGTCAATCTGGAATGCACCATTGAATTTACTCAGCGCCGAGGTCACGCCACAGAACTTGCGCACTATGCGGTTCAGCAAAAATTTGATGCTGTTTTTGCGGTCGGGGGTGATGGTACGGTGAACGAAGTGGCCAAGGGGCTTATTAACACGGGAATTGTGATGGGTATTTTGCCTAAGGGCTCCGGCAATGGATTGGCCCGACATCTTGGCATACCCATGAGATTGGAGGGAGCGTTGGAATTGATGACCTCAAAACAAAATATTCTAATGGACACGTTGGTGGTCAACGATAAGCTTTCGGTAAATGTATCCGGAATTGGATTCGACGGACATGTGGCAGGGATGTTCGGAAATGACGGGAAGCGTGGATTGTGGGGTTACGGAAAATTGGTGTTAACGGAATTTCAACGCTACCCTGAATTCAAAGCGGAATTGATTGTGGACGGTATTCGCCGCGAGCGCGAGGCCTTCGTCATCGCGCTGGCCAACTCATCACAATTTGGAAATAATGCTAAAATTGCACCGGAAGCCTCGGTATGCGACCAGTTTATGGACGTCTGCGTAATTCGAAAAGTGCCGTTTGCTCAAGCCCTGGGGTTTACTAAAAAAATGTTTACCGGCAAAATCAACCGGTCGAAGTTTGTTGAAATAACCAAAGCGAAAAACATTATTCTGAATTTTTCGCAACCCATGGCCTATCATATTGACGGTGAAGCGATGCCACCCCTCCGGAATTTTTCAGTGGAAGTCAGACCGGGAACATTAAAAATGCTTCTGCCCGAAAACGTAAAAACAGAAGTTTGATCTAATTACAGGCAAGGTCACAAGTTTCAAGATGAAGACACTAGGACGACGAAGGCTGGTCAATAATTAGACTTTCGCAAGGATCTTCCGGCATTTTTAAGGGTTTTGGGGGAAAAATACCTAAAGATGAACCAGTCAGGGCCGAACCTTTTTCGTTAGAGGATTTATATTAATCCATCAAACCCAAAAATCGCATGAAAAAACTAAGTACTGTCATCCTGCTGGTCTGGATTGGCACCACGGCTATAGGGCAAGCGCTGTCCGGTCCTCCGGATGGAAACAACCAAAAGTCAAAAGTATCCCAGTGGATCGGGCCTGTGGAGGTAAGCATTACCTACCATAGCCCTAACGTGCACGGCACCAGCGGCGTGGACCGCAAAGGCCATATCTGGGGCGAGCTTGTCCCCTACGGATTTATCGATCAAGGTCTCGGCGCGAAACCGGCACCCTGGCGTGCGGGAGCGAACGAAAACACGGTCATCACCTTTTCGCAGGATGTGAAAATCAGCGGAAAAGATCTGAAAGCCGGCGCATATGGATTGTTTCTGGTCACAGATAAGGATGGACCATGGACCTGGATTTTCTCAACCAATTCTTCGAGTTGGGGTAGTTTTTCGTACAACTCAAGCGAAGATGCTTTGCGCGTGACAGCAACTCCCGAAGACGCACCCTACACCGAGTGGCTAACGTATGGATTTGACAGCCGAAAGCCGAATTCTACAGTCGCCTATCTTCAATGGGAAAACAAACGAATTAACCTCCCCATCGAAGTGCCCGATGTGAATGCCATCTATGTATCCCTTAACCGCAAGGAGCTCCGCAACACGCAAGGCTTTGACTACCGCAATTATGCCGCCGCCGCCCAGTTTTGTGCCGACCACAAAATCAATCTGGAAGAAGCTTTGACCTGGGCAGATGCTTCAATGAGTCCGGCGACTGGGGGTACCGAAGATTTTCTTACCCTTACCACAAAGGCTGCCGTCTTATCCGCCATGGGACGGGAGGCCGAAGCCGACGCGATTACGGACAAGGCCATCAAACTTCCTGGCGCTCCGGTTATGGGAATTCATCAGTATGGAAAGCGCTTGCTTGCGGCAGGAAAAAAAGAAAAAGCGTTCGAAATATTTCAATATAATTTCAAAACTCACCCGGAAGAAAAATTTATAACATACGTGGGCCTCGCCAGGGGCTATACGGCCATGGGAGATAAGAAAAATGCGATCAAGAACTGGGAGATTGCTATTAAAAATGCCCCCGACAACCAAAAGCCATTTCTCCACGTGTATGAGGATGAATTGAAAAAACTGAAAGAAGAAAAATAGTTGTTGGTTTTCAGTTGATCCTTTGTTAAGCTGCCCATACGTTGATAGATTTTAATCCTACTTTGTCATGTTACTCCCAAATGAGGCAGACGCCCTCCGTAGCGGGGCGGGCTTCGGCGGGCTAGGCATTTCGCGTCGATGGCTGGATTATTTCTCGCCCGCAAAGCCCCTGCTGGGGTCGCGAAAAAATCAGGCCATCTCCGCGAATGCTGAAAGTTTTAGTCGGCTGTTACCCTATAGACTTCTTCAACAAAGTGGTTTTTTGACAACGTGACAAGTAGGATTAATCAAGGTCCTATTCGTATTTCAGTGTGTCCGTTGGATTAGTCATCGCGGTCTTGACCACCTGAACGCTCATGGTCAGTGCAGCAATTACCAGGATTAAAATAACCGGCACGAGAAAGGCCAACCAGCCCAACGTGATCTTATAGGCATATCCTTCCAGCCAATTGTTCATGGCAATATAAGCGATGGGAAGTGCCACCAACGTTGCCAGCAAAACCAGTTTGATAAAATCGACTGACAAAAGAGAAACAATACTGAGCAAAGATGCGCCTAAAACTTTTCGAATTCCGATTTCTTTTGTCCGTTGCATCGCCGTATATGATGAAAGTCCGATAAGGCCCAAACAGGAAATGATTATGGCCAGCACGGTGAAGATATTGATGATTGTTCCGAAACGGTTATCGTCGTTGTATTGACTGTTGTACTTATCCTCAAGAAAAGAATACTCAAACGCGTTGCCAGGGAAAAGAGCAGTAAAAACTTTTTCGACGCTGGCGATAACTCTAGGGCTATCTTCGGTTCGAATTTTAATGGAAGTCGGATGATAGGTGCTGTACGCGGGCCGGAAGATCATTGGCTCCATCGGTTTCTTCAACGACTCCTGGTGAAAATTATCAACTACACCCACAACAGTCCACATTCTTGGTCCATTAAGTTGCTCAACCTGACCCGAACGCACAATCGTTTTATTACCCCACACAATTTCTCTTCCCACTGCATTTTGGGCGTTGTCAATGCCCAGGAGTTTTACGGCATTCCGATTTAAGATTACCGAGTTAAGGTCCTCGAACTTCACTTTGTGATCGGTTAATAAAAATTTCCTTCCTGCCAGAAGAGAAATAGTGTAGGTATCAAAAAAATTATAGTCTACACTCATCGTACTCAACGTATAGTGGGAAGAAGAAGGCTGCTCGCTCAGGCGAATACCGAATGCTCTCCCCAACCGGTCTCCCGGCAATCTTCCTGAAGTCGTTACGTTGATGACGCCGTCAATTTGAGTGAGTTCGTGCTTATAACTTTCGACGCGCTGAATGAAGGTAGAGTCCCACGCGGTTCGTTCGGGACCCTGAACGATCAGGGTATTGTGAATGTTTATTCCAAGTTCGGCTTCATTCATATACTTCAATTGCCTGGAGACGATGAGGGTACCTGTAATTAACGCTGCAGAAGAGGTGAATTGAAATACAACCAACGCCTTGCGGAGAAAACTGCCACCCGTAGACCGTTGGAATTTTCCTTTCAAAACGGTAATCGGTTGATACGATGACAACACAAACGCAGGATAAAAGCCCGATAGCAGGATTCCGGCTAGCATGAGAGAAACCAAAATGGAGAGCGTGAAGGAATCGGCGTTGGAAAGCGTTTTCCAAAGGGAAAGATTGCTACCGATAATCTGGTTAAACGGCCTTTGTGCTACCTGCACAATAAGAATGGCCACTAAAAATGCAAATGCACTTATCAGCAGAGATTCAAAAATAAATTGTTTTATCAATTGAGTTTTCAAAGCGCCCATGACCTTTCGCAAGCCGACTTCTTTGGCCCGATCAAGTGCGCGAGAAGTCGTGAGATTAATGTAGTTGATCCAGGCAATTAAAAGAATAAAGCCTGCAACAATCAGCATGGCCCACACGGCCTTACCACTGGCGGTTTTGGCAATATCATATTCATAGTCCGAATACAAATGGGCGTCCCTTAAAGGTTGCAAATAAAATTTTTCGACACTGCCCGAAACCTTATCGCCTTTGAAGTAGCGGTCGCTGAAATCATTAAATTTGCTTTCAAGCGCTTTGTAGTCAGCCCCGGGTTTCAAGACCAGGTAATGCCTCATATCCGACCAGGTCCAACTGTCGTCTGCATCGTGCTCTTTGGGTGTTATCAATGAACTGTAAGAAACAAGCACATCAAACTGAATGTGTGAGTTTTCAGGAATATCGATGCAAACCCCGGTTACTTTATAGGGTTGTGGGTCTAGCCCCCAGTATATTACTTTACCCAGGGTGGTATTGTAATTTTTATCCTGAACACCGAAATATTTCCTGGCCGTTTTTTCTGTCAGAACAATCGTGTATGGATCTTTCAGAGCGGATTCCCTCAGCCCCGCCAACAGCGGAAAATTGAAGACCGAAAGAAAATGGTTGTCAACAAAATGACAATCGTCTCCCCGGAAGATTCGGTCATCCGCTTTGACGTTCATATCTCCGCCCGGCATCAAGCGCGTATATTCTTCGATCTCCGGGTAATCTTTAGCCATCGTCGGTCCGATCGTAGGATACATGATTGTACCATGCTGAATGAGTTTCCCGTTTTGAAAACGGTTGTTGGTCACCCGGTAGATGCGGTCAAGCTTATCATTGAATTTATCGTAACTCAGCTCGAAGCTGACAAATTGAAAAATAAGGAGACAGGCGGCAAGCCCAATGCCCAGTCCAAAAATATTAATTGCGGAAAAAACTTTGTTCTTAAGAACATTCCGCAAGGCAACGATCAGGTAATTACGTAACATAATGCAATTAATTGAAGGTCATTCATATTTCAAGGTCTCCGCCGGATTTACCGATGCGGCTTTGATTGTGTGATAGCTGACGGTCACAATTGCAACCAAAAGACCTGCCAACGTACTAAAGACAAACAACCCCCATCCTATGGTAGTCTTAAATTTGAAATCGGCAAGCCATTTGTCCATAATATACCAGGAAACCGGGGTGGCCAGAGCGAAAGAGATTAGCGACAACCAAACATATTGACGGTTCAGCAAAACAAAAATACTTGTCACTTGGGCTCCCATCACCTTACGAATACCAATCTCCTTTGTCTTATTCACTGCATTAACTCCGGCCAGACCAAACAACCCAAGGCAAGAAATGAGAATTGCAAAGCCTGTAGCCAGTCCCATAATGCTCATCCAACGATGGTATGCTTCATATTGCCTTGCTACATCCTGATCAAGAAAAGTGTAATCGAAGGGTTTGTCCGGTGAAATTTCTTTCCATATCGAGCGGATTTTTTCCAGGGAGCCCGGTATATCACCGGGAGCAATTTTTACTAACATAAAGACAAGATAACCAATATCTTTTTTATTCATCGAAAGAAACATCGGTTCGATGTTTTGTTCCAGCGACAAAAAATGATAATCTTTTACAACTCCGATCACCCGGGATCCCAGGCTTACGCTATCTTCTTTCCAGTTCAAATATTCATTCACCGGGTCAGCCCATTTCATATCACGCACTAAGGCTTCATTCACAATCACCGCGGTACTGTCGGAAGCAATATCGGCGTCGAA
>Ga0302324_100023723_pt1 | contig 11849 bp, 6 predicted proteins | sample Palsa_T0_1_FD_201949 | JGI IMG/M metagenome (GOLD analysis project Ga0302324, IMG submission 201949) | Peat permafrost microbial communities from Stordalen Mire near Abisko, Sweden - Palsa_T0_1 | ecosystem: Environmental > Terrestrial > Soil > Palsa > Peat permafrost | place: Sweden: Abisko... | reverse complement strand
GTCCGCTGCCGGAGGGGCGAAGACGAACGATACGAAACCCGCGTTTATCCCTTCGCCATTTGCAAGTAATTTCGGACAAACGGTAATCGCCGGTTTGGGAGGGTTGGCGGCAGAAACGGTCCTCAAAGCGTGGGAGGGGAAACCCTCGGGTAGCGACAAAGAGTTTTACATCGTCTGGTTCATTCTTTTCTTTTTTGCGATGTTGCTCGGACTCGCTCTATTTCGGGCCGTCGTGGAGGGGATGCGCGCGCGCGTCGCGATCATTTATTACCCCCTGGCCTGGAGTCCGAGGCGGCACATTGGATTATGGGGCAGGCGATGGGATTGGTTCACCTACTGGATTAGGCGCGCCGTGCAGTGGATCGCCTCGTTGCGTGTCCCAGCGTTGACCTTTCTCGATACGTTTCTGAACCTGATTCGAGGAAAGAACCAAACGATGACGCAAGTGTTTTCGGACAAAATCATCGAACAGCAGCGCAACGTCGTGCGAGTCGCAGGTATTCTGAGCGGTCAAATAAACGGGGTGATTTTGAATCGTCTGCTTGCTCTCCGGGCAGAGGAAGAGCTACCGCAACAAATGCCAAATCCTGAGGACGTGCGGGTCAATGTCAGTGTGTTGTCCGCCGACCAGACTAACGTTTTCTATATTGTACGCACGCCGGGAAGCTCCGTAAAGGCGTTCCCCAAGCGCTCGGTCGCTTGGGTGTCCGTATATACTGGGAAAATCCGATGGTACATGCGCAGCTATTTTAAGAACACGGATCTATACAAAGAGATCCTCTTATTCAACAATGACGATGAAACGATCAAGGGAGATGAGAAACAGATTCATCTGAACAGCCACTATCAACCTCGGGACGACGATTACGAGGCATTCGTGATGTTTCCAGTTCCCTGGCCACAGCGGGCGTTTGGAAGCGATTACGTAAAAGGCGCGATCCATATCTCGTTCCGCCGACAGGAAGACTTTGAGCGGATCTGGGATTTTCTTAATCCCGTGGAGCGAGCCGCCGTGCAAGCCGCAAGAGAGTGGGCGGCGGCAAAGGTGGACCAAGCAATCCAGGCTGCCACCACCGGCGAAGAGCGGCTGCAACTGCAACAGCAGAGACAGGCAGCAATCCATGCTACCGCGGCTGCCGCTGTCGCTGCCGCAATTGCGACCGGCGCTAAGATTGGTGACCCGGTATTGAAGCACTCCCACACCTACAAGTATGAGGAACAGATGCTTGAGGACTGGTGTACGGACCCACAAGTGCAAGCCACACTGCGAGAGGCTGTAGCGGCCCTCGGCGAACTGCTGCACGGATTTAACGAGAACATCTACAATAGCTCGGGCGGGTCGCAGACTCGGTAAGCTTCGATATTTGTTGAAGTCTGTCGCGGAAGCGTCGGAGACGCACGTCTTCATAGGCCGAGCAGCTGAATATTGGTCGACTTGGCTCGGGTTACGGCAGTATTTGATATTCGCTTTACTTTCGCCTATAATTTGGGCTTCGCAACGACGACGGTATCGGTCCGAGACGATGGCGACCTTCAGGATGGAAAGTATTCCGCACGAAATCAAACTGAGCGCGCATGCGCTTGCCGTGCTGGAGAAGCGCTTCCTGCTGCGGGGCGAACGCGGAGAATTGATCGAGGATCCCTCCGGGTTATTTCGCCGCGTGGCACGAGCCATCGCCGCAGTTGACGAGACGTATCACGATTTCAAGATAGGCGAATCTGAAGAGATTTTTTTGGATTTGATGAGTTCGCTCAAGTTCCTGCCGAATTCTCCCACTTTGATGAATGCGGGCACGCCGCGCGGACAGTTGGCGGGATGCTTCGTGCTGCCGGTGGAAGACTCAATGGAATCGATCTACGGCACGCTGCGGGACGTGGCGCTGATCCAAAAAAGCGGCGGCGGTACGGGCTTTTCGTTTTCCCGCCTTCGGCCGCGGGGCGATTACATTCGCTCGACGAGAGGCGTTTCCAGCGGCCCTGTGTCGTTCATGCGGCTCTACGATTATTCGACGCAGGTGAACCGGCTGGGCGGGACGCGCGCCGGTGCAAACATGGGAATACTGCGGGACGACCATCCCGACATTCATGAATTCGTGAACTCGAAGAAAGAGCCGGAGAGCCTAACATCTTTCAATATTTCCGTGATGGTGAGGGACGAATTCATGCGCGCCGTCGAGCGCGGCGAAGACATTCCGTTGCGATTTCCTGCGGCAAGCGGCGATTTATCCGGCTCGATACGCGGAAAAACGAATGCGGCTGGGCTGTTTGAAGAGATTGTGAACAATGCGTGGGAGACCGGCGACCCGGGCCTGTTGTTCTACGACCGGATCAATGAGGCCAATCCAACGCCGCAGCTTGGATCGATCGAGGCCACGAATCCCTGCGGCGAACAGCCTTTGCTTCCTTACGAGTCGTGCAATTTGGGCTCGATTAAGGTTACGAAATTTGTACGCGGCGGAGCGATCGATTACGACGAGCTCGGCGCGGTCGTCGAGCATGCCGTGCATTTTCTCGATAACGTCCTTGATGCGAACTGTTATCCGGTCGAGGCGATCCGGAATGTGACGAGAGGCAATCGCAAGATTGGGCTCGGAATTATGGGCTTTGCGGACCTTCTTGTCGAGATGCGCATTGCTTATGCGTCGGCGGCGGCCGTGAAGCTGGCCGAGGAGTTGATGGGCTTCATCCAGCAGCGGGCGAAGCTGAGTTCAACGAAATTGGCCGAGAGCCGCGGGGCATTTCCAACATTTCGCGAAAGCCGGCTGAGCGCTGAAGGGCTTGCCCCGTTGCGCAATGCCTGCGTCACGTCGATCGCGCCGACGGGAACGATTAGCTTGCTCGCCGATTGCTCGAGCGGCATCGAGCCATTCTTCGCGCTGAGCTATCGGCGCGAAGTGATCGGCGCAACGAAAATTGTTGACGTGCATCCTGCTCTGGCCCGGATGCTGCGCTCCGATGTCGTGGATCCGGAGCCTCTACTCAGGCACGTCCGCGCGGAAGGGAAGCTCGGAGACACTACGGCGCCTCGTGAACTGCGCGAGCTATTCGCCACCGCGCACGAGATCGCGCCGGAGTGGCACGTTAAGATGCAGGCGGCTTTTCAGCGGCACACGGACACGTCGGTGAGCAAGACGATCAATCTGGTGAACAGCGCCCGGCCGCAGGATATTGCCGTAGCATACCGGGACGCTTTCGAAGCGGGTTGCAAAGGCGTCACCGTATTTCGCGATGGCTGCAAGGCGCGCCAGGTGTTGCGAGCCGGCACTGATAGCCAGCGCTGCCCGGAATGCAGCGAGGCGCTGATTATGCAGGGGGGATGCCAGACTTGCGCCTCTTGCGGCTATAGCATTTGCACAGTATAAGAAAAGCTAGAGCGCCCGGAGGAATCCTCATATCGCATCTGCGATTGGGGAGATGTCGCAAGAACGACTGCCCCTTGGGACCTGAGTATTGAAAATTGAGGCGAGCATGAGCTTCTACAGCCCGAGCGATTCGAAGTTTACGCGTCTTTACCACGAAGAAGTCGAGATCGCGTTTTCTGCGATCGACTGCGTGCTGAATCGCGAGAAGAGCATCTATGGTAGCGCAGAACTTACAACTGGTTTGAGGCTCTACGAAGCATTGCGCGAGCATAAAGTGAAAACACGGGACGAATTAAAGCAGAAAATGGGCGCTGCATGGTTCACTGCGAACATTTGGAATCCGAATGTAAAGTCTGCTCGCGATTTTGCCGAATCCGTTCGCCACACTCTAGACGACGGCACGATGGTCATTACACCGGCGCCATTTTCCGCGCCGGGATGGAGCCAACCCGAATATCTTGCCTTTTGGGAAACGCTGCTTCGCACGCGGACCAAGTCCGTATGGTTCAGCCGCAACTGGCAATACAGCAATGGCTGCACGTTTGAGTTTGCGGTGGCGGAGGATGCTGGTCTGCCGACGTTTGATCACGAAGGTAGACCTCTCGGCCGCAGCAAGGGAATCGAGTTGATGGGTGGAGCGATTCAGAGCCTTGATGAGGACGGTTTCAATACCTCGACACTCGCTGAAAACCTCAAACGCGTGCAGACAATCGGTGTGCGAACCCGCGAAGCTTTTCCAGTGTGATCTTTGACTTCGTTCGATTCTGACGGATTGCCAAATCCTGGCTGCCCGTTTTCTTTGGAAATGGCGATCTTGGCCAACCTTCCGCTGCAATGCGAAATAACTTAGACAGTTGATTCTTAGTGAGTGCAGGACTGAACGCGGCCCGATATTCTCATCAGAGGAGGATCGGTCTGATGCCGGTGAGTTCACAGAAATCTTGCAATGCGGGATAGAGATCGGCGCCGTAGCCGAGGCAAGCGTATTCGTTGGTCCAATTCTGAATTAGGGCATCGATATCGCAATGAGCGGTGACAAATCCGTGCGGCCAGAAAGGAATTCCGCACTCGTTTAGACGGCGATCGATTTGATCGGCTGGCGGCTCGAAAATCGTGCAGCGCGTGATGACCATTTGAAATACGCCATTCACGCGACCCAGTCGCGCCAGAATTCCTTCGCCAACTTTACAGATTAGCTTCACGGATACGCCGCCGGCTTTACCTTCCGTCGGGATTCCATGGGTGGCAAAACCTGCAGGGCCTAGTTTTCCTGCCAATGAAGGAGGACAGGCGCCGTCGCCAATTATTTTTATTTCTTTGGTGCGCTTGTCGATGTGCTGGAGGTCCCCGTAATAGACGGGTTCTTTGCTTAGTTTGGTGAGGAGAAAAACTGTAAGCGCGGTATTTAGATCGCCGAGAGTCGAGGTGGCGTGGCCATCTTCGAGCATCATGCTTTGCGCGAAACATGTAGCCGCGTAATCATCGCTGAGGCCGGGGAATGATTGGATGGTGTAGAAATCAAATTTTTCGGCTTCGATGATTTGCTTGAGCGCGAGATAGAGGCGGATAGATTTCTCGTTGACGATATTTTTCTCGGGTGCGGCGCCGAATAGTTTGTTGAGGCGCGGTTCGAGCTCCAGGATTTTCAGGGGTGAGATACGCTCGGCCGTTTGGATGAGTTGGGTTGTGTCGCGCGAATCGATGTCTATTCCGAACATTCGCATCCATTGCGACGGGTCGGCTGCGCCGCAGGTCTGGCCCATGCCGCGGCCGCCAAACGCTCCGACTGTTGCCATGTTGAGAATGTTTTTCAGATGGGCGGCACGCGCGTAGCTGACGATGCTCTCGATAATTTCGCGATCGTCCGCGCTGCCGTAGACGAATTTATGCGGGACGCCGATTTCAAGTAATCCGCCGTGCATCACGAGGCCGCCGACGGGCCGCCAGCCCTGCGAGCCATCGTGCGCCCACAACAAAACTGCTTTGCCCGATGCGGCAAAGTCGCGAATCGCGCCGACTAGATGCGCGGCCCAGACCCAAGTGCCGGAAAACAGAATTACGGCGTCGACCGCGTCGTTCGATTTCATCGACTTCAGAGCGAATTTGGCTTCTTCTTTGCTGGCGACGATGACATCGTGCTCGCCAATCGTTAAGCCGGCCGCGGACAGTGCGCTCTTGGAACGTTCGACGATTGCATTGTCGATGAACGGCGTTCCCATCGGATCTTTCAAGCCATCTTTATGAACGCCGAAGACAATGAATCCCACCGCTGGGTGAATCACTGTTTCACCTCCTCGGATTGCGTGCGAGAATTTTCGTCACGAAACATTTTCAGCGCGGCACATAGGCGTCGATATTGCTTCGCTTGAGCGGCGTACAACGCTGAGAGATGAGCGTCGGGCTCGATGACTTCTTTTTCGCGGACGACGAGATCCACGGCATCCTCAATGTGTGAATAAACTCCGGCGGCTACGCCCGCGAGGATCGCGGCGCCCTGGCATACAGCTTCGTCGCATTGCATCACGTGCAGGCGGCATCCTGTTATGGCCGCGCGCAGTTTTAGGCCGAGCAGTGAGCGCGTTCCGCCACCGCTGACATAGAGATCATTGAACTTGCCATTGGCGTCTGCCAAGCTTTCGGCGACCTCGGCTAGCTCGCACGCGATTCCTTCGAGAATTCCTTGATAGATTTGGCTGCGATCGGAGTTCGAACTGAGGCCAAAAATTGTGGCGCGGGCGCGAGGGTCGAAATCAGGATTGCAGGTTCCGATCAGGTGCGGCGTGATGCAAAGTCCGGTCGGGGTGGCGGAGCATTCCGCTTCCAGCTGCGAATATTCAGCTGCGCCGTTTTCTTTTGTGTCGTTTTCTCTTGCGTCAATGGGTTTTCCCAGCGACGTGCGGCGGTCATAAATCAGATTGCGGAACCATTGAACCATGATCCCTGACGGAAAATATGCGAGGGTAAGAAATTTTCCGGGGACAACGTGGCGATACGAGTTCAGACGCGTGGCGAAGGCAGCTTCGCCGAGACTTGGTTCGTCGGATGCGGCGACGAGGCATTCGTACGTGCCCATCGAATCGGAGACGCGGCCGGATTTGATAACGCCGACGCCCAAGGCTCCACAGGCTTGATCGTGGCCGCCGACGACTGCGGGCGTGCCGGTGGTGACTCCAAGAGCGCTCGCCGCTTCTGCATTCAATTTGCCGGCAATCGTGCCGGCGGGAACTGGGAGCGGGAGTTGAGCGGGCGTCAATCCCGCTGCGTGGAGAATTTCGTCCGACCAGCAATCGTTTTTCACGTCGAAGGCGAGAAATCGCGACGCCAGGGAATTTCCGACGTATAGCGGGAGGTCGAGTTTCGCGTGGATGAAATCGGTGACGCTCAAGAAATGTGCGGCTTTGGAATAGATTTCGGGGTGGCGCCGGCGCAGCCAAAGAATTTTGGCGATTGGGAACATCGGGTGAGCGACGAGGCCGGTGATTTCGAAGATTCGACGGGCTCCGATTGCGTTTTCAATCCAGTTCGATTCGGCGGTGGCTCGATTGTCGATGTTGAGGATGGCGGGGTGAATTGCATCGCCGTTGGCATCCACTGGGATGAATGTCTCGCCGTGTGAACTCAGGCACAGAGCTTGAACGGGATCGCGCTCGGAGTTTGTCGTTACATCGCGAGACGTTTTGCATACGGCGTTCCAAAAAATTTCTGGGTCCATTTCGGCGAAGGTTGGCTGTGGGAAATTCGGAGAATAGCGGCAGACGCTTCGCGCGATCACTGCGCCTGCTGGCGTGAAGAGTACGGCTTTGCATTGACTTGATCCGATGTCTATGGCGAGGAGGCTCATTAACGGAACTTGCGAAGGCGTTCAGAAAGTATTAGCACAGGATGGGCGAGATTCGGCAGGGATCTTTCATCGCTTAATGGGAGAGGGTTCGCTTTCGTTTAGCGCTGCGCGAGCATTTTGCAGGAATGCGAGCATGTCGTCGGCTTGAAATACATTTCGGCCGAAGAAAACACCCGCGGCTCCAGAGGCTGCCACATCGCGGATGAGCGCGAGCGCTTCGGCATCGGACGAGAAGCGGCTGCCGCCGAGTACGAGAATTGGAATCGGGCAATTTTCCACGACGCCGCGCATGGATTCGGGATCGCCGGCATAATCCGTTTTTACGAGATCGGCGCCAATCTCGGCGGCCATTCTAGTGTGAAGCTTCAGCCATTTTGGATCGGAAGGATTCTTGACGTTCTTGCCGCGCGCCAGCGTTTCGATGATCAGGGGCATGCCGATCCGCTCGCACTCGCGTGCTACTTCCGCGTTGCGCGCGATTTCTTTCGTTTCAAAATCGGCGTCGCCGGTGCCAACGGCGAGATATGTGATCACTGCATCCGCGCCGTGGCGCATTGCGTCTTCCGGACGCGCCACGAGGCAGCTACGAAGATCGCCAGATTCACTTCCGCCGGGCGTGCGCCACAGAGTCGTCCAATCGATTCGCGCGATAATTCCGGGCATCGAGAACCCGAGAAGTGAATCGAGGCAACCTCGGATGAGACCAAGGTTCAGCAAGACGGCGTCAACACCGGCGCCGGTGAACCGTCTGACTTGGCCGGCGGGATTTTCGGTGCCTGGAATAGGCCCCAAGACAATGGCGTGATCGAAGGCCACGATCAAGGATTTCCGGCCGCGCCGGACAATTCGATTTAGCCGGATCTGTTTTCCAGAATCACTCAACGAAATGCCTTTTCGCTGGCTCGTTTAGTCAAAGCGCGCGCCGGTTATCAATCATTCGGGTGAACGTAGCGCCGCGGAGGCGAGGTCTGCGTCTCACCGCTGACTGTGACGGAAGCGTTCCTGCCTGCGGGAATTCCGTCCACGCCATCCACCCGCAAATGGACTTCGTATTGTCCTTCTCGCGTGTACGCATGCGCAACTTTGCTTCCGTGAACGATGACGCCGTCGCCAAAATCCCACAGAAAATCGGTCGCGGGAACTCCGTCGCTCGCCGCGCTAGCAGACAGATTAATGGTTTCGCCCATCTTGGCTTGCTTGGGAGAATTCATGGTGATCGAAGGCGCTGCCGCGGAGATGGAGCCATCAATGATTTTGATCAATTTAACGGAGCGGCCTGGCTGGTTATCGAGCTTCAACGCCTCACCGTCGAGCGCGATGCGTTGATTCCCATTCAGCACATCGTACAACTCATACGGGTGCCCCGCGGTGAACTTCAATCCAGAAAGAGTGCAGCTGTGAGAAAGCGGCTGGTCTGTCCAATTAAATACCGCCAGCATGGACTGGCGCTTGTCCTCGCTCAAAAGCACGATGCTCGGCTGCTTATCTTCCGCGCTGTAGCTCAAGAGATCGAGTGGAATGGCGGCGCGTCCGAGCTTTGCGATTTGCAAGAGATCTGCGTTTTCAACCAAGGCTACACGATCCGCATCTGCGCCGAGGGTCGGGAGGTCATCGCCGATTTCGAACATACCTCCCGAAAGCGCTGCGAGAACGATGGAGACTTGCGCTTCGTTGATCGTGAGAGCCGCAGGGTTCGGATGCTCGTCGAGAATTTGTTTTGAAACGGTGAAGGCGTCCGGATCGTTGACAAAGAAATTTCGATTCATGTAGTAGCGGGCAAAAATTCCGGGAGCGGATTCGAGGCTGTGGCTGAACGAGTGGCCCGTATCGAGCGATACGCGGCCTTCATTCACGATGCCTACGACGTTGAGCATGGGGCTGCCGTCTTTATCGAGCAGCACGTCGTCACCAACGGTTTTGCGAATCACCTCAAGGCCGATTCTTTGCGCTTCAAGCGCCGTGGTGTGGGGGCGGTGGTAGTAGCCTTCGATTGCAGTGGTGTCCATGAAGTCGAGCTTGATGTAGCGGACGCCCCAATCGCGGACGATCGTTCGATACGTTTGCCGCAAATAATCCTGGGCGGCGGGATTTGTGGCGTCGAGCACGAAAATATGGTCGGGAATGCCTTCGTCCACATCTCCCACACCGATTGGTTCTCCACGGGCGTTGTGGACCAGCCAATCTTTGTGATTCTGGTAGACCCAAGAGCGATCTGTCGCTTCGAAAGGGGCTGTCCAAATTCCTTGCGTCAGTCCGAGATGGCCGATTTCGTGTTCGAGATCGAACATTCCGTTCGGGAATCGCGTTGCGTCTGGCGTGGCGTACTCGCCGCGGGCGTATTGGTAGCCTTCGTCAATATGGAAATAGTTATAGCCGAAAGATTTCAAATGTTGAGCGAGCCATTGCGCGTTGGTGAGGACGTCACCGCTGGTGATTTTGTGGTAGAAGGCCGTCCAACTCCACCAGCCGAGAAGGTTGTCGCCGGTGACACGGGCATGATGCAATTCGCGAATCGCCGTGCCGTAGGCTTCGAGTTGCGTGTGGTAATCATCGCCCGCTGCGAACATCAGACGTTCGGAGTTGATGGCGGCGCCGGGAGCGAGCGGGAGGCTTAACTCGATGCGATTTTCGGCCGGCGCATTTCGGAGGCCGGATTCGTCGTCGGTGGATTGAATTTCGGTGGTTCCAGTCGAGTCGACGGTGAAGGAAGCGATCTGTGCGCCGTTCGAAGAGTCGCCGCTAGTTTTCAGATGAAGGATCGTGAGAAAGCGATCTGAGGTCAGCGCTCCGAAGAAGAGGCTTTGGCCGCTATTTCGGTTATAGATGAGCTGGCTTCCGACGCCGAGATGCAATCCGTTTGGGGCCTTGCCGAGATCGTAGATTTGAAATGGCGGCCAGTCTTCACTGAAACTGTCGGAGAGTATACGATCAGAACTTTCGTCTTCACCCAAGTAAATTGGCTGATTGCCGATGCCCTGGACGCTTCGAATGCTTTGAATGTCGATCGATTTCGCCGTTTCATTTCGGACTTTCACTTCGATATCGCCGTACGGTTTTGCGTCGTAAATGCGCACGATGTACGTGAGGCTCGGGCTGTTTTTCGTTCCAGTCGAGGTGACGGTGATTTGATGGCCTGGGCCGAGAGCATCTTCGAATTTCGATCCGGATATTTGGTGAGCTGGGAAATCGGAGGACTTGATCCAGCGATGATCGATCTCGGCGGCAACGATTGCTTGAATCGCGGGGTGTTGTGCGCCGGTGGTTTGTATCGAGTACGAACCGTCAGAAGATCGAACCGTTACGGACATGTGCGAATTTCGCAGCGTGGCATCCTGAGCGCACAATGCTGAGGAGAATAGAACGAGCAGACTTACGGCCTGCAATGCACGAATTGATATCGGCCGTTTCCAGTTTGAATTGAACATTTGCGCGCCGCAGCTTTTTTCAGAAATAATACTTCAATGCAAACTGAATAAATCTCGGATCGCGAGCGCCCTGCGTATATCCGAATTGCGGAGTACCGAACTCGAGGGGCTGCGGCTCTTCACTGATTTCACCCACGGGTTCGAACACTGGGTTGACGTGATTCCAAATATTGAAAAATTCGGCGCGGAATTCGACGCGCATCTGTTCACGTATGGGGAAAAGCTTGAATATGGATAGATCCCAGTTCTGAAAGCCGGGACCGCGAACGATGTTCCTGCCGGCGTTGCCGAAGGTGAATGGAATCGTGTTGTCCACAAAAGCGCAGGTATTGAAAGCGGTACCCGGCATGCATGGAGTTCCATTCGGATTGGCTACGACGTTTGGACGCACTTCGTAAAAGCCGACGCCTCCGCCACCGTCGCTCGTCGAGACATTCGTGACGGAGTCCGTAATGGTGAACCAATTCCCAGCTGACGCCGTGGTGATGCCGGCGACTTGCCAATTACCAATAACTTGGTTCATCAGACCTGTAGCATTGCCGGCAAATTGCTTTCCGTTTCCGAATGGCAATTGATAGATGTAACTGATCACGAAACGGTGGCGCACGTCGAAATCGGCATTGCCATACTCTTCAAACGGGTAAAGTTCATTGCGAAAATCGCCGTTATTGAGCGAGCCTAACGCGGCGCTCGAGGCGTCGTCGAGTGCGTGAGCGTAGGTGTAGGACGCCTCGAATTGTAGTCCGTGCGAAAAGTTTTTCTCCAGTCGCACTTGCAAAGAATTGTAATTGGAGAAACCGTCGGTCCGAAGCAAATCGATTGGGGTATCGAAAACTTCGTTGCAGTTCGGCGGGAAAACGGAATTGTCGCACATCTGCGCGGGGCGCCGCGGCGCGGTAGGGCAATTACCGGGCGTGTTGGGAGCAGTGGTGCAGAACGCCACGTCCGGCTGCGCTTGGTTCCCGTTGTAAAAATTGTAGAGGTCGGAACCATGCGAACCCGCATAGGAGATTTCGAGAACTGTTTGGCTCGGCAATTCATATTGAAATCCGAGGTGCCACTGCTGGGTGTAGGGCGTGCGCACCTTTGGACTTACTGAAAACAGGATCGGCGTGTTGGGATCGGTCAGCGCATTCGATGGGAAACCTTGATAGAACATGTTTAAACCCGGAATCGAGCAATCGCCGGCAGCCGCGCTTGCCGACGGATTGAAACATGGCG
>Ga0302324_100023722_pt1 | contig 11850 bp, 12 predicted proteins | sample Palsa_T0_1_FD_201949 | JGI IMG/M metagenome (GOLD analysis project Ga0302324, IMG submission 201949) | Peat permafrost microbial communities from Stordalen Mire near Abisko, Sweden - Palsa_T0_1 | ecosystem: Environmental > Terrestrial > Soil > Palsa > Peat permafrost | place: Sweden: Abisko... | reverse complement strand
CCAGACTAAGAGACGACGTTCCGTTTTCGCGCAAGTCTTGAGGAAGAATATCGAACAACAGCGAACTTGCACTGACGATTGCGACCAACGAGCGCTTATCATCAGAGGTCCATCTAATCCCTATCTCTGCGCCGGTGCTCTGTTCAACGCGAAACAAGCTGATCTGATGGTTTAGGGCAGGCAACGAGTTGCCATCGTTGGTCGATACGCTTTCGGAAACGAGAGTCTCCGGAAAGGCTGAGCAGGCTACGGCGTTCGATGAATCGATAACGCGAATGTCCTTAATCGCGCTGTAGCGGTAGATCGTCTTACGAAATTCGGCCAAGGCTGCAGCATCGCAACTCGTGTACCCACGTTCCGAAAGGTCTCCAAGCGCAATGAATGCGTAATCGAATGTGAGTTCGGCCCTCCGCAGCAATTGGGCGTCAATTGTGTGAAGCGTTTTTTCGTTGATCCAGGAGATCGCAGCAAGGAACACCAAGGATGCCGTCAAGACCGAAACGATGGAGCACGCTAGAGCGATTGCGCAAGCGCCTCTCCTAGTAACTGCCAACCTGGCTAACCAAGTTGCTGAAAGTTTCGTCATGCTACGATCCTCTGCGTGAGGATAATTATGGCACGACAAGGTGTACGAACGGTTTCGACCTACCCCGCACGAATCATGGCATGGATTGCCGTCACGATTTGGCAGGCCTTGGCGATGTCTTTTCCAAGGCCCCGCGAAAATTGATCGAATACAAGGGTTTGCGGCCTAACCCTTAGGGGGCGGCCCGGCGGACGGTAGCCCGCGAGGAAACTGACTTTCTTCACCTTATCCCCGAAGTTTTGTATCGTTTGCTAAAAAATGGCCGGTCGGGATCGTAACGCGTTTGGCGAAGCGCATCGCAGGCACGTGACGACGTGACCGTATCAGTGGCCCGAGGCCCGCAACGCGGCCTAGTCTAGTGCTGGCCAACGGACGCTTGGCCGCCGAGAGGAGCGGGCGCGCGCCGCTCAAAGACTGGCGGATCGCGGTGGCCTATCTCGGATCGGGCCGGCCTTCGGGCCATCGTCATGACGCCTTTAAGCTTGCTCTCTGGTTTACTACCCAAATCGGCAATCAACGCATTTTTTTCCATCGATTGAAACGACCACATGGTCGCCCCTTTGAACAGGATGCAGGCCAAGAGGCGTCCCTGCGAGCAGGATATCTCCGGGTTTCAAAGCCTCGCCGAAACGACGGAGATCACCGCGAAGCCACTCAAGCGCCTCCGGGGCGCCACCGGCCATGGCCCACAAGGCTCCAGTCTCGACGCTCGCGCCGTTGACGGAAATGGACAGGGTGCGGGCGTTTGCCCAATCTTCGAGTGAGGCCCCCTCGAGATGTTGTGGGATAACTGCGCCGGCGTTGATCCCATTATTGGCGACAAGTTCGGCGAGCGTCTTCCGCGGGGCCCTGAATACGAACTGGTGTAGCTCGATGACGGGAAAAGCCGCTGCGATCCCACCGTCAACCGCGATCCGAAGCGCCATCTCGCCTTCGATCGCTGGATTGGCGTAAGCCCGATAGCGAAGGGTTTCGCCGGAGCCGTGAATTTCACTGCGAAAGAGCCGCGCGTGGATCGGCCCACTCATACCGAACTGTTCGACCACGCCGGAGCCGATGCAGCCGACCTTATATCCGGCCACCGCGTCACCAGCGGCGCAGCGCAGGCCAGCGAACTCAATCTGAATTTTGTAGGCTTCGTCCAGGGTCAGCGACATGTCCGGATCGTCGAACATGGTTCCTGGCGTGCCCGACTGATAGTCACCCCATTGGCGGGCGGCCATCCTCCTCAAGAGTGAAGGATCCATCATGCGTCGCCTTCCCACCGGATCAGGTAAGCCGGAATTTCGCAACGACATCGTCGTTCCAAGCAAGGCCGTTGCCTGGACCGCTGGAAGGCATTGCCAAGCCATCCTTGATGCGTAGCGGCTCCTGCAGGATCGGATTGGCCCAGTCGACGTATTCGAGCCAATGGCGTCCCGGCGTTGCCGCCAGCAAATGCGCGCTCACCTCGGGGAAAAGATGCGACGATACTTCGCGGTTATAAGGCGAGGCGAGCCCTGAGGCGCGCTGCCAGCCGGTCACACCGCCAATCCGGTCGAGATCGAGCATCACGTAATCCGAGGAGCGTGCTTCCAACGCTGCCGCCATCGGACCCAGTCCGGTAAAGTTCTCCCCGATCTGAATAGGCGTTCGCGCGACTTGCGCGATCTGCGCCATGTGTGGGTAGTCGTCATGCCGGATCGGTTCCTCGATCCAGTAAATCCCCTCGTCGTCGAGCGCGAGCGCGTATTGCATCGCGTCCGAAAACGTCAGCGCCTGATTGAAATCGATCATCAGCCGTACGGAATCCTGTACCCGGCGACGGACCGCCCTGACAGCAGCCAGATCAAGCTCGAAATTGCTCCGTCCAAGCCTTAGCTTGACCGCCGTAAACCCGCCCGCCAACAGAGCCTCAGCTTCGTCGGCGGCTGCGTCTGGCGGCATCAATCCAAGTCCACTGCTGTTGTAGGCGCGGATCGGCTGAGGACTCGCCCCAAGATAGACGGCAAGCGGCTTGCCGAACGATTTAGCCAGCGCATCCCAAACCGCGGTATCGACCGATGAGGTTACCATGGCGAGCGGGCCGGTCAGACCGGGAAGCTTGAAGTGCCGCGCAACCGCATGCGCGAGGTCGACAGGGAGAAGGGGGCTGCCGGCAAGTTGCTCGCTCAGTTCGGCCACAATTGGCACCAACGATCGTGCGATCGCTGGCTGGTAACAAAATGCGTAGGCTCGCCCTTGGATACCGTCTTGCGTCAAAAGATCGACCAGCAATAGGCAAGCTTCGCTGATGCTTTTGGCGCTGGTACCGAGCGGCCGCTTCATCGGCAACTTCACGGCTGTCGCTGTCATCGAACGGAGCACAGGCCCATTGGTGTGCATCATCGGCTCTCTTGGCATACGGCCATCGGCAGGTCCTGCGGCGAGCTTCGCCATAGAGGTCGTTATTGATCGTTCGATCTAGAATGCAGCTTGCCGATCTGCAGGTCAACGGCCGTCGAGTTTGAAAAGCTACTGATCCCCGCTTGCTGACAGGATATCAGAAAGCGCTGAGAGGCCATGGAACCTTGTAGTCCGGCGCCATTCCCAACTCGTTCATCTGCATTTGCAGCGCCTTGAACGAGAGCCCTCAAATATCGTGGGATTGCTCACACTCTTGTGATCAATTCTTTTTCCTAGCTTGTAACGAGTGACGATCTCTTTCGAAGTTCAAAAAGGCGACACAAGTTGCCAATCGAAACTTCCCTCAAGGAGATCCTTAGCATGATTAAGCGCGCCGCCACTGTCCTCGCGGCCGTAACCTTGTCATTCGGGCTCGCGCTCGCACCCAAGGCTTTCGCCGACGACATGAAGAAGGACGCGATCTCGAAGGAAGACTCGATGTCCAAGGACTCGATGAAGAAGGACGCGATGTCGAAAGATTCAATGTCCAAGGACGCGATGTCCAAGGACGCCATGTCAAAGGACGGCATGAAAAAGGACGAAATGAAAAAGTGAGCTTGGGGGATTCTTCGGCGGGCTCATCCCCCCAAACCACCCCCAGGGTGGGCCCGCACCACCGCTGAGACGCCGATGTCCGAGCTTCTGCTTGCACTATTTGCCGGTATTCTCACCATCGCGGCGCCTTGTACGCTGCCGGTGTTGCCAATTCTGCTCGGTGCATCGATCGGGCAGCGAACCAGTATCCGGCCCGCGCTGATCGCGGCCGGTTTCGTTGCCTCATTTGCCTTCGTCGCGTTGGCATTGAATGCGGTTGCTTCTTTTCTGCACTTCGACCCGGACGTGGTCCGCGACGCGGGGCTTGTGCTCCTGATAATCTTTGGTGCGTTGATGATTTGGCCTGCCGCCTTCGAGCGGCTTACGGCTCCGCTGGCAAACCTAGGTCTTTCCTTGCAGGGCCGCGCTACGGCTCAAACCAATCTTGGCGGACTTGTCCTTGGCGCTACGCTTGGACTGATCTGGACACCCTGCGCGGGTCCGGTGCTCGGGACGATCCTGACGGCCGTCGCTACTTCGCCCGACCGCGCGCATGCTGCGTTCCTGCTCCTCATATACGCTATTGGAGCGGCGCTGCCGATGCTGGGCGTAGCCTATGGCGGGCAGGCCATCTCAACGCGATTGCGTGGCGTCGCACCTTACGCTGCACGACTGCAGCAGACGTTTGGCGTTGTGGTAATCGCCTTCGCGCTAAGCGCGTTCCTGCAATACGACGCAGTCGCGCTCGCCTGGCTCGGTCAATTCATTCCAGAAAGTCACTTCGGCCTGTAACCCAAGGAGCTTGATATGATCAAATCGCGCAGAAGCGTTCTCACCACGGTCGCTGGTCTTGCCGCGGCCGCTATGGCGGCGCCAGTGTTGGCCAGCGACAATCGCGGGCTTCTCCAGGTAGCCGACGCGCGTTCTCCGGCCCCGAATTTCGTCGGCATTACGAAGTGGTTCAACTCGACGCCGCTCTCGATCGGTGATTTGCGGGGCAGGGTGGTGCTGGTCGATTTCTGGACCTATGGCTGCTACAACTGCGTCAACACGCTACCCTACGTGACCAGGCTCTACGAGACATACAAGGACAAGGGGCTCGTCGTGGTCGGCGTCCATACCCCCGAATTTCCATTCGAGCGGTCGGCTGGCAATGTGCAAGCGGCCCTGAAACGCCACGGCATCACCTATCCCGTCGCGCAGGACAACGAGTCGGCGACGTGGAATGCCTGGCGCAATCAGTACTGGCCGGCCCAATACATAGTCGACCAGCGCGGCAACGTCGTGTTCAGCCATGCGGGCGAAGGCCAATATGACGAAATCGAGCGCACGGTTCGACGGTTTCTGAATGCGACAAGCTAGGACTCGTGGCCCTAGCGCAACTGTCTTCGCAAGCGTGTTTCCGGTGTAGCGAAGTCGGAGGAAGCTTGAGGATTGCCTCATCCCGGCGGTTTGGGCAGCGCTGACAGGAAAGCCAGAACGTGGTTCCAATTCTCGGCTGCTCCCTTGGGATTCCGGGTCTCGATCAGTGTTGAAGAACCGTGCACCCCGAACTTCGGGACGAACTGAGCCTTGACGCGTGCGGGAGCCGCAGACAGGATCTCGCGTCCAGCCTGGATTTCGTCAGCGTCGGATGATGATGTGACGTAGATCGGGACTTGGACGCGTCCAGCTGCACGGGCAACTGCGCCGCTGATGTCGAGATATTCGCCCGGTGAAAAGGCGAGGATCGCGCTAACCTGGTTCATATGCTCGGCAGCGATCTCGAAGACAAGCGCTGCTGAATAACTGCTCCCCCACAATATGATCGGCAGATGTCGCGGCAGCGCCCAGTCGAGAGCAGCCTCCATATCGGTCTTGGCGTCCTCATATGTCGCGGGCTTGCCAAGGCGTGAGACGGTCTCGTTGGGGCCGAACAGGGTGCCGCCGGATCGTTGGTCGATAGCCAGCGCCGTAAAGCCAGCAGCAGCGAGTCGCGGAGCGATCGTGGCGTATTCAGCCTTGCTGGAGCCAGCCTGGTGGAACAGCAGGATGACGCCCTTCGGTTGTCTGGCCTCATACATCAAGCCGGATATCGACACCCCGTCATGCGCCCGGAGCGTCACCGGCCCGGGGCTGACGCCGGCCAGCGCGCTGGCGGATAACCAGAAGGCCAGCACCATGATCACGCTCTTCAGCCAATTCAGCGACATATTGCGGCTCCCCTTCCAGCTTGCGCTTCGACCATCTTGCTTCAGATAGCTTCGCATCGAGCAACGTTTTGTTACGCTGTGGGCTGTCTCAACGCCTCTTACGCTGGCCTTACTTTTCGGAAAGAGATCTATGGTGCGTGGTTTCGCTAACGCTTTTCGCGGTGTCTGTGCTGTTCGGAAATTCTCGTGCGATCCAAAGCGCGCCACTCGGCGGAAGGACTTGAACGACCGCAGTCACGCTCATGAAGGATCCGGTGGATGTTCGGGAGGAGTACACCTTCTTCTAAGGGGCGGGCGCCTTGTTCATAGGCGCTCGAACGCCAACTCGACCTGTTTTTTGAAATCCGGCTCGGGAGAGCGTCTTCACGCGCGCCGACCTGCCTGGACACGAACAGCAGATTCGCCGGAGCGGATCGCGGCCGAGCAGAGTGTCCTTCGACCGGCCGGAAATATGGCCTCCCGTTTAGCCATCACGTTTGCGTCTTCCACGCGCGTTCATTGAGGCTGTGCTGTTGATCGGCTTGCCTAGAAATCGCCTTCAAGGATACACTGCAGCCTGTGGCGCTCACGGGAGAATACGAAGAGACTGCGCGTCGCATTCGTAAGATCGCACGAGAACATGTAAAGGGATTCAATAAGGTCGGTGGCGTCGCTTGGCGCGCTAAGGTCAGCAACGGTGCCTCGTTTCTGATATGGGCGAAGAACGTCTCTGCGCGTGTGAGTTGCAACGCTGCTTTCAAGCCGCGCCATTGGCCGGAAGTGTAATGCAGTTCGTCAAACTGTCGGCGAGATATGTCGCGAGTTCTCCAACGACGCGGGAATTCGTATGTCGCCCCTGCGAATAAACCAGTTCAACCGTTGGCAATTCCGGTAACCTGACATTATGGCTTATGATCCGCAGCGGCGCCGTCACCAGCGAACGTGCAAGAACCGTAATGCCCATTCCTTCGGTCGCGGCAGCTCGCAGCAACTCGAAACTCGGGCTGACAAAGCTGAGATGCCAGTTTCGTTTTTCCCCTCCAAGTGCAGCGATCGCACAGCGGCGATAGGCGCAGCCTTCGGGAAACAAGATTAGCGGTATCGATTGGAGCGCGTCTGGCAGATAATTCGCGCCGGCTACCCAGACGAGTTGTTCGCGCAGCGTTACGGTGCCGTGTTTAGCGCCGGTATCCTGCTTGAAGAAAGCGAGATCGAATTCGCCCCGAGCGCTGCGCTTCATCAGATTCTCGGATTGGTTGGCTTCGATTTCGAGACCGACCATCGGATGAATTGCCTTGAAGCCGGCGAGCCAAGTCGTGAAATCGCGTCCAAAAAAATCTAATGGGACGCCAAGCCGCACGAAGCCCGTCAGGACGTCGTCGGACATCGACGCATAGGCCTCATCGTTTAGCTGCAACATGCGGCGCGCGTATTGAAGCAGCTTGGTTCCTTCGGAAGTCAGTTCGAATACGCGCCCCTTTCGCCGGCCGAGCAGGCTCTTGCCGACTTGGACTTCGAGCTTGCCGATCTGCTGGCTGACGGTGGATTGCGACCGACCGACCGTCTCTGCTGCGCGCGAGAAACTCATGCTGTCGGCGACCAGCACGAACGTGCGCAGGCAATCAATGTCGAAATTCATCGCCGTTTCTCCCATCATTACAAAATACGATTTAGGCCATCGCTTTAATTAATTTTGTCACTTTACAGGACTCCCGTAAAGAAAAGCAGCCGTCTTCGCAATCATCGTGATGGCCGGTTCAACCTGCTGCAATGCGGGACAAAATCTGACAGGGAGCGAGCATTCGTGCATGTCCATGTCGACGCCGGTCGTTTCGCCGACGCGAACGAACTTTGGCGAGCGCCAAACAGAGCCCGACGTTGCGCCTAGCCCCTTAGGCCGGCGCGAGTCTGTCCTTCATGGTTTCGCGCCGACGATGCACGCGCCGAACCCTGGAAATACCAGACCAAAACAACGGGGGAAATGTTCATGTCAGCTAACGCAAAATCTGTCGAGGCGGCGCACGCGTCGATCAGGGCGCTTATCGCGAAAAAACTGAAATACCTTGTGCCGATGACGATCATCTTCATGGTCGGCTACATTGGCCTCACCGTGCTCGCCGCATTCGGCAAAAGCATCATGGGCATCAAGGTCACCGGCGCATTCAATGTCGGATACCTGCTGATCGCTCTCAACTACGTGCTCTCGTGGGTGCTTGCCATCGTCTATGTCCGCATCGCCAACAACGTTTTTGATCCGCTGGCCGCCAAGGCTGCCATTGACATCACCGGCATGGGAGCCTCGCGATGAGCACGACACTTTCGATTTTCATTGCTATTCTTCTGATCACGCTCGGCATCACCTACTGGGCCGCCAAGCGCACGCACACGACGAGTGAGTTTTACGCAGCGGACAGTCAGTTGACCGCGGCCGAAAACGGTTTCGCGCTGGCAGGCGACTGGTGCAGCGCCGCGGCGTTTCTCGGCTTTACTGGATTGACCGCGCTGTTCGGCATGGACGGCGCGTTTTACGCAATCGGGCCGCTGGTCGCATTCTGCACGGTCTTGTTTCTGATCGCCGAGCCATTACGCAACACGGGTAAATACACACTCGGCGACGTGATCCAGAGTCGGATGAAAACCAGCACCTCGCTGCTCGCGACCATTGTAGGCACCGTCGTGGTCAACTTCGCCTACCTCATGCCGCAGATGGCAGGCGCCGGCGTGTTGGTGAAACTGCTGACCGGAATCTCCTACGACTGGTCCATCATTTTAGTCGGCATCTCGATGATTGTTTATGTCGGCTTCGGCGGCATGATCGCGACGACCTGGGTTCAGATCGTCAAGGCTGCGCTGATGCTCGTGGCAGGTGCCATCATTCTGGTGATGATACTAATGCTGGTAAGGTTCAATCCGCTGACGTTGTTCGACAATGCGGAAGCCAAAGTCGGCGCCAACTATATGCTGCCGGGCAATTACCTGAAAAATCCGTTTGACCAGATTTCGCTCGGGCTCGGATACGTCCTCGGCCTTGCGGGGCTGCCGCATGTCATGACGCGGTTCTATACCGTGCCGGATGCTAAGACGGCGCGTCGCTCAGTGGTGTGGGTGATGTTTCTGGCAGGATCGTTCTTTGCCGGAACAACGTTGTTCGGCATCGCTGCAGCAACTTATGTCGGACAGGAAGTGATCAAGGCGGCCGGCGGCGGTGGTAATTTGACGCTGCCGCTGCTCGCGCAATTCCTCGGCGGCGGCAAAGGTACCTTCGGCGGCGATCTGATGCTGGGTTTTGTCGCGGCGGTCGCGGTTGCGACCATCCTCGCGGTGGTCTCGGCGCTCACACTGTCGACATCGGGCGCCATCGCGCACGACTTCTACGCCAACTGGATGAAGCAGGGAAAAGCCGATCCGAAGAAGGAGGTCGTGATTGCACGTGTTGCGGCGATTGCGATCGGCCTGTTGGCGATGGTGCTCGGCATTCTCGCACAGGGCGTCAACGTCGCGGTGCTGGTGATTCTCGCAATCTGCGTTGCCGCGAGCGCCAACTTCCCGGTGCTGGTTCTGTCGCTGTTCTGGCGGCGCTTCAACACCGGCGGCGTCGTCGGCGGAATGTCCTTCGGTCTGATCTCATCGGTGGCGCTGGCGATGATCGGACCTGCGATGCGCGGCGCGGATGCCGTGTGGCCGCTGGTGAATCCGACGATCGTCTCTTTGCCGCTCGGCTTCCTCGGCTGCTATCTCGGGACAATGCTGTACGGGCGCGATGCAGAGAACGAAGCGCGCTTCGACGACTTCTCGCTGCAGGTCCACACCGGCGTCGTCCCAAAATAGAAACTCACGAGGCTTCGGCTGTCGAAACAGCCGGAGCATCATTCTTATGTTCTGCAGACATCTTCATGACAATGGAATGTATTCATGACAATCAAGGCTCTGGTATTCGATGCTTACGGCACGCTGTACGACGTACAATCGGTTGCAACTGTTACCGATGAGGCCTTTCCCGGATACGGCGAAATCATCAGCCAGATCTGGCGAATGAAGCAGCTTGAATATACCTGGCTTCGTTCATTAATGGGACGTTACGAGGACTTCGAAGTCATCACGCGCGAATCGCTGGTCTATACGCTGACCGTTCTCGGATTGACGCACAGCACCAGCATGTTCGACCGCATCATGGATAAATACGTCCATCTTGATCTTTACCCGGATGCCAAGGACGCGCTTGCCGCACTGAAAGGCTACAAGCTTGCTATCCTGTCGAATGGGTCGAGCGGTATGCTCAACGCGCTTGTGCGCAACACCGGCCTCGACACAATTCTCGATGCCACCATCAGCATCGACTCGAAAAAAACCTTTAAGCCGAGTCCAGAAACCTACACGCTGATCGAGGACAAGCTCGGCGCGAAGCCGAACGAAGTCCTGTTCGTTTCATCCAACCCGTTCGATGCCTGCGGCGCGAAGGCGTTCGGCCTCCACGTCGCTTGGATCGAACGCGTGACTGTCGGCGCGATGGCGCTGGAATGCAAGAAGGCCGACATGGTACGTCCGCTGACCATGTTCCGCGCCATGCGTATGCAGATGGATCAGTTCGGGCTCGATCCGGATTACCGCGTGAAAGGCCTGAGCGGATTACCGCCGATGCTCGCCGCGAAGTGAGCTAAATCCGAGACCGCTTGCGAATCCTTCATGACCGCTCCATGCGGCACGGACCGGCGCGTAATTCCAATCAACAGAGGAGGTGAATTGCCATGCCCAAATATAACATTCACATTCTTGGGGCGTCGTAACGGCTGATGTGACGTCAGGGGAGAGAAAGGCGAGCCGAACCACTAGTACCTTCCAGGAGAGTTGAAGTGCCTCTTGTCTCGGTAGATCGCGCAAGTTGGATTTCCGGACTAGCGCTGCTCGCTCAGAAAGGTCTTTCAAATCTGCGATCGAGATACCAATTCGCTTCGTCGTTTTTGCCGTCACCAGCAGATTGCGAATGCTCGGTTCCTCGAACTCGCGTCGAAGAATTGCAACAGCCTGCTCCACGCCCAACAATCTTTCGGCTGTTTGCAATTTCGACGGCCTATATTCGTCGACCATTATATCGTGCCGGATTCCTTGAGACCACCACTCGAGATATGCTGCGAGCCAGCGCGGCGGCTCGGATCCCGTGATCATTCGCGCTATATCTGCAAAATTCTGTGCTGGAAGCTGATTGAGCGGTCGACGTTTATTTGATGATTTGCTTTTTGCCTGTGGCCTTTTCTGCGTTTAGTCGAGTTCTGCCGATACGATCGAGAAGCAACTTCGTTGAGGTAGGCCGCAATGCTGTGCTTACTACCGCCGCGGTGGATATAGACATCATCGTAGGAGGCATGTTCACGTTCGCGAGTACCTCCGACATAGGGAGTGATGCTGGTCGCCATGAACGGTGTCCAAAGCGATGGTCGCCGCTGACCCGGTCTGCGGCCTTTCGGCGCTCGGAGGTCTGAGTGTGATGGCCGCGTTTATGGGCCGAGAGGTCAGATCTTCTTCATGCGGGGCGATCTGTTGACCCCGGGTTTGCGATCCTCGATGTGCAGAATGGTGGAAAGCGTTTGCCACCCGCTCTGAGGCACCGGTCCGGTACATACTATCGGTACACACAACCATGATCGCTAGCGCGGCTAACCGCAAACCGTAATAACGTCTATGCCGGCGTTCGCCGCGAGCAGGTAGACTCGCTGAAGGTTGAGATCGCCAAGGCAAACGCTCGCCTGGAATATGTGCAGGCCCAGCTCACAAGAACCAGCACGCTGGCACGCCAGAGTTTTGAGTCCCAGCAGACGCTTGACCAGGCCGAGAACGACGCTGCAAGCGCGCGTGCCAATGTGGGGGAGGCTCAGGCGAACTACGATGCGGCCGTGGCGGGCCCGACCCGGGAAGAACGCGCGATCGCCGATGCGCAGGTCCAGGCTTTTTGGCGACTGCATTAGGCAGCGAGGTCTTATGGACAATAATTCCCTGATGCCCGCAAAGATTTCCCTGTTATACCCCGATTCAACGATTGTCCGAAAAACCGCTTGCCATGGGGCGATTTTGGGATTCGTCATAGGGGCATGATTTGCGCCGGCTTTTTGTCTCCCGTTGACCGCGCCGACCTGACCGCCC
>Ga0302324_100023720_pt1 | contig 11851 bp, 13 predicted proteins | sample Palsa_T0_1_FD_201949 | JGI IMG/M metagenome (GOLD analysis project Ga0302324, IMG submission 201949) | Peat permafrost microbial communities from Stordalen Mire near Abisko, Sweden - Palsa_T0_1 | ecosystem: Environmental > Terrestrial > Soil > Palsa > Peat permafrost | place: Sweden: Abisko... | reverse complement strand
TGAGCACCACGATCAGAAGCGCTGCGACCGCATCGCCCTTGACGAATTTTCCGGCGCCGTCCATCGCGCCGTAGAAATCGGCCTCTTTCTGCACGCTCGCCCGTTTGCGGCGTGCTCCCTCGACATCGAGCAGTCCGGCGTGGACCTCCGCGTCGATCGCCATTTGCTTGCCCGGCATGGCATCGAGCGTGAAGCGCGCGGCAACTTCCGCAACGCGCTGCGAACCCGACGCGATGACGATGAACTGAATCGTGATGAGGATTGCGAACACGATGAAGCCGACCACGAGGTTGCCGCCGACCACGAGCGCGCCGAAGGCGGGAATGATATCGCCGACGCCGCCTTCGACGTGACCCTGCGTGAGGATGAGGCGCGTGGCCGAAACGTCGAGCGAGAGCCGAAAGAGCGTTGCTATCAGGAGCGCCGGTGCGAACGCCGCGAATTCGAGCGGCTCGCCGATCGTGATCGCAAGCAACAGCACGATGCCGGAGGCCACGATGTTGAACGCGAGCAACGCGTCGAGCAGAAACGGCGGCAGCGGTACGACGAGGATCCCGACGATCGAGAGCACGATGCCCGCGAACGTATAAGTGATCGCCCGCGCGTTCATGCGACGTCACGCTCGCGCACGAGGTTCGCGACGATCGCCGCGACCGCGGCGTACGTGTCGGAGGGGATGAAATCACCAACTTCCGTGGCGGCGAGCAGGGCGCGCGCGAGCACCACGTTCTCGACGATCGGAACGCGCAGTTCGCGGGCGCGGCGTTTGATTTCTTGGGCGCCCGCGTCGATGCCGCGCACGAGAACCTGCGGCACCGGAATCTCGGGCGGCCGGTAGGCGAGCGCGATCGCCACGTGCGCCGGGTTGCACACGACGAAGGCGGCCTCTTTGATACGGCCGATCGACCCGCGGATCAGCGCGCGATGCGCTTGGCGGCGCCGGCCGCGCAGCAGCGGATCGCCTTCGCTCTGCTTGTGCTCGCGTTTGAGGTCGTCGAACGACATGCGCAGGCGCCGTTTCCATTTCGCGCGCTCCACGAGAATGTCGATCGCGGCGAAAATCCCGGCGACCGCGAGCGATGCCGTCACAATGTGCGCGAGCGCTTGCATCACGAGCGCGGCGAGTTCTGCCGGAACGCCGCCCCCGCTGGCCGCCGCGAAGGCGGTCGTCACCGCGGGAACGATGGCGCCGGAGACGGCGGCCGCGACACTGAGCGCTTTCGCACCACCGATCGCGGCATCGCGCGAGAACACACGCTTGAGGCCTTCGCCCGGATGGAGCTTCTCGAATTTCGGCGAGGGGAATTTCAGCGAAAATCGCCCGGCCTGGAGATAGGTCGCGAGCAAGGCGCCCACGATGGCGCCGCACGGTACCGCGAGCGCGCCCACGGCGAGTACCGCGTATGCCCGCGGTGCTGGCTCGCCATGGCGAGCCGCGTCGGTAAACGCGGTTTGCGCGGCACTCGATAGCAACGGCAGCACACCGAAGAGCACGAGTGACGATGTCGCGAGTGCTGCGGCGACGTTCAACGACTGCGAGCTCGGGATATCGCCTTCACGTTTGGCGCGAGCCATCCGGGTCGTAGTCGGGTCAAATTGTTTCTCTTCGGCCACGAAAACCTACGGTGCTCGCAAGGCCGAAAGATCCCACCAAGGTGCGGCAGCCGAGCGCAGCACGACGCATAGGGACACGATCGTCGCGAGCACGACGCAAGAGAAGACGATCGGAAAGGCGAGCGCGAACGTCGAGAACCGCGGTACCAGGCGCGCGACGATCGCGAGCCCGAACTGCGCGACGAGCGAGAGCGCGATCGCGGGGCCTGCCACATACAGCGCCGCGCGCAACAGCGTCTGCGGCAGCGCGACTGCGAACGTCTGAAAGTTCGCGGAAGCCACGAGCGCACCGGGCGGCAACGTCGTAAACGCGTCCGCGAATCCGCGCAGCGCGATGCGATACCCGCCGAGCACGAAGAACCCGGCCGCAAACGCGAGCGACCATAGGCGCCCGAAGCCGGCCCCCGCGGCGACGTCCGCGCTCGGCACGCTTGCGCGAATTCCAACGTAGTCATCGAGCGCGCGCCCGCCCGCGTACGCACCGTCGTACAACATCGAGGCCGCGATGCCGATCGCCGCGCCGACGAGCGTCTCGCACGCGATCGCGACCACGAGGCCATGCGCGACCTTCGCGGTGGAGGCATACGCACGCGCGAGGGCGAGCGACAGCACGAACGCAAAGCCGGCCCGTACGGGCGCCGGAACCGAGGGATGCGAAAATCCCGGCGCCCGAAACACGAAGCCGACGCACCGCGCGAACACGAGCAGCGCGCCGTCGCTCACGACCCGCGCACGATTTCCGGAACGCCCGCAATCGCCTGTGCGAACAGTGCCCCGCACAGACTCAGCCCGAAACCGCCGAAGAATGCCAGCATCAGCGCGACGGCAATCATCTTCGGCAGCAGCGTCAAGGTCTGTTCCTGGACCTGTGTCGCGGCCTGCATGACTGCGACCGCGGTTCCAACCATCGTCGCAACCACGAGTACGGGAAAGCACAGCACCGCGGCGACGATCAGTGCTTCACGAATGATGCCCGAGAGCGCGTTCATGCCGCGATCGTACGCGTGCGATGTGTCGACGATGCTTCCGAAGGTTGTCCGGGACGCGCGCCTCGGGACGGTGCCGACGATCTTGCGCCCCACGTCGTGGCGAGCGCGGTGTCTCCGTTACCGCCGGACCCTGAGCCCGTAGGAACCGGCGCCTGGCGGCGCAGCGCGCATCAATTCCGCAAGCGAGCGAACCCCAAATGTTTGCTCGAGGCGGCTGTCGGGGAACGAGCGCGATGTCCAGCGGCCTGCGGAGAGGGTGAAAACGTAGTCGACCTTTGGGCTCGAGCCGCGCCAATACGTCGCCGCAATCGCGAACGCAGGCTTGCCACCGTTCGCGAAGATCGGCGGACCAAAGTCGTAGGCCCGGCCGTGCACGTCCCAGGGAATCGGATAGATCGGGGTTACCCGTTCGCGCGCGCCGTCGTAGACGGACAGGGCGGCTTGGGGATGCAAGAAATCGAGATGGATTTCGCTTTCGCGCACGACCGCATACCCGTCGCCGGCGAATCCCAAGAGCCACCCGGAGAGTGCGGCAACGGGGCGAAACTGCGATGTGAGGACGAGAATGCAGCCGGCCGATGGTGTGAGATGCGTTTGGATGTAGATGTGGCCGCCACGCTCCCCAATGGTTTCGAGCGGCCCGAGGCAATCGATGGACATCTCACCACGTTTGAACGATGCGCGCGTGTCCGGCCCATCGCTCAGCGTGGCCCGTGCGACGGCCCCGTCGATCGGATCGTAGCGAAATACGTTCAGCACCGTTCGAGGCGCGCTCGGCTCGGCTGCGCTGTAGTCAGCAATCAGAAACGCACGTCCGCTTTTCGCCGTCACAACATCCGAAACCGTCGCGGCGAGTTCGAGTCGCGTGAAGGCGTCGGTCGGGATCGTACGCAGCTGCAGCGCTTGCGCGAAATCCTGCGCATCGGCAAGCGACGGGACGAGGATGCATGCGATCATGAACGGCGCACACCGCAGAAGTGCAGCCGTTCGCGTTCTCAGCGAGTCCATCGCAAGAGCAGATCCATCGACGGAGTTTCCACGATCGCGCCGAGCGCTCCACCTGGAACCGTCAACGTCGTTCTCGCGGCGAGCGGCGTTCGCGGCATTGCCGTAACCTCGAGATCGCGATTTTGCGGCCGGCCGCTCTCATCCCAATTCGCGATGGCCCGTCCAAGGCGTTCGCTCGAGCGCGAGACGCCGCCATAGGAACGCACGGACATGCCACGTTCGGTTGCCGCGAAAACCGCCAGGTCGCTCCCTACGCAGACGCCGAGCGTCGCGGCGATCGCATGCGAGGCGGCTCTTCCCGCGCCGAAAGCATCGGGCACGCGACCCGATTCCGCGGCTGGTCCCTGCGCCGTCAAGCGGCAAAACCCGGGCTCGTTCACGGAAAGCCAAAGATCGAGGCTTCCCCAAAGCTCTTCGGGGCCGAGCGGCGGTTTCACGAGCGTATCGACGAACTGGCCGTGGAGGGCGCGCGTAACGCGGGAGCTGTCGACCTGATTATTGCCGAGCATGCGCAACCGGATTCCCGGATCCCCAAGGATTGAAACGGCGCCGATCGAGGCGGCACTCGACGAGCCGCGAAAGGCCACGAACTCGCCGCCGATCACCGAGGTGCCGAGTAACGAATCCGCTCGACGATCGAAGCGGATCACCCGCTGCGCCAGGCCGAGCGCGAGCGGCACGACGATTCTGCCACCGATGCGGACTTGCCGCATCCAGGCCGGGGGAACGTCGCCAACGGCGACGGTCACGATGAGCGCATCGAAGGGCGCGTAGCCGGGTGCGCCGAGAGCTCCGTCGTCGCAAAGTGTAACCACCGCGGCGAAACCGGCCGCATCCAGATTCCGGCGCGCGCTTCGGACGATGTCGTCGTCGATGTCCACGGTTGCCACGAAACCTTCCGGACCGACGAGCTCCGCGAGGAGCGCTGCATTGTAACCGCTGCCGGCGCCGATCTCCAAAATCCGCTCGCCCGGCATCGCACCGAGCTGTTCGAGCATCTCGGCCATCATGGCGGGCTGCGAGGAAGAGCTCACGGCGATGCCGTCCACGCTTTTTATGGAATGGGCGCAATCGCGATAGGCCTCCGCGGCGGGCAGGGCCGGGAGGAAGATATGGCGCGGAACGGTTTTGAAAGCTGCTTCGACCGGCGCACTGCGCACGCGGCCCGCGCTCTTGAGATCTCGCACGAGGTTCGCGCGATGCTCGTCGATCGCGCGCCGATGCATTCGTTTCCGCCTACGATCGCTCGGAGGCAACCGGTTCGCGCAGAACATTCGTCGCAATGAGCGCCGAGACGACCGCACGCGTGGCGGGCGACCGGTTGAGCGTATAAAAGTGCAGGCCGGGTGCCCCGCGAGCCAAGAGTTCGCGGCACTGCAGCGTGGTAAACGCGACGCCGAGTTCGGCGACGGCCTCGGGTTCGCCGATGCGAGCCTCGAGCTCGGCGAGCAGGCGCCGCGGCATGGTCGCTCCGCTCATCTTCGTCATTCGCGCGATCGCTTCATAGTTCGTGATCGGCATGACTCCGGGAATCACCGGTACCTCGACGCCGGCTTCTCGCAAACGATACACGTACGAAAAATACGCGTCGTTCTCGAAGAAGAGCTGCGTCACGAGAAATTCCGCGCCCGCGCGGACCTTCCGCACGGCATTCGCGATGTCGGCGTCGAGGCTCTCCGCTTCGAGATGTTTTTCAGGATAGGCCGCGGCGCCGATCGAGAAAGAGAAATCGCGCGCGAGCATATCGATCAGCTCGGTGGCATACGAAAACCCGCCCGCGTGCGGAACGAACTGCTCGTCGCCGAGGGGCGGATCGCCGCGCAGCGCCATGATGTTCTCCACGCCCGCCTGCGAGAGTTCGGAGAAAAGCGAGCGCAGTTCGCCCTCCGAGTGCCCGACGCACGTTACATGCGCCATCGACTCGATCGCCAGCTCGCTCTTGATGCGCTTCACGACCTCGAGCGTCCGGGTCCGGCTCGACCCGCCCGCACCATACGTCACCGACACGAACCCGGGATCGAGCGCGCGCAACGCCTTCACGGTCGCCATCAGTTTCTCGACGCCGTCGTCCGTCTTCGGCGGGAAAAACTCGAACGAAACGCACGGCCGCTCCCGCCGCAGCAAGTCCCCAATACGCATCAGGAGATGCTGGTTCGCCGTCTAGCCATTCTGTTCCACTATCGAAAAGACGTCATCACGCCCGAGCACACGAGAGCCCAGCCGTCCACCATCACGAACAGCAGCAGCTTGCACGGGAGCGAAACGATGGGCGGGCTCAGCATGAACATTCCGAGGCTCATCAGGATCGAGGCCACCGCGAGGTCGATCGCGACGAACGGGAGATAGAGGGCGAAGCCGATCGCGAAGGCACTACGCAGTTCGCCGACCACGAAAGCAGGTAGCAGGACGGCGGGCGTCGCCTGCGCCGCAGAGCGTTCCGGCTCGTGGGCGATCCGCGCGAAGAGGGCGAGATCCTTCTCGTGGGTTTGGCGGAGCATGAACGCTCGGAGCGGTTCGAAGGCGCGGGCGAGCATGGCGGCCTGGCCGATCTCGCCGCGCGAATACGGGTCGAGCGCGTCGTGCGAAATGCGCTCGATCGTCGGCGTCATCACGACGAACGTCAGGACGAGCGCGAGACCCGTAAGCACGGCGTTCGGCGGCAGCGAGGAGGCGCCGATGGCCGAGCGGACGAGCGAAAGCACCACCACGATGCGCACGAACGAGGTGGTCATCACAAGGACGAACGGCGCGAGGCCGAGCAGCGTCAAGGTGACGAGCATGTCGAGCGGAACGCCCGGCCTTCCGCCGTGCGCTCCGATGGAGAGGAGGTGGTCCACGCCTACAGCCGCGCCGTCTTGCGTGCGACGACTTCGGTAACGCGGACGCCGAAGCGGTCGCCCACCGCGACGACCTCGCCGCGCGCGACCAGGCGATTGTTCACGAGAATGTCGATCGGTCCGCCCGCGAGCCGGTCGAGTTCCACAACCGACCCCTTGGCGATCTTGAGCACATCGCTGACGCGCATCGTGCAGCGTCCGAGTTCGGCGCTGACGCCGAGCGAAACGTTCATCAGCAGGTCGATGTTGCGGCCGTCGCCCGTCACGCGGCACCGCGATCGAGATCGCGTTCGAAACTGATGGCGCTGCGGCCGTTCGTGACCCCGCACGTTCCGCGCGCGAAGGGAACGTCGCCGAAGGAAAGCAGCCCGGGCGCCCCGAGCGGCGTCTCGAGCGCGAGCGTCACGCCTTGCGCGAGTCGCGAGAAAGCGGGAACGCCGAGCACGCCGCGCGCGAACTCGACCGTACCCTCGATCTCGACCTCGGCGAGATCGCCGAGCGTGAGGCGTTCGCCCGTTTCTTCGGCCGGATCGCGCGTGAGAGCAAACCCGAGCGCGACCCGCAAGCGGCCGGTCGTGCGAGCCTCGAAATAGGTCGCGAGATCGCAGGCCGCGCGTTCGCTCGATTCGGCTCTGACGGGGCCGAGCGTCCCGCACAACGTGTTGCAGAGCGGGACGAGCGCCGCGACGATGCGTTCCAGCGTCGTGCGCTCGATCTCGGAGAGCGCGTCGCGTTCGGAGCGTTCTTCTTCTCCGAACGCGAGGGCGACGAGGCGCCGCGCATCGGCCGGGCGGACGATCACGAAACCGTCGCACAGCCGCCCGCGTACCCGCAAAATCGTTGCGCCCGCGAGCAGGACACGGCGCTCGGCCGAGCCCGGCATCGCGGGTTCGCTCAGATCGACTTCGAGTTCGGTCGCGAGCAAACGCGAGAGCGTTTCACGCACGCCGTTCGCGACCAGGCACGCGGCCGAGAGCGGCAGGGTCGAGCGCGGCACGAAAGAGACGTCGCGTATCAGCCGGGTGCCGACCAAGCGCGGCGGACCGAACGCAAGGGCCGCGATCACTTGACCAGATCCATCGTCGTCTTTTCCACGTCGCCGCGCGCGTGGTACGCCGCACGCTGCGCCTCGAACGCATCGTACGCCTCTTTCATTTTTTCGAGGCTCGCGATGATATCGACCGAGCCGAGATCGCGGGAGTGCGGCGCGAGCGCAGGGAAACTGCCGTCGCCCGGAACGCCGATCTGCGCCTTGACACCGGCCGGCGGCACGACGTGCGCCGCGTCGACCCGCGCGGGTTGCGTTCCCGCCGGAAAGCGCGCGATCGCGACTCGTCCGACGACGACGCGTTCGCTGCGCCGCGCACCGGTGCGCGGATCGATCGACGTGCGCGTGTACCCAAACGTCCCATCCGCATCGACGCGCGCGTCTGAAACGCGGCCGAGCGCGGCGTCGTAGGGATCGATCCGCAGCGGCGCGAGCGCGCTGCGATCGTCGAGCGCAAAACCGAGCACGGGACGGCCATCGGACCCGCGCAATTCACCCTTTGTAATCTCGAACGCACCCTCTCGCGAGAACGCGACTTTTCCACCAGCGTCGATGCCAAGGAAGTACGCACTCTGCGGCGCGGCGACGCTGAGCGGATCCTGCACGGCGACCGGACGCGAGGGGCGCGCGACGTCGCTCGATTCTGGAACGAAGCCGGGCTCGTACGCGTGGGCCGCATCGCGCTCGCGCGAAGCGATCTTTTCGAGGCCGGCAGACGTGCTGCGGTCGATCACGCGATCGCTCCGGGCGGCAACGTCTCGACGCGCGACGACACGGATTCTCCACGCGCTCGCAGATGGAGGTCGGCGCACCCGAGGGCGCGCCGCACGCGATCGGCCACCGCGGGCCGGCAGAGCGCCACGACGTGCAACGTCGCCCCTTCGCGACGCAGCAAGAGCGCGACGCGCTCGCCATCGACTCCGAGCGTCAGCGAAGTGCGAAACGGTGCGTAGCTGCGGGCCCACGCGAAGGCCGCCTCCGAACGTGTCCGGCGCGCGTTCGGCTGCGTCCGCAGCGCCGGTTCCGCCTTCGCCCGGAGGGAGCGCGCGGGCGCGGGGATGCCGCCGGGCACGCGCGCCGGAACACCCCGCTCGGCGCCGCGAAGCGCGCGGGACGCTCGCGCTTCCGGCTGCGCGTTCTCCGTGCCGCGCCGTTCCGGCGGCTTCGGCGAGACGGGTCCATCCGATGCGAGATGCAGCGCGGAGAACCACGCTTCGGACAGCGAGCGGCGATCGATGTAGGGCATACGCGTCGCGATGACGGCGATGCCGCGGTCTTCGGAAATCTCGGTCACGGGCGTTCCTTTGCGAGCGGGTTGCCGCAAACGATACCGGGTGCAGGCAGCCGCTATGTGACCGAGTTGTTTCGCCTCAGTTGCGTGCCCGGCCGTCGTCGAAATCGGGACCGCGTTCGAGATAGAGCGCGGCGTTCGTGAGGTCGAACGTCACGATGAAGTTCTTCAAGAGTCCGAGCCCCACGTTGCCGGCATCGAACCGATCCGCGAAGGCGCCGCTCGTCGCGAGCATCACGTCGGTATCGGCGTTGTAGAGCGAAATCGATCCGAAGGCGATGCTGTCAAGCGTGGAACGATACGACAGCGTCGAGCCTCCGATTCCGTAGCTGTGCCGGCTCGTCGAAGAGAAGGGTACGATGCCCGGGTGCTGCTCCAAGAACGGGTGATAGAGCAGCAATTCGCCGGCGTTACCCGTATCGATGATGAATGGGGCGTCGGTGCGCGAATCGAGCGTGAGCGTCGCTTCGGGAAACGAACGGTCGACTTGCACAGCAATCTTCTCGCCGCTTAGGGCGAGTGTTCCGGGTACGCCGAAGGTCATCGTTTTCGCGCTAAAATCCAGACGGACGGTAGCGGCTGCGAAGAACGGGTAGCCGAGGATGCCGTCGATCCGAAACACGCCGGAGGTTGACGCGCCGAGATCGAGCGTCGACGCGATGATGCCGCTCAGCCGGCCTTTTCCGATATCGATCGCGTCGAGCTTCACGAGCGCGAGACCGCCGGTTCTGGTCGCACCGCTCGCCTCGAGCGCACCGATCGGTGAAAGGCCGAGGTCGGCCGCGACGTGCTTATCGATCACGATGTCCTGGGCACCCGTGTCCAGCAGAAACGTGTAGCGATGTCCCGCGATCGTGACCGGTGCGTAAAAATGGCCATCGTGCATTTCCAGCGGGATCGTGTCGGGCGTCGTCAATGCGATCGTGCGCGGAACGAGCGGTGCGAAGACGCTGTCGGCGATCGGACCGCCGAGCACGATCGAGGTCGTCGTTTGCACCGTGTCGTAGGCGTGGTCGCCGTCGGAGACGATGTTTTTGAAGGCGAAGTGATGGCCCTCGACCACGCGCCAATCGGAAAGGTCGATGGTGGTGCGCCCGTCGTCGTCGTCGTACGCGAGCCGAACCGGCAGCCACGTTTGCGCGTTGAGGTACAGGGTTTCGGTTTCGCCGTTGATGGCGGCGACATTGAGCGCATAGGTATCGATTCCGTCGACCGGCACGCGGCCACGGTAACTGCTGCGCTCGGGATCCTTCGCAAACTCTCCGGAATCGATGAACTCCTGCGTGCGCTCCCGGCGCGCGAGCACCCCGGTAAGTTCGCGCGCGTCGCCGTTTGCGTCTTGCTGGTAGACGTGCTCGCCGATGCGCAGGATCGTCTCGGTACGCGGCCCGAGGCTTTCATCGGTTCGATCGCGCGTGCCCTGCGACCACGTATGAAACGCCCCGGTAAGGCCGCCGCCCGCGAGCAGACCGCTGCTTTCGAGCGTCACGATCTTCGAAGCGCCCGGATCGTTTGAGGCACGCTCGTAGTTCGCCAGGAGGGCGCTGACCGAGGGGCCCGGCGAAGCGCTTACAGCCGTTTGGCCGACGCCCGCCGCGAGCACGGCGCCGGCGAGAATGAGAACGTTAGCGGGCCACGCGCGCCCGAAACGCGTCCAAGACGCGTGCGACATACACTTTCGTTTCGGCATACGGCGGCACGGCACCGTAGCGTTCGACGGCTCCCGGCCCGGCATTGTACGCGGCGACGGCCAGTCGCACGTCGCCCCCAAAACGATCCAAAAGCACCCGCAGATATCTCGCACCGCCTTGGATATTCGCGGCCGGGTCGTACGGGTCCGTGACGCCCAAAGAGCGCGCCGTTTCGGGCATCAACTGCATGATGCCGGCGGCACCCGTCCGCGACGTAGCCGATGGGTCGAAGCCGGATTCGGTTTGCGCGACGGCGGCGACGAGCGAGGGGTCGACGCGCGCGGCGGCCGCGCTGCGCGCGACGAGGCGATCGAACGCGGTACGATCGAGGGTGGCGCGCGCCCCGCGGAGACTCCGATCGCGGGAAACGGATGCCACCGTATCGCCCGAAATTGCCGCGACACGTTGCTGGACCGCGAGCAGGTCGCCTGTGATGCTCACCCGCGCGGCTCCACAAGCATCGCAAGTGATCGCAGCGACTGCAGCGCCTCCGCCGGGGCGACCGGATCGCGCTGCCGCAGAAATGCCTCGATCGCAGGTTCGCCCGCCACGGCGGCGCGGAGTACCGGATCCTCGTCCGGCGCGAGCCCGACCGAACGCACATCCTTGGTTTGCGCGAGGATCGCGAGGGCGCGACGCACGGTGCGCGCATCGTCGCGGTGCTCCCGCGAGATCACCCCATCGGATGTTCGGCTCGTGCTTTCGAGCACGTCGATAGCCGGAAAGTGGCCGGCTCGCGCCAGCGCGCTCGAAAGAACGATGTGCCCATCGAGGAGCGAGCGTGCGGCATCGGAGAGTGGTTCGCGTTCGTCGGAGCCGTCGGAGAGGACGGTAGCGAGCAGGCTGATCGAACCACGCGCGCCGTTGCCCGCGCGTTCGAGATAGCGCGCGAGGTCGCCCCAAACGCTCGGAGGATATCCGCCCCGGCCGACGGGTTCGCCGAGGGCGACGCGTTGTTCGCGCAGCGCGGCCGCGTAACGGGCGAGACTGTCGATGACGAGCACGACGTGGAGCCCGCGGTCGCGCAAGCGCTGCGCTTGCGTCATCGCGACGTCGGCGGCGCGCACGCGTTCGGACGCGCTGCGATCGCTCGTTGCGCAGATCAGGGTCGTGCGGCGGTCGATCCGCTCGCACCAACGCTGTGCTTCGCGGCCCCGCTCGCCCACGAGCGCGAGCACGATGGCGTCGCCGCGTGCCCCGGCTACGATGATTTCCAACAGGGTCGATTTTCCCGCCCCGGGCGCGCCGAAAAATCCCAGACGCGCGCCCCGCCCGATCGTCAGCAGCCCGTCGATCGCGCGAACGCCGGTCCAAAACGGCGCGGCAACAGGTAGGCGTTGCGCGGGCGCGGGAGCGTTGTTCCGCTCGACGAG
>Ga0302324_100023718_pt1 | contig 11852 bp, 9 predicted proteins | sample Palsa_T0_1_FD_201949 | JGI IMG/M metagenome (GOLD analysis project Ga0302324, IMG submission 201949) | Peat permafrost microbial communities from Stordalen Mire near Abisko, Sweden - Palsa_T0_1 | ecosystem: Environmental > Terrestrial > Soil > Palsa > Peat permafrost | place: Sweden: Abisko... | reverse complement strand
GACGAGCCCATGCTGCTCGAGCACCTCGAGGTTGCGGTAGACCGAGGACTCCTCCAGGGCCAGTCGCTGCGCGAGTTGCGCCGCTGCCACCGGGCCGTCGGCTGCGAACAGCGCCTCGACCACGAGGCGGCGGGCGGTCGAGATCCGCAGTCCGGAGTGACGGAGCTTGGCGAGCGCCTCGGCGGGGTCGCCGACCTGGAGCGCGGGGACGTCGGGTGCGACGGTCATCGCACACGATTGTTGCGCAGCCCGCGGCCGGCGACCACCCGGCCGGCTCACGTGTTGGCGTGACCTACAGTCACGTGCTCATGAAAGTCGCGATCGTCGGATATCCGAACGTCGGCAAGTCCTCCCTGGTCAATCGCCTGACCGAGTCCCGGGAGGCGGTCGTGCACGAGCGTGCGGGGATCACCCGTGACCGCAAGGAGCTGCGGACCGAGTGGAACGGCCGCGCGCTGACGCTGATCGATACCGGCGGCGTCGATCTCCAGGACCGCGACTCGCTCGCCCAGCAGATTCAGGAGCAGTCACGCGCGGCGCTGTCCGACGCCGACGCGGCCGTGCTCGTCGTCGACGCCAAGGCGGGGCTGCGGCCCGGCGATCAGGAGATGGCCGAGCTGCTGCGGCGGGCGCCGCTGCCGGTGCTGGTCGCCGCCAACAAGGTCGACACCGTCCGTGACATGGCGCTGGCGGCCGAGTTCCACTCGCTCGGGCTCGGCGATCCGATCGCGGTCTCGGCCGCGCAGGGACTGGGCACCGGCGACCTGCTCGACCGGATCGCGGCGCTCGTGCCGGAGGTCGGCGACGAGGACGAGAACGACGACGCGGTCCGCCTGGCGCTGATCGGCCGGCCGAACGTTGGCAAGTCATCGATGCTCAATCGCTTCGCGGGCGACGAGCGGGTGATCGTCTCCGAGGTCGCCGGCACCACCCGCGACGCGATCGACCTGCCGATCGCGTTCCGCGACCGTCAGATCGTGCTCGTCGACACCGCCGGGATCCGCCGCGCAGCCAAGGTCGGCGACTCCGTCGAGTACTACACGTCGCTGCGCTCCCAGCGCGCCGCCGAGCGCGCCGACGTGGCGCTCGTGGTGTGCGACGCCAGTGACGGGATCACCAGCCAGGATCTGCGGATCGCCGACCTGGCGATGCACTCCGGATGCGCGACCGCGCTGGTGCTGAACAAGTGGGATATCGCCCAGGACGTCGACCTCGACTACGAGCGCGCGCGGGCCCACAAGAAGCTGCGGCTGCGCCCGCGGGTGCTGACTGCGTCGGCCAAGACCGGCCGCCACGTCGAGCGGCTGCTGATCGAGGCGGTCACGCTGGCCGACCGCACCCGCACCCGGATCCCGACCCCGCAGCTCAACCGCTTTCTGTCCGAGGTCGTCGCGGCTCGCCAACCGCCGGTCGGCGCGGGCGGCAAGGGCGCGGCGTCCGGTCACCGGCTGCGGCTGCTGTTCATGACCCAGACCGCCGAGCGGCCGCCGCGGTTCTCGATCCAGGTCAACTCGCGCGCCCGTGTCACCCGTGACTACGCCTACTACGTCGAGAATCGCCTGCGCGAGCGCTACCGGCTCGAGGGCGTGCCCGCGATCATCGACTTCGTCGAGCGCGACGAGCGGGCGAACCACAGCCAGGGCCGCCGGCGTCCGTAGCGTCACGGCCGTCGGTCGCCCGAGGCGGCCGTGACCGCCCCGGTCCCTAGATTCGATCGTCGTGATCGCCCGGGTCCAGCCGCTGACCAGGACCCGCGCGGTGCGCGGCACGTTCGACTACCTGCTCTCGGCGCAACAGACGGCGAGCGTCGACGTCGGCTCGGTGTTGCGGATCCGGTTCGGGGGCCAGCGGACGCTCGGGGTGGTGACCGCGCTGGCGCCGACATCCGATCTGGATCCGGCGAAGCTGTCGCAGCCCGACGAAGTGCTCGACTCGGCGGTCACGCCCGAGCTGGTTGCGCTCGCCGAGTGGATGGCGCACGAGTACTGCTCGACCACCGCCCGGGCGCTATCGCTGATGATCGCGCCCGGGGCCGCGCAGGGCGCGGGCGCCAAACGCGTGCTCGTCGCCGAGCTGACCGGCGCCGGCCGGGCCGCGCTCGATGCGGCTCCGGTTGGCGGGCGGACGGCGGTGCGGCTGACGGATCGCCAGCGCCGGCTACTTCAGACGCTGCGCCAGACCGGCGCCGCGGCCGCCTCCGAGCTGGGCACGGACTCGCTGCGACGGCTCGCCGCACGAGGCCTGGTCACGCTCGAGCGCCGGATTCGCGCGCGCCGGCCGTCCGCGCACGAGATCGGCGCCGCGTCGGCGACGGCGCCGCCCCTGACCCCCGCCCAACGGACCGCGCTCGGGCGGGTGCTCGAATCGGTGAAGGCGCGGCCCGGCGCGGAGCTCCTGCTGCACGGCGTCACCGCCTCGGGTAAGACCGAGGTCTACCTCGGCGCCGTCGAGGCGGTCCTGAACGCCGGCCGGACGGCGATCGTGCTCGTGCCCGAGATCGCGCTGACGCCGCAGACGCTCTGGCGGTTTCAGTCCCGGTTCGGGGACGTGGTGGCGGTCCTGCACTCGGCGCTGACGCAAGGGCAGCGACGCGACGAGTGGTTCCGGCTGCGCACCGGCGAGGCGCGGGTGTGCGTCGGGCCTCGCTCCGCGGTGCTGGCGCCGCTGACCGACATCGGCCTGATCGTCGTCGACGAGGAGCACGAGGGCTCCTACAAGCACGAGGGGGACCCCCGCTACGACGCGCGCGCGGTCGCGCGGTGGCGCGCCGCGCACCACGGGGCGACGCTGGTGCTCGGATCCGCCACGCCGCGGCCCGAAAGCGTCTTTGCGCTGACGCGACTGCGGCTGCCCGAGCGGGTCGACGGTCGGCCGATGCCGCCGGTGGCGCTGCTGGACATGCGCTCCAGCCATCATCCGCTGCACCCCGAGACGAGGATGGCGCTGGCGGACCTGCGCCACGCGGGCGGGAAGGCGATCATGCTGCTCAATCGCCGCGGCTGGTCGAACTTCCTCACCTGTCGCAGCTGCGGACGGGTGTGGCTGTGCCCGAACTGCGAGGTGGCGCTGGTGCTCCATCGCCAGGGCGCGTTCGTCGCCTGCCATCACTGTGGACACCGCGAGCGGGTTCCGGATCGCTGCCCGGACTGCGCATCAGTCTCGGTCGCCCGCCACGGCGCGGGCACCGAGCGGATCGAGCAGGAGCTGCGTGACGGGCTCGGCACCGACACGTTCGGAATCTTCCGGCTTGACGCCGACGCGCCGACCCTGCAGGCGCGCGCCCGCACCTTGCAGGCGTTCGAGGCGGCACGCTCGGGGGTGCTCGTCGGCACTCAGATGGTCGCCAAGGGTCACGACTTCCCCGACGTCTCGCTGGGCGTCGTGATCGATGCCGATCAGACGCTGCGGTTCCCGGACTTCCGGGCGGAGGAGCGGACGTTCGCGCTCGTCACCCAGTTGGCCGGGCGCACGGGGCGCGGAGCGGTGCCCAGTCGGGTGCTCGTGCAGACGCTCGCGCCGGAGGCCCGCTCGCTGCGGTTCGCGGCCCGGCACGACGCCGACGGGTTCGTCGCCGACGAGCTGACCCGGCGGCGAGCCTTGCGGTATCCACCGTTCTCGTCGCTGATCAGGGTCGTCTGCTCGGCGCAGGCCGAGCCCGATGCCGGCGACGCCGCGGCCCGGATCCACGAGCGGATCGTGGCGGACGGGGCGACCGTGCTCGGCCCGGCGCCACTGTTCCGGCTGCGCGGGCGATTCCGCAGCCAGGTGTTCGTCAAGGCGACCGACCGCGAGCCCGCGATCGAGGCCGTCGGCCGCGCGGTCGATGCCGTCGCCCCGGCGGCCGCCAAGCGTGGCGTCTCGGTCAGCGTCGACGTCGACCCGGTGTGAGCGGACCTCGAGACCTAGAATCGGGACGGTGAGCGATCAGACCCAGACCTCCGTCGACGAGCGCGATCCCGACGAGATCGAGGTCGACGACACCGATCCCGACGAAGAGGAGCACCTCGACCCCGAGGCCGCGGCCCGCCGCGCGGAGGCGCTCGCGCACGTGCGTAAGTTCGGCGACCCGGTGCTGCGCACCAAGGCGCGCCCCGTCGACCGCTTCGACGAGACGTTGAGCGACGAGGTGCGACGTATGGGTGAGCTGATGACCGACGCGATCGGCGTCGGGCTGGCCGCCACGCAGGTCGGCATCCTGCACCGCGTGCTCGTCTACCGCGCACAGCCGCAGGCCCCGGTCGCGGCGCTGGTCAATCCCGTGGTCGAGTGGTCGGGCTCGGAGCTCGAGAGCGCCGAGGAGGGCTGCCTCAGCCTGCCCGACGTGCTGGTCGAGGTGGAGCGTGCCGTCCACGTCCGCGTCAAAGCCCAGAACGAGCTCGGCGAGCCGATCGCGATCGAGGCCTCCGGCCTGGAGGCGCGGGTGATTCAGCACGAGATCGACCATCTGGACGGCGTCCTGATCCTCGATCGCACCTCGCGCTCGCAACGCAAGGACGCGATGAAGGCGCTGCGCGCGGCGCTGGACGACCGCTGACGCGGCCGCCTGCGCGGCGCGCGAAGCGACGAGACCGAGTGCAGACCGTCTACCTGGGCACATCGGAGTTCGCGGCGATCGTGCTCGGCGCCCTGGCCGGCACCGCCCACCGTCCGGCGCTGGTGATCACCCGCCCCGACCGCCCGCGCGGCCGCGGCCGTCGCCTGCAGTCGCCGCCGGTCGCGCAGACCGCCCGAGAGCTCGGTCTGGAGCTGGCGCAACCGGACACCGTCAACGACGATCTCGGCCGCTCGGTGATCGCCGCGGCGGCGCCCGACGTGCTGGTCGTCTGCGCGTTCGGGGCGCTGATCAAGGAGCCGCTGCTGTCCGAGCACGCGATCCTCAACGTCCACCCGTCGCTGCTGCCGCGCTGGCGCGGCGCGGCGCCGATCGAACGCGCGATGATCGCCGGTGACGAGCGCACCGGGGTCAGCATCATGCGGCTGACGGCCGGTCTGGACTCGGGACCGGTGGCGCTGACGGCGCCTGAGCCGATCCTCGCCCACGACACGTATGCGACGTTGTCGCCGCGCCTGGCCGAGCTGGGCGCGCGGCTGCTGATCGAGGCGCTCGACGTCGGTCTGCGGGGACTGCACTTCGCCGAGCAGGACGAGACCGGGGTCACGTACGCCGACAAGCTCGTGGCCGAAGATCGGATCCTGGATCCGGCCGGCGCCGCCGCGGGTGTGCTGGAGCGCCGCGTGCGCGCGCTGACGCCGCACATCGGCGCGGCGGTGCGGCTGCCCGACGGCGAGCGGCTCGGGGTGCTGGCGGCGACCGCGCGGGCCGCGATCGGCGGCGATCCCGGCGCCGGTGAGCTGGCGTTCTCCGGCGGGGAGGTGCGGCTCGGCTGCGCCGGCGACACCACCCTGCGTCTCGATGTCGTGCAGCCACCGGGGCGTCGGGCGATGGACGCCGCAGCCTACCTGCGGGGCCGCGCCCGCTGATGGCGACGGCACTTGGCGCCGACGTGTCGCCGGCCCGACGCTGCGCGTATCGGGTCGTTCGGCGCGTGTTCGAGCAGGGCGCGTACGCCGATCGCGCGATGCACGCCGAAACCGGCAACCTGGACGCGCGCGAGCGATCGTTCGCGATGGCGCTGTCGTACGCCACCGTCCAGCGACGGGCGACGCTCGACCACGTGATCGAGCAGCTGGCCGGGCGGTCGGTCGGCAAGCTCGAGCCACCGGTGATCGCGACCCTGCGGGTCGGTCTGACCCAGCTGCTGCTGCTCGGTGGCGTCGCCGAGCACGCCGCGGTCGACGAGTCGGTCAAGCTCTGCAAGCTGGACGCCCCCCGGGCCGCGGGGCTCGTCAACGCGGTGATGCGCCGGGCGACCCGGGACGGCACCGCGATCATGGCGGCGCTTGACGACAGCACGCCCGAGCGTGCGGCGCTGCTGCACTCGATACCGGTGTGGCTGGCCCGGCTGTGGTTCGACGAGCTGGGGGCCGATCAGGCCCGCGCGCTGCTGGTCGCGGTCAACCAACCGGCGGAGTCGGCGCTGCGGGTCAACACGCTGGTCGCGACGGTGGCGGAGGTGCGCGCGCGCCTGCCGGTGCCGGCGCTCCCGGCGCCCGGGCTTCCCTACGGGCTGGTGCTCGACGGACCGTTCGACGCGCACGGATCGCCGCTGTGGGCGCGGGGGGCGATCATGCCCCAGTCACGCGGCTCGATGATCCCCGCGCACGTGCTCGCCCCCCAGCCGGGCGAGCGCGTGCTGGACCTGTGCTCGGCGCCGGGCGCGAAGGCGACCCAGCTGGCCGCGTTGATCGTCGACGACGGAGCGGTCGTCTGCGTCGAGCGCAATCCGCGCCGCGCGGACGGGCTCGGGCGGACGTTGCGACGAATGCACGCCGACGCCGCGAGCGTCCGGGTCGCCGATGCGACCGAGCCGTTGGATCCCGCATGGGGGCAGTTTGACCGCGTTCTGGTCGATCCACCGTGCAGCGGCCTGGGCACGTTGCAGTCTCGCCCGGATATCCGCTGGCGCACCAGCCCCGAGCGGATCGCCGAAACGGCCGCGTTGCAGGCCCGGATCCTGCAGTGCGGCGCGGCCGCGGTGCGGCCCGGCGGCATGATCGTCTACTCGGTCTGCACGATCACCCGGCGTGAGGGTCCGACGATCGTCGAGCGGTTTCTGGCCGATAACCGAGATTTCACGCCGGATCCGTTCGCCGGCTGCGATGCCGGTACGTCACATCTGCAGCTGCTGCCCCACGTGGATGGCACGGATGGCTTCTTCATCGCTCGATTTCGGCGCCGGTGACGTCATGGTGACCGGTTAGTCTCGTAGTTTCAAAGTGAACGAACCAGCGCTCAACCTCGGTCCCGAATGCCCGCATTGCCACGAGCCGTGGCTCCGCCCGACGGCGGTACCTGGCCATTACCGCTGTGTCTATTGCCTGCAGCGCTACGAGCTCGTGTCGGTTTGCCCCAACTGCGGCGAGCACTCGACGATCGTGCGCATGTCGACGACCGCGATCGTCGCCTGTAACAACTGCCACGGCTCGATGCTCGTCGCGGTGTGAGCGCGCCCGCGCACCCGTCCGAGCGGCGGACGCTGCTGACCGAACGACGGGTTGCGCCGTCGATCCTGTCCGCTGACTTCGCGCGGCTCGGCTCGCAGGTCTCTGAGGTGCTCGATGCCGGCGCCAGGGTGATCCACGTCGATGTGATGGACGGGCACTTCGTGCCGCAGATCAGCTTCGGGGCGGTCGTCGTCGCCGCCGTGGCGGACGTGGTCCACCAGGCGGGCGGCTTCGTCGACGTGCACATGATGGTGGAGCGCCCCGAGCGCCACCTGCAGGAGATCGCTCAGGCCGGCGCCGACGGCATCACGATCCACGCGGAGGCCACGCCCCACCTTCACTACGCTTTGCAGGCGATCCGTGAGGCCGGTTGCACCGCCGGCGCCGCTCTGAACCCGGCGACCGCGGCCGACGCGCTGTCGGAGATCGCCGCCGACGCGCTGGACCTGGCGCTGTGCATGAGCGTCAACCCGGGCTGGGGCGGCCAGTCGTTCATCGCGCACTCGGCCGGGAAGCTCGAGCGGTTGCGCGCGATGCTCCCCAGCGGCGTCGCGCTCGAGGTCGACGGCGGCGTGCATGAGCAGACGATCGCGACCTGCGTGGCCGCGGGCGCGAACCTGCTCGTGACCGGCTCGGCGGTGTTCGGCTCCGACGACCCGGCGGCGACGTATCTGCGGCTGGCGCAGGCGGCCGGCGCGCGCTGAATACCAACGGGTAATCGCCTGCGCGCGGCCGTGATACCGCTTTGACACGACGTCTCGGGGTCACCAACGAGGATTGGCCGCGTTTGCCCGTTATGCCCGCGTCGGCGACAGCGGCGGGACCGTCCCGAACCCGACCTATGAGCAGGTCTGCGGCCACGTACCGGCGACGCCGAGGCGGTGCGGTGACGTTTGACCCGCGCAGGATCGGCTACGAGCGGTGCTGGCCGCTTTCTGGCAGATGGACGACCCGACCACGCCGAACCGCCAGGGTTGGGACTTCGGCGACCAGTACCGCTCGGCGATCTTCGTCTCAGACGTGCAGCAGCGTCAGGCGGCGCACGCGCCGGACCATGAGCACCGGCGGTCGCCGTTCTCTGGTAATTCGCTGCGGAACCTCCGCAGTGAATTGCCATGGTTGCCGCCGGCAACGCCGCTGGCACCGGCACCGGAATCGCCACCGGCGTCGGCGGGGATCACCCAGCGCCGGACAGATAGGGCACGAGCAGCTCGCGCAGCGCCGTCGGCGCAGGTGGGGGTTCGTGTCGCCAGGGCCGCCTCAAGCTCTGCGTACCGCGCTCATCTCGGCACGGCGCTCGTCGCCGGCGCGGCAACCTCGGCCCCGGCTCGGGTGCGGCCGGTGCGAGCGGCCTCGGGGGCAGGCCCCCGCCGGTAGAGCAGCCACAGCAGCGCGCACAGCACGGCGGTCGCGCCGAAGTAACCGATCTCGACGCGCCAGATCCGGTGCGGCGCGATGTCGACGAGCTGAAAGCAGACGAACAGGGCCGCCGCGGTGAGCCAGCAGACGGCCGCGGCGGCGGCGCGTCCGCGGGCCAGCGCCGCCTGGTTCAAGGTCCCGGAGATCAGGTGCAGGCCCATTCCGAACCCGACCAGCGCCAGGCCGATCCGGTCGTAGGTGAAGCCCTTGCTGGAGAAGAAGATCCGCATCACCGGCGGTCCGATCGCCAGCAGCCCGAGCCCGACCGCCAGGCCGAAGCCGGCGATCACCAGCACCGTGATCCGGATCGCGCGGCGGAACTCGTCGGCGGACTCACGCGCCTCCAGGCCGGCCAGGTGGGGGAGGATCGAGGTCTGGACCGCCTGGAAGAGCTGGAGCGGCGCACGAACGATCAGCATCACGTTGAACACGAACCCGGTCAATCCGCTGGTGATGTCGGTGCCGCCCGCGGCGGCGGCGACGATCAGCACGCCCGCGTTCATCAGCGTCTGCTCGGAGAACATGATTCCGACGACCGAGACCGCGAAGCCGGTGCCCCGTCGCATCGAGAGGTCGGTGGCGGTCTCCTCGATCTGCGCCGCGGCGGGTCCCTCGGCGGCGGCATCGACGACCGGGATCTCGGCGGGGTCGAGCGGGTCCGATGCCGTCGTGACGTGCTCGCCACCGGCGCGGCCGCGGCCGCGCCCGCGGATCCGCTGCAGCGCGAACGGCATCACCGACAGCGAGGCGAACGGCGCGACCGCCATCCCGAGCCCGACCAGACCGATTCCGGAGCCGATTCCGACCGCGACTGCGAGTGGGAACAAAAAACGGGAGGTCGACTCCAGGAACACCAGCCCCCCGTACAGCGCGAAGTACTGGTGACCCGCCAGCCACCCACGCGCGAAGTAGCTGGCGGCGTAGGCGATCACGCCGGCGAACAGGATCCAGTACAGCGCCGAGGAGCCCTGAAAGACACCGTGCTCGATCGTGTGGTGCAGGCTCAGCGCGACCGTGATGAAGATCAGCGCAAACCCGAGCTGGATCGCGGCGGGCACCCGCAACGGATGGCCGCTCAGCCCGCGCGCGCGGCGGTCGGCGATCGTGCGCGAGAGCAACTGCTCGATCGGCCGATAGATCACCGACAGGATCACGAACATGATCGACCAGCAGAGTGAGATCAGCCCGTAGTCACGCTTGGACAGGACGTGGCTGGAGGTCGCCAGGTAGGCGAAGGTGAAGATTCCGGTCGACGCGATCCCGATCGACAGGATCCGTGCGCCCGACCCGAACGAGCGCCCGCCCGCGTCGTCAGGTTCGGACAAGCAGCATCGTCCAGGGGAACGGCGAGCGTGTCTGTACCACCTGGCCGTGGGCGGCGAGCATCCGCACGAACCCCGCTCGGCTCCAATGGTTGATATGACCCGGGGTGTTCCCGAGCTCACGCAGGTAGGCTCCGCGGGCCAGGTTCAGCCCCCGCCACAGGGGCTCGTGGGGGACCGACACGAGCAGCCACCGGCGCGCGACGCGGGCCATCTCGGCGACGGCCGCCTCGGGATGATCGACGTGCTCGAGCACCTCGGTGGCGGCGACCAGGTCGAACTCGTCATCGGCGAACGTCAGCGACTCGACGGGCATCGCCGCAAACCGCAGGTTCGGCCGCCGGCGGATCGCCCATTCGGCCTCGAGCTTGGGGTCCTGCAGATCGGTGCCGACGACCCGTGCACCGCCGAGCCGCACGGCCCACTGTTCGGTCAGCACGCCCTCGCCGCAGCCGATGTCGAGCACGGATTCCGGCGCGGCCTGGGCGAACAGGTCGTCCAGCGTGCGCTGAAAGCCTGACATCAGCCGGCGGACGACCGGGTTGGTCGAGCCGTACTTGTCGAACGTGTTGCCGGTCGGGACGGCCGCGCTCGCGGTCATACGCCGAGCCGCTCCCGAGACGGGTCGGGGCGCTGACCGGACGGCCCGGCGACGGGCGCATCGGAGTCAGGCCCACCCGCCCCACCCGGCCCGCCCGAGCCGCCGGATCCACCCGAGCCCGACCCGCCGTGTCCCGCGGCGCCGCCGGGATTCCCCGGCTCGTAGTGCGAGGGCTCGACGCCGAGCTGCAGCTCGATCCGCCTGACCCGTTCGAAGGTCCGCTGCGACAGCGTGCGCTGGGCAGCCAGCAGATCCCCGATCACGCCGAGCGCGCCGAGCAGCATCGCCGCGTTGAACAGCACGCCGCCGAGGATCAGGGACTGGATGTGGCCGGTGGCCTTGCCAGGATCGCCGATGAACAGGATCAGGAAGCGCACGAACGCGGCCAGCGCCAGCACGCCCATCACCAGGGCGCCGGTCCAGAACACGCGCAACGGCTCGTACTGGGAGTAGATCCGGAAGATCGAGAGGCCGTTGCGGCGGATGTAGGCGGGAATCGACGGGAACAGTCGTGACTCGCGGGTCTTGGCGTTGGTGCGGATCGGCACGTGGTCGATCGCGACCGTCAGCTTGCCCGCTTGGATGATCGTCTCCAGCGTGTAGGTGAACTTCGAGACGACCTGCATCTGCAGGGCGGCCTCACGGTTGTAGGCGCGAAATCCCGAGGTGGTGTCGGGCACCTCGGTCTCCGACGCCTGGCGCACGACCCATGACCCGAGCCGCTGGAGCCGGCGCTTGGCCCAGGAGAAGTTCTCGTTGGAGGCGACCTGGCGATCGCCGATCACCATGTCCGCCTCGCCCCGCAGGATCGGGGCGACGAGGGCCGGGATGTCGGCCGCCTCGTACTGATTGTCGGCGTCGGTGTTTACGATCACATCCGCGCCCAGTTTCAGACCCGCGTCCAGTCCGGCCTGGAAACCGGCGGCCAGACCCTTGTGATTGGTCAGGCGCACCACATGGTGCACGCCGCTCTCCTTGGCCACCTGAACCGTCTTGTCCGTCGAGCCGTCATCGATGATCAGCCACTCCACCGCGTCGAACCCGTCCAGCTCACGGGGGAGCTGGGAGAGCGTGTGCGGCAGCTGCTCTTCCTCGTTGAAACAGGGGATCTGGATGATGAGCTTCATGACGGATGACCTCGGCGCGCGCGCTGGTCGCAGGCCCCAAGCGACGCTCGGACGCTCGGAAACCCCGGCCAAACGGTAGCGGCAGGGGCGGCGCAGATCATGGACGCGGCACCGGCGGATCGCCCATCTCGTCTCAGGGATCGCCCGTCTCGGCGCAGGCGCCCGTCCGTGCCGGCGTGGCCGCGGCGCCCCCGCGCGCGTGGCGAGGATGCGCGGGCCAGCGCCCGGACGGCGGAACGCAACCTGCATCGGATCGCGCTCGCGGCACTGCTGCTGGCGACCTTCGGGCTGCGGCTGTGGGGGATCAAGCAGGGCCTG
>Ga0302324_100023714_pt1 | contig 11853 bp, 9 predicted proteins | sample Palsa_T0_1_FD_201949 | JGI IMG/M metagenome (GOLD analysis project Ga0302324, IMG submission 201949) | Peat permafrost microbial communities from Stordalen Mire near Abisko, Sweden - Palsa_T0_1 | ecosystem: Environmental > Terrestrial > Soil > Palsa > Peat permafrost | place: Sweden: Abisko... | reverse complement strand
GCCGGCTCGAGCACCCGGCCGGGGCCCGAGCCGGCGCGCCGCCACAGCACATGGCCGGCGCGGTCGCGCACCTCGGCGATGCCGTAGGGCCACACCCCGATGCCGTCGTTGGCGACCGCCGCGTAGGCCCCGGTCAGCTCGAGCAGGCTGACCTCGCTGGTGCCCAGCGCGATCGACAGATTGTCGGGGATCGGCGTCGTGATGCCGAGCCGGCGCGCCAGGGCGGTGACGCGGTGCGCGCCGACATGCTGGATCAGCCGCACGGTCGCGCTGTTGAGCGAATGGGCCAGGGCATCCGCCAGGGTGACCTCGCCCATATAGCGGCCCTCGTAATTGTCGGGCGCCCAGCCGCCGACCCGGATCGGCGCGTCGAGCACGGTCGAGCTCGGCGTCATGCCGCTCTCGAGCGCCGCCAGGAAGGTGAACAGCTTGAACGACGAGCCGGGCTGGCGCAGCGCCGCCACCGCACGGTTGAATTGGGTCTGGCCGTAATCGCGGCCGCCGATCAGGGCGCGCACCGCGCCGTCGCGCCCGAGCACCACGACCGCGGCCTGGCGCGCCTTGCGGCGCTGGCTGTCGGCATCGAGCAGGGCGGCGACCTGTTGCTCTGCCCCGCGCTGCAGCGGCGGATCGAGGGTCGTGACGACCACCAGGTCGCGGTCGCCGTAGCTGATGAAACCGGGCAGCTGGTCGGCGATCCAATCGGCGAAATAGTGGCCGGGCCGCTTGTCGGCGGCGTGGGCGATCGACACCATGTCGTGGCGCGCTGCCTCGGCCTGATCGGCGCTGACGAAGCCGGCATCGACCATCGCGGCCAGCACGGTATCGGCGCGCGCCGCCGCGCGCTCGGGGTCGCGCGCCGGGCTGAAGCGCACCGGCGCCTTCAGGAGCCCGGCCAGCACGGCGGCCTCGTGCAGGCTGATGCGGGTCGCCGGCTTGCCGAAATAGAGCCGCGAGGCGGCATCGACCCCGTAGGCGCCGGCGCCCAGATAGACCCGGTTGAGATAGATCGCGAGGATCTGGTCCTTGCTGTAGCGATGCTCGAGCCACAGCGCCAGCAGGACCTCCTGGACCTTGCGCTTGAAGCTGCGCTCGTTGGTCAGGAACAGGTTCTTGGCGACCTGTTGGGTCAAGGTGCTGCCGCCCTGCACGACCCGGCCGGCCCGGTGATTGACCCAGGCGGCGCGCACCAGGCCGATCAGATCGACGCCGAAATGGTGGTAGAAGCGCCGATCCTCGATCGCGATCACGGCGTTCGGCAGATAGGAAGGCAGGTCCTTGACGTCATAGGCGGTGCCGTAGAGATCGCCGTAATTGGCCAGCATCGAGCCGTCGGAAGCCACCACCGTGACGGCGGGGCGGCGCGACATGTCCTCCAGCCGATCGATCGGCGGCAGCTGGATCGCGTACCAGCCGAGCACGAAGCCGACCGCGACCGTGACCCAGATCGCCGCCACCAGGCACCAGCGCGCCGCGAAGCCGAGCACGCGCCGTCCGAGCGGCCGCGCCGGCGCCGGCCGGGCCGCCGGGGGCGGCGCCGCGGGCGTGGGCTTGGCCTTCGTCGCCGGCTTGGGTGGGGACGGCGTGTTGGCCGCCGGGCGGGCCTTGCGGGTCATCCGCCACTTTTAACATATGACTCGCAGGGCACGCAGCAAGGCATTGAATCAATGTGGATACTTTAACCTTGATCGGACAGGCCGCAAAGTTCGAGGCTGAGCCGCCATAGGGCCGTGCGGGCGGCTGGGTCGTAGGCCTGGGGATCGGCGCGCGCCGCCTGCTTGCGGTTGAAATACAGCCCGGTCTTGCCGGCGAGCGCCGGCGCCACCGCGAGATTGAGCACGGCATCGGCGCCGTCCTCGACCTTGCTGATCGGGGTGTGGCCGGCGGTCCGCACCATGGCGGTGTTCATGTAGGTCGCCGGGTGCAGCGCCGTCACGGTCACACCGCTGCCGGCCAGGCGCTCGGCCAACTCGACGGTGAACAGGATCTGCGCCAGCTTGCTTTGGCAGTAGGCGCGCGTGCCGTCATAGGACTGGGTCAGCATCACGTCGTCGAAATCGATCGCCTGCTGGCCGGCCGACGCCACGTTGACGATGCGCGCCGGCGCGCTGCGGCGGATCGTCGCGAGCAGCAGATGGGTCAGCAGGAACGGCGCCAGATAATTCACCGCGAAGCGCAGCTCGTGCCCGTCGCGGCTGGTCTCGCGCCCGCTGACGCCGCGCGACTTCGAGCCGACGCCGGCATTGTTGACCAGGATGTCGAGCCGATCGGTCGTGCGCAGCACCTGCGCGGCGAGCTCGCGCACCTCGGCGAGCGCGGCGAGATCGGCGCGCAGGAATTCGAGCCGGTCGCTGCCGGTCGCGGCGCGAATCTCGGCGAGCACGGCGGCGCCTTTTTCCTCGCTGCGCCCGTGCAGCAACACGCGCGCGCCGGCGCGCGCCAGCTCGAGCGCCGCCAGCCTGCCGACGCCGTCGGTCGCGCCGGTGACGAGCACGGTCTTGTCGGCGATGGACATGCGAGACCTCCTGGGTGCAAGGCTTGACCCGAAATGGCGGGGCTGGCACGGATGTTGCGGCCGGGACGGGTCTCGCCAAGCGCTCCGGAGGCTCCATGGCACGGTTTCGTGGTTTCGCGGTCGTCCTCGTTGCGGTGGGGTGCGCGCTGGGTGCTACCGCGGCGACCGCCCAGACACCGAAGCGCGGCGGCACGCTGAATACGATCGTGCAGCCCGAGCCGCCGCTGATCGTGCCTGGACTGAACAATCAGGGGCCGACCTGGATCGTCTCGCCCAAGATCTACCAGGGGCTGCTGCGCTATTCGTCCGACCTCAAGCCGATGCCCAACCTGGCGAAATCCTGGACGATCTCGCCGGACGGCAAGACTTATACGTTCAAACTCCAGGAAAACGTCAAATGGCATGACGGCGCGCCGTTCACCGCCGACGACGTCGTGTTCAGCATCATGAAATGGCACATCGAGCTGTCGCCGCGCTCGCGCCAGATCTTCCTGAACATCACCAAGATGACGGCGCCCGACCCGCTGACCGTCGTGATCGAGCTCGAGAAGCCGTTCGAGCCGCTGATCATGATGTTCGACGAGACGTCGGCCGCGATGATCCCCAAGCACATCTATGACGGCACCGACTTCAAGACCAACCCGGCCAACCAGCATCCGATCGGCACCGGACCGTTCAAGTTCGACCAGTGGGTGCGCGGCTCGTACATCCACCTGGTGCGCAACGATGCCTACTGGAAGCCCGGCCAGCCTTATCTCGACGACATCTATTATCGCGTGATCCCCGACTCGGCGAGCCGCGCGCTGGCGCTCGAGACCGGCCAGGTCCAGCTCACCCAGGCGGGCGATCTCGAGCCGTTCGACGTGCCGCGCTTCGCCGCCATGCCGAACCTCACGGTCGAAACCAAGGGCTGGGAGATGTACTCCCCGCTGTCGTGGCTGGATCTCAACCTGCGCGACAAGCCGCTCGACGACAAGCGCTTCCGCCAGGCGCTGATGTACGCGCTCGACCGCAACTTCATCCACGACAAGATCTTCTTCGGGCTCGGCAAGGTGGCCGCCGGACCGATCGCCGACGCGACGCGCTTCCACGACGCCTCGATCAAGCCCTATCCCTACGATCCCAAGAAGGCGCTCGCGCTGCTCGACGAGATGGGGTTGAAGCCCGACGGGCAGGACGTCCGCAGCAACCTCAAGATGCTCGTGCTGCCCTACGGCGAGGTGTGGACCCGGCTCGCCGAATATTGCAAGCAGGCACTCGGCCAGGTCGGCATCGCGGTCACGCTCGAGAGCACCGACGCGGGCGCCTGGTCGTCGCGCATCGGCAACTGGGATTACCAGACCAGCTTCAATTTCCTCTACCAGTACGGCGATCCGAGCCTGGGCGTCGCGCGCACCTATGTCAGCAACAACATCAAGAAGATCACCTTCACGAACACGATGGGGTACAAGAATCCCGAGGTCGACGCGCTGTTCGACAAGGCGGCGTACGAGCCGGTCGCGGCGGAACGCCAGAAACTGTTCAGCCAGGTCCAGAAGCTGCTGTACGAGGACGTGCCGGTGGTGTGGCTGATGCAGCTCGAATTCCCGACCATCTACGACAAGCGGCTGCACGACGTGATCATCAGCGGCACCGGCCCGAACGACGATTTCGGCGCGGTCTATTTCACCGAGTAGCCGCGCGGCGGATGACATGGCCAAGCTGGCGCGCTTCCTGACCGGCCGGCTGATCAAGGCCGCGATCACGGTGCTCGCGGTGCTGGTGATGAATTTCGTGCTGATCCGGCTGGCGCCCGGCGACCCGGCGAGCGTGATGGCGGGCGAGGCCGGCGCGGCCGACCCCAAGTTCGTCGCCCAGCTGCGCGAGCAGTTCGGCCTCGACCGGCCGCTGCACGAGCAGCTGTGGATCTATATGCGCGGCATCCTGCAGCTCGATCTCGGCTACTCGGCGCGCCAGCAGCGCCCGGTCAGCGCGCTGATCGCCGAGCGGCTGCCCGGCACCCTGCTGCTGACCGGCGCGGCGTTCGTGATTGCGCTCGGCTGCGGCGTGGCGCTCGGCGCGCTCGCCGCGACGCGTGTCGGCACCTGGGCCGACAGCGCGATCACGGCGCTGGCGCTGCTCGCCTACGCGACACCTATCTTCTGGGTCGGGCTGATGCTGGTGCTGCTGTTCTCGGTCGAGCTCAACTGGCTGCCGTCGCTCGGCATGGAGACGGTCGGCGCAAAGCTGAGCGGGCTCGCTCATCTCTGCGACATCGGCGCCCATCTCGTGCTGCCCGCGATCACGCTCGGCCTGTTCTTCATGGCGATCTATGCGCGGCTGACGCGCGCCGAGATGCTCGAGGTCGCCGACCAGGATTTCGTCAAGACGGCGCGCGCCAAGGGCGTGCGCGAGGGCCGCATCGTGCGCGTCCACGTGCTGCGCAACGCCCTGCTGCCGGTCGTCACCTTCGCGGGCATCCAGGCCGGCCAGCTGATCGGCGGATCGATCCTGGTCGAGACCGTGTTCGCCTGGCCCGGCATCGGCCGGCTCGCCTTCGAGGCGCTGCTGCAGCGCGAGTACAACACGCTGCTCGGCGTGTTTGCCGTCACGGCCGTGATGGTCGTGCTGCTCAATCTGCTGACCGATCTGATGTATGCGGTGGTCGATCCGCGCATCGAGGTGGCGGCGTGAGCGACACGGTCGACGCCGCGCTGCGCGCCGATGCGCCGCCGGCCGCGCCGCTCGGCGGCCTGCGCGACTTCGTCCGGCGCTATGCGCGCAATCGCGGCGCGGTGGCGGGCGCGGTCGTGCTGTTCGGCGTGCTGGTGCTCGCCGCGACCGCGCCGCTGCTCTATCCGGCGAGCCCGTGGCAGATGACGGGGGCGCCGTTCCTTCATCCGTTCAGCCCGGGCTTCCCGCTCGGCACCGACAGTCTGGGGCGCGACATCGCCGCCGGCATCGCGCACGGCGCGCGCGTCTCGCTGCTGGTCGGCAGCGTGTCGACCGTGGTCGCGATCGTGATCGGCGTGACCCTGGGGGCGGTCGCGGGCTATCACGGCGGCGTGATCGACGACGCGATCATGCGCTTCACCGAGTTCTTCCAGACCATCCCGGGCTTCGTGCTCGCGGTCGTGCTGGTCGCGATCTTCCATCCCACCATCACGAGCATCGTGATCGCGATCGGAATCGTGAGCTGGCCGTCGGTCACAAGGCTGGTGCGCGGCCAGGTGTTGAGCCTGCGCTCGCGCGAGTTCGTCGTCGCTTCGGTCGCGCTCGGCGCCGGCACGCTGCGCATCATCTTTACCGAGATCTTGCCCAACACGCTGTCGCCCATCATCGTGCTCGCCTCCCTGATGGTGGCGTCCGCCATCCTTCTGGAATCCGCGCTGAGCTTCCTCGGTCTCGGCGATCCCAATTTGATGAGCTGGGGCTACATGATCGGCGCCGGCCGCTCGCTGCTCAGGCTTGCCTGGTGGATGGCGGTGTTCCCCGGCGTCGCCATTCTCCTTACCGTGCTCGCCCTCAATCTGGTCGGCGAGGGCCTCAACGACGCGCTCAATCCCCGCCTTGCGCGACGTCGCTGACCATTCCGGCATGACTCCCGACCCTGGGCATGCGGTGCTCGAGGTCGACGACCTCACGATCGCGCTGCCGGCCGGCGGCGACCGCACGCACGCGGTCGAACGGGCGAGCCTGGTGCTGCGCCCGCGCGAGACCTTGTGCGTGGTCGGCGAGTCGGGATCGGGCAAGTCGATGCTCGCGCTCGCCCTGATGGGGCTGCTGCCGAAGGGCGTCACGGTCGCCGGCGGCGCGGTCCGGCTCGAGGGCATCGACATCCTGAAGCTGCGCGCCGAGGCGATGCGTGATTTGCGCGGCCGGCGCATCGCGATGATCTTCCAGGAGCCGATGACGGCGCTCAACCCGATCATGACGGTCGGCCGCCAGATCGCCGAGGTGCTCGAGAGTCACAGGGACGAGCACGGCGTCGGCACCGGCGCCGAGCGCCGCCGCCGCGTGCTGACGCTGCTGGATTCGGTCGGCCTGCCCGACCCGGACCAGCTGATCGATTCCTATCCGTTCCGCCTGTCGGGCGGCCAGCGCCAGCGCGTCATGATCGCGGCGGCGCTGGCGCTCGAGCCGGCGGTGCTGATCGGCGACGAGCCGACGACCGCGCTCGACGTCACCACGCAGATGCAGATCCTGCTCCTGATCAAGCGCCTGCAGGCCGAGCGCGACACCGGCGTGCTGCTGATCACCCATGATTTCGGCGTGGTCGCCGAGGTCGCCGACCGGGTCGCCGTGATGCAGCACGGCCGCATCGTCGAGACCGGCCCGGTCGACCAGATCCTGGCGCGGCCGGCGCATCCCTACACAAAGAGCCTGATCGCCGCGGTGCCCAAGCTGGCGCCGCGCGCGGCGCGCCCGCTCGGCGAGGCGATCGTGCTCGAGGCCGCCGGGCTGACCAAGACCTATCGCCGCGGCGGCCGGCTGTTCTCGCGCGGCAGCCTGGTCAAGGCGCTCGACCGGCCGGATTTTCGCTTGCGCCGCGGCGAGACCCTCGGCGTGGTCGGCGAGTCGGGCTCCGGAAAATCGACCCTGGCGCGCTGCCTGCTGCGGCTGCTCGAGCCGGAGGAAGGCGCGATCCGCTTCGCCGGCACCGATCTGATGGCACTCGGAAGCCGCGCCCTCAAGCCGTTCCGCAAGCGCGTCCAGATGGTGTTCCAGGACCCGTTCGCCTCGCTCAACCCGCGCCGGCGCATCGGCGACATCATCGCCGCCGGCCCACGTCTGCACGGCACGCCGAAGCACGAGGCGCGCGCGCGGACGCGCGAGCTGCTCGCCCTGGTCGGGCTCGACCCGGCGGTCACGGACCGCTTCCCGCACGAATTCTCGGGCGGTCAGCGCCAGCGTATCGCGATCGCGCGTGCGCTCGCGCTCGAGCCCGAATTGCTGATCGCCGACGAGCCGGTGTCGGCGCTCGACGTCTCGGTGCAGGCGCAGGTGCTGGCGCTGCTCGATGCGCTGCGCCAGCGCCTCGGCCTCAGCATGGTGTTCATCACCCACGATCTGCGCATCGCCGGCCAGATCTGCGACACCATCGCGGTGATGCGCCACGGCCGCATCGTCGAATACGGGCCGCCCGACCAGGTCCTCATGACGCCGCAGAACGCCTACACGCAGGAGCTGGTCGCCTCGATCCCGGGCGGTAGGCGGTAGGCGCAAACGCGCCGTCACTGCGAGTGGGTCAGTCCCGCCGCCTCGACGACTTGCGACCATTTGGCGGACTCGGCCGCGATGAAGGCGCCGAACGCGGCGGGCGTGCTGCCGACCGGCACGGCGCCCTGCTGCTCGAGCATTCCGCGCATCGCGGGGCGGTCGAGCTGGCGGGAAATCTCGCGCTGCAGCTTGTCGACGATCTCCGGGGGCGTGCCGGCCGGGGCGACGATGCCGCCCCAGCCGCTCGCCTGCAGGTCGGGATAGCCCGACTCGGCGGCGGTCGGCACGTCCGGGAGATCCGGGCTGCGCGCCGCGCCGAGCACCGCGATCGCGCGCAGCTTGCCGGCCTGGATCTGGGGCATGGCGGACGGCTGGGTCGCGAACATCACCTGAGTCTGGCCGCTCAGCACGTCCATCACGGCCGGCGTGTCACCCTTGTCGGGCACATGCTGCATCACGATGCCCGCGGTCCGGCAGAACAGCTCGCCGACCAGATGGGTCAAATTGCCGATCCCCGACGAGCTGTAGTTGAGCTCGCCCGGCCGTCGTCGCGCGAGGGCGACCAGCTCGTCCAGGCTGCGCGCCGGCACCGCCGGATTGACCACGGCCACGAAGGCGAACGTCACGGCCTGAGTCACCGGAGCGAAATCCTCGATCGGCCGGAAGGGCAGCGTCTTGTAGATGAACGGATTGATCGTCAGGGCGCTGATCCCGGTCATCGCCAGCGTGTAGCCGTCGGGCTTGGCCCGGGCGACCAGCTCCAAGGCGATGATGCCGTTGGCGCCGGGCCGGTTGTCGACGACGATCTGCTGGCCCCAGACTTCGGTGAGGCGCTGACCGATCATTCGCGCCACCAGATCGACGCTGGAGCCGGCCGCCTGGGTGACCACCCGTACCGGCCGTGCCGGATAATCCTCGGCCTGGGCGTGGCCAACGCCCAGCGCCGCACCGACGACCATCGCGATTCCACGCCTCATGCGCTTCCCCCCGCTTTCAGGATGGGGGCTGCGTCCCGCGTGGCGCAATGGCGCTATGCGATGCGGTAGAATCTTTTCGCGTTGCCGGCGAAGAACGCCTCGAGCTGCGGTCGCGGCAGATGGAAGAGGATCTCACGCAGCCCATTGACGATGGTGTCATAGCGGGCGAACAGCCCGGCGACCGGGAAGTTCGACGCGAACATGCAACGCTCGATGCCGAAGATCGCGATGGCGTCGAGCACGACCTGGCGGTTGGCCTCGACCGTCCAAGGCTGGCCGCGCAGGCCCAGCTCGGAGATCTTGACGGTGCAGTTCGGGCAGCGCGCCAGCGCCGCCATGCCGGTGCGCCAGGCGGCCAGCCCCTCGGCGCTGCGGTCCCAGGGGAACCCGGTATGGTTGAGGACGACGGCGATGCCGGGCATGTCGCGCACCACCTCGGCGGCCTCGGCGAGATGCCAGAACGGCACGCGCAGGTCCCAGGACAGGCGATGCTTCTCGAGCAGCGCCAGGCCGGCGCGCCAGCGCGGGTCGTCGAGCGCGCCGGGCTGACCCCGCACGCTGTCGCCGGGCCGCGCCGCGGTGACCGGTTTGGAGCGGATGCCGCGCATCAGCGGGAAGGCGCAATGCTGCGCCAGCTTGGCGTCGCATTCCGGATCGGTGAACCAGACATGGCCGACCACGGCGTTCGGCATGAAGTGGCGCGCATGCATCTCGTGCACCCACGCCGTCTCGGCGACCTGGTGCGCCCGGTCCATCTCGGCTTCGACATGGACCGTCGCGACCACCTCGAAGCCGGCCGCGTCGCGTCGATAGTCGTCGGGCAGGTAGTTGCGCTTCAGCGCCGCGTGGTTGCCGAGGAAACCGTGTTCCTGCTCCTCGTCGGTCAGCCACGGGTAGCGGTTGCGGCCGAGGTCCCAGAGATGGTGGTGAGCGTCGACGATCGGCAGCGCGTCCATGGTCGGCAAGCACCTGCTATGGGTCGAAACATCATCGAGAAGAGCGATAGTCTACGCAACCTCGTCAAGCTCGCAGCAGCTATCGATTGCCACTGCTGCCGCCCAGGAGAGGCCTCGAAGCGCACCGGCTCACGCGTTCACGTCCACGACGATGCGGCCGCGTACCTCGCCCTTGAGGATGCGGCCGGCGAGCGCGGGCAGGGCCGCGAGCGGCACCGTCTCCGTCATCGCGTCGAGCTTTTCCATCGGTAGGTCTCGCGTCAGCCGCGCCCAGGCCTCTTGCCGCCGATCGAGAGGACACATCACCGAGTCGATGCCGAGCAGATTGACGTCGCGCAGGAGGAACGGGATTACGGTGGTCGGCAGCGCGCTGCCGCCGGCCAGCCCGCAGGCGGCGACCGAGGCGCCGTATTTGAGCTGGGTCAGCACGGTCGCCAGGGTGGTGCCGCCGACCGCGTCGATCGCGCCGGCCCAGCGCTCGCTGTCGAGCGGCCGCTTGGGCTCGGCGGCGAGCGCGGCGCGCTCGACCAGGGTCGCGGCGCCGAGAGACGTCAGATAATCCCGCAGCGCCGGCCGGCCGGTCGCCGCCGCGACCGTGTAGCCGAGCTTGGCGAGCAGCGCGATCGCGACCGAGCCGACGCCGCCCGCAGCGCCCGTGACCAGCACCTCGCCGTGCGCGGGCACCAGCCCGTGCCGCTCGAGCGCGCGCACCGCCAGCATCGCGGTGAAGCCGGCCGTGCCGATCGCCATCGCGCGCTTGGCGGTCAGCCCGTCGGGCAGCTTGACGAGCTGCGCCGCCTTGACCCGCGCCTTCTGGGCGTAGCCGCCCCAGCGCGCCTCGCCGACCCGCCAGCCGGTCAGCACCACCCGGTCGCCCGGCTGGTAGTCGGGCGAGTCGGAGCGCTCGACGGTGCCGGCGAAGTCGACGCCCGGCACGTGCGGATAGGTTCGCACCAGCCGGCCGAGCCCGTTCAGGATCATGCCGTCCTTGTAGTTCAGGGTCGAATACTCGACCGCGACCAGCACCTCGCCGTCGGGCAGCGCGGCCTCGTCGATGGTTTCGATCCGCGGCTCGATCTTGCCGGCGTCCTCGTGCAGCACCAGCGCCTTGAACGAACTCGCCATCGCGCACCTCACAAGTTGGATCCCTCGGCGGGATAAGATCGTCAGCGCCGCGGCTCAGGCCGAGCCGCGCTCGCGCGGATAGGCCGCAACGCCTGGCAGCGCCGGCACCCAGGGCGCGCGATGGATCACCCACAGCTGATCGTCGGGCGGCTTCATGCACGCCGGATCATCCAGGGTGCCGAGGAACAGGTCGAGCTGGTCTTCGCCGTCGCGACGCCAGAACAGCGAGGAGCCGCAGCGCGCGCAAAATTGCCGGACCGCGATGTGCGACGAGCGGTAGCTCGCCGGCTCGCCCGCGAGCAGGCGGAAGCGGTCGAGCGCGTAGCTCACGAAAGCCGGCATGGCGGCGCCGGTCTGGCGCTGGCACTGCGTGCAGTAGCAGATGTTCGCGGACAGCGGCGCGCCGGTCACACGGTAGCGGATGCCGCCGCACAGACAGCCGCCCTCGTGAATCGTTTGATCGGCCGCGTCGGCGCTGGACAGGGTCATCGCCGGATCTCCCCTCGTTGGAATTCCATGCTAAGACAATTCGGCCGCCGCGCTGAATGGCGGCGTGCGGGAGGACGTTCGATGCGGCGCTCGGCTGCGCTGATTCTGGCTCTGCTGCTGGCGCTGCCGGCGTGGGCTCCGGCCTGGGTTCCGGCCCTGGCCGAAACCTATCCGGCCAAGCCGGTACGGCTGTTCGTGCCTTATCCGCCGGGCGGCGCGGTCGACATTCTCGGCCGACTGCTGGGCCAGCAGCTCGCGCTCTATTGGGGCCAAGCGGTCGTGATCGACAACCGGCCGGGCGCCAGCGGCGCGATCGCGACCGAGGCCTTGGCGAAGTCGCCCCCTGACGGTTACAGCCTGATCCTGGTGGCCAGCGGCCATGCCGTAAACCCCGCGATGTATCACAAACTGCCCTACGACATCTTCAAGGACTTCACCGCGATCAGCGAGGTCGCGTGGTCGCCCAACATCATCCTGGTCGGCAATGCGGTGCCGGCGCACAGCCTGGGCGAGCTGATTGCGCTGGCGCGCGCCCAGCCGGGCCAGCTCAGCTACGGCATGCCGGGCTACGGCACCTCGCCCCATCTATCCG
>Ga0302324_100023711_pt1 | contig 11855 bp, 6 predicted proteins | sample Palsa_T0_1_FD_201949 | JGI IMG/M metagenome (GOLD analysis project Ga0302324, IMG submission 201949) | Peat permafrost microbial communities from Stordalen Mire near Abisko, Sweden - Palsa_T0_1 | ecosystem: Environmental > Terrestrial > Soil > Palsa > Peat permafrost | place: Sweden: Abisko... | reverse complement strand
AGCAAGCACCCGGCTGGCATCTCCAGCAGCCAGCACCCGGCACCCTGACCTGGACCTTCCCCAGCGGCCGCACCCGCACCGTCACACCCACGCCCTACCCCGCATAACGAGCCCGGGCCCAGCGGCCGAGCCCAGCGGCCCGCCAGTGACCGGCAGGCAGCATCCATCCACCACGCCCACGTGCGAATTACAGGGCCAGGCTCGCCCGCCAGCTGGCTGCCCGAGGCCCCGGCCGGTTAGTTGTATCCCTTCGCCGCCCGCTGGAATGCGGCGATCGCGGGCCCGTTGCCTACCAGCCGCCAGTTCTGCCCGTCCTTGCCCGTGGCATCGAACCAGATGAAGCCAAGGATCTGGCGCCGCTGGATGCCGTGGAACAGGCCCTTGATCTGCCGGGCCTCGGGGGCCTCCCGCGCGTCGGCCGCAGTCTCGGAAATGAGGATCGGCAGCGCTCCGGGGAGGTCGTCCACCTGGTCGATGGTCTGATCGAAGACGCTCTTGAAGGTATCTGTAGGCGCGGTGTAGTAGCCGTCGATGCCGACCCAGGTGACGTAGTCGCTGCCTGGGTACCATTCGCTGATCGGACTCGTCATGCCGGGGGTGTCGACGTTGATCGTCCAGAGCCAGGTGACGTTGAAGTCTCCTTCCAGCCGGAAGAGGTTGACGATGTGCTGCCAGGCGGCCACGAACGTCGCCGGCTTAACCGTCCCGCTCCCCCATCGGTACCAGTCAGCGTTCATTTCATGGCCGAAGCCGATCACCACGTTCTGCCCGTAGGCGTGCACCGCCGCCGCGAACTTGAGCAGGTAGGAGTCGTATTCCCCGGCAGCGATCCCGGCGACGCTGGTCTGCTTGTCAGGGTTTATCTGAATGACAGGGGTGGCCTTGTTAGCCAGGGCATCTTCGGCGAATGCCGTCTGGAACGGCTCGCCCCAGCCGCTGTAGTAGAGCGCGAGGTTGATGTGGCGATCGATCGTCTGGGCGAAGGTGAGAACTGGCCCGTAACTGTGTGGGCCGCTCGGCTCATAGACACCGAGGTAGGAGTCAGGCAACTTCGCGAGGTGCTTGTAGATGGGCCGCGTCGACGCGCCGCCCGCGGCGGGCGTGCCGGACGGCCCGGCGCGGAACGGCGACGTCGGGATGACGCCGGTCGCCACGCCGACGCCGACGCCGGCTCCGGCGGCCACGACGACCGCGGACGTCACCATGGCGACAATCGGACTGTCCGGGGTGACGAACCCGACGAGGTGCTGCACTAGCCCGGACAGCCCGTCGGCCGCCTCGGCGAGCATGCGGCGGATCCTGCTGTCGGCCAGCGCCGGCCACAGCACGAGTCCGGGGAACCGGTGCCTCGCGGCGAGCACCTCGCGTACCGCGCGCCTGCGGGAGACCTTGTCGAGGCCCGCGCGGACGATGATCGTCTTGCCATCCGCCGATGCGAGCGCGTTGATCCCCGGCGGCAGTTCACTGGTCTGCGTGATCCGGGTGATGCCGAGCAGCCGGGCCGGCGCCCGGTCGGCGTGCCTGCCGCGCCGGGGCGCGGCGGGCTGCGGAGGCGGCAGGGTCATGCGGCACCCCTTCCAGGAAACGCCGCGCGTCCCACCACGGCGAGGTTGATCAGGCCAAAGCAGCCGAGGACGGCAAATCGCGGTGACGCGTACTCGGCGGTCCGCCAGCCGAACAGGGCCATCCAGACGAGGGCGGTGGTGCCGTTCCAGGCGCGGATGCCCCAGCGGAACCGGCGGACGTTGCTGACCCTGGTACCGGATGCCTGCCAGCTCATCGTCTTGCCGCGCGCATAGTCCCAGATGGCCAGCGCGTGTGCCCAGTTGCGGGCAAGCGTCAGCGGCAGGATCCCGGACAGCTTGTACTCGCTGTAATGCCAGATCGGATAGAGGTACATGCCCACGATGACCGCAGGCAGCAGAACCAGGAAATTGCGCGGCGAGATGGTCCTTGACATGAAGGCGAGCAGCCCGATGGGTATCACCGGGATGACAAAAACGGAGACCGCGGTGAACAGGTAATAACAGAAACCGGATAGGTAGGTAAGCCGGGCAAAGATCGACATGGGGACGCTCCACAGACGGCCCGTCAGTATGGTGCTCGTCGATCCCGTGCACCAGCGGTACTGCTGCCGGATGAACGCGTCGAGTGAGTCCGGGCAGATCCCGGTGCAGAGCACGATCGGCACGTACCGCAGTGTCCATCCGGCGCGGCGCACGTCTAGGCCGGTGTGCACGTCCTCGGCGTAATCAATGAGGGTGGTGCCGCCCTGCGCTGCCAGCGCGGCCCGCCGGTAGACGGCGCAGGAGCCGACGCAGATCGAAGCCCCGAGCCGGTCACGGGCGGTCTGGATGGAGCGGTAGAACACTTCCTGGATCGCGCCGGCGGCCCGCTCCACCCATGTCTGCGCTGGGTGGCTGCGGAAAAACTGAGGGGTCTGGACGATCGCCAGCCGGGGGTCGTCCAGGTAAGGCAGCGTCTCGGCCAGGAAGTCCGGTCGTGGCCGGAAGTCGGCGTCAAGTATCACGAAATGCTCGCCGCCGGTGCGGGCGAACGCATAGCGGAGGTTGCCTGACTTCTTGTGCTCGCCCCGGTTCGGCCGGATCCAGTAGGTGAACCCGAAGTCTGCGGCGAGCCGCTCCGCCGCGGGATCGGCGGCGTCGTCGAGCACGTACGGCCTGGCGACGCCTGGATATGCCCGCACCAGCTCGAATACGCCGATCCAGGTGTTGCGCAGCACCTCGATCGGCTCGCCGCAGACCGGCAGGTAGATGTCCACTTCCGGCCAGCGGACCGGCCGCCATTCGCGCACGCGCAGCACGTGCGCCTTGGTGTCGTAGCCGCGGCCAGTGAAGCTCATGGGCATGGAGAAGGCGAACGCGCTGAAACCGAGCAGGGTGAACCCGGTGAGCGGCCAGGCGCCGGCGTGGATCTCGAACCAGACCTGGCTGCCCGTCGCGGAGAGGAACGCAACCGTCAGGATCGTCGCAAGGTAGGGCAGCGAGCGCCAGTCGTAGGCGTACTTTTCCGCGTCGTCGGGCGGCTCGGGGAGGACAATGGACCGCCGGTGACGGCCGGGAACCTGGGCCAGGACGGTCATCGCGTGCTCTGCCTGCCGCGTACCCAGATCCGGTAATCGCCACTGAATGCAGTGGTGCGGTAGGGCTGGCTGCTGACAAGCCGGTAGTCGCGATAGCGGCGGATGTCGCGCTCGATCGCCCTGTCGGTGGCGAGCGTGTCGGCGAATGACAGCACGATGACCGTGAAGTACTCATGGCGGATCGCCGCCGCGAAGGCCGGCCGGCCGACCAGTGCCCTGACGGTCGACGGGTCCGTGTAGCGGAAGAACCAGGTGCTCGCCCACTGCTCCCACGGCACCTGGCCTTGCAGGTAATAGGCCAGGATGTCGTCGTCTTCCGCCAGGTAGTGCCCACCTGGCCGCAGCAGCGGGCGCAGCGCGGCGGTGACCCGTGTCGTGTTCGGCCAGCCGTCATACTGGGCGCTGGAAATGATGCAGCCGACCACACCGGCCAGGATCGTCACGGCGGCTGCCAGCCGGGCCGCTCGCGCTGCCTTCGCCCGCGGCACGACGAGGGGCAATGCCGCGAGCGCGAACCCGGCCACGATCGAGGCGAATAGCGCCCCGTAACCGACATGCTTGAACAGGCTGGTCAGGGTATGGATGCGGGCCTGTTCCAGCGGGGCGAGCAGCGATGTCGCCGCGAGCACCCAGGCCAGGGCCTTGGCCGCCCGGCTCCGCGACGTAACGGTGACCGTGACCGCCCCGATGACGGCCAGCACGACGATAACGCCGATCCATTCCCCGCTGAGGTACAGGATCCCGGCGGGCGGGGAAGGCCCGACTGCCCGGGTCAGGGTAGTGCTGGTGATCCCGAGCCAGTACGCCCGGCCGCCCGCGGCGATCGCCGCTCCCAGGGCGGCCGCCGCCGCGCCGGCCGGGATCCCCGCGGCGCGCAGGCCGGCCTTCCGGCCGGCGTGCATCCACGCCTGCAGCATGACTGTGGCCAGCACCGCGGGGTCGAACAGCGCGGAGGCGTACTTTGTCGCGTTGGCCAGCGCGAGCACAAGGCCCGACGCAGCGAGCAGGGCCAGCCGCGCGCGCGGCTGGCTATCCGTGGCACGGACGCCGAGCCACATAGCCGCCGCGAGGAGGCACAGCGCCATCGCGTCGTAGGTCGCGAACGCGCCAAGGAACTGCGCGGAACCCGTCCCGGCGAACAGCGCGGCGGCGAACAACGCGGACCGGCGGTCAAAGATCCGGCGGGTAATCCCGTGCAGCATGACCGTGGCGGCGAGCATAAACGCCAGGGACAGGCAGCGGGCAGCCACCAGGCCGCCGATGCTCGCCACGGCGGCGGCAAGCGGCGGGTAGATGACCGGCGCGCCGGAGAAATACACCGGGTAGGGCGGCAGCAGCGCCCCGCTCGCCCAGTGGGCGAGTTCCGCCCGGCCGGACCACAGGTAGAGCGCCTCGTCCTGGAAGGCGGTATTGGCGGTGATCAGGCGCGCCGACAGGGCAGCCTGAAGGGCGAGCACGACGGGCAGGGTGACGCGCAGCCTGCGCCGACTACCATGGCGCAGCGGCCGGCCGTGCCGCAGTGCGTCAGCGGGTGGCGCCGATACGGCTGCCATCCCGGCCGGCGAGCCGACACCCAGGTCCGGCGGGGGCGGTTCTGACGGGACGGAGCGGGTCGGGGCCGGGTCAAGCCGGGCCAAGTCTGGCGGAGCCGAGTCTGGCCGGGCCGAGTCTGGCGGAGCGGCCGGCGGGGCCGCGTCGAGCGGTGACGACAACTCGTCGAGCGGTGACGACAACTCCAGGAGCAATGCCAGGGCGCCGCCGTCTGGTAAGTGCGCCGGGACCGCCAAGCCTGGCGGGCGTCGGCTGGGCCGGGGTGGGCTGACGGGAGCCGACTGCGTGGCCTGCTCCTGGTCTACGGCGGTCACCGGACGCGCGACGCGGCAGCGCCCGATGAATGGTTATCGGCGGTAACGGCGCTTCACCTCCCTGCGGGAGCACGGTTACACGGCAGCACGATGACGAGACGCCCGGCCAGATTCCCTGGCCGCGCTGTCCGGAGGGCCTTCCCTGGCCGGGCTGCCCGGAGGGCTTTCCCTGGCCAGGTTGCCCGGGCTGGCCCGCCTGCCTTGGGAGCCTTTCTTGACCAGGCTGTCCGGAGGGCTTTCCCTGTCCGGGCTCTACCTGGCCCGGCTGCCCGGGGAGCCGTTCCTGGCCAGGCTGTCCGGAGGGCTTTCCCTGGCCGGGCTCCACCTGGCCGGGCTGCCCGGGGAGCCGTTCCTGGCCAGGTTGTCCGGACGCCTGTCCCGGCGGCCGCCGGGACAGGCGCCGGCGCTCATTCGCCGGACGCGCGGGGCATCGACACCCGCTGCCACCCGTTCAGGAAGCCGCGAACTTCGCTCTCGCTGTAGCGCCGGTGACCGCCGGGAGTACGGATCGACGACAGCTTGCCGCCGCGTGCCCACCTGGTCACGGTTTTCGGGTCCACTCGGAGCATCGCTGCGACCTCTGCCGGGGTGAGCAGGCGACTTTCCGGCTTGATCTTGGTTCTCACGGCAAGTCCTCTCGCGCTTAGGGGTAGTTGGCCAGTAACAGAAAGTAACGGATGATGACCGTTACTTACCGAGAGCGTCCTATCACAGGATGTCATGCTCCCCTGGCTTTTGCAGGCGTTCCGCCGGGCACGGGGATAAATTTCCCGCGCCTTCCTTCATATCCTCGTTAGAAGGGCGCCCCTTGCTATGAGGACGCCGCGATTACCGCGCGGGTTTACGCACTTGCGCGACGTGACAGGGACGCTATGTCGCACCAATGTCGCAGAGCCGCTGCGCACTACTCCCGCATGGCCGCGGAGCAGCGCGTTTAGCGGAAATCCCCGTTGGTCATCCCGGTCGGGGCGTCCGGAACCACGATCAGGCCGAGCCCGGCGGGGGTGGTCAGCAGCGGGTGCCGGGGCAGCACCCGGACGGTGTAGCCGAACGGGCCAGGGCCGCCGAGCTCTATCTCGCCGGCGTACCTGGCGACGGGATTGCCGTCGGCCTGGGTCTCGAGCTCAAGATCCGCGCACACCGGATCGGTGATCTCGTCCTCTTCCGCGGCCCGGCCGTAGACAACCTGGACGGTAACGTCGCGCGGGGACAGCTCGCCCAGCGCCACAGCGGCCCGCACCAGCAGCCGGGCGCCCGGACGGTGCTCGCCCTCCTCGGCCTCGACGTGGTCGATCCGGATCGTCGGCCATGCCTTCCGCACCCGGTCCTGCCAGGCCGCGAGCTCGCGGGCGCCGGCGAAATCAGCTTCCGTCGCGCTGCCATCGGCGAGCGCGCGGGACGAGCGGGCCGCGGGCACGTACAGCGCCGTGACGTACTCGCGCACCATCCGGGTGGCCTGCGCCTTGGGGCCGAGCGTCCGCAGGGTGTGCGCAACCATCTCCAGCCAGCGATGCGGCGGGCCGCCGGCGGCCGAATCGTAGAACAGCGGCGCCACCGACTGGCCGATCAGGTCGTAGAGGGCAGCCGCCTCGACTTCATCCCGGCGGCCGGGATCGGCGACGCCGTCGGCCGACGGAATCGCCCAGCCGTTGGCGCCGTCGTACCACTCGTCCCACCAGCCGTCCAGGACGGACAGGTTCAGGCCGCCGTTCAGCGCTGATTTCATGCCCGAGGTGCCGCACGCCTCCAGCGGCCGCAGCGGGTTGTTCAGCCAGACATCGCAGCCCTGCACCAGCGCGTGCGCGAGGGCCATGTCGTAGTCCGGCAAGAAGACGATGCGACGGCGCACTCGCGGATCGTCGGTGAACCTGACCATCTGCTGGATCAGCAGCTTGCCGCCATCGTCAGCCGGGTGCGCCTTGCCCGCGATCACGATCTGCACCGGCCGCGCCGGGTCGAGCAGCAGGTCGGTGAGCCGGGCGGGATCGCTGAGCATCAGCGTCAGCCGCTTGTAGGACGGTACCCGGCGGGCGAAGCCGATGGTCAGCACGTTCTCGTCCAGCGCCTCGTCGATCCAGGTCAGCTCCGCGTCCGAGGCACCCCGCTGGTGCCACGAGGCGCGCAGCCGGCGCCGGGCCTCGGCCACCAGCCGGGAGCGGAGCAGCCGGCGGATCTCCCAGATCCGCTCCGGGCCAGCCGCCGCGATGAGGTCCCAGGCGGGACCGTCCTCGGGCAGGTGCCCGCCCGGCGAGCCGGCCGCCTGCTGCGGCTGGCCGGCGGCCTGCTGCGGCTGACCGCTGGCCTGCCGCGGCTGGCCCGCCTGCCCAGCCCGGCCGCCGGCCAGGTCCAGGATCTCGCCCGCGACCCAGGTCGGCGCGTGCACCCCGTTCGTCACCGACCCGATCGGCACGTCAGACTCGTCGAAACCCGGCCACAGGCCAGTGAACATGTGCCTGCTCACCGCGCCGTGCAGCTTGCTCACGCCATTGACCCGCTCGGCCAGCCGCATGCCCATCACGGCCATGTTGAACACCCCGGCGTCGCCGCCGGGGAAGGTCTCGGCACCGAGGGCGAGCACCCGGTCGCAGGGCAGCGCGGGATCCTCGGCAGGTCCGCCGAACTGCCGCTCGATGAGATCGCGCGCGAACCGGTCGATGCCTGCCGAGACCGGGGTGTGGGTCGTGAAGACGGTCCCCGCCCGGCAGGCCACGATCGCCTCGCTGAAGCTGAGGCCGTCGCGGACGTACTCCCGGATGCGCTCTAGGCCGAGAAAGCCCGCATGGCCCTCGTTGGTGTGGAAAACCTCCGGCTGCGGGCGGCCCGCGATCGCGCAGAACGCCCGCACCGCCCGGACCCCGCCGATGCCCAGCAGCAGCTCCTGGTGCAGGCGGTGATCGCTGCCGCCGCCGTAGAGCCGGTCGGTGACCTCGCGCAGGGCCGCCTCGTTGTCTTCCACGTAGGAGTCGAGCAGCAGCAGCGGCACCCGGCCGACCTGCGCCAGCCAGACCTGCGCGGCAAGCTGCGCTCCCCCGGCCAGTGCCACCGTGACCCGGACCGGGGTGCCCTCGCTGTCGCGCAGCAGGGCGAGCGGCAGGCCGTTCGGGTCTCCGCCCGGGTAGCGCTCCGTCTGCCAGCCTGGCGCGGACAGCGACTGGGTGAAGTAGCCGTGCCGGTACAGCAGCCCCACGCCGATCAGCGGAACGCCCAGGTCGCTGCTCGCCTTGAGATGGTCGCCGGCCAGGATGCCCAGCCCGCCCGAGTACTGCGGGAGCGCCGCCGTCACGCCGTATTCGGGCGAGAAGTACGCCACCCCGGCCGGGGCGCCCGCAAGCTCAGGGCTGGCCTGATACCACCGCGGGCCGGACAGGTACTCGCGCAGCTCGTCGGCCGCGTCCCCGAGCCGGCGCAGGAAGCGCCGGTCGGCGGCTAGCGCCAGCAGCCGCTCCTGCGGCACCTGGGCCAGCAGGGCCACGGGATCCTGGCGGGCCCGCTGCCACCCGTCCGGGTCGATCGCGGCGAAAAGCTCCAGCGTCTCGGCATGCCATGACCAGCGGAGATTCAGCATCAGCTCGCGTAGCGGCGCGAGGGGCTCTGGCAGTACCGGGTGGATGGTGAACCGGCGGATCGCTCTCACGCACAGCGACATTAACGGGTGCCGAAGACCGGATATGAACGGGTGCCGGAGTTTGCCGGTTACCGGGGCGCTTGCCCCGGCCGGGGCTGGGTAGCGTTGCAGGGTGATAGGCCGCATCCCGATCCTTGACATGCAGCCGGTCGTGGCGTGCGGGCGATACCCCGCCAGGGCCGTCAGCGGGGAGATCTTCGACGTCAGCGCCACCGTGTTCCGGGAAGGGCACGAGATGCTCGGGGCCGGCGTCGTGCTGCGCCGGCCGGACGGCAGCCGCGAGCCGCTGATCGCCATGGCCGAGCTGGCCGAGGGCTCCGATCGCTATGGCGCGCAGGTGATGGCGACATCGGAGGGGCTCTGGCATTTCCGGGTGGAGGCATGGGGTGACCCGCTGGCCGGATGGCGGCACGCGGCCGCCATCAAGGTGCCGCTCGGCCAGGACACCGAGCTCATGCTCGCCGAGGGCGCGCTGCTCTTCGAGCGCGCCGCGCGCGGCATCAGGCCGTCCGGCGAGGCCGACCAGGAGGCACGGGCCGCGCTCGCCGCGGTGGCAGCGCGACTGGGTGATCTGGCGGTGCCCGCCGCCGAGCGGCTCGCCGCGGCCACCGACCCGCGGATCGCCGCGATCCTCGCCGCCCGCCCGCTGCGCGACCCGCTGACCCGGTCCGGCTGGTGCCCGGTCCTGGTGCACAGGGAGCGCGCGCTCTACGGCTCGTGGTATGAGTTCTTTCCCCGCTCGGAGGGAGCGAGCACCAGCCCGGACGGGCGCCAGCGATCGGGCACGCTGGCCACAGCGGCGGGCAGGCTGGACGCGATCGCCGCGATGGGCTTCGACGTGGTCTATCTCCCGCCGGTCCATCCGATCGGGACGACCGCGCGGAAGGGCGCCAACAACACACTGACCGCCCGGCCGGGCGACCCGGGATCGCCGTGGGCCATCGGCTCGCCGGACGGCGGGCATGACGCGGTCCATCCGGAACTCGGCACGCTGGCGGACTTCGACGGCTTCGTCGCCCGCGCGGGCGAGCTCGGCATGGAGGTCGCCCTCGACCTCGCGCTGCAGGCATCGCCTGATCATCCGTGGGTGCGATCGCATCCGGAGTGGTTCACCACCCGGGCCGACGGCACCATCGCCTACGCGGAGAACCCGCCCAAGCGCTACCAGGACATCTACCCGCTCAACTTCGACAACGACCCGGACGGAATCTACGCGGAGGCGCTGCGGATCGTCCGGCACTGGATGAGCCACGGGATCCGGATCTTCCGGGTGGACAACCCGCATACCAAGCCGCTGAGATTCTGGGAGCGGCTGCTCGCCGAGGTCGCCCGCACCGATCCCGACGTGCTGTTCCTGGCCGAGGCGTTCACCCGACCCGCCATGATGCAGGCGCTGGCGACGATCGGCTTCCATCAGTCGTACACGTACTTCACCTGGCGCAACTCACCTGCCGAGATCGCCGGGTACCTGCGGGAGCTGGCCGGGCCCGCGGCGGCGTACATGCGGCCGAATTTCTTCGTCAACACGCCGGACATCCTCAGCGAGTACCTGATGTACGCGGGGCCGCCGGCCTTCATGGCCCGGGCGGTGCTCGCCGCGATGCTCGCCCCGTCCTGGGGGGTCTACTCCGGTTACGAGCTGTGCGAGAACCTCCCGGCCGCGCCGGGAGTCAGCGAGGAGTACCTGGACTCGGAGAAGTACCAGTACCGCCCGCGCGACTGGGACGACCCGGCGACCACAGCCCGGAGCATCGCGCCGTTCCTCGCCAGGCTCAACAGGATCCGGCGGCTGCATCCCGCTTTGCACCGGCTCCGCAATCTGCGCTTCCACTTCGCTGACCAGCCGGAGCTACTCTGTTTCTCCAAGGGCACCGGCGACTTCTCCAGGGACACCGGCGAGCTGCCGGGCGGCCCGCCGGGCCGGGATATCGTCCTTGTCGTCGTCAACACCAACTGGCGCGAGGCCCGGGCGGCCACCGTCTGGCTCGATATGCCCGCGCTCGGGCTTGACTGGGACGCGGAGTTCGTTGTCACCGATGAGCTCTCCGGCGAGTCCTACCGGTGGCGGCGGGCAAACTACGTCCGGCTCGACCCGGCAGTGTCACCGGCGCACATCTTCACCGTCCGCACCTAGCGAATAGCCAGCACCCGAGACCACGCAGCACCAGACCACGCAGCACCCGAAACCACGCAGCACCCGGCAGACCAGCCAATATCCCACCGACGCGCAGGAGAACGCAGTGGCCAGAAAGCCTGAGCCAGTGCCCGCCGACGGCCCGCGGCTGCCGCTGCCCGCGCCCCGGGCGGCGGCATTCCCGCTGCCGGCCGGCCCGGTGCCCGACGCGTTCTCCTTTGACACGCCGCGGGACCCGGAATGGTACAAGCGCGCGGTCTTCTACGAAGTGCTCGTGCGCGGGTACGACGACTCGAATGGCGACGGGACGGGGGACATCCGGGGCCTGATCTCCCGGCTCGACTACCTGCAATGGCTGGGGATCGACTGCCTGTGGCTGCTGCCCATCTACGCGTCGCCGCTGCGCGACGGCGGGTATGACATCGCCGACTACACCTCGATACTGGACGAGTTCGGGCACATCGGCGATTTCGTCGAGCTGGTGGAATCGGCGCACGAGCGCGGCATCCGGGTGATCGCCGATCTGGTCATCAACCACACCAGCGATGCTCATCCCTGGTTCCAGGCATCCCGCACGGACCCGGACGGCCCGTACGGCGATTTCTACGTCTGGTCGGACACCGACGACCGTTACCGCGACGCCCGCGTCATCTTCGTGGACACGGAGCATTCGAACTGGACCTTCGACCAGGTCCGCGGCCAGTACTACTGGCACCGGTTCTTCGCTCACCAGCCGGACCTGAACTTCGACAACCCGCGCGTGCAGGACACCATGCTCGAGGTGCTGCGCTTCTGGCTTGACCTCGGCATCGACGGGTTCCGGCTGGACGCCGTGCCGTACCTGTACGAGCGGGAGGGCACGAACTGCGAGAACCTCAAGGAAACGCATGAGTACCTGCGCCGGATCCGCGCCGAGGTGGACCGGCTGTACCCGGACCGCGTGCTGCTCGCCGAGGCGAACCAGTGGCCGGGCGACGTGGTCGAGTACTTCGGCGACCCGGCCGTCGGCGGCGACGAGTGCCACATGGCCTTCCATTTCCCGCTGATGCCGCGCATCTTCATGGCCGTGCGGCGCGAGCAGCGCTACCCGATCTCGGAGATCCTGGCCCAGACGCCGCCGATCCCGGC
>Ga0302324_100023709_pt1 | contig 11856 bp, 11 predicted proteins | sample Palsa_T0_1_FD_201949 | JGI IMG/M metagenome (GOLD analysis project Ga0302324, IMG submission 201949) | Peat permafrost microbial communities from Stordalen Mire near Abisko, Sweden - Palsa_T0_1 | ecosystem: Environmental > Terrestrial > Soil > Palsa > Peat permafrost | place: Sweden: Abisko... | reverse complement strand
GCAGGTCGATCGACAGATGGGGCATGCCGAGCTCGTGCGCGAGCTCGCGTGCGCCGCGCACTGCCTGCGCCGAGCAGCAGCTGAGATCGCCGTCGTTCTCGGGATCCGACCACAGCTCGAGCGTCACGCCGACCGCCTGCGCGCCCCCCCGCGCGACCAGCAGCGCAGCGACGGCGCTGTCGACGCCGCCGCTCATCGCCACCAGCGTGCGGCCGTCCTGGCGCGCGAGCGCCGCGCGCTCGCGCGCGCCGGCGCCCAACGCGCGGTGCAGCGCGTCGGCGGCGAGCTCGGCGGCGTGGCGCTTGGCGGCGCTCAGCCCGCCGAGCTCACGCGCGATGTCCTCTGCGCCGATCCGTGCGGCATCGAGCAGCGCCGCGCCGCGCACGAGGCTAACGATGGCGCTGCCGGCCGCGACGGTGGCACCGCAGCCGCTTGCGTCGAAGCCAGCGTCGCGGATGCGGCCCTCACGGCTGTGCGGATCGAGCGCGATCGAGACGCGGATCAGGTCTCCGCACGCGGCACCGCCGGCGGCACCGGTGAACGCGTCATCCGGCGTGTGCCCGCGTCCGAGCGGGCGTTCGAGATGGTCGATCAGGTCCTCGGCGAGGGTGCTCACCCCGCGAGTGTAAGGCTCCGCGCGCGGGCGTCAGGTCCGCGCGTTGCGGATTTCGTCGATCGCCTGTTCGATCGAGAAGGCGTCCTGCAACCCGGTCAGCTCGGTCGTCTGGCCACTCTTGTTGACGATCAGGATCGTCGGCGTGGCCGCCACCTGCACCTGCTGTGTGATCGAGCCGAACGACGAGATCTCGTTCGGAGTCGCCCGGAAGGCGGCGAACCTCTTCTGTAGTTCCAGACCCGAGCGTTCGAGCGCCTTGCGCACCTTCGGCACGTTCGCGAACGGGCGGATCAGATGGTGCACGGCCTCGAGCAGCTTGAGTTCGCGATTGACGGCGACGTCGTCCGCGGCCTTCGGGTTCCAGAACAGGACGACCGCGATCTTGCCTTCGTCGAGCGCGCGTTCGACGAGCGCTTGGCGGGCGGGGATGCGTCCGGCGCCCGTCGTCGATTTGATCGGCTGCTTGACGGTGGCGGGGGCGGCGGTGGTCGAGGTCGGCGTCGAGGTCGATGCGTGCGTGGCCGCGCCGCTCGTGGCGGTCGTGCCGGGGTGAGTGGCGGTCTTCGCCGGCGTGGAGGTCGCGCCGGCAGAGGCCGAGCCGGAGCTGCCCGTCGATTCGCCGGAGGCCCTGGCGGACTTTTCTTCGAGCTGGCGGTTGTTGCGTTCGGTGACGGTGACCGCGCCGTTAGCCTTGGCGATCGCGTGGCTGAGACCCTTCAGGCCGGGCGCGGAGCCGAGCGTTCTGCGCTTGGGCGTGGTGGCCGAGGCTGAAGGGGCGGGCGTCGCTGGTGCGCTAACGGTCGTGGACTGCGAGGAGCTCGAGTTACTCGATTTCCCATGCAGGGCAAACACCCACACGGCCGCGAACAGGCACACGGCCACGAGGGCGATCTGAAACGGACGGGAGATCTGCGCCATCTCCCCCAGCTTCGGCATTCGCGCGAGAAAAGTTGAACGTCGAATGAGGGCTTGGACGGGTTTGGGCGCCTCCAGTTCGCTCGCGGGCCTGCTGATGCGCCAAAGCGCACGAGCTGGAGGCAGTCGTCACAGCGCGTGGTGGCTGCGCAGGACCGCGTGCACGACCGTGTTCGCCGCGACCGTCTGCTGCCCGCCGCCCTGCATGTCCTTGAGGACCGTCTGCTCGTCGCCGACGATCGCCACATAGCGCGCGCCGAGAGCATCGGCGTGGCCGAGCTGCCCTTTTAGCGAGCGCCCGCCGAGGTCCATCTGCGCCGAGAGCCCCGCTGAGCGCGCCTCGCTGAGCAGGGCGAACGCGGCGCCGCGCAGCTCCTCGCGCGAGCCGTCGAGCGCGACGAACAGCTCGACGGGGGCGAGGACGGTGGCGTGAGCCGCGACCTCGCTGGAAGCGCCGATCCGCGAGCGCTCGCCGGCGAGCATGATCCGCTCGATCCCCGCCGCCCAGCCCATCCCGGGCGTGGGCGAGCCGCCGAGGCGCTCGATGAGCCCGTCATAGCGACCGCCGCCGCCGACACCGCTCTGCGCCCCGAGCTCATCGGAGGTGAACTCGAACACGGTCCGTGTGTAGTAGTCCAGGCCGCGCACGAGCGTCGGGTCGATCTCGTAGGCAACGCCCGCTACGTCCAGCAGCCGACGCACCTGCGCGAAGTGCTCGGCGTCGTCGGCGTCCAGGTGCTCGAGCAGCAGCGGCGCGGTGCGCATCACGCTCTGGGTGTCCGCGTCGTCGGAGTCGAAGGCGCGCAGGGGGTTCAGCTCGATCCTGCTGCGGACATCGTGCGACAGCGATGCTTCGTTGGCGCGCAGGTGGGCTTGCAGGCGCTCGCGGTACTCGCCTCTCGCGTGCGCGCTGCCGAGGCTCGACAGGCGCAGCCTGAGCCCCATGACGCCCGCCTCGGCGAGCAGCGCGGCGAGCAGCGCGATCGACTCGGCGTCGACCGCCGGGTCCTCGGAGCCGATCGACTCGGCTCCAACCTGCCAAAACTGCCGGTAGCGGCCGGCCTGGGCGCGCTCGTGGCGGAAGAAGCTCGACAGGTACCACAGCTTCACCGGCTGGCGGCGCTTGTGCATTCCGTGCTCCACGTAGGCGCGGCAGACGGGGGCGGTGCCCTCGGGCCGCAGCGTGAGCGAGCGTCCGCCCTGGTCCTGCAGCGTGAACATCTCCTTGCGTACGATGTCGGTCGACTCGCCGACCCCGCGGGCGAACAGCTCGGTCGCCTCGAACGCCGGCGTCTCGATCCGCTCGTAGCCGGCGCTCTCGAGGATCGAGCGTGCGCGCGCCTCGAGGGAGGCGCGCTGGGAGGCCTGCTCGCCGAGCACGTCGTAGGTTCCGCGCGGCGCTTTGATCCTCGGTGCGCTCAATGTCAGGCTGCCGGCGCGTCCGCGGCCGACCGCTCGGACATCGGCGCGCCGCGTTCGCGCAGCTCGCCGAGGAACGGGTTGCTCTCGCGCTCGCGCCCCAGGGTGGTGACGGCCATGTGCCCGGGATACACGACGGTCTCGGGGTGGTAGGACTGCAGCAGGCTGCCGATCGAGCGCTCCAGCGTCGCCCAGTCCCCGCCCGGCAGGTCCACGCGCCCGACGGATCCCTGGAACAGCACGTCGCCGGACAGCAGCGCTCCGGGGATCGCGTAGGTGAGGTGACCGGGGCTGTGGCCGGGAGTGAAGATCACCTCAATGTCAATGCCGGCCAGGCTCAGGCGCTCGCCGCCGGCGAGCGTGTGATCGGCCTCGTAGCTCTCGAACGGACCGAATCCGGGGGGAACCCAGCTCATCACGTCCGCGAGCACCGGCCGCTCGATCTCGGGGCAGTACACCGGCGCACCGGTCGCGCGTGCGAGCGGCGCGACCGCGCCGATGTGGTCGAAGTGGCAGTGGGTGATGAGGATCGCCTCGATCTCCACGCCCAGCGCCTGGACGGCCTGCGTCAGGCGCTCCGCCTCGTCTCCCGGGTCGATCAGCAGCGCGCGCGTGGAGTCGCCGCCGCCACGGACGATGTATGAGTTCTCCTGCACCGGACCGACGGTGAACGCGCGCACGTCCAGCCCGCTCGTCACGACGGCGCCCTTCCGCCCGCTTGGCTTGCCTTCTTGCGCTGGCGGCGGTCGTAGATGAACTTGTCGGAGTAGTAGCTGATGACGGTGTAGAGCGCGAGCACGATCGGGAACAGGCTGATCGCGCTGTTGGACTGTTTGAGCACGAGGATCACCACGAACAGCAGCACGATCGAGGCGATCATCGCCTTCAGGAACGCTCCTCGCCACGTGGGTGGACGGTCGCGCTTGTCCAGCAGCTGTTCCTTCTCACGTGCGAGCGCCTGGCGGTCGCCCTTCTTCTCCGCGGCGGTCGGCTTGCGCCCGGTGCGCCCGCGCGACTCGACCACGCCGGCCGCGTTGCCCCGATGCTTGGTCTGGCGTTTGCGCCTGGTCTGTGCCATCAACAGGAGCCTAGTGCGTTCTCGATCAGGTGGCGCGCGGGATCGAAGCCCGCCAACGGGATGTCTCCAGGAAAGCCCTCGAGCGCGGCGGCGGGCGCGAGCCCGACGAGCTCGGCGGAGACGACGTCGGCGTGGGCTCGAACGGCCGCGAGGACCGACGCCAGGGGCGTCTCGAAAGGACGCTCGACGTTCATCGACACCTGCGCCACATCGCCGCCGAGCGCGATGCCGATCGCGCGCACCCCCGGAAGACCCTGCTCGCCGCCCTCGCGGATCAGCGCGGCGACGCGACGCGCGTCCTGCACGTCCGCGGGCGGCGCCAGCTGAAGGTTGAACGCGACCAAGGGCGGGCGCGCGGCGAGCAGCGTCGCACCGGCGCTTGGGTGCATGCGCGGCGGTCCGAAGTCAGGCGCGATCGCGTCCTCCCCGCCCGCGATCCGCGCCCTCAGCCCGGCCACCCCGCCGCGTCGCAGCTCGGCGCGCGTGCGCAGCGAGTCGGGATCCCCGCCCGACAGCTCGTCGTACAGGAACACCGGCACCTCGAGCTCCTCCCCAATCCGGTCTGCCACCACGAGCGCCTCGGCGCACGCCGCGCCCCGCGCCTCCCGCTCGAGGTAGACGATGGGCACGACGTCGAGCGCGCCGACGTGCGGGTGCTGGCCGGCGTGCTCTGCGCTCGGCGCACGTGTCATCACGTCGACGCGCCGCACCGTCGCGCGCGCACCGCGTAGGAGCGTGTCCGCCAACTCAAGCGGGCGCGCGGCGATCGTGAAGACCGAGCGGTGATGATCGCCATCGGTGTGCACGTCCAGCAGTCGCAACGCGGAGTCTGCGTCCGCGCCCGCGAACGCCTCGCCGATGGCAGCGATCGCCTGGGCATCGCGGCCCTCCGAGACGTTCGGTACCGCGAGCAGGATCGGAGGCGTCATCGCGCCCACGAGGCTAGCGTCGGGCGAGCGTCGGGGCCTCGCAGCTAGACTCATGCATCGTCCGGGCCGGAGTAGCTCAGCTGGTTAGAGCAGCGGAATCATAATCCGCGTGTCGGGGGTTCGAGTCCCTCCTCCGGCATCACAAAAGGCCTGCAATCAGACACTTTTTGCTTTGATGAGGGCGCCACGAAGGCTCAAAAGGTACCGGAAAGGTACCGGAATCGCGCCGCTAGCCGGCTGGCCGGGCGGGCTCTAACCAGGTAGACACGCGTGGGAGGCCAGGCGTCGAAAGACGAACGCTCGAGATCGAGCGCGGGTGTTGCTTCCCCGCGCTCGCCGAGACGAACGGTGCCGTGCTTGGCCGCGAGCGCCACGCATTCGAGCGCTACCGCCGGCGCGTCCGTATGCACAAGGGCGAGGCCATCCGCAGGCGACGCGGCGCGCTTGGCGGGCACGCCGTCGCCTCGCCAATGCGTCGGCGAAGCCGGGGCCGACGCTGTGGCCATGGGCAGATCGACCGCGCCGAGGTCGATCGTCTGCGCCGCCGCCAGCTCGCGGGCGGTCGTCGCGGCGCACTCGAGCGCCCGGACGACGTTGGGCTTGGCGATCTCTACGGTGAGGATGTTGCGGCCGCGATGGGGATACTGAGCTGACGCCCGCGACGACCTGCAGCATGACCGGCGACGCGGCCGTGCTACCGCAATGCGCTGCTCACGCGACCGTCAGCGCTGCGCGTGGCGGCGAACCCATGTAGGTGCGTTCTCGCGCGCCCAGGCAGCTAGCAGGGGGTCGCCGATCGCCCATCGTTGTCTTTCGGGCGAGTAGACCTGGCCGCGTGCGCGCATGCGGGTAAGTGCGTCGTTGATGCTCTTGGGGTTCAGCGGAAGCTCGTACGGGCCGATGCCGTTGGCGATCGCGCAGACCACGGTCGGGGCGGCGCGGTGGACGCTGCCGAGGAGCCGGAACTGCTGCGCGGTGGACGGTTCGGCGCTCTCGCGGAGCCGGCGCCACGCCGCGAGGGCGTCGCGATCGTCGCTCGCACGTGCGGCGTCGACGGTGCGCCAGACGTACGCGGGCGCGCCGTGTGCCAGCTCGGCCGCGGCCCCGACCAGCGCGAGGGTTACGTCTTTCCATTGGCGCGGTGTCGCAGCCAGGTCGTCGATGAACCGTTGTGGCCTTGGGCGCCTGACCTGCAGGGTGTCGCCGGCGCGGTAGAGCGGGTGTTCGGGATCGCGAAGCGCTGAGGCGAGGCGGCCGTCGGTCCGCCCAACGAGCAGTTGCGGCAGAGAGCCGGCGCGCTGGTGCTCGGCGCGGACTACGCCGAGCAAGGTGCGCGCGGCGCGGGCGCTGAGCCGCTCGAGCAGGTCATCGAGGTGGTCTATCGCCAGCAGGCCGTCGCTTTCGCTGAGCTCCGCCACGAGCTCGAGCGCGTGGCGGAGCTGCTCGATCCCGGCGCCTGAGCCGAGGCGCAGCTCGTCGAGATCGATCCCGCGGTGAGAGAGCGTACGCGAGAGCCGCAGTCCCTCGACGTCGAATGTGCCGGCGCCGTTCCACCAGCTCGCCGCTTGCGGGGCCAGCCGTGTGATCGCGGCTGTCGCGATCGCCATCGCGAGGTCGAGCGCGCTCCCTGCGGCGCGGGCATCGACAGACACGGTCGGCCGGTCGGCGTCCCGAGGGGCGTGGGCCAGCAGGATGCTGGCGCCGCTGAGCGGGTCGCTCTCGATCACGAGCAGGTCGGGATGCTCAGCGAGCCGGATTGCCAGCTCCTGGTACTCGCTGTTCAAGCCGATGCGCCAGCGGACACCAGGCGGCGTCTGCGGCTCAGCTGTCTTCGTCGAGGCGGGCACGCGCCTCCTCCAGTCCCTTATGCAGCACGAAGGCGTCGATCGCCTCGCTCCCGAGTCGGCGTGCGGTCAGCCCGACGTACAGGCAGCCGGCCATCGTGTCGTAGGGGCGCCCCTCCCCGAAGTCCAGGATCCGGTCGAGGCGCGCGTCGGAGATGGCGAGCGTCGCACGCGCGAATCGCTCGCGCAGCGGTGTGCGCCATTGATCGGCCGGGATGGTGGGTGGCAGCTCGACGCGCTGGCCGAGTCGCGCGAGGTCGTAAGGGGAGCCCATCAGCTGATCGATGGTTCGATCGTCGCTGCCGTCGACGAGCACGACGACGTCCTGGTTTGCGCAGTAAATGTCGATGAGGTCGTGGACGAGCCCGACGCCGTCGGCGTAGTCGACGGCGCGCTGCAGCTCGTCGATGAAGAACACGACCTTGCGTCGCTGCTGGCGTGCGATCGCCAGCGGCAGCTCGAGCGCGGCGCGCCGTGTCGCGTCCGGGACGTCGGCTCCGAACTGCGACAGGTCCAGGGGCACCCCTTGCTCTTCCAGCAGCCTCTGGATCGTCGGGACAGCCTTGAGCAGGCCGCGCGAGATCCGCTGCAGGTCGAGGCGAGCGGCGCGGTCGATGATGAGCTGGCACACGCCTTCGGCGCTGCTCTGTTCAGGCGCTTCGATTTCGATGACGAGAAAGTCGTGCTCGTCGCGCAGCACGGCGCAGGCCGCGCCGCAGACGCTCGTCTTGCCAGCTCGTCGCGGCCCGCTCATCACGACGTGCGCGAACTCCCGCAGGCGCCCCACGAGATCCGCCACGTCCCCCTCCCTGGCGACCATCTGCGCTGGCGCGACGCGTCCTCCAGTCGGAAAGAGGAGTCCCAGCGGCGTCGGGTCGGCTTTGCTCATAAGCTAGATATTACCAAAAAGGAAGTTGTAGCTTTCTATTTAGAAATGTCGTGGCAACAGCCTCGGCCGCCGCAACTCGGCAGGCATCCGGCGAAAGGGCCGAAGGCCCGCCTCCGATGAACGTAGCGGCGCCGACCCCGGCGCAACCCGTAACTCTGCGCCCGCAGCGCCGCCGGCGCCGAGCCCGCCGGCGGCGCCCAAGGAGCATCAGACGGCTGCGCACCCCTCGGTGCCGCGAATCAGGTCGAGTGCTCGACGGCGTTTGAGCTGGGCGCCGGCGGCGCCGAGCACCTGCTCATCGGCGCGCTGTGCTCGCCTGCGCTCATAGTCGCCCGCGACAAGCGTGCTGATGGGCGTCGTGCGGCATCGCTCTCGTTTCGTTGAGCCAGTCGCGCAGGTCGTCGGGGTTGAAGCGGACGTAGTGGCCGAGGCGGTGGTGGGGAATGCGTCGTTCGCGGGCTTGCGCGAGCAGCCACGTGTACGGGACGCCGAGCAGCTCGCTCGCTGCCCTCGCGTCGATCAGCGGCGTGAACCCGCGAGGCTCGGCGGGGATCGAGCGGCGCTCTGGCTCGGAGATCGCGAACCGCGCGGGGCCGGCCGCAGAGAGACGGGCTCGGCGGGTGCGCTGCGGCGGCTGTCGGGCACCGGGGCGCGTTCGCCGGGCGTGGTTCAGCGGGATCGTGGCGAGGGGTGTCATGTTCGGGCTCCTGTCTGTTCGATGCGGTTTCGTCGGGTGTCTTCTTCGTGCTGCTCAGATGGGGTTCTCAGTGCTCGAGCCGGTCGATGCGGTGCTCGACGTGGGGGTGGCTGGTGTCGGTGAGCCAGATGAATGGGACGGGCAGGTCGTCGTCGAGGGCGTTGGTCTCCAGGAACCGGGCGAGGGACTTGGCTTGGCCGAGGTGGGTGGCGCATTCGTCGGCTTGGTGCTCGCGCGAGCGCCAGTACGCGCCCCACGGCGCGCGCATCAGCCACATCGGCAGGCCGCCCGTCGCGACCAAGGCGATCGTGCGCAGCCCTTTGCGCGTACGTGTGCGCGGCGGGGTCGTCAGACGGTGAAGGGCGGCGGTGAGCCGCGCGTCGCTGGTGTTCAGGTGTCCGAGCTCGTGCGCGAGGACGCCTTCCAGGTAGCCGCTCTCCAGCAGGCCGCGCGTCAGCATCAGCGTGTCCGCATACACCGCCGCGTTCGGGGTGTATGTGTCGAGGACGCACCAGCGCAGCGGCGGGCGCAGGTTCGGGTCTTTGTGTTTGAGGGTCGCGAGCGCGTCTTGGTAGACGAGCTGCTCGCGCTCTGACGGTGAGCGTGCGCCGATCTGCTGCTCCCAAAACCAGCCACCGAGCGGCAGGATCAGCGTCGCGAAGGACAGGAACAGAGGCCCGAAGCCCACAGCGAACGCCAGGTAGTACACGGGGCCTGTCGACTGGCCGATGATCTTGAACGCGACCCACAGGACCGGGTAGGACACGAACCACGCACGAAACGCGCTGCAGAACAGCTGCATGAAGAACGTCCCCGCATACAACACCAGCCACCCCAACCTCACATCCCTCGGGCGGATCAGGTAGGTGGCCAGGCCGCGCACCACCCCCGGCGTGATCGCCGGTGGTGCTGGTGTCGTGGTTGACGCGGGCATCGTCTGCCTCCCGGGCATCGCTCACTCCCCCGCTCCAGAGATTAGATGCCAACCATCCTCTTTGCGAGCGAAGCGCTCGTCCCTTGCGCGGTACAGGTGGGTGGAGACGTTCGTGACCGGGACCTCGAGTGCCTGGGCGATCTGCGCGGGCAGCGACCCGGGGTGCTCGGCGAGGAAGGAGGCAATGTCATCCTGGCTGATGCGCTTGCCGCGCGCGGGGCCCGCCGCGGCCCTGCCGGCCAGCGCGGCTCGGGCGGCCAATAGCTGCTCGCGCTCGCGCTCGATCGCCTTTTCCTCTCTGTCCAGGCGGTTTAGCTGCTGGTCGATCTCGCGCACCACACCCCGCGCCGCCACACCCCGCGCCCTGTCCTTGCCGCTCACCGACCCCTCCCCCTCATCTCTTTGCCGTTCCGTTCGCTTGTCTGCATGCTCGTCACTATAGTATGATGTGCCTCTGATGTCAATATCATCTTCACGGGAGCCGTGGGGGCCAACACACGAGCACATCCCACCCCCCAGCAAACACCGCCGCCGGTGGAAACTTGGCGCGATCGGGCTGTTTCTGATCGTCTTCGAGCTGGCCGGCTACCGCCTCGCTCACCCCAACGGGCAGAACCCGCTCACCTGGGCGCTACACACCACAGTCCGCGACGGGCTGATCCTCGCCGCGCTGTTCCTCCTCGCCCGCGCGCTCAACACCGGACGGCTGCATCTGCCGTTCCCGCGGGCGGAGCGTTCGCCGGCGAGCCGGCTGGTCGATCAGATCGCCAGCGCTGAGAACCCCGGCGAAGTCGTTCGTGCGCACAGCCGTGAGCTTGGGGGCGGCGCGTTTCTCGGGCTCTCCCCCGCCGGGCGGTGGGTCACCGCCGACCCCGAGCACGCCGTCATGGTCCTCGGCCCGCCGCGCTCGGGCAAGACGAGCAGCATCGTCATCCCGTCGCTGCTCGCCGCGCCCGGCGCCGCCGTCTCGACGTCCACCAAGCCCGAGGTCATGAACGCCACCCGCCACGCACGCTCGCAGATCGGCCAGGTGTGGCTGTTCGACCCCTCCGGCGAGCAAACCCACTGGCCACAAGGCATACGGCGGCTGTGCTGGTCGCCCGTCGCCGCCGCCAACACATGGGATCAGGCGCTGCTGATGGCCCGCGCGATGACCTCCATCTCACCCGCCGCGCACGGCACCCGCAACGAGCACCACTGGTCAGAGCGATCCGCCGCGCTACTCGCACCGCTGCTGCATGCCGCCTTCCTCACAGGCCAGCCCATCGCCACCGTCCTTCGGTGGGTGCTACGAGGCGAGCTCGACCCCGCCGGCAAAGCCCTCGAAACACACGACGCCGACGTAGCAAACGACGTGCTCGTCGGGATCGCACGCACCGACGAGCGCGAGCGCTCCTCCATCTTCTCCGCCACCGCCGGCATCCTCGCCGCCTACAACGCTGACACCACACGCAAAGCAGCCGCCAACCCCAACTTCAACCCCCACCAGTTCGCAGCATCCACCGACACCATCTACATCACCGCCCCCGCCCACAAGCAAGCCCTCTGCGCACCACTCGTCGTCGGGCTACTCGAGCAGATCCGCCACGCCACCTACCAACACGCCACCCACCAACACCCCTCCACCCCGCCCGTGTTCTTCTGCCTCGATGAGATCGCCAACATCGCACCCATTCACGACCTCCCCGCACTCATCTCAGAAGCCGGCGGACAACACCTACACATCCTCGCCTGCCTCCAAGACCTCTCCCAAGCCAGAAACCGCTGGGGAGACCACGCCGCCGACGGGTTCCTCTCCCTCTTCCAAACCAAGCTCATCCTCACCGGCATCGCCGACACCCGCACCCTCGAAAACATCTCCACAGCCCTCGGCGAATACGACCGCCAACTCGCCTCCCACACCATCAGCCACAGCGAGCCCGACGAGCACTTCGCCACCCACACCGACACCGAAAGCATCACCCACCACACACAACGCCACCGCAACCTCAACCCCGGCGACATCGCCCGCCTACCACCCGGCCACGGGCTACTGCTGCACGGCACACACTGGGGGCTACTGCGGCTCACGCCTTGGCACAGGGCGCAGCCGTGGACAGCCATCGCAGGGGCAGAGGCACTTCGCGGCGACTCGCCTCAGCACAGCAACTCGACCCCGTAGACACGATTCCATATGCTCTGGCTGCTCGCGCCTGACCGAGAAAAGCTTCAGGTCAAGACGCAAGGCGGGGGTTGATGTCCTATCGGAGCCACAGCCACGCTCCCGGATCACGCGACGCCGCAAACCTGCTCGCTCCAGCAAAGCGAAAGCCTTCGGATTGCCAGGGCCCAGTACCGGTCATCGTCCGGTGCGGGCGTGACTAAACTGGGCAGCCTCCAAGATGTGCCGACAGGTGCGGCTCATCTTGCCTCCATCTTTCGGGCATGGTAGACGATGTCTGTGGGGATGCGTCCCTGGGTGAGTCGTCCGTGGTGAACACGGTCGTTGTTGTAGAAGCGCAGGTAGGTGTCGAGCTCTCTCTTCAGCCCGGTGAA
>Ga0302324_100023707_pt1 | contig 11856 bp, 10 predicted proteins | sample Palsa_T0_1_FD_201949 | JGI IMG/M metagenome (GOLD analysis project Ga0302324, IMG submission 201949) | Peat permafrost microbial communities from Stordalen Mire near Abisko, Sweden - Palsa_T0_1 | ecosystem: Environmental > Terrestrial > Soil > Palsa > Peat permafrost | place: Sweden: Abisko... | reverse complement strand
CGAGTGCGCCTTCGGCCAGCGACTCGCCGAGTAAGGCCTTCATCTTCTCAAGTTCGTCGGGCGTGGACTTCTCACCCACTGCCCGTTTGCCCATCACGACCCGCCGGATCGCAGAATGGCCAGCAAAGAACCCGGCATTGAGACCTATCTTGCCGTCTATGCTGCTTAAGAATTCGCCGAAAGACCGCCAATTCCAGGGCACTGCAGTGCGCAGCGTCTCCAGCGGCATGCCTTCGACCCGGGCAAGCATGCGCATTAAGTAATCCGTCGCCTCGGTCGACATCGGCGCAATCGAGAAGCCGCAAAAGCCACCGATAACCGTTGTTACGCCGTGATAACACGACGGACTAATGGTCGGGTCCCAGAAAACCTGAGCGTCATAGTGGGTGTGGGCATCGATGAAGCCGGGAGCGACGATTCGATCCGTCGCGTCGATCGTCTCATGCGCCTCTTGGGTCACTTTGCCGATTGCAACGACATGCCCGTTCTTCACTCCGACGTCGCCACGAAACCGCGGGTTTCCGCTTCCATCGACGATGGTGCCGGCCGTGATCTTTAGATCGAGCATGATGCGTTTATGCCTTAACTCCACCCGCGCATATTTAAGTCAGTTTGCTTAACTAAGTCAACTGTTTTAAGATCGGTAGGATATCATCGCCATGCAGCCATGAGAGGGGGAGGCGAATCGCATGCGCATTATCGACGCCCAAATTCACGATGTGGGACCGTGGTTTGACTGGACCAGTGAACGGCCTGAAGTGCAGCACCGCATCGCGACCGAACTCGCGATCGCATACCTTGACGCAGTTGGTGTCCATGGCTTGATTCTCTTTCCGGGTGGCGAGGATACTTTCGCGTCTTTCGCCGCGGAGGCGCTCCCCGACAGGTTCGCCTTCGTGCCGCATATCACACCCGACGAGGCCGATGTCGATGCAGCCGTCCGGGCAGCCAAGGACCGCCATGGCAAAGGGCTGCTGGGACTTCGCGCCATTGTCGGTTGGCCGCTCGATGGAAGCGAGATGCGGCGTTACGAGACCGGAGCTTGGGATCCAGTATTTGCCGCCTGCGAGCGGCACCAGGTCCCGCTCTTTCTCTTCATTACCGGCTGGCTCACGCAAGCTGCGCATGTTGCTGCCCGCTTCCCGAAACTCACGCTGATCGTGGACCATCTGGGTCTGCGGCAACCACCACTCGACGATGCCGAGGATCCGCCATTCAAGTCACTGCCGCAGCTGCTTGACCTGGCTAAATTCCCGAAGGTGTATGTCAAGCTTTGCGGCCTTCCTGGTTTGTCGCGGGAGCAGTTTCCGTACAAGGACACGGCGCCGCACTTGCGCGCTATTGTCGATGCCTTCGGAGCAGAGCGGCTGATGTGGGCGAGCGATGCTACCCGTTTCGCCGGCCGCATCGGTATTGGGCGATTTCAAAACCCGCGCACCGTCGGGCCGTATCGAGGCAAGCACTGCTATGCGGATTCGATGCACTACGTGCGCGATTGCGAGGTTCTCAGCCCTGGCGAAAAGGAATTCATTCTCGGCGGCACGGTTCGGCAAGTGCTTAATTGGCGGGACGGGACCCAGGGCCGATAGATCGCTAAAGGATTCTATGACGCCAGATGAGCCATTGGCCCAAAACCATCCGCTGGCGACTCGCATGGCGGTGATCTCGTTTTTCGTTCACAACGTTGTAATTGGCTGCATATTCGGATCGTACGGTGTGCTGCTGCTCGCCGTCGAGGCGAGAACGCACATGACCCGCGACTATAGTTCGCTCGGCATTTCACTGGTGCTCGCGGTGATTGCGCTGATGGCACCGGTTTTCGGCGTCCTGGTCGGAAAAGTTTCTCTCCGGTTGCTGATGATGCTCGGCGCCCTGCTGATGTCGGGTGGATTCGTAATCCTGGCCATCGGCGGAAGTGCCTATATCTTCCTAGCTGTATATGCGCTGCTGTTCGGTCCAGCCATGTCACTCAATTCCACTATGCTTCCATTAACTCTAGTGACCCGCTGGTACAACGTGAACCGCGGGCGCGCCCTAGGGATTGTCACCATGCCGCTATTGGCCGCTGGCATGGCCCCGATGATTGCACTCGTGCTGCGCCATTACGGCCTGTCCGCGACTTATTTCATGTTGGCAGGCTTGAGTGCCACGCTGCTGCTGGCTGCTTGGTTCGTGATAGATCATCCGCCGAGCGGCGCTGGACTTGTGAGCAAGGCCTCCGTGACGGAAAATGCAGCAGACCCCGGAATGAGTGTCAGCCAATTATTATACACTGCGCGTTTTTGGACCCTGTCCTTGGCATTCGCGGCGGTCACGACCAGCGCAACCATCCTCGCGGCTCATTTGGTGCCTCTCGCAATGGGGTGGGGTATCGATGCCATCAGCGCGGCAGGTCTGATGAGCTTTAGCTCAATCGGCGGAATGATTGGCTCCGCGGTACTCGGCTGGGGCGCCGACCGCTTGGGAGGCAGTTTAATGCTTGTCATTTTATGCGTAGGTGGGGCAATCTTATGGGCTGCCATGCTGCTTCAGCCGCCTTACCTCGTGACTGCAATACTAGTGGGTCTAATCGGCTTTATGGGTGCGCCGATTGTCGCTGTCGTGAGCATGGCCTTCTCCCAGTCGCTGGGACGTGCGAGTTTTGGCCGTGCTGTGGGGATTTGCTACCTGGTAGATCTGCCGTTTCTGATACTCGGGGTACCGGCCGCCGCGCACGTGTACGTGCGCACTGGTTCCTATGCTGGAGCCCTCATCGGCATGGTGGTATTTCTTTTAGTGGGCGCGGCATGCGCCGTAGTGAGCCAAGCGGCCAAATCCGTGTCAAAACCGCGAGCGCTGAAAGCGGTCTGATGGTGCAAGGAGAATTGATGAGCGAGCGCACTTTACGGGCCCGCACTTTAAGGCGGACGGTAGAGGCTGGCTCCCTCAAACCAAAGTCCTCGACCAAGGATCTTTTGATCGAGACTGGAGAGCGCCTTTTTGGCCAGCATGGTTTTGACGGCATTTCTTTACGTGAAATTGCCGCGGTAGCCGGGCAAGGGAACTGCAACGCCGTCCAATACCATTTTAAGGATAAGCGTAGCTTTATAAGTGCCATTTTGTACGATCGAGTAACGCGGATCGATGTCTTACGTCGGGAGCGTTTTGAAAAGTTGGAAATCACCAAGAAGTCCGACGACCCCCGGGAATTGCTGAAGGTTATTTGGCTTCCCGATTTGGCACTCATTGGCACGGATGGCAGCCATACCCATTGCAGGTTCCAGCTCAAATATCTACTGCAGCCGGATGTCGCTCAGCATCCCTTTTATAAGATCGATGCCCGTACGCATAGATCCACCATTAGCCACAAAGGTCGCGAATCTTGTTTGCTTGCCGTCAATGGCCGCCTCCAACGTCACTATCCCAGCCTCTCACAGAATACTTTCTATAGGCGACTCACCCTGCTTAGTATGATGTTTCTAACCTCGGTGGTGGAGCACGACAACGCGCGCGTGCTGGGCAACGATAAGGAGCATTCAGAGTACGATCCTAAATTGGTGCTGGACATGTCGATGGGCGCGCTTTCAGCTCCAGAGTGATAGAAAACTAGTTGTGTTCGACGACGGGTTCATTCGAACGCTCTTCGACCGGGGCGGTATCGCGCAGCGCAATCGATGGCAGCAGGAACGTCAACACCAGCGAGGCGGCAATGATCCAGAAGCCGAGCCAGACCAAGTAAGTGATCGAACCTGCAAAGGATTCCTTCATCCCTGTTTCGAGTCGAGTGCCGAGCGCGGCAGCTTGTTTGGTCAGTTCATTTTGAAGCGCAGCGAGAACCTGTGACGTGGATGCGTCGGCCGACGTCTCCTCTCGTACCAAATCCTTTACGGTCTTGGAGATCGCAGTATCGGCAAGGATGTCTTGTCGGGCAGACGACTGGTCTTGATACCTGCGTGCAAGTTGCTGGTATTGCGCGTTGGATCTCGCGATGAGCTCACGCTGCATGCGGTGTGGATCTAAGGCCTGCGACTGCACCTGACTCAAGTCAATCCGCGCTGTCATGGCGGCGAGTTCAGGCACACGTTTGGTGAGTTCGATCGTGAGAATGTGTGTCAACAACGCACCAAAAAGGGCAAGCCCCACGACAGATCCCATCTGTCGAAAGAATTGCGAAGCGCTGGTGGCGATCCCGAGCTGCGAACTAGGCACCGCATTCTGGACCGCGAGATTAAAAAGACTTTGAGATGGACCCAGGCCGATGCCCACCACGAACAGGCGCAAGCCAAGTTCAATCGGCACAGTCTTCGTGGTGATCGCCGTGAGCCATAGCAAGGCGCCAAGTAGTACCACGGTGCCGCCGACAATCGTCGGTTTGTAACGGCCGGTCCTGGTAGCGAGCCGGCCCGCCACGATGGATCCGATCAAAAGGCCCAACATCATCGGCATCTGCGTCCAGCCGCTCTGCGTGGCGTTTTGCCCTAGAACGACCTGTGTGAACAAAGGCATGAACATGATGACGCCGATAAACGCCAAACCAACCAAAAAACCCGCGAGGTTCGAAATCAGGAACACCCGATTCTTAAAAAGCCCTAGAGGCAGCAGCGGGTCGCGAACCGATTTCTCCACAATGACAAACAAAACAAGTGAGACAACTCCCGCCACCCCAAGACCGATAATCTGCGGCGATGTCCACGCATAGGATTGGCCACCCCATGTCATCGCCAGTAGAAGCGGCACTGTCGCGGCGATGAACAGGAAAGTACCCAGGTAGTCGATGCGTCCGCCGGGGCTATCGGGACGAAGCGAGGGCATCTCGAACACAATGAGCAACAGCGAACACAGCCCAAGTGGCAGGTTGACGTAGAATACCCATCGCCAGCCCGCGATTTTCCACCCGGCAATTGTCATCGATCCATGATCGGTAAAGAAGCCGCCGACGAGAGGCCCGATGGCACTCGAGAGCCCGAATGTGGCGCCAAACAGACCCATGAACTTGCCGCGCTCTCGGGGTGAAAACAGGTCTGCGATGATCGTGAACGAGAGGCTAAAGAGCGCCGCGCTGCCAAGTCCCTGTATTGCCCGGAAAATCACCAACTGTGTCATGCCCGAGCCCAAAATTGGCAATGTACCGAAGATGCCGCTTAGTCCGCATAGCATTGAGCCCAGCAAAAAAATGCAGATGCCGAAAACAAGAACAGGTTTACGGCCGTAAAGGTCGCCAAGCTTGCCGTAGATGGGCACGATTACCGTCGAGCACAGCAAATAGGACGTTGTCACCCATGCGTAAAGCTCAAATCCGCGCAGCTCCTGGATAATGCGCGGCATGGCCGTCCCAACGATCGTCGAGTCAAGCGCGCCCAGCAGAAAAACAAGGATAAGACCCAAAAGAGTCAAGCGCTTTTCTTGATCCGTGACGGCGTGCTTACTCATGTCGCATTGCTCTATCGCTGCTTTATCGCGGAGGCGACGACGGTCGCGACATCATGTCGACGGCGACTACCGGCACTGAGACAGCATCCTACAACATCGTGTTAACGGACTTTGTCTTCATATAGGCGTCGATACGGCATCTTAATGTGACATATCCCGCGTCCAGCACAGCAAGACTATGTTGTTCTGTGGGCGTTGATATCGGTCGGGCTGTTCCATTCCAGCACGTTCCCGACTATCTTCACGTTGGGAATACGTGGCTTGGGCCGTTGACCGAGGAGGGATGGCCTGCTGATCATGGCCATTGCCGGCGGTTCGCTGGTCATTGTCCAGGGTGATTTAGCCGAGACGTTCGGCCTGCAGGTGTCCTTTTTTCTCACCGCTGGCTGTGAGCTCAATGTTTTGTTCTATGCACTTTGGGGCGCACGCGCGTGACCGCGGAGGAAACTGGCATGCGGATTGAAAAAGTAGATACTGCACATTGTGTCGGCGGAGAAAGCCCTCTCTGGGATCCTGAGGAGCAGGCACTATATTTCATTGATAACTTCGGCAAGAAGGCTCATCGATATCATCCAGCTAGTGGCAAGACGCGGACGTGGAATATGCCGGAGATCATCACTGCATTCGCGTTGCGCGCTGGCGGCGGAGCGGTGGTGGCACTGACGTCGGGCATTTACTATGTTGACCTAGATACCGGAGAACTGGATTGTCTCTTACCCCTGCCGGAGCCCCGGCCTCATGGTTTCAATGACGGCAAGGTGGATCGCAGAGGTCGCTTTATGATCGGCGCTAGCACGGTCAATATTTACAAACCGACGCCGGATGGTGGACTTCTTCGGCTCGATCCAAATGGTAGCCTGACGCAGGTGGACAAAGGCGTTTACTTCTCTAACAGCCCTTGCTGGACACCCGATGACAGGACTTTTTATTTCTCCGACAGCTGGCTTAAAAACATCTACGCGTACGATTATGAAATAGAAACGGGCCAGGTCTCGAATAAGCGAGTGTTCGTCAATACGGCTGATCTTGGCGGTGTTCCCGACGGAGCTACGGTCGACAGCGAGGGGCGTCTGTGGATTGCTATCTATGGCGCGGGGAAAATCGTCGCATTCTCGGCGGATGGGACGCTCGAGCGCACGATAGATATGCCTGTCAGATTTGTCTCGAGCGTGACCCTCGGGGGCACGAACCTCGACCGCATGTACGCCACAACCATCGCTCATGACATTGGTGGAGCACCGGCCGGAGAGGGTGCAGGTTACGTATATGCCATCGACGGCTTGAACGTCCGCGGCGTGCCAGAGCCGCGCTTCGCCGGCTGACTCAGGCAGAACTCTAATGGAATAGGTGGGCCATTCCTGGCACTCATGGTTCATACTCCCTGCGTTGAATTCGGGATCTCCACGGTGCTACCATCATGACGAACCCCCTCTCGTTTGCTCGTCAATCGAAGCTATCTAGAAGCTATCTAAATGAATGATCATATCTTGATTCAGCAGACTCTCAACCTATATACGGAAGGTGCGGGTCGCCGTAATTGGGAACAAGTTCTGGCCACTTTCCTGCCCGATGGCATCTGGGAAATCCCGGCACTCGGGGCGCATCATCAAGGACATGCGGCGATTCGCGAGGCCATGACTTCCTTTGTCAAGCAAATGTCGTATTTCGTCCAGATCAACGGCCCCGCCATCATCGAAACCGATGGCGACCGAGCGACTGCCCGCTCAGCAATTCGCGAGTGCGGTAAATTTATCGATCGCAACGAAGCCCTCGAAGTGCTCGGCTTTTACGATGACGAACTTGTTCGAGTCGACAGCGGCTGGAAATTTGCGCGGCGCAGGTTCGTTCTTGCGGGCATGCACAGTTTCGCTTTGCTCGCACCTCATAAAAATTAGGCGAGGTCATCAGATTGATGCGTCCACACTCGCTCAAGGCGTCGTGTCGATGGTGGGACGTATGCAGATTTCCGAAATGTTTACGCGCCGAGGCAGCGAGAGAATGAAGACGACGGTGTCAGCCACCTCCGACGGCAACACCGCGCCTTCCTTGCTAACATGGGCCTGGATGTTCGCTCGCCATTTTGGGTCGGTAATGTGATCGCCGACCTCCGTGTTCGTCGCCCCCGGCATGAGAATACAGACCCGGATATTGCGATTCCCAGTCTCCTGGCGCATCAGATCGGTCATCGAATTGAGAGCATGCTTGCTGGCCGAGTAGGCGCTAGTTTGCGCGTTGCCCTTGCGCGCAGCCAAGGACGAAATGTTGACGACATCCCCACCACCCTGCGCCAGCATGTGCGGGATGGCTGCCTTGCAGGCATATAGCGTCGCGAATAGATTAATCTCGAAAACTCGGCGATACTCGTCGATATCGCAGTTTTCGATGCCACCTGCCTGCATGACACCGGCTGAGTTGACCAGGATATCGATCCGGCCAAGCTGGGCCACCGCGTCATCAATGGCCTTAATCGCCTCGGCCTTTACAGTCATGTCGCAGGGCAACGCCAGCGCCTTGACTCCACTGGCCTGTATTCGCTGCACCAGACTGGCCAATCTGTCCGCACGTCTTGCCGCCACGGCCACCGTGGCGCCCTCGGCTGCGAGGGCTAGTGCAGTGGCCTCGCCGATGCCCGACGATGCGCCGGTGATGAGTGCAACTTTACCCTTGAGCGATTCTTTCAATCTCATACCTCATTTACCTCAAAATGAATTTTGCCGGCGCGATCGGCATGCCAGACACTTCGGACCTGCCCCGATAGATAAAGGAATTCCTTCCCTTGAGGGAGTCGCCCTTCTTCAACGCATCGCCGGCCGCTGGAGGAACCACGCAGATGTAGTAATCGCGCAAACCCGCGCCACCGAAACGGACCTGGGTAACCGAGCCCTCGGGTGTTTTGACGCGTGGAAGCAACCTACCATCAGGCGCCACGCGCTCCAGGAATTGCGAGCGGAAGCCCGTGATCCAAAGGTTGCCCTCAGAATCGAGCGCCATGCCGTCACTGTCTGTCTTGTCGAGCAAGACCGCCTGGTTGCTTAACATCAAGTCCTCATCAACGTCGAATGCCCAAGTGCAATGGAAGGTGTCGCTGCAGTAGAAGCGTTTGCGCCAAGCGTCATACATGATGCCGTTGCTAAAGCCAATATCACGCGAAACCCTTCTTACCTGGTAATCGACCGTTAAGCGATATAGCGCCGTCGGCCTCGTGTCCCCTCCGGTCTTGACCCGCTCCAGATCGATCGTGCCGAAATAGATGCCGCCGGTACCATCCGGCACCATTTCATTGACACCATTTATCGGCTGGCCGTCGATGTCGCTCAGCAACCAGCCGGCCCGCCCGGTATCCGGATGATTCCACATGATGCCGTGTTCGCCGCTGGAGAGCACTGCCCCGTCATCGTTAATCAAGACGCCGCCGGTCCACATGCGGTCTTCGTTGAATGAGTGCATTTTCTCGCCGTCGGGCGAGACGGCGTGGATTCCTCCGCCGATGGGATCGCTATACCAAACGAGGTTGCGCTTGAAATCGAACGCAAGACCTTCCAGGTAAACGCCGGAGGCGATTTGCTCAAACTCACCGACTTCCAGCTCTGCCTTCTTGCTATTCATGGAGCAAAACTCCCAATGAGAACCACCGCGTTTCGCTCCATACGCTAACGTTATCGCGTCCGCTGAGCGACAGCAAGCGATCGCCGGGAGGGTCGCAATGCCAATCCCCGCTCATCGCTGTTGATGCCATAGGTGATTTGATCACGTAGTTCGTCTTGGTTGTTACCGGATCCGGCGCATGGCCACGGCAGCCTTGGACGACGATCCGTGACGAAGCGGTTAGACGTCACTACATAGTTTCCTGGTCGCTTCACAATCTCTTTAAAAGGTGGGGGAAGACTACTATGAATGCGCTGACCCAAACTGGCCCGCTGTCAGTTAAATCGTCGTTTGGGGGTCGAAAGGTAGTGGATGCAGATACGCATTTCTCCGAGCCATTCGACTTGTGGACGAAGCGGGCTCCGTCAAAGTACAAGGCAAAAGTCCCGCAAGTAGTAGAGGTCAACGGTCAGCTTCGCTGGATGATCGATGAAACACACTCGATCGGGTATGGCGCCAGCTCCTCGAGTGCGATTAGAAAGGACGGAAGCCGGGCGGAGCTCGGGGGTACCTCGGGCATACCTTTTGCGGAAGCTCTCCCGGCGTGCTTCGACGCCAAGGCACGCGTGGCCGTCATGGACGCTTGCGGAGTCACCGCTCAGATCGCCTATCCAAACTTGCTGGGCTTCGGCAGTACGAGCGCGAACAAGGTCGATCCTGCAATACGCGCAATTTCGATGCAGATTTACAACGACGCTATGGCGGAATTTCAAGAGGAATCCGGCCGCCGTATTTTCCCCATGGCGCTGGTTCCATGGTGGGATTGCAAGGCAATGGTCGAGGAAACTCGTCGCGCGCATGAAATGGGATTGCGCGGCGTCACTACGAATCCGGAGCCCTTCGAACATGTGGATGCTGACGGGAAGCCGCTGCCCGACCTCGGCCACCGGCACTGGGATCCTTTCTGGGAAGTGTGTCAATCGCTCGACATGCCGGTGAACTTCCATATCGGCGCAAGCGCTGCGAGTATCGATTGGGGGGCATCGAAGGGTTGGCCATCGGCTCCGCCGTTCGTGAGAACCGCCGTTGGCGGTACCTTATTGTTCTTGAGCAATGCAAGCACAATGGGAAATATCGTGTTCAGCGGCCTCCTCGACCGCTATCCGAAATTGAAGTTTGTTTCTGTAGAGAGCGGCCTGGGATGGATTCCGTTCGTTATGGAAACCTGGGATTATCAAATCACGCAGTCCAGCTTCAAGCTGCAACGCGCGCCTTCCGAGTACGTCAGGCACAACTTTCACACCATGTTCTGGTATGAACGCGAAAACCTGTGCAGAGATATCAAAAAGGTGGGCGTCGATAACGTCATGTTCGAGACTGACTTCCCGCACCCGGGAGGTTTGTGGCCAATCTCAATCGACGTTGCAAGCGCTTTTGCCGGGCTGGAAGAGGCTGAAATCGCAAAGGTCCTGAGCGGTAACGCGGTGCGCGTGTACAACTTACCCATTTAACGAATTTGACCGGAATTTCGATCACAAGAGTGACCGGATTGTTGGGTCATGGCGCTGTGGCCTGCCGATATCCAGAGAATTGCTCGCCGTACGCACATATAAATGATCAATGGTAACGGGGGATGGCGGATGAAACTTCAGTCAATTAAAGCCGTCGTGATGGCGGGTGCCGTGATTGGCGTCGGCGTCACGACCAGCGCCCTAGCTCAATTGGCATCCGGCGGAGCTTCAACCACAGCCGATCAAGCAGCATCGCTCGATGAGGTTGTCGTCACGGCGAGGCGAACCGAAGAGCGCCTGCAGGACGTGCCGATCTCCATTACCGTCTTCAATCAGGATCAGCTGGATAAGCACAACGTGTTGAACGGCGAGGATCTGGCAAAATACACGCCATCCTTGTCAGTCAGTGATCCGTTAGGTCCGAATAACGTTAGTTTTGCGATTCGCGGCTTCGCTCAGTCGACAGGAACGACCCCATCAGTGGGGGTCTATTTCGCCGATGTGGTTGCGCCGCGCGCCGGTTTTTCGAGCGTCACCGCCGGCGACGGTGCCGGTCCGGGCTCGTACTTCGACTTGCAGAACGTGCAGGTTCTGAAGGGACCGCAAGGCACCTTGTTCGGCCGCAACACCACAGGCGGTGCGATCCTGCTCGTGCCCCAAAAGCCGACCAGCGAATTCGGGGGTTATGTCGAGGGCAGCTACGGTAATTACAACATGAACCGCGAACAGGGCGCGGTAAACATTCCGCTGTCGGACACGGTCCGGGTTCGTCTGGCCTTCGATCGCGAGACCCGCGACGGCTATGTTCAAAACGTCTCGGGTATCGGCCCTAGCCGTTTCGATGCCATAGACTACGACGCGGTCCGCGCCAGCATCGTAGTCGATGTTACGCCCAATTTGGAGAACTACACGATCTTGTCTTACTCACGCTCGGATACCGCGGGTTACATTGGAGCGATTTCTGCCTGTAATCCGGCATCCTTTCTTGGTGCGTTCGCTTGCGAGGAACGCGCGAGCGTTGCCGCCAAAGGCGACGGCTATTACTCCGCCGCAAACGATTTGGCCAATCCGCTCGATAGACTGGAACAGTGGCAGGTGGTAAACACGACCACGTGGACATCAGCCGAGAATTTCGGCATCAAGAATATATTTAGTTATGCCCAACTTAGGGATGACTATCAGACCGACGCGATCGGCACCGCTTTTTCGCTGGGGCCGATATATCCCTTACCTTTCGCCGATATTCTGTCGTTCCCCGGCTATCACAATGCCGATCAGTCGACCCTCACCGAAGAATTGCGATTTTACGGCGACAGCGCCGCTGAGCGGCTGGTCTGGCAAGCCGGCGTCT
>Ga0302324_100023706_pt1 | contig 11856 bp, 14 predicted proteins | sample Palsa_T0_1_FD_201949 | JGI IMG/M metagenome (GOLD analysis project Ga0302324, IMG submission 201949) | Peat permafrost microbial communities from Stordalen Mire near Abisko, Sweden - Palsa_T0_1 | ecosystem: Environmental > Terrestrial > Soil > Palsa > Peat permafrost | place: Sweden: Abisko... | reverse complement strand
GGCTGATCACGCAGCCTCCCGCCGCCCACGAGTTCGCCTGGTGCTCGACCTCGCGCGTCGCCGATCGCGGGACTGACGAGTTGACTCGCGAGCCGCTGGTTTGCGTATGCGATCCGGCAAATCTGCACGCCTCCGATCCGTCCGCGAACGCCACGGCGGAGCCACATGCATCTCGGCGATTCGGCCTGCGGGCTGGCGTCCGACTAGTGTTAGCGAGCGAGCCTCATACCGCCGAGCTGTTGTTCAAGCGCCGCGGTGATCTTGGAGGCCAGTCGGGGTTTCGGTATGAGCCTCGCTCGCGGGGCGTCGCTGCGCGACGCTGGGTGGCCGCGGGGTACCTTCCGATCTAGAGCGCGGGCGAGCGGCGCCGGCTTGGAAGCCCCTGCGGGGCTTTGCACCTTGTGGTTGCTGGAGGTACCACCGTGGCCACGATCTCAAGCCTACTTGCCGATCACGTGACGCTGCAGGTCCGGTCGGTCGATCGTCTGTTCTTGCAGGGGTATGTGCCGAGGTCGATGACCGAGGGGCAGGTGATCCGGTTTTTGCTGGATCGCGGGTTCCCGATCCCGTCGCCGGCGGTGCTTGGCAAGATCGGTCGTGACTACGTCGATCAGATCAACGAGTACGTCGCGGCCAACGAGATTGCGACGGTCCGCTTCGTCAAGGGGGATGTGAAGGAGGAGATCGCCCGCGAGCATTTCAAACGCGCCGAGCGCGAGGACCGCTACGGGGTGGTGATGGTCGGTGTCGCGCAGGAGAAGACCTCGGCGTGGCGCGGGTGGCGCGATGGCGGGCCCGACGGGCATCCGCATTTCGTGTATCGCCGCCAGTCGATCTTCCCCAACAACTACTACTTCTACATCCGTGATCCCGACTGGGGACCCAGTTTTCTAAAGACCGTCGCCTATGCGCCGTTCCCGGTGTGGATCTATCTCAACGGGAACGAGTGGGCCAAGCAGCAGGCCGCCCGGCAGGAGATCGCCTTCCGCGCGCTGGATAACGGGTTTGCGTCCTGCGAGGATCCGCAGGCGCTTGCTCAGATCTGCCACAGCCTGTCGGCTGAGGACGTGCGCCTGTTCTTTGAGCGCTGGCAGGGCGCGCTGCCTTCGCCGCTGACCGTCGAGGATCGCCGTCGCGGGTACGGGCACGCGCTCGCGTTCCGCCAGCTTGAGATCTCCGACACGACGGTGTTTGATCGCCCGGGCGCCGGACGCGCGTGGTTTGAGCAGACGCTGCCCGACCAGCTCACGCTCGGTCGCCCCGATCAGGCCGCGGTCATCTTCGCCCGGCGTGTGAACCGCTGCACCCCGGGGCGGTTTCATACCAAGGTGTTCAACCGCGGGACCGAGGCGGCGATCCAGATCCACTACCGCGCCTCAAAGGTCAAGCAGTACTTCAAAGAGGGCCGCGCCCTGCGAACCGAGACGACCGTCAACGACACCCGCGACTTCGGTGTCGGACGACTGCTCACCGACGAGAACTGGAACGCGCTGATTGACATCGGCCACCAGATCAACCAGCGACTGCTTGACCACCAGCTTGACGCGTGCGCTTGCGCACCAGACGCCACGCTGCTTGAGCGCGTGGTGCTGCCATCCACCCACGATGGCCTACCCGCCCCCGGGCTACGATTCGGGGAACCCAGAACGATGGCGCTGCTCGCCTGCCTGTGCAGCTACCAGCACCTATTCGCCGGGCTGACCAACCGCAGTCTCCGCGAGCTGATCGCCGGGCTGATCCCCGGCTACGGACCGCGGCAGATGACCTACGACCTACGGCGCCTACGGCGCAAAGGGTTCATCCAGCGGATACCTCGCACCCAACGCTACGAGCTGACCAGCGAGGGACGCCGACTGGCCGTCTTCTTCACCAAGACCTACACGCGGATCGTCAATCCCGCCCTCGCCGAACTCGACCCCGCGCTCCCCAGCGAGATCGCCATCCGATCACCACTCGCCAGCTCATGGCGCGCGTTCGAACGCGCGATCGAGGCCAAAATCAAACAGGCCGCTACCACGGCCTGAAGTTGACTCGTTCGTGAACCCTTCAACCGCCAAGCGGAGCTAGTCCTTGAGCCTCACGATCGTCACGTCGCCGCGACCGACTCTAACCACGTCAGCGATCGCACCGCACGACCGGCACACGACGTGGTGGTGGTTGTCCCCGACCCGCGACGCGGCGGGCCACCGAGCCTGGGGGGTCGCGCCGGACCAGGCCCGCGGCGGGAAAAGCTCGCAGCACGTCGAACGGCGTGGGGGGACACGTCACCGAGACTTTTGGGCATCAGACAGATGATCGAGCTCTTGTCGGCGTGTGGATGCTCGTACGCCGGCGGCCGGCAGCGCTATCCAAGGACGCGCGACGCTCAGGGAAGCCCCACGCACCATACGCTCGAGCGCCGCGGTCGCCAGCATCCCCAGATTCTGGGATCAATCCAGATTAGTGGTGCCGGCCTTCGGCGGCATAGCCGTTTGTCACGGTCCGGGCCGATCGGCACGTTGGCGTGCTTTCGAGCTCGCCCGTGTATGAGGCGTCCCAGACCTTGGTTAAGCCGTTTATTAGAATTGCTCCAGTTTAGGTGTTATTCTATTTTGCGATGTCCACGGGATCGGGTAAATCTGTAGCGTTTGACGCGGACCGGCTGAGGTCGGCCGGCCTACGGGTGACGGCTTCTCGTCTCGCCGTACTTGCGGCGGTCCAAGCCGGGGATCATCTTCCCGTGGAGGAGATTGCGCTCTCCGCCCGTCAGCGGATCGGCTCGATCTCGACGCAGGCCACGTATGACGCGCTCGCCGCGTTGGTCCGGGTCGGCCTGGTGCGCCGGATCGAACCGGCGGGGAGCCCGGCTCGCTTCGAGACGCGCGTAGCCGACAACCACCATCACGTCATATGTCGTCAGTGCGGTGTGGCGGTGGACGTCGACTGCGCTGCTCTGGTTGCACCTTGTCTTCAACCTCCGGACGTAAACGGCTTCCTCATTGATGAGGCGGAGGTCGTGTTCTGGGGTACTTGCTCGACCTGCCAGGAAGCAGCGGATGCCGGCGCCAGGTCCCATTGGGAGTAACGCCAACCCATGTCCAGCGAGGGCTCGATCAGCATGTCAGTGACTGTACGCGATGGGGGGCCGGCTGCGGTAAGGGTGCTGGTCGAGGATCAGGAGCTGGCACGGTTCGTCGACGTCGAGCGGCGAACGATGGCGGAGAGATCCTGTCTTGCCACTGCGATGGTGTTGCAGCGTGGGCGGTGGAACGCGGGAAAGTATGCCGACGATGCCGCCAGGGGGTTCGGGCTGCTGATCCTGAGTGGCTTGATCAGTGGCTGTGTCGGCCGGAGAGGCGGGTACGGTGCCGAGTTGCTCGGCCCGGGTGACCTGTTCCATCCGCTTCAGCGACCTGACGCACGCGCGCCGGTTCCTTTTGACTCGAATTGGACGGTCATCCATACTGCGCGGATGGCCCTGCTCGGGCCGGGCTTCGTCCATCGTGCCGCGCCATTTCCCGAGGTGGCCACGGCGCTCTTGGGGCGGATGCTGCTCCGTACCCGGAGGTTGGCGGTGAATCTGGCCATCGTTCACTATCCCAGGATCGATACCCGCATACACATGCTGTTCTGGCATCTCGCCGCGCGCTGGGGTCACGCCACCCCCGAGGCACCATCCTCCCACTGCCCATCACTCACGCCTTGGTAGCCGAGATGATCGCGTCCCGCCGGCCGACCGTCACAAAGGCACTCGCTCAACTGGCACAGCAAGGGCTCGTCGCCCAGGTCAGCAGTGGGTGGCTGTTAGTTGGTGCAGCGCCGCCAGAGCTTGACGAGTTTAGCCATCCAGCTGATGAACTTCGCTGCGACGCATTTCTCGGTAAGACTCATTACACATGTGGTATGAAATAGCCATGACTGTAACTACAGTTATGGCATGTCCAATACCTCACCACACATCATCACCAGTGCAGCGAGAAAGCAGCCCACCAGCACCGTCGGCCGCCTAAGTCCTCGTCAAGGAGAGCATTCAGACCCGAGTCCAGTGCACGATCGAGCGCGCGTCGGGCGCTTCGACAGTGCCAGGTCGACCTACTCGGACCGTAGCCGTGGCCATGTCGGGCGCTTCGACAATGGCATGTCGACCTACTCGGACCGTAGCCGTGGCCATGTCGGGCGCTTCGACGATGGCATGTCGACCTACTCGGACCGTAACCGTGCCCGCGTCGGGCGCTTCGACGACGGCATGACAACGGCCGCTGAGCACGGTCAGGCGCCAATCGCCAGGATCGACCCCGGAACCGCACACGATGCCTCGCGGCGTAGAGCGCGCTGGGTGTGAAACGCGCCTGAGGCTGGCGGCTCCCAGCCAGCGCCAAACGGGCACGATGGCTCGGGCGAGTTGGGCGCGATCGTGTGACGTTTGACGGTGGTGCCCCATAGTTCGAATCGTTGGGGGTGAGACGAACTCGCTGCCCTGGGCGGCCGCGCGAAGCAAACGAACGTCCCGTTCTTAGCGACCTGGAGGACATCCGCGATCTGGTGGCGTGGCGCGTCTAGCGGCGATGGGGGTCGCCGGCTCGCGCAAGGCTCGGGCGACGTGTTGGCGTCCGCGGGACAGGCGGCTGGTGATCGTTGCTTCGCGCGTGTGTAGGTGACGCGCGGCCTGCTTGTAGGAGAGTCCGATGACGTCGATCGCGACCACCGCGTCTCGATAGTGCTTGGGGGCGGCGGCGATCGCGGCCATCAGCTCGCGGGCGGCGGGGACGGCAGCGACGTCGGGTTGGCAGCGGCAATCATTCTCGAGCAGCGGCACCGTGGGTGGGCGTCGCGCAGCAGCGCGATGACGATTGGCGTGGGTGTTGCGCAGCGCTCGCAGCAGGTAACCCGCGTCGTCGCCGCAGCGCAGCAAACGCGGGCGCGTGAGCACCCGGGCGAACGTCTCTTGGACGAGATCGTCGGCTTCGTGACGCGAGCCGCACAGCGACCACGCAACGCGATAGAGCAAGTCGATGTGGTCAGGCAGGCACGCCGGATCAAGCTGGTGCAGCGGAAGTTGAGAGTCCGCGTTCGGTTGACGGCTCTCGGGCGAGCAACCGGGAAGTTTGGCGCCCGACGCGCTCACGGGATCGCCACCTCGCGGACCTCTTGCGCGACCGTGCGATCCGCGACATACCCCGGCAGCTGCGCCAGCGCTGCCGCGCCATCGGCGGCGCGCACCGTCCCCCACAGGCGGTGGCCGCCGCTCGCGCACGAGCCGAGCCGGCGCCCCCTGCGCAACGGCCTGCGATACCCCTTCCAGGCCGCGATCGCGCTCCGGCATTCCTCGGGACGATGCTCGTGGTAGAGGATGAATGTCCGCCCCCGCCAAGGCCCGCCGCCGAGACCCTGGTCCGCTGGCGGGTACATCCTGGAGCCGGCCGGTGAATGTGTGGGGTCTGACCGCGCGGCGGGGCGATCGCGGCCGGCTCTCAGCATCCTCGCCTCCCACCGCGTGGGCGCTCGACGTCTGCTGAAGCCGTCGGGCGGCGCGCGGCAAGTCCTCCGCAGTGCCGCAGTAGCTCCTCGGCGAGCCGCTCGCCAATGTCCCGGCGTCCGGCGCGGCGGCGATGTTTCACGATCGCGTCGAGCATGTCCTCGACCTCGCCCGGCTCGATCTCGACCTCAGCGCCGCGGTCGTGGATCTCCTCGTCGCTGCGGTGGCCGCCGCACGCCGCTCGTTCGTCGGGCCTGCGCGTCACCTGAGCGATCGCCAGCGCCACGACTGCGACCGAGCCCGCCACCCCGAACATGATCAACAGGACAGAATTCATCGTGTAGCTCGATCGGTGCGCGAGGCGCGGGCGTGCCCCGAGCCGGCCACCGGAGTGGCTGGCGTGCCGATCGTGCGTGTTGCGGTTCTCGGGAACATGTGGTCGACCACGATGTGAGGTTCGGCTCGACGGACTGCCAGCACATCAGCGCGAACGCGACTGGAGACCAACCTACTATACAGCATCGTAGCCAGCTCCATCGCAGCTTCTTCAGCGACACCTCCTTGGAGTCACCCCCAGCTACGCTGTTCTGTAGTAGCTACTGATGCTAATGACACGTGCGCGGCAGCACGTTCCCAGCGCCGAGCCGTCTCCGAGCTGGCATAGTAGGCAACACAACCGCCCGGCATGAGCTCCGCGCCAGGCAAGGTTGTATGACGGCGAGCGGCGCGGCTGATCCAAACAATGATCTTGGTTCACAGAGTGTGTGCCGACCTCCGAGCCTCTTAGAGTCGCGCTCGTCACGAGTTTGTGGTCGCGTCAGCGAAGTTCTAACCCGCCAGGCTCGCCCGACGGAGTCCGCGTAGCATCGCGGCGAAGACTCCGTGATGGACCGGGTAGAGCAGGTACCAATAGGCGAGGCCGACATACCCGGCTGGGTCAAATACCGTCGTCTGACGTATCTCGGTGCCGTCGTCGTGGGGATCGACGTCGAACTGCAGCCACAGTCGTCCGGGCATCTTCATCTCGGCCGCGAGCAGGAGTCGTCGCCCCGGTTCAATGCGCTCGACGCGCCAGAAGTCGACCGTGTCTCCTACGCGGAGGTCATGCGGATCGCGGCGTCCGGACCTCAGTCCCTCGCCCCCGCGCAATCTGTCGATCAACCCGCGTAGCCTCCAGAACCAGTCCATGGCATACCAACCGGTCGGGCCGCCGATGCGCTGGATGGGTGCGAACGCCTCCTCCGCCCGCCGCCCTACGCGCACCACGCGTGAGCTCACCATACGGCGCTTGAATGGGATGCCGCCCCAACGCGACGCCAGCCCTGGCGCGAGCACCTCGGACCACCGAGTCTCGGCAAACGCGTGATCCTCTCCTGCGAGCGCGTGCTCGATCGCCTTGGCCAGCCCGCGTGGCGTGATCGAGAAGACGTCGCAGGCCGTACTGCTCTGCACCACGGTCTCGTTGCGAAGGCTCTCGACCATCGCGGCGGCGATGCGTCCGTGTAGGGGCATCAGCAAGCCGAGCAACAGACGAGACGCCCGCGCCGCGATCACCGGCGTCGGGATCACCCGCCTGCGCAGCCTTCGCTGGCGAGCGTACTCGCGCATCACGTCCGCGTAGCTCACGCGGTCATTACCGCCAATCTCGACGATCGTGCTCGCCGCGTGATCAAACGTGAGGGCTGCGACCAGATAGTCGATGACGTCGTCGATCGCGATCGGTTGGGCGGCGGTCTCGACCCAGCGCGGAGCCGGGATCGCCGGCAGACGCTCGACGAGAGCACGGACGGTTTCGAAGGACGCGCTCCCTGAGCCGATTACGATCGACGCTCGAAGCTCGATCGTCGCCACGCCCGAGCCGCGCAGGATGTCGCCGACCTCCTGTCGGCTGGCGAGGTGGGCGGAAAGATCCTCACCGGATCCGAGCCCGCCGAGATACACGATCCGACCGACGCCGGCGGCTCGAGCAGCCTGGGCGAAGTTGATCGCCGCACGGCGGTCGAGGTCCTCGAAGTTGCCCGATGCCCCCATCGAATGCACCAGGTAGCACGCAGTCTGCACACCGTCCATGGCGGAGGCGAGCGATTGACGATCGAGCAGGTCACCGACGACGACCTGTGTGCCAACGGCGACCCGCTCCGCCAGAGCCTCGGGTCGACGGGTCAAGCAACGCACCCGGCGGTCCGCTTGCTCCAGCCGATCGAGTAGGCGCCCACCGATGTAACCGGTCGCGCCAGTGAGGAGGACCGGGTCACGCGACTCATGTGTCAGGGCTGCCGGAGCCATGACACGAAGACTACTACACCAAGTCGTAGTACATTCGCGACGGTAGGGGACCCGTTCCGCGATCCCCACACAGCCATCGGGCCTTACCAAGTCAACACGACCTCGCGCGAGCTGCCCGGCCGGATCCTACTCGCGGCTGCCTACCGACGTCTCAACGCTGTGAGCCCCGCCCGCGTGCGCTGTCCATGACGGCAACCGACGGCACGGTCGATCCGAGCCCCTTGCCCGAGCCGGCCTTCCGGAGCCACAACGACCAACCAATCACTTGGCCGCCCGGCGCCCGTCCGGCCATTCGTCGCATTGAGGCGTCCGTGTGAACCCAGCAGGCGCGAGGGCTGGCGAATTCAACTGGCACCGACGCGGGAAAAGCGTTAGGGATGGCGTCGGACAACGACGCCACATAGTAGTCGGATCGCATGAACGACGACACCGGCGCCGCCCGATCTCGCCTCGTCGCCGAATGTCAGTGGCTCCGCCCGCCGACTGACGGCTGAGCGAGTCGTCGAATCGGTGGCGTGCCCCCCACCGCTTCCTCCCACTAGTAGCACTAGCGGTAGACCCCCCGGAAACGGGGTGTGGCCGCTCCTGCGGTCGACCGCCGGCGGTCCCCACGCCCTGTGCGTCAAAAGCAAACCGCGGGTCGACGGAATGTTCTCCGATCGTTTGCCCCATCCATCTCGCCGAGGTGTCACTCGCCGTCAACCATGGCGGTTTCAGCGTCACAAGGCTCGCCGCCATAACAACTACATAAAGTCGTAGATTCGGGAATGATCCGGCCGTCAACGGTGTCCTCTCTTGTAGACCCCAATCCGACTCCAGCGCTTTGACCCAGGTGGCTGCGTTCAGAGTCGGACCCACATCATCAAAGGAGTGGACGTTCATGAAGATCAAATACCTCGCCTCCGTCGGCCTTTCCATCGTTATCGCCGGCATCGCGGTGGTCGTGTTGGCGACCGGCGGGAGCGCCAAGACCCGCCCGCAGCAATCCGCTCCTGCAGGCTCTGCCGTCAGCGTCCGCGGCACCTCGTTGGGCAAAACGCTCGTCGACGCCCAGGGCCGCACGCTGTACCTCTTCGAGGGTGACAAAGCCAATGTCAGCACTCTGTCTAGCGCTGGTCTGTCGGTCTGGCCGCGGTTCGTCGCGACCGGAGCGGTCAAAGCCGTCGGTGGAGCCCAGGGAGCGAAGATCGGCACGATCACGAGCCCGAGCGGTGTCCGACAGGTGACTTACAACGGCCATCCGCTCTACTACTACGTGGGCGACTCCAAGCCAGGCAGCACCCGCGGCCAGAACCTGAACGAGTTCGGTGCCCTGTGGTATGTCCTCGACCCCACGGGTAACGCCGTCAGGAGCGCCCCGACGAAGACCAATGCCGCTCCGGCCGCCCCGACGTCCAGCTACTCGTACTGAGATCGGCGATGGCTGACGGGCCAGAGCAGGGTGCTCACCTCGGCCGGCCACTCGGCACACCATCCGGTGAGCCGGCGCGAGCGGCTGACATTCCATGGTCTGGAGCGTAGGTAAACGGAAAGCCTTGCCACGGCGCGACACCGTGGCAAGGCTGCAGTCCTATCCGTCGTGCCACGATGCGACGGCCACGAGCCGTCGATCCCGTTCTATAGGCCCTGTTCTCTCCGTGCCGGGCTTGATTGCCGTGTGGGCTGGGAGTAGGCCCGCGCCGGGTCGACGATGAGAACCAGAGCGCGACAGCGGTCGGGCGCGCTGGTCGAGCGCGCGGGCGAGCTCGCCGAGATCGAGCGGGGACTCGATCGGGTGGAATCCGGCGAGCCGTGGTCCGTTCAGCTGGTTGGCAAGCCGGGGATCGGCAAGACGCGGCTGTTGGCGGAGCTCTGCGTCCGGGCTGAGCAGCCGCTCGACGGGCGCGCCGCCGAGTTCGAGCGCGACATCCCGTTCGGCGTCGTGGTCGACGCCCTGAACGACTACTTTGGGGATTCGATCCCGCTCTGTTGCGCTCGCTCGAGGACGATGCGCTCGCCGAGCTGGCGTGGGTGTCTTCCCCCGTATCACCCGGCTCCGGTTAGCGCCCAGGCGGCGAGCTGCCCTACGGCGCGTCGATCGACCATCGCCGCTTGCTCTTGACAATCACCGCAGCGACATACTGGCTGAAGGCGAGCTTCTGCTGCCCGGGCCCGGCCTACATCCCAGTTCGTACGCATCGGCGACCGTGTCGCGGGCCTCGCGCCCGCTCACGTAGTCGTCCACGAGGATCAATCATGTCCGGCTCGAACTCCAGCGTGCCCGCGTCTGACTCGGCGAGCAAAGACACGACCGTGGTGTGTTGCCCACACCGTCGGTCTCCGAACTCGCGCGACGGCAGCACACGGATGCGTCGCCTCCGGGGGCCGACTGGGAGAGCGACGCGGCGGAAGCTGGGCCACCGCTGCGGCGCTGTCAGCCGCCTCTACCGTCCACCACAGTCGATGGCCGCCGGTCGCGCATGATCCCAACGGGCGCGCGTGACGCAACGGACTCGGATATGCCTTCCGGGCCGCGATCGCGATCCTGCATTCTTCCGAAGCGTGGGTGGGGACGAGCACGAAGTTCGGCACCGGCCCAGGGTCACATTCGTCGCCCCGCAGCGGTATCGGGCAAATGCACCAACCACAGCCCAATCTGGACGATCCGATACCGAGCGATGCGCTCGCCGGCGTTCGGTCTTGACCGTGAGGCTCTCCTGCCTCGCGATTACGCGACCGTCAGCATTGGCGTCCCACCGAGGGTACGGCCTCCTGACTCCTTGGCGGGCACGGCCCGCCGCTTCAGGCGGCGCTCGTCCGGTCGGGACCCGGTCCCGGCGTCGCCCTGATGGATCGCGGCGCGACGGTCGCGCTCTGGCGGCATCCTGCGCTCGTGGCAGAAGATTCGGGTGACCTTCCAGGATATGCCGAGAATCGAACCGACGGGTGGCGAGCCGAGCGAGATCGCGGAAGCTGCGCGCGGGACGTCAGTGGGCGGGTCAACCGGCCGCAGCCGCCGTCGGTTGCTCGCCGAGAGTTGCAGTCAGAGTCACGGTGGCCGACCCGCGTTGGACCTTGAGCGTGATCCTGTCGCCGGGGTTATGCGCCGCGATGGCGGCTACGAAGCCGCTGGGCCCACGGACCGCGGTCCCGTCGACGGCTGTGATGAGATCGCCGGCACGCAGTCCGGCCGCTGCCGCCGGAGTCCCGGCTGCGACGCTTTGAACGAGCGCTCCGGGCTGGCTGGCGGTCGCCTGGGCCGTGGCGACGCCGAGGAACGCGTGGGCCACGTGAAGGCCACGCTCGAGCCGCGGGAGCTCCGCCTTGACAACATCGATCGGGATAGCGAAGCCGACGCCGGTGTCGCTGTCGGCCCCTGATCCCCCGGTCGCGATCTGGTCTACGATGCCGACAACGGCGCCCCGCGCATCCAGCACCGGACCTCCAGAGTTGCCAGGATTGATCGCGGCGTCGGTTTGGATTGCGTGCGGGACCAGAAACCCGCTCGGCGCCTGGATCGTGCGGTCGAGCGCGGAAACCACGCCGGTACTGAGGCTCCGGTCGAACCCGAACGGGTTACCGATCACCGCGAGGGTGTCGCCAACCGAGAGCGACGCCGTGCTGCCGAGCGCCAACGGAGGCACCGAGACCCTAGAAGGATTGATTTTCAGGACGGCGACGTCGGTCGAGTTGTCCTGACCCAGTACTCGCGCGCTCATCGTGGTGCCATTCTGGAGCTTGACGCTGATCGAGGATGCACCCGCCACGACATGATCGGCCGTCAGAATGTCGCCTTGCGCGTTGATCATGAACCCGGTTCCCGTCTCGGTAGCCTGCGGCTGGCTAGCCGTAACGTCAACCACGCTCGGATTCACGGCCGCAAAGATCGCAGCCGCATTCAACGGCGCAGACAGGCTGTCACCATCGGCGGTAGAGCCGACAAGCGTGATGGCGCTCGTCGCTGTCTCGCCAGCCGCACCAACGGCGAACAACACGACACTGAGGAGCCCTGCACCAAGCAGAGCCGCGACCACCGCGACCACCGCAATCGACCGCGTCGACGAAACTCGCCGGAATGGACGACGACCTCCAGGGAGACCGTTCATGTCACCGCCGCTTCTCACGGGTTGGTTGCT
>Ga0302324_100023705_pt1 | contig 11856 bp, 10 predicted proteins | sample Palsa_T0_1_FD_201949 | JGI IMG/M metagenome (GOLD analysis project Ga0302324, IMG submission 201949) | Peat permafrost microbial communities from Stordalen Mire near Abisko, Sweden - Palsa_T0_1 | ecosystem: Environmental > Terrestrial > Soil > Palsa > Peat permafrost | place: Sweden: Abisko... | reverse complement strand
CCGGTGAACACCGGCAGCGCCCTGGCGGGCGCGCTTAACGAGCTGGCGGCCCTCGGCACGGACAGGGACCGGGAGCAGATCGCGGCGCTGCGGGACCGGCTGGACGCGGCGCGGCTGCGGGTGCTGATCGCGGGCGAGGCCAAGCGCGGCAAAAGCACGCTGATCAACGCGCTGCTCGGCCGCGCCGTGCTGCCCGCCGGGGTGACGCCGCTGACCGCGGTCGCCACCACCGTCCGGTACGGGAACGACCCGCGCGCGGAGGTGCGGTTCGCCGACGGGCATGAGGAGAAGCAGCCGATGTCGGCGCTGCCGGAGCTGGTCACCGAGCGGGGCAACCCCGGCAACCGGCGGCGCATCGCGGCAGTGACGGTGTACCTGGACGCGCCGCTGCTGGCCGGCGGCGTGGAGTTGGTGGACACGCCGGGCACCGGGTCGGTGTTTGCATGGGATACCGCCGCGGCGCACCAGGCGCTGGAGAGCATGGACGCCGCCGTGTTCGTGCTGACCGCCGACCCGCCCGTGTCGGCGGCCGAGCGGGATCTGTACGCCAAGGTCAGCGGAATGTCGATGGTCACCTTCGCGGTGCTGAACAAGGCCGACCACCTCGATCAGGCCGGGCTGGCCGAGGCAGCGGAGTTCACCAGGCGGGTGCTGGCCGAAGCTTCGCAAGGCCCGGGTGCGCCGGGCGCCGTCTACCCCCTGTCGGCGCGGGCCGCGCTGGCCGGCGGCGACCCCGGGTTCGATGTCTTCGCCGCCGACTTCAAGACGTACCTGGCCAGCAGGCGGGTGCGGGACCTGCGCTCCTCGGCGGTCATGCAGGCACGGCGGATCGCCCGCTCGCTGCTCGATGAGGTGGCGCTGACCCAGCGCGCGGCGCAGCTCACCGCGGGCGACGCGGCGGACCGGGTGGCGCGGTTCAGCCAGCGGCTGGATGAGGTGGCCGTCCGCGGCAAGGATGCGGTGTCGGTGGTCAACGCCGAGTCCGCCCGGCTGCTGATGGCCCTCAACGACGCCGCCGAAGCTGACGGCCCGCGGCTTGGCCGCGATCTCACCCGGCAACTGGAGGAGGTTCTCGGCGGCGAGCTGCGCACCGCCCCGCCTGCCGAGATCGAGCGCCAGGGCCGCGAGCGGCTGGTGACGCTCACGCTCGCCGCGGTCGACGCCTGGCGCGCGCAGCGGCGGGAGATCATCGAAGAGGGGCTGGCCCGCACCGACGCCAGGCTGGCGGCGGACCTGACAGCCGCGCTCGGGGCGCTGCGCGATTCCGCCGCTGAGCTGCTGGGCCTGGACCTGGCGGTCCCGGAGCCCGGCGGCCGCCTCGCCGGGGACCGCCGGTTCTTCTACACGACCGCGGAAGCGGCCGGGCAGACCGAGCTGCTGGCCGGAGCTATCCGCCGCAGGCTCCCCGGCGAGCTGGGCCGCCGCAGTGCCCGCGAGCACTTGCGCCGCGAGGCTCCCGGCCTGGCCGAGAGCCAGATCGGCCGGGCCCGGGCAGACCTGCAGTACCGGCTGTCGGAGGCGTCCCGCGCCCTGGCCCGCTCGGTGGAGCGGCGGTACGCCGAAGCGACGGTCCGGATGCAGGCCGCCCTGCAGGCGGCTGGGGAACTGCGCACCGTCTCCGCCGCCGAGGCGGAAGGCAGGGAACGCGAGCTTTCCGGGCAGGCGACCGCCGTGTGGCACGCCCTCGCCTTGCTCGACGAGGCAGTCCGCGCGGGCGGGAAGCCAGCGCTGTAGCGTCAGCGTTGGCCCCGTCGGAGGCCCGGCCGGGCGTCTGCGGACAGCCCGGACAGCCCGGACCGCCAGCGCCGCAGGAAGGGAGTCCGCCCGCCCGGGTGCCGCATGGGTATTCCGGCGCGCTGCATGAACTTCCTGATGCTCCCGGCCGGCTGCCCGGTGAGCAGCTCGATGTGGTTCAGGCCCGCCCCGCACTCCCAGTACAGATCCTTGACCAGCGGTGTCGTCAGCCGCACGGGAACCGGGAACCGCTGGCTGAGGGAACCGCCCGCCGGGACGCGCGGGACGCCATGCTCGGTCAGCGCCACCGCGATCAGCAGGTCCGCGTAGAGCGCCCTGACCAGCTCGATCTCCCCGGGTCCGGACAGCGGCACCACGCCGCCTGACCGGACGGGGACCCCGAGGGAGTGCGCGCTGCGCAGCACGGTGCCGCCGGACACCCCGAGCCGCCGGCCGACCTCGGCGGCGGTCATGCCGCGCTCGACGTAGAGAGCCTCAAGCACCCCGACGGGAACGGTGGTGCGGTCCTCCCGGTTCCAGGAGCCGCGGCTGCGCGCCTCGATGCCGTACCGGTGGAGCCTGGAGCGAACCGTCCGCTCGGGCAGCCCGAGGATCGCGGCGATCTGCCGGGAGCCGAGCTGCGCCTCCTCGTACAGATCGCGCAGCAGCAAGGGGAGGTCCGGCGGGTCGCCGGCCCTGCGCACGGGCCGCAGCCGCCCGGCACCGCGCGACCGCAGCGGCACGCCGGCCTTGCGCAGCGCCCGCGTGACGCGCTGCCGGCCAACGCCGGTGCGCGCGGCGATCTGGTACGTGGACAGTCCCTGGCATGTGTAAAGGTGGGCAAGCCAGCCGGGAGCAGGGCCATCGCCTGCCCGGGCGTCTGCGGCCCTGCCGCCCGCCGGGCAGCAGTAGGCGCACGCCGCCGTCCCGGAATCGGGAACGTCATGACGGTACGCGTCATCAGCGAATGAGGTCATGCGGTCTCCTGCCATTGACTGGACAGGGACCGTTGGCGGCGAAATCCGCAGTTGTCGGCGAGCCCCTCCGCCGCATCCGCCTCGATCATAAATCCGCGCGGGCAGACGGTAAAGAGCGCGGCGGGAAGGCCCGGCGATCGTTGTCATCGCCCCCCGGCGGCCGAGGGCAGGCGGTGCGGCGGACGCGGCGACCCCGGCTGCCCGCCAGTCAGCCCATGCCGTAGCGCAGGCCGGAGGCGGCGGCGATCTCGAGCAGGCGGTTGTACTTGGCGGTGCGCTCGCCGCGGGCCGGGGCGCCGGACTTCAGGTGGCCGCAGCCGGTGCCGACGGCCAGGTCGGCGATGAAGCTGTCCTCGGTCTCGCCGGAGCGGTGCGAGACGAACTGCCGGTAGCCCGCGTCCCGGCAGACCGCCATCGCCTGGAGCGTCTCGGTGACGGTCCCGATCTGGTTCAGCTTGATCAGCGAGGCGTTGGCGATGCCGCGCTCGATGGCGCCGGCGATGATCGCGGGGTTGGTGCAGAAGTTGTCGTCGCCGACGAGTTCGACGGCGCCGCCGAGCCGCTGCGTGAGCGCGATCCAGCCGTCGTCGTCATCCTCGCCGAGCCCGTCCTCGATCAGGTGCACAGGGAACTCGCGGGCGATCGCGGCGAGCCGGTCGATCAGCTGCGCGCTGCCGAGCAGCTCCCCGGCCACCCGGTACCGCCCGTCCGGCTGGCGGAACTCCGAGGCGGCCAGGTCCAGGGCGATCGACACCCCGTCGGCGCCTGCCTTGTACCCGGCCTCCCCGATGGCCTGGACGAGAAGCCGCAGGACGTCCTCGGGCTCGCTGATCTCGGGGGCGAAGCCGCCCTCGTCGCCCAGGCCGGTGGACAGGTTCCGGCCGGCCAGCTCGCGGCGCAGCGCAGCGTAGACCTCGGCGCCCGCCCGCACCGCCTCGGCCATCGACGGGGCGCCGAGCGGGGCGATCATGAACTCCTGGAAGTCCAGGTCGTTGGCGGCGTGCGCGCCGCCGTTGAGCACGTTGAAGTGCGGTACCGGCAGCGACGGGGCAACCCCCTCGGGGGCCAGCCACTGCCACAGCGGCGTGCTCGCCGACGCGGCGAGCGCGCGGGCGAGCGCCATCGAGGTGCCGACCGTGGCGTTGGCGCCGAGCCTGCTTTTGTTCGCGGTGCCGTCCAGGGCGATCATCGCCTGGTCCGCTTCGGCCAGGGAATTCCAGGCGCGGCCGCGGAGCAGGCCGGCGATCTCGTCGTTGACGTTCGCCACGGCCGTCAGCACGCCTTTGCCCTCGTACCGGGACTTGTCGCCGTCGCGGAGCTCAACCGCTTCCCGTGACCCGGTCGACGCGCCCGACGGCACCCCGGCTCTCGCGCTCGTGCCGTCGGCCAGCGTCACGGTCACGGCCAGCGTCGGCCGTCCCCGCGAGTCAAGGATCTCAAGCGCGGACAGGTCGGCAACCTCAAACGGAGCCATGAAATCACGCCGCCTCACGGAAACTCGCCATCGGAGTAGAGGCCATCAGCCAGGGCGGCGGTTGCGGGGCGCCAGGCGCCCCTGCCGGAGCCTCATCCGGCGCCTCCAGCATATGCAGCCGGCGGCTGCGGCGCACGTGCCGTATGCGTGAAGACGCACCCGCCGTATGCTTGCGGTGGCGGCTCAGGGCCGCCCGGCGGTGGATCCCGCCGTTCCCGCGCTGTACGCGCGGGCAGCCGCATCGCCGATGGGTCCTGCTCTCCACGGGTGGTGAGGAGGATGCCATGGCGGCAATGGTGGCGGGAGCCCGGCGGCTGCTGCCTGCGGCTGCGGCCTGCGGCGCTGTCCTGGTCCTGGCGTCTTCGGCCGATGACGGACTGGCGGCTGGCCTGGACGGGCGGGCGTTCGAGGCGGTTCGCACCCGTCGCGGCCCGGTCGCGGTCAAGGTCGCGCGCCTCGTGAGCGCACTGGCCGAGCCGCATGTCGCCTACCCTGTGCTCGCGCTCGCCGGGATCAGCGGCGCGCGCCCGGGCACATGGCGTCAGGCGGCCGTGCCGTGCCTGGTGGTAGCGGGCGGGGCGGCTGCCAGAAGGCGCCTGTCGCGGGTGATCGCCCGTCGGCGGCCGCCCGCCGAGGCGTGGCTGGCCGAGCCGGAAGGCTTCAGCCTGCCATCGAAGCACGTAACGCTGGCGGTCCTCACCGTCGGCGCGGCGGTGCGCGCTCTCGGCATCCGCGGCGCCCCCGCGAACGCCGCCATGGCGATCGCCGCCGCCGGAGTTGGCGCGAGCCGGGTCTGCCTGGGCGTCCACTGGCCCGCGGACGTGGTGGCGGGCTGGCTGTTCGCCGCCGGCTGGCTGCACCTGACAGACCCTGACCTGCGCCCCAGCGCACCCGGGCATGGGCGTTCAGTTCTGTGACCGCGGCCACAGCCGGCGTCCGCGTGAAGCGGGTAGCATGAGGTGAAGGTGATGAAGCCCACCTGAAACCGCCGCTCATGGCTGATGGCTTCTACCGGGTCAATGATTCGGTGGAGGTGCTGGTGTGGCTGCCATGCCGGTTGTCAGCGTTCTGTCCGGCTCGCCTGTCGCGGCCGCCGAGCGGCCGGAGCCGCCGTTCTTCCGGGACCTTAACCTTGACCGGGTATGCGCGGGCGTGACCGCCGGCCGGGAGCAGTACGACCTGGCCCCGTTTTTCCGGACGCCGCTGCGCGACGCGGACGCGGTCCAGTACCGGCATGAGGTGCTCAGGGACCTGGAAAAGCAGGACACGGCCGGGGCCGTCGCCGGGTTCGCGGAGCGGATGCGGGCCGTGCGGGACAGGCTGGCCCAGGCGCGCAAGCTCCGTTACCGCTACCAGAAGGAGTCCTGGTTCCTGGGCGCGGCCCGCGGCTACTGCGCGGCGGTACGCGCGCTCGCCGACGCCCTCGGCGGGGCGGAACTCGCCTCGCGCGGCCTGATAGCGTTCCGCGACTACCTCGCCGGATACGCCGCGTCGCCTGAGTTCGCCAGCCTGGCGGGCGAGGCGGCCGAAGTCGCAAGCTCCCTCGACGGCGTAACCTACTGCGTCAACGTCCGAGGTCCGCGCGTCATCGTGACCAGGTACGAGGGCGAGGCAGACTTCAGCGCGGACGTGGCGGCGACGTTCGCGAAGTTCGCCCGGGGGGCGGTCAAGGACTACCGGGCCGCCTTCAGGACCTGGCCGGAGATGGACCACGTCCAGGAGTGGATCGCCGACCGGGTGGCCCGGCTGTTCCCGGCCGAGTTCGCCGCGCTTGACGGATTCTGCGCGCGGCATGGCCGGTTCGAGGACGAGACGATCGTCGCGTTTGACCGCGAGATCCAGTTCTACCTCGGCTACCTGGACTTCATCGCGCCGATGAAGGCCGCGGGCCTGGAGTTCTGCTACCCGCGGATATCCGCCGCCGATAAGGAAACCGACGTGTGCGGGGCGTTCGACCTCGCCCTGGCCGCAAGCTCGCGCCCAGGTTCGCCGAGATGGTCTCCAACGACTTCCGGCTGTCGGGCGAGGAGCGGATCATCGTCGTCACCGGGCCGAACCACGGCGGCAAGACGACGTTCGCGCGGATGGCCGGCCAGCTGCACTACCTGGCCAGCCTCGGCTACCCGGTGCCGGCCGGCAGCGCCCGGCTGTTCCTGCCCGACCAGGTCTTCACCCACTTCGAGCGGGAGGAGGACCTGGCCACACTGCGCGGCAAGCTCGCGGACGAGCTTGCCCGCCTCCGCGACGTGCTGGCGGCGGCGACCGGCGGCAGCCTGCTGGTGATGAACGAGTCCTTCGCCTCCACCACGCTGCGCGACGCCGCGTTCATCGGCGAGCGGATTCTCGGCCAGATGACCGAGCTCGGCCTCCTCGGCGTTTACGTCACGTTTATCGATGAGCTGGCGTCAGCCACCCCGGCCTGCGTGTCGATGGTCGGCACAGTGAACCCGGAAGACCCGGCCGAGCGCACCTACAAGATCGTCCGCAAGCCGGCCGACGGGCTGGCCTACGCCGCTGCCATAGCGCGCAAGTACCGGCTTACCTACCCGCAACTGAAGGAGCGCCTGGCATCGTGAAAGCCCGCCTGATGTATGCCGACCGCGACTTCGACCCCGGCGCCGCGCTGCCTGTCAACGAGCCCGACTTGGCTGCGGACCTGGAGCTTGGCACGCTGCTGGACGTTATGGCCGGCGGCGACAAGTTCTTGTTCGGGATCGCCCGGCGGGGCCTGCATTCCGGTCTCACCGACCCGGCGGAGATCATCTACCGGCAGCGTGTGCTGACCGACTGCGTCGCGCAGCCCGACGTGGTCCGTGCCCTTTACGACCTGGCGGTCGGGGCGGTTGACGCCGACCGGCACCTGTTCGGCTTCCTGTTCCGTGATTCGCCAGACACCATCCTGGCGCGGTCCCGGCAGGTCATGGCGCTGTACGTGACGTCGCTGCGCAGGCTCGCCGATCTCGGGGCCGAGCATGCGGCTGACTTCGCCTCGCAGGGGTTCACCCGGTTCTTCGCGATGCTCGCCGGCGAGCTCACCAGCGACTACTTCGACGAGATGGAATCGCGCCTGGCGGAGCTCGAGTTGAAGCGCGGCACGCTGATGAGCGCCCGGCTCGGCACGGGCGCCAAGGGCACCGGGTACGTGCTCCGCCGCCATCCGCCCGTCCGCGGCTGGCGGGACCGGCTGCCGGGCAGGAACCGAGATGCCTACAGCTTCACCATCCCCGACCGGGACGAGGCCGGGGCACGCGCGCTGTCGGAGCTGACCAGCCGCGCGGTCAACGAGACCGCGAACTCCCTCGCCCAGTCCGCCGACCACATCAAGGGCTTCTTCCAGGTGCTCTGTGCCGAGCTCGGCTTCTACCTCGGCTGCCTGAACCTGCGCGGCCGGCTTCTCGCTGAGGGCCTGCCGGTGTGCTATCCCGTCCCCGCGGCCCTCGGCACGCAGCGGCTCCACGCCGACGGGCTGTACGACGCCAGTCTCGCGCTCACCCTGGACGGCCCGGTCACCGGCAATGACGTGGCCGCCGACGGCAGGCGCCTGATCATCGTCACCGGCGCGAACCAGGGGGGCAAGTCGACCTTCCTGCGCTCCGCCGGCCAGGCGCAGCTGATGCTGCAGGCGGGCATGTTCGCGCCCGCCCGGGAGTTGACGGGCAGCGCCTGCTCGGGCCTGTTCACGCACTACAAGCGCGAGGAGGACGCTGCGATGGAGCGCGGCAAGCTGGATGAGGAGCTTGACCGGATGAGCCTCATCGCCGACTGGATCAGGCCGGACGGCCTGCTGCTGTGCAACGAGTCCTTCGCCTCCACCAACGAGCGGGAAGGCTCGCAGCTCGCCCGGGAGATCATCCGGGCCCTGACCGAGGCCGGCATCAGGATCGTGTTCGTCACCCACCTGTACGACCTGGCGGAAGGCATCCGCGCCCGCGGCGACGACCGGGCCCTGTTCCTGCGCGCGCAGCGCGAAAACGACGGCGTCCGAACCTACCGCCTCCTCCCGGGCGTCCCGCTGCCAACGAGCTACGGCGAGGACCTGTATCAGGAAGCGTTCGGCGCCGACCGCGAGGCCACGCTTTTGTAAGCCTGGCCGCGGAGCACGGGACCGTTCCGCAGCATGTTCTTGATCTTTCTTTCCCGGCCGGCTCCGTGCGCGACTAAGACCCTTGGTCGGCGCGGACCCCGGCCGGCCGCGGCGTGAGCACGGTCTCGGCGGTCACCAGGCCGGGGGTGAGCGCGTCGATGACGTCGAACGCGACGCCGATCCGCTCCGCCCGGTCGATGACCGTGGTGACGACGGGGACGTGGTGGCCGTGCCGGGGGAAATGGCCGCCGTGCGGTGCGTGCTCGCCGTGGAAGCCCCAGGATCCTCGGTGCGAGGTGGCGCCGCTGATCCCGGCGGAGCGCAGCAGGCGGACGATCGCGCGGTGCGCGGGCTCGCCGTGGACGCGCGCCGCCTCGGAGGTGTAGACCGTCAGCTTTACCTGCGGCGCCATCCCCGCGGGCCCGTCCGCGCCGGGCAGCGTCTCCGGACGGCTGACAACCTGCCCGTCGCGCTTGCAGAGCCGGACCTTCGCGAACGTCATGAGGGGATGGCGGAACAGGCCGCCGAGTTCGGGGAGCATCATCGCGATCCGTTCGCCGCTGCATACGGCGATCACCGTCAGCGGCGCGCCGGCGCCGTGGCGGAGGAACTGCGCGCGGTGCCGCCGCCCGCCCGTGGTCCCGTCGACGCCGGACAGGACGGTGGCGCCCGCGACCCCGCGCCGGTGCAGCAGTTCGCAGGCCGCTTCGAAGGCGGGAACCTGATAGACGCTATCGGCGTGCCCGCAGTAGATGGTCAGCCTGGCCGCCTCCGAGGAAGACTCGCCGAGCCAGATCGGTTCGATCTGATCCGACAGCAGACGCGCGCGTTCGACGGTGAGCAGCCGCGGCCGGGTGATCCCCGCGACTTCGTCGAGCAAGGCGTTGATGCGCGGAGCGGTATCGACCGCGACCACGGTCAGCGGCGGGTCATCCGGCAACGGGAGGGCACGGCCGGCGCCGGCCGGCTGGCCGGAACCGTACCCCTCGACGGCGCGCAGCAGGACGCTCGCCGCGACCGAGCGGCCCGCGTACAAGTCGATGAGCGCCCCGCCGAGGGGCCCGGCGCCGGCCCGGTGCCGTTCGCGGAAGTAACTGGTCAAGATCACGGCGTCCTCGTCCACGGCAGCGCTCCGATCCGGCCGGGGCGCGACGGCGAGCGGCGACGCATGCCTCGCTTCCGACGCACCGGGTATGCGCAGAAGCCATCAGCCGAGGACAAGACGGCGGTTCGCGGGGACCGCGGTCCCCGCGCCAGGGCATCATCTGGCTGCCGCCAGACTACTTCGCCGGCCCCGGCTGCGACTAGAGGCTCATCCCACGCCTTGGACGCCCAGACGGCGTGCAGCCGCCGGACGCTCGCCCGGCGGCCCGGTAGGAACGTCATGCCCTGTGCCCAGCTAGCGCTCCGTGTCGCCGACCTGGAAGGCTCCGTCGCCTTCTACTCCAAGCTGTCTGCCCCGGGCCCGCCAACCGCCGCCGCGGCTACGCCATCTTCGCCATCGCCGACTCACCGCTCAAGCTCGTCCTCATCGAGGGCACACCCCGCAAGGCCACCCGCATGGACTACCTCGGCGTCGAGTGGGCTTCCGCGGGGAGACCTGCCCATCTGATCGGTGCGCCGGTTTGGCACACTTCCTTTGTGTGACGCCACCCGATGACCTGACCCGCCGGGTTCTGGTCCGCCGTGGCCTCGCCCTGGAGTGGTCGACGCTCGGGTGGAACGTCGCCGGGATCGCCGTGCTGGCGTTCGCGGCCGTCACCGCCCGGTCGGTCGCGCTGGCGGGGTTCGGCCTCGACTCGCTGATCGAGATCGGCGCTTCCCTCGTGGTGGTCTGGGAACTGTCAGGCACTGGAGCCGACCGCCAGCGCCGGGGCCTGCGGCTGATCGGATACGCCTTCGCCGCCCTGGCGGCCTATCTTCTGGTGCAGTCGACGGTGGTGCTGGCGACCGGGTATCACCCGCGGCATTCCATGCTTGGCATCATCTGGACGGCGGTAACCGCGGGTGTGATGTTCATGCTGGCCGCCGGGAAGGCGCGCACCGGCCGGGCGCTGGATAACCCGGTGCTGCGGACCGAGGGCCGGGTCACGGCGGTCGACGGCATCCTGGCCGTGGCCGTGCTGGCCGGCCTGGTGCTCAACGCGGTCGCCGGCTGGTGGTGGGCTGACCCGGCGGCCGGGTACGTACTCGTCTACTACGCTGCCCGCGAGGTCCGGGAAATCTTCACCGGGCACGCCGGCCCCGGATAACCCAAGCCTCCGTCGGGACCCCGGGCCCAGGACGGACGCCACCGACCAGCCGAGGTCAGCATGCGGCTGGAGCAGGCAGGACCGTGACACCGGCAGCCATGCGCCGGTGCCCCGATGGGTTGGGGTGAAGCTCGACCGGGCCGGCCTGTTGTAGTCCCAGGCCTCAGCCAAGGCCCGACCACAGGTAGCGGACACCGATAGCGACCACCAGGACGCCCATCATCCGGCGAATGAGCGTGTCAGGGAGGTGCCGTTGGATCCGGGCACCGATGTAGGCGCCTGCCAGGCCGCCGACGCCTAGCGCGATTCCGGTCGGCCAGTCAGGGGCGACCGACCCGTGGTGATGGACCGAGAGGATCAAGAAGGTGATCACTCCTGCTACCGAGGTCACGAAGGTGGACGCGAGAGCGGCCGGGGCGACCTCCCGGGGCGGCCGCCCGGTGCCGATCAGGATCGGGGCCAGGATCGAGCCGCCGCCGACACCGTAGATCCCGCCGACGCAGCCCACCACCACAGCGAGCAGGATCAGCGCGGGCAGGGGAACGGCTCGGGCCGGGCGCGGCTCCGTTCCGGGCCGGGTTGGCCTGGTCAGGGCCAGCCATGTGCCGAGCGGCGAAAGCACGGCCGCTACAACAAGGTCGAAGACGCGGGGACCGGGCAGCAGCTCCACCCGGATGATCGATCCGGCGATCACGCCGGGCAGCGTCCCGGCGATGAGGACCGGGGCGAGTCTGCCGCCGGTCTGTCCCTGCCGCCAGTACCGGTACAGGGCGCCCGGGGTCGCCACAACGTTGTAGAGCAAGTTGGTCGGGGTGACCGCCGGGCTCGGCGTGCCCAACACACTTACCTGAAACGGCAGCAGCAGCACCGCTCCCGAGATTCCCGCCGGGGTGGCCAGCACGGCGATAACGAACGCCGCCGCCAGCGCCACGACTTCCGCCCAGCCAGCGCCCAGCACCCGGTCACACTAGCGACCCTCCGCGTTCGTGATGGGCGAATGACCGGCTAATTGCGGCGGGCAATCTCTGGTCGCGGACCCCGGTGGCGGTTCCAGTCGTCGCGATGAGTTCGGCGAACGGCTTCCGTCAGAATGTCAGCGGGCCGGGATACCGGTGCTCGGCGGCGATCATCACGGCCGGGTGTGTCCTTGCGCTGCGGGGCTGAGGGGAACAGGGCGTGAGCGGTGTACGGGTGATCAGGTAGTCCACCTCACCCGCCTGCTCCATCGTGAACCGTTCCAGATGGTGACGGCCATCCAGCAGCCGGGTCACTGCCTCTGGCGGGTTAGAAAACCCCTATCGCCGCAGGCCCCTGACGAATAGGCTCGCGCTCATG
>Ga0302324_100023704_pt1 | contig 11857 bp, 6 predicted proteins | sample Palsa_T0_1_FD_201949 | JGI IMG/M metagenome (GOLD analysis project Ga0302324, IMG submission 201949) | Peat permafrost microbial communities from Stordalen Mire near Abisko, Sweden - Palsa_T0_1 | ecosystem: Environmental > Terrestrial > Soil > Palsa > Peat permafrost | place: Sweden: Abisko... | reverse complement strand
ATCGTCGTAATATTTCAGCACTTCCGTATGATCGAAGATGATCTTGCTGCCCACTTCCCGGCGGACCACCTCCTGCTGCAAGAGCTGCCTTCTGACGTTCTCTTTGAAGTCCGTGTAATCGAGCCCGGATTCTTCGACTTTCTTTTCCAGTTCTTCCATGGAATCGAGCTTGTTATCTTGACGGATCTCGTCCAGCCGCTTGACCACGTCGGTCTCGACGTTGATTCCCATATCCTTCGCCCGCTGCACCATCAGCGAATTGTCGATCAAGTCGCGAAGCAAATCCTTATCTTGCGTTTCCAAACGGCTGTTGATTTCCTCCGGAGTGCAACCTGTGCACGCCTGGCGCACATCATCGGCAAGCTCCGCCTTGGACCGTTCCAGGTCGCTTTGGGTAATAATGTCGCTATTGACCCGCGCGATGACTTCTTCGATGACCGTGCTTTTTTCCTGCGCGGCAGCACCTGTGCACGCTAGCGCCATGCACAAGCTGAAAAGGACAATTTTGCTGCTCATAAGATGATCTTATCCCTCCGGTTCCAGTGGACGCAATACGTTTCGGATGTTCTCGGCGATGGCCCCGGCTCCGGGGTCCAGCGTCATTTTCACCACCCCGCTGGGATCCAGACGCGTCCCTCTGTGCTTCCGCACCAGCCGCACCAACTGCTCGGGACGCACCGGTGTCGAGGAGTGAAATTTGATGGCCACTTCCCCCCCGCGCCGTTCCACCGAGGAGATCTGCAGGCCCTCGCACACCGATTTGAGCAGCGCATAGGCCAGAAGGTTGTCCACCGCCGCCGGCGGCGCGCCGAATCGGTCGGCCAACTCTTGCCGGAGCGCATCGCGCTCGGATTCCGACGCGATGCCCGCGATTCTCTTGTAGGTTCGCAGCCGCAAATTCTCGCCCGGAATGTACTCGGGCGGAATCCGTATATCCATGCCCAGGTTCAGCGTCGCGCGCAGCTCCGGTGAGCCGGCTTCCCCTTTCTTTTTCGCCACGGCGCGTTCCAGCATCTGGCAGTAGAGATCGAAACCGATGGAGGTGATTTGGCCGTGCTGCTCGCGCCCCAGCAAATTGCCGGCGCCGCGCAATTCCAGGTCCAGCGCCGCGATCCGGAAGCCCGCTCCCAGTTCGCTGAATTCGCGCAGCGCCGCGAGGCGCTTCTTGGCCAGCGGCGTCACCGTCTCTTCATTCGGCACCAGAAGGTATGCGTACGCCCGCTGGTTGGATCGTCCCACGCGCCCGCGAAGCTGGTAAAGTTCGGAAAGTCCCAGGCGGTCCGCGCGATTGATCAGGATGGTGTTCGCGCGCGGAATGTCCAGGCCGTTTTCCACGATCGTCGTGCAGACCAGTACATCGGCCTCGTCGCGCACGAATTTCAGCATCACGTCTTCCAGCTGCCCCTCGCTCATCTGCCCGTGCCCCACCACCACGCGGGCTTTGGGCACCAGTTTTTGCACCAGCGCGGCCATGGAATAGATCGATTCCACCCGGTTATGCACGAAAAACACCTGCCCCCCGCGATCCAGCTCATCGAAGATGGCCCGCCTCACCAGTCCCTCCGAAAAAGGAGCCACGACGGTTTGGATGGCCATGCGGTCCTTGGGGGGCGTCTCGATCACCGACATGTCTCGCAGGCCCACCAGCGACATATTCAGAGTGCGCGGAATCGGGGTTGCCGTCATCGTAAGCACATGAACGTTGCGGCTGATCTCCTTAAGACGCTCCTTGTGCGTGACGCCAAACCGCTGTTCCTCGTCCACGATCAGCAGGCCTAAATCGTGAAATTTTACGTCGCGCGACAGCAGTCGGTGCGTTCCGATAATAATGTCCACCTTCCCTTCCTCCAGGTCCGCGATTGTCTTCGTCTGTTCGCGCGCGCTGCGGAACCTGCTCAGCATCTCGATGCGCATGGGGAACGCCGCCATGCGTTTGCGGAAGGTTTCGTAGTGCTGGAAAACCAGCACCGTCGTGGGAGCCAGCATGGCCACCTGCTTGGAATCCGCCACGGCCTTGAACGCCGCGCGCAGAGCGACTTCCGTCTTCCCGTAGCCCACGTCCCCGCAAAGCAGTCGGTCCATGGGCTGCGGGCGCTCCATGTCGCGCTTCACATCGGCGATGGCCGTATCCTGATCGGGCGTTTCCGCGAATTCAAACGCGTCTTCAAATTCTCGCTGCCATGCGCCGTCGGCCGAGAATGCGAATCCCTGCACCGTTTTGCGCTCGGCATAGAGTTCCAGCAGCTTGTCCGCAAGGTCGGTAAGCGCTTTCTTCACGCGCGACTTGCGGCCCGTCCAGGCTGTTCCGCCCAAGCGGTCCAGCGGTGGCTTGGCCCCTTCCAGCGAACGATAGGCCTGCACCAGGTCCATCCGCTCCAGGGGCACGTAAAGGCGCGCGTCATCCGCATATTGCAGGCGCATGAACTCGCCGGGGCGGCCGTGCGTTTCGATGGTTTGCAGCCCCTCGAATTGCCCGATCCCATGATCCACGTGCACCACGAAATTCCCCGGCTTCAAGTCCGAAAAGTCGCTGTAGAACCCCGCCGTCTTCGGCCGCGATTTCGGTCTTTCCGAGACCGGAAGCGTCTCAAACAAGTCGCCGGTTCCGTAAAATGCCAGGCGCAAATCGGGGATCACAAATCCTTGTGGCAGCGGCGCGCGAACCAGGATCACACCCGCGCCGCTTGCAGAGTTGGCCTCCTCGGCCAGCCTCGCGCTCGCGCCGCTCTGTTCGATCTCCCCGAGCTTGTACGGCACCTCATATTCGCGGCACAGATCGGCCAGCCTCTCCATCTCCCCGGTACTCGCCGTCCCGATCAGCACTTGCTGATTCGCGCCCAGCCGGCCCCGTACCTCCGCCAAAAACGCGCCAATCTGTCCGTGATAGCGCGTTGTCGGCTGCATCCCCACCGTCTTCGGCTCCGCCTGATCCCGTTGCATCGCCAGATGCTCCAGCACCAGCCTCTGCCGCATTTCCAGCCCCGCCCGCCAATCGCCTTCCGCAAGAAGTGCCGGCGCGCCGGTCCCTCGCTCGGCCGGATTCCCCAGGCGTTCTCTCCACTCCCCTGCCGCTTTTTCAATGGCCTGAGGCTCGTTGAGCACCACAATCGCCTCATCGCGCAGTTCGAATAGGGTCGCCTGCTCTTGGCTCTCTTTTTGCTCGCCAATCTGGGTCCCGTCCGGCACCGCGCCGAGCCCTGCCACGGGAAACTCCGTCAGCGGAGGAAGCACCAGCCGATGCAGCGGTCCCACCGAACGCTGCGTTTCGGGGTCGAATTCACGAAGCGATTCCACGGTGTCACCCAGCAGTTCCACGCGCACGGGCCGCAAGGCCTCCGGCGGAAAAATGTCCAGGATTCCCCCGCGTATGGCAAACTCTCCAGGCTTCTCCACCAGTTCCACGCGCACGTAACCGGCGCGGATCAAACTCGCCAGGACTTCCTCCAGGGGAACCTCTTGGTCGCGTTCGAGAACCTGCGACATCCCTTCGTAGAAATGCCCCGGAAAGAAACTCAACAGGCTCGCCGCCACCGGAGCGATCACCACGGAAGCCTGCCCGGTGGCGAATCTCCAAAGCGTTGCCGCTCGTGTCTCCAATATCTCGGGATGCGGCCCAACCCCCTCCCCCGGCAGCCTGTCCAGAGCCGGCAGCAGAACCACCGAGCCGGGTGCGCCGCCGAGGGCCTGCTGGAAAAATCGCATGGGATCGAGCATCTCTTCCGCCGAACGCGCAGTATCGGTCAGCAGCAGGACGGGGCGGCGCAGTTCCGTGGCAACCAGGATTGCCACTAGCGCCTTTCCGGGGTCCATCAGCCCTGCGATCATTTCCTCGGGCACGCCGCGGCGCAGCGATTCCAACGCGGCGTCCACCGCAGGGTGGCGCGCTACGCGAGCGAGCGCTTCTGTGACTGCGGGAAGCAGCATCAGCGTCGGGTGGGGCTCGTTTCAGGCGGCGTTATGGCTCGAATTTTCTGCAGAATCCCGCTGGTGGAGTACCCCGGCTCGAGTTCGATGGAAACAACCTTCCCTCCGGCGTCTTCCACCTCTTCCGTGCCCACAATGGCTCCGTTCCAGTCCGTCCCTTTGGCCAGAACATCGGGAAGCAGGCGGGTGATCAGCGCGCGCGGCGTGGGTTCCTCGAAAATGGTCACAAAATCCACGGCCGCAAGGCCAGACAACAGTTCGGCGCGCTCCTGCTCGGGTACCAGCGGCCGCCCCGCGCCTTTCAGTTGGCGCACACTCGCGTCGCTGTTCAGCCCGATCACCAGGATATCTCCCAGCGAACGCGCTTGTTCCAGGGATCGGATATGCCCGGGATGCAGCAGATCGAAGCAGCCGTTGGTAAACACCACTTTGCGCGAACCCCGCACCGCAGGTCCAACCACCTCGATGAGTTCATCCTGAGAGACAACTCTTCCCATGGTTATGACGTACCGTCCGGCAAATCGATTTGCAAGAACTGAAAGTTTACCATGCCGCCCTTTTCGTCGCTCTCCGTAGGGCCGCCGCCGAAACAATGGCATGATAGGCAGACGTAGATGCGCCAAATCGTCATTGTCGGGGGCGGTCCATCCGGAGCTTTGTGCGGAGAGCGGCTCGCCCGCGCCGGATTCGACGTCACAATTTACGACGAGCGTCCGGCATGGGAAAAACCCTGTGGCGGCGGCCTGACGCACAAGGCCATGGTTGCCTATCCATTCCTTCTGGAGACCGCGCAACCCAAAAAAGTGATCTCCCACGTCGAGTTGATTGCCGACGGTGGCCAGCGGGCGCGCTTTCCTCTGCAACATCCCCTAGTGATCTACTCGCGGGCGACTTTGAATGGTCTTCTGCTGGATCGCGCCGTGTCCGCCGGATGCCGCCTCGTCCAGGCTCGTGTCACCCACCTGGACTTAGCCACCGCCTCCCAAGCAGTTCGCGTGGTTGGTGGACAGAACCACCAAGAGTGCGATTTCGTCGTCATCGCCGCGGGCGCGCGCAACGCTTTGCTCCCCGGCCCGCCGCCTCTCCACCGCGACGACCTCGAAATCACCGTCGGCTATCTGGTTCCCGCCCGTTCCGACACTCTGCAGGTGAAATTCCTGCACGGTCTCGATGGTTATCTATGGTCCTTCCCCAGACTGGATCATCTTTCCGTGGGCATTTGCGGCCGCATGGCTCGCCACAACGCTCGCGAACTGCGCATCGCCTTGCACCATTTCATGGAAGAGGAGGACATTCCCATCGAAGGAGCGCAGTTCTACAGCCACGTGCTGCCGTCTCCGCGCGCGCAAACGCTGCGCCACAGGCCGATGGTCGGTCCCCGCTGGGCTCTCGCTGGAGACGCCGCCGCGCTGGTGGACCCCCTCACCGGCGAGGGCATCTACTACGCCATGCGGTCGGGCGACTTGCTGGCCGAATCGCTGATCGCCCGCGATCCCGCCGGATATCCCGCGCGCGTGCGCGCCGACTTCTCCGCCGACCTCGCCACCGCCGCGAGCCTCACGCGCCTCTTCTATGCTGGAAGATTCCTGGGCGGCGCGAAAACCACCCGCATGGTGCAGTTCGCGAAATTCAGCCCCACGTTTCGCCGGCTGGTCTCGGACATCTTTGGGGGAACACAGGATTACGGCGGTCTGAGCAGGCGGCTGTGGATGCAACTGGGCCTGTCTCTATGGGAAATGCTCGCCAGCCAAGCCCGTTCCCACATGCCCTTCGCGGATGCGGCGTCGGAAAAATCCTTGCGCGGATCTTAAAACGCGCTTCGCCGTGGGGCGGCTTTGCGCGGGGGTGGCGTGGGCGGAATCAGGCTGGCCATCTTCCGGATCATGGCCAGCACCAGGCGCTTGTCTCCATCGGAAAGCGTCGTGCTGTACCGTTTGATTTCCGACAGGAACCGCACTTCGTCCTCGGAAAGCTCTCCCAGCATCCTCTGCGTTTCGCGATCGCGAGGCGTCTCCGTGCCGGGAAAAAAATCCGCCAGGCTGATCTCCATGGCTTCGGCGATTTTCGCCAGCGTCTCCAACGAAGGCACGGTGTGCCCGTTCTCCACGCGGGAAAGGTAGCAGCGCAGCAGACCGGTGCGGCGCTCAATATCGCCCTGGGACAGCCCACGCTGTCCGCGATAGCTCCGAATCACTTCGCCAATGTTTACCTTGGGTTTTTCTTTGGGCATATGCGCTGCCTCGACCGCGTTATGTTAGGGCAGTGCGTCGCGAACGTGCAAGGGGATTCTCGTAACTAAGAGGACAAGGGCCTTAGCGCGCAACTTCTTGCAGTTTTCCGGGCGATTTGTGCGGGGGGGCCGCGACCAGGGCTCGGCCCCCCGCTCGTTTCCAGAGCCCCTCTACTCCGCCAGTTCCAGAATCACGAAGGAGTTCGGAATCATCTGCGGGCGCGGGCGGGGATTGTCCGCCGTCGGCGCCGGCGCGGCCTGAAAATCCGCCGTCACCGTGAAAACGTGGTGCGTCTTGGGGTCCAGCGAAAGCGTTCGAGCCCCAAACTGCGTCATCACGTTGGCCACCACGCTGTATTTGTCCGGCCCGTCTTCGTGGATCACTGATAGCAACCCCTCGCGGCAGGAGGCAAACGCCAGCCCCGTTCCCGGATCGTAGGCCGCCCCGTCGGGGTCCCCTCCGATTGGCGGCGAAGCCACCACCTTCCCGGTATCCGCGTCCAGCACCGTCATCACCTTGTCGCATGCCGAGAAAACGCGCCGGTGCTCCATGTCCATGGCGATTCCCGAGGGTCCGTCGCAGGGCGCCAGCGGCCATGTGCCTTTCAGGGTCAGCGTATTGGCGTCAAATTCCGCCATCGCGCTCTTGTCCTCCAGGTTCACGAAAATGTTTCCTTTGCCGTCCACCGTGGCTTCCTCGGGCTTCCCGCCCAGGGCCAGCGTGCCCACCACCTTCTCGGTCGCCGCGTCAATGGCCGTGGCGTTGGAGGTCCGCCCGTTGAATGTGAACACCCGCTTGGTTCCCGGGTCGTACAGGATCCAGTCCGGATTCTCGCCGGTGACCATGATCTCCGACAGGGTCTTCAGGGTTTTCAAATCGAACGCGGTGACCGTATTCGCCTGCCCGTTGCTGGTAAATCCCTTCCCCAGGTCCTCCGCAATGGCGATTCCGTGGACGCCCTTGGTATTCGCAATGTCTCCCAGCACCTTGCCGCTAATCTCGTCCACCACCATCGTATGCGTGCCGCGCGAGAGGTAAATGCGATGCATATCGGGATCCACCTTCAGATAGTCCCAGTTCCCCTCGCCGCCCACGGGGATCCGCCGAACGATGTGATAGCCCGAATCCGCGGCCTTGGCTCCCGCGATCGAAAAAACGAATACTGCCGAACAGATAAAACAGGCCCGCCCCAACGACTCTAGAACACTTTTTTTTGACATACGCACTCCCTCCTCATGAAAAGTCCTGCTGCCGAAAACTCTCTTGAAAATTTACGCGCCCTCCATGGAAGCATGGCGGTCGCGCGTCAGATAAAACTGCATGGCCGGAGTAATCACCAGCGACAACACCATGGAGATGAGTATGCCCCCGATCACCGCGATTGCCAGCGGTTGCAGCATCTGCGAACCCGCGCCCAGCGCCAGAGCCAGGGGCAGCATGCCCGCCACCGCCGCCATGGCCGTCATCACGATCGGCCGCAACCGCCGTCTCCCCGCCTGCATCAGCGCTTCTTCCGCCGAAAAGCCCGCGAATCGAAACTTTTGGTTGGCGTCCAGCAAAAGGATGCCGTTCTTGGCCACGATGCCCACCACCATGATCAGTCCCATGAACGAGGACACATTGAAGGTGGTTCGCGTGATCAGCAGGGCCAGGAAAACGCCGGAAGTTGAAAGCACCGCCGAAGAAAGAATCGCCACCGGCGCCGAGAAGGACCCGAACTCAAACAGCAGCACCAGGAAGATCAGCACCAGGGCCAGCAGAAGGACCACCACCAGATCGTGGAACGATTCTTGTTGCGTTTTGTATGTGCCGCCATACGCAACGCGGATGGATGGTGGAAGCTTCAAATCGTTGACAGCCTTCCGCACCGCCGCCACCCCGGTGCCCAGATCCAACCCTTCCAGGCGTCCCGTCACTTCGATCTCGCGCTGCAAATTGTCGCGCAGCACTTCCGTCTGGCCGGGAAGTTCGGTCACCGTGGCCAGCGAGCCCAGCGTGGCCGTCCCGCCGTTGGCATTCACCAGCATGGTATTGCTCATGGCCGCCAGCGAAGCCCGCGTGGACTCCGGAAACCGCACCCGTATGTTGTAAGCGCGGTCGTTCACGATCACCGGTGTGGCCGCCGGCTCGCCGTCCACGATCACCGAAGCGTCCAGCGTAAGCTCGTCGGTCGTGAATCCCGCCTTGGCGGCGGTCTCCGGGTTCACCGTAAACTGCACCGCCGGGCCGCTCATGGTGTTGTCGATCCCGTCCTCGATATCCACCACCGGCTGCTTGTTGTTCACGTAAATCCTGCCCATGGCGTCGGCCACTCGCGGCGCCCACGTCTGCAGCAAGTCGGGGTCGGGCGAGAACAACTGCACCACGATGGGCTCCGGCGCTCCGGTCAAATCCGAGATCATGTCCTGCAGCACCTGCGTGAACTCCACATCCAGCGCCGGCTCCTGCTTTCTCACCTGCCCGCGAATCTCGTCGATAATGTCGTCGATGCCCCGGCTGCGCTGGTTCTTGAGCTTCACGGAAATATCCCCGGTGTTGGGCTCGGTCACCGCCGCCAGACCCAGTTGCAGCCCCGTCCGCCGCGAGGTGCTCTCCACTTCCGGCACCGCGCGAATGATCTGCTCCACGTGCGAGACCACGCGATCGGTTTCCTGGAGCGAACTCCCCGGCGGCATCACATAATCCAGAACAAAACCTCCCTCATCCATGGCCGGCAGCAAGTCCGTGCCCAGCGCGTTGTAGCTGTAGTAGGAAACCACCACCAGGATCGCGCAAAAGCCCAACAGCCACACGGGATGCTCCAGGGCGCGCCGCAGCCAGCGCCCATAAAACCCGACGATTCGCCCAAACACCCCACCATGCAGGGACGCCTCCTCCGCGGCCATCATGCGCTGGAGCTGTTCCCTCTGCACGGCTACGGCGTCCTCCTCCGCGAATTCCGGCCCGCGTTCTTCCCGCGTTCCCCCCGCATTCTCGCCTTCCGCGTCCCCGCCGTTGCCGTTTGCACTTTCGGCGGCGCTTCCCCGGTGGATCAAGTGCGCCCCCAGATTCGTCGTCCAGCTCAGCGCCAGCGCCAGCGAGGTCAGCAAGGAAACGCTCATGGTGATCGCCAGGGCGCGAAAAAATGTTCCCGTAACGCCCGTGATCGTGATCAACGGCAGGAACACCACAATCGGCGTCAGCGTGGACCCGATCAACGGAACCGTCAGTTCCTTCAGCGCGCTGCTCACCGCCTGAAACGGCCGTTCTCCGCCGTCGCGGTGGAGAACGATATTTTCCACCACCACAATCGCGTCATCGATCACCAATCCCCCCGCCGCCGCCATTCCTCCCAGGGTCATCATGTTGAAGCTCTGTCCCAACATTTTCATGACTATAAAGGTGACAAACAGAGCCACCGGAATCACCAGCCCGGTCATGATCGCCGTGCCCCAGTCTCTCAGGAACAGCCAGATGATGAAGCCCGCCAGCAGCAGCCCAATGACGATGGCGTCGCGCACGCTGCTGATCGATTCGCGGACAATATCCGACTGGTCGTAAAATGGCCGCAATTCCACGCCCGCCGGCAAGGTCTTGAGAATATCCTTGATCTCCTGATCCACTTCGCCCGCCACCGTAACCGTATTGCTGTCCGGCTGGCGGTTGACGCTGATCAGAACCGCGCGCTTCCCGTTCGCCGTAACCACGGTGTAAACCGGCGCCGCCGAAGGCGCTACCGTGCCGATATCGCCGATCCGCACCGGCACATCGTCTATGTCCTTGATAACGATGTCGCTGATCTCCTGCGGGCTGTGCACCTGCGCCGTGATCAGCCCCAGAAAAAGCTGGTGGTTGCGGCTGAGCAGCCCCGGCGAATCAATCAAGTTGGTGTGGTTCACCGCGTCCAGAATGTCCTGCAAGCGCACCTTCGCGCGCATCATCTTCGCCGGGTCCGGCGTGATCTGGAACTCCGGCTCATCTCCTCCCTGCACCAGAATGCTGGCCACACCGTTCAGCCGGTTCAATCGCGGCTTGATGTCGTAGGTGGCCAGTTCCCACAGCTGCGATTGCGGGATCTTGTCGGAGGTCAGGCTGTAGCCCAGGATCGGAAAGCTGGCGAAGTCCAGCCGGTGCGTGTCGATCACCGCGGTGGAAGGAAGCGCGCTCTGCACGCGCGAAAGCGCCGAGTCCACCAGTTGCAACGTCACCACCATGTCCACGTTCCAGTTGAAGGACAGGTCCACTTCCGCTGATCCGCGGCTCGTGGTGGAGCGCACGTCTTCCAGTCCCGGAACGCTGTTGACCGCCTGTTCGATCGGACGCGTGATGGTCACTTCCATCTGGTCGATGGGCATCACTCCGTTATCCACGCCGATAATGATTCGCGGAAAATTAGTGGTCGGAAACACCGCGATGGGAATCGAAAAGGCCTCGTACACGCCCACGATCGCCAGCATCAGGATCAGAAAAATGATGGATTTGGAGTGCCGCGCAAACCAATAGCGCGATTCGTCCTCTTTGCCGGCGTGCTGCCCGCGCTTCGGCGGCAGCGTCGTAATTTGCGGCGTCTTATCGGGCATGCGAAATGAACCGTGGCGAAGTCTTCATGAGCAATCGCACAACGTTAACCGCGCCGCGCCCCATGGCTCACTCATCGTCGTCGTCCTCGTCGGGCACCTTCGGCGCCTGCACCTGGATCTTCGTCTTGGCCAGCACCGGATCGTCTTCGTTGTCCAGTTCGAACGCCCCTACGGTCACCACGCGCTCCCCGCCCTTCAGTCCGCTGGTGATCTGCACAGCGTCCCCGTCGCGGATGCCGACTTGGACTTTCTGCTTGCGCGGCATGTTGTCGCTATCCAGCACGATCACCCTGGTCGTCCCGTCGGTATCGGTCAACAGCGCCGCGACCGGGATCACAATGGCGTGCGGCACGCTCTGCGCCACCATGCTCACGCGCGCGCTGGTCCCCGGCCTCATCTTTCCGCCCGGATTGGGCGCCTGCACCCAAACTTCCACCGTGGTGCTGTTGGGGTCCAGCGCCGGGCTCACCAGCGTGACCTTGCCCTTTACCGGGCTCTGCCCCGCCACCGTGACCGACGCCACATCTCCCGCCTTGAGGTTGGCCGCTTCGTCCTGTCCGATATGCGCGCGCGCAATCACCGAAGACAGATTCATCACCGTAAGAATCGGCGAACCCGTTGGCGGCGTCTCCCCCGCATAGAACGGAAGGTCCGTCACCACCCCGTCAATCGGACTGACAATTTTCGTATACCCGAGTTCGGCCGCCGCGCTTTCCGTCCTGCCCTTTGCCGCCATCAATTGCCCTTCCGCGGCTTTCAGGTCCAGCTGCTTCTGCGCCGTCTGGTATTCATTCTGAGCCTGCGTCAAGCTGACCTTCGCGTCGTCCACGTCCTTCGCCGCGATGGCTCCCTCCTTGTAGAGGTTTACGCGGCCGTCATATTGCTTCTGGTCGCCGTCCAGAACGTCCTTGGCCAGTTTCAAATCCTGTTCGGCTTTCTGAATCGCCGCCTGGTACTCCGCCTGCGCCTGATCGTATCCGCCTTGATTTTCCGTGACCGCGCCGGACAGGTCCTTGTTCTCCAGTTCCGCCAGCAGTTGTCCCGCGTGCACCTGGCTTCCGCGCTCCACATAGAACTTGCTGACCGGCGCGCTGACCTTGGCCGTCAGTGCCGCCTGGTCCAGCGGATACAGGATGGCGTCCG
>Ga0302324_100023703_pt1 | contig 11857 bp, 10 predicted proteins | sample Palsa_T0_1_FD_201949 | JGI IMG/M metagenome (GOLD analysis project Ga0302324, IMG submission 201949) | Peat permafrost microbial communities from Stordalen Mire near Abisko, Sweden - Palsa_T0_1 | ecosystem: Environmental > Terrestrial > Soil > Palsa > Peat permafrost | place: Sweden: Abisko... | reverse complement strand
AGCTTGGCGTCTGGCGTCACCCCGCCGGAAAGCTTCACATCCGCGGGTGGCGCGGGCGCAAGCGCCAGCTGGCGCAAGGCCTCCGCATTGTCGCGAGCGACATTTCCCATGAACTGGTAATTCAGATACTTCGGATCGTCGCCATACTCGACGCTGTCTTCCGTGCGAGGAGTCTGGTGCTCGTGATGATAATCCTCGAGCGGCTCGGTGAAGCGGACGGCCGGCAGCCCCGCCTCGTAGAACGGAAGATGATCCCCGCCACGGCCCAGCCGGTCGCTGTAAAAGACCAGCCGGATCGCCGCGATGCCGTCGATCTCTTCGATGGCGCGCGCGAGTTCGCGCGAGGGCGAGTCGGCGTCAACGCCCGGGCCCGCGCCCGAAAACAATCTCGCGCGGTGAGGCCCGCCCGGCGCGAAATCGGCGCCCACGATATCGTTGTCGAGCATTCCCCCGACCGTGTACCCGTGCTGCTTCGTCCATTCCAGCAGATGGGTCGATCCGAGAAGACCTTGCTCTTCGCCTGAAACCGCTGCGAAGAGAAGAGTCGCGCGAAACGGGCCGCGGCCCTCCGTGCCCGTGCGGGTGAGCAGGCGCGCACACTCGACGCTCACCGCCGTGCCCGAGGCATCGTCGTCGGCGCCCGGAGCATCGAGCGTGGGATCCATGAAGTCGCTGGCCATGCTGTCGAAGTGTCCGGAAACGATGAATAGCGTCTTCGAGAGCGTCTCGTCCAATCCGGGAAGGATTCCGTATACGTTCTCGAGGTGCGCCGGCATATCGTGCGTGCGATGCGCGGTCGCCTCAAAGGGATCAACGACCACCTGCAGCTTTCCTCCCGACGCCGCGGCAATTTCGTTCATCCGCGCCACGACGGCATCGCGCCCGCAGCCGATGCCGCGCGCGGGATCGGTCCAGGAGGAAAGCGTGTGGCGCGTCTTGCATGCCACGAGCGATTCCACAAGCTTGCCCATGCCAGCCTCGTCAACGTCCGCGTGCGAGATGGCGTTGTTTGGGCTCGGCACAATTGCGGAAACCGTGTGCGGCACCGCAGGCTCTGCGGGGTCCAGCGTGCGATCGCTTTGCGGCGTGCCGAAAAGCGCGCACACGGGCAGCGTAAGAAGCAGAAGCGAGGCCCAGCGCAGTTTCGCGAGAAATCGCATCGTAAAATTCTCCCGGCCTCAAAAACTCACGGCCAGCAGCGTCACCCGAACTGTACATTCAGCCGCAGTTCGAGTCGAGTACGGTCTTGCGGCACAACATGTCCTTCATAAACGAGCCGGTCCGCGCGGACTTTTTGGATGACATGCTCCGTAAAGTGCCGATTTCGATAGCGAATTGCTTCCAATTATGCTATCCATTTGGTGTGCATCGTGAGTTTCATCCGCGTTCGTTTCAATTTCTTGTCTCCACTCATGAGTTCTTTCGGCTCCTGAGCTACACCGCCAGCTATTTCTAACTGAAAACGCCCTTACAGCGCTCTTTTGTCTACGGGTGTTTTCATTTTCGAATTGAAGCGAGGAGGCAACATGAGCACCACTGTAGTGAGTCCCACGGCAACGGCAATCGCGAGCCCCGTATCTTCTTTTCTGAAACATCACTTCCGCCACTTCAACGCGGCCACGCTGATTGACGCGGCGGAAGCGTACGCGACCCATTTAGCCCAGGGCGGAAAGATGTTCGTCACGCTCGCGGGCGCCATGAGCACGGCCGAACTGGGGATTTCGCTCGCCGAAATGATTCGCCAGGACAAAGTTCACGCCATCTGCTGCACGGGCGCCAATCTCGAGGAAGACGTCTACAACCTCGTCGCGCACGATCATTACAAGCGCGTGCCCCACTATCGCCAACTGACGCCCGCGCAGGAAGTGGAGCTGCTCGAAAGCCATTTGAATCGCGTCACCGACACGTGCATCCCCGAAGAAGAAGCCATGCGGCGCATCGAGCGAATCGTCGTCGAGGAGTGGTACGCGGCGGACCGCAGCGGGCAGCGCTTCCTGCCTCACGAATTTCTGTACAAAGTGCTCAAATGCGGAAAGCTCAAGCAGCACTACCAGATCGATCCCCGGGATAGCTGGATGCTCGCGGCCGCGGAAAAAAATCTGCCGCTGTTCGTTCCAGGCTGGGAGGATTCCACGCTGGGGAATATGTTCGCGGCGCAGGTGATTAGCGGCAAAGTGAAGAATGCGACCACTGTTCGCGGCGGCATTGAATATATGATGGCGCTCGCCGGATGGTACACGGAGGTCGCTGGAAAAACTCCTCTCGGATTTTTCCAGATTGGCGGCGGAATCGCCGGGGATTTTCCGATCTGCGTGGTCCCCATGCTGCATCAGGACCTGCGGCGCGAAAATGTCCCGCTGTGGGCCTATTTCTGCCAGATCAGCGATTCCACGACGAGCTACGGCTCTTATTCTGGCGCAGTGCCCAACGAAAAAATCACCTGGGGGAAATTAAGCGTCGATACGCCGCGGTTCATCATAGAATCCGACGCGACAATCGTGGCGCCGCTGATCTTTGCCTGCGTCCTCGGCTGGTAAGACTGGGCGCGGCACTGTAATCGAAGCGCGGTACACCATCTCTAGGAAAGTCATGGACGAAATATCTCCCATCATCGCATCCCTGGAACGCGCCCCGGCGATTGTCATTCCGCTGGTCAACGAAGTTCCTCCCGCGATTCTCAAGCGACGACCGAAGCCCGGCAAGTGGTCCGCGCATGAACACGCATGCCACCTCGCCACGATTCATCCGGTAATGAACGCGCGGCTGGACTTGATGCTCTCGGACCCGAACGCGCGCATCACTCCCTATTTCCCGGACGCCGAGGAAGAAAACGGCGCTTTGTTGAAGAAAGACCTCCAGGATGAAATGAAACGTTTTTCGTTCGACCGCCGCAAGCTCATCGAACGCCTGGAGAAATTATCGCCGGAGGATTGGGGCCGGACCGCCGAACACGGCGAGTACAACCACTATTCCGTGTTCATCATGTTTCGCCACCTTGCCATGCACGACATGTTCCACGCCTACCGCGTCGAAGAATTGCTCCTGAAAAAAGACTGGGAATAACTTTTCACTCACAAGACGGAGACGAAATGAAGCTCGATCTGCTGGCGATTGCGCCGCATCCGGATGACGTGGAGCTCACCTGCGGCGGCACCATGATCAAAATGGCGCAGGCCGGCTACCGCACAGGAATCGTCGACCTCACCCAGGGCGAAACAGGCACGCGCGGCACGCCTGAGACCCGCCTTCGCGAGGCGGCCCGCGCCGGAAAAATCATGGGCGTGCAAATTCGCCGGAATCTCGGACTCCCGGACGCCCACCTTCATGTCTGCGAGGAATATAAGATGGCCATCGCGGACGTGATCCGCGAACTCGAGCCTCGAACCGTGATACTTCCCTATTGGGAGGGCCGCCATCCCGATCATTACACCGCCGCGATCCTGGGCTACGAGGCCTGCTTCATCGCCGGCTTGAAGAATTACTCGCTCAGCGGGGAGGCTTTTCGACCGTTCAAGATCATCTACGCGGCCGCGTATCATAGCGTCGTGCCCACTTTTGCAGTCGATATCACCAGGCAATACGAACGCCGCAAGCGCGCGATTCTGGCCTACCAGTCGCAATTCCGCGCGCCGAAGAACGAGAAGAAATCCAAGAAGGTGGTGTTGCCGCTGGATGAGCTTGAGGAACGAATGACGCTCACCGCCGGTTCTTACGGGCGGATGATCGGAGTGAAATACGCCGAGGGCTTTGTTACTAAGGAGATCTTGCGTGTGGAGGACGTCGTTACGATGCCGGTCCGGTCGATGTGAGGAGATCGATGTGAGGGGCAATTGCCAAAGCGGCAGGATTTAGAACTCGTCGGATTGCTGGGCGAAACTGAAGCCCGGCAGGGTCTGGGCCGCGCCGGAATGCGACACCTTCACCCGTACGGGAGGCTCCGTCTCCGCTCCCGCCCGCCGGAGCACGGCGTAGGTGGCCAGCGCCTCGCTGTAAACCTTAGTAATCAAAAAGGATTCGCCGCCCTGGTCCCGCTTCCACACCTGGCCCACCTGAATCTTCTTCACCGCCATAGATTGAATTTAGACAGATTCGGCGAGACCGTCAATACAGGCCAGCCCGCAAGATGCTCCCAGGCAACCTTGCCGTACGCCCCAAAGCGCAAATTCCGAGCCGGCGAAGATAACTCTTTCGGTGTGGACGCCATCCAAAGCAATTATCGATGGACTCGTGGCTACGGGGTGTATACTTACCCGAGTCGTCCCGGAGGTGCCCGATGAAGAAGTCATCTTTTGCGACGCAATGGTTCGCGGCGCTGATGGCTGTTTCGCTCTTGACGGTCCCCGGGGTCGCGCTCCCGCAAAGCCAGCAGTCGGGGCAATCGGGCCAGACATCTCCGCCCGCATCGACGACGCCGGCATCAACGACACCGGCAACCTCCTCCTCCAATCAGACCGTGCCGCAGCAGGATAATCCCAACGTCAAAGCGGGCAGCAAACAGGATGTGAACGCAATCGGTAACCGCAACGTCGGCAAGGGCCTGGACTTCTATTCGATTGAGAGAGAAATCGCGCTGGGCAAAAGCCTCGCTCAGGAAGTGGAAAAGAGCGCGAAGTTTATTGACGATCCGGTTGTCACCGAATACGTGAACCGTGTCGGCCAGAACCTGGTGCGCAATTCAGACGCGCAGGTGCCCTTCACCATCAAGGTGATCGACTCGGATGTGGTGAATGCGTTCGCCCTTCCCGGCGGATTCTTCTACGTGAACAGCGGGCTGATCCTGCACGCGGACGAGGAATCGGAGCTGGCGGGCGTGATGGCGCATGAGATTGCCCATGTCTGCGCGCGGCACGGCACCAAGCAAGCGACCAAGGGCGAAATCGTGCAGCTCGCGTCGATTCCGGCGATGATTTTCATCCCGTACTCGTGGGCCGGATACGCCCTTTACCAGGGCATGAATTTCATGATCCCGGTGACGTTCCTGAAATTCTCCCGCGACGCGGAGCGCGAAGCGGATTACCTCGGATTGCAGTACATGTATAAGGCCGGCTACGACCCCAACGCCTTCGTGGCGTTCTTCGAAAAGGTGCAAGCCGACGAGAAGAAGCAGCCCGGAACGATCCCCAAGGTTTTCTCCACGCATCCGCCGACGCCGGATCGCATCGAAGCAACGCAAAAAGAAATCGCGACGATCCTTCCCTCGCGCGACGAATACATCGTCACCACCTCGGAATTCGACAGCGTGAAGCACCGGCTGGAAATGATCGAGTCCAACGTGAAGGTGAAGAACGCGAATCCCAACAAGCCCACCCTGCGCAAGAGGACCGATCAGAACAAGGGCGGCTCCACGACCTCCGGCGGCCAGGATCCCAACAGCACCAGCACCTCCGCTCCCGCCGATACGAGTTCCGACGACGGCGACCGTCCGACGCTGAAGCGCCGCAGCGACGACAGCCAGTAAACGATCAACGGCGCGATCAGCCAAAAGCGAAGAGAGATTTTTCGCTTCGCTGAAAATCACCTTTTAGTATGAATTAGATCAGGAATGCGCGTGGACTTCTACTACGCCCATGCGTTTGAGGCCTTCGGCGTAATACTTGCGGTAGAGAATATCCCACTCTTCGCTGCCTTCGAGGATTTCCTTCTTCTGCGAGGCGATCTTGGCGCGCACGTCGGCGTCTACCTGCTCTTCGAGCTTCAGCAGTGACGTAAGGATGTTCACGATCTCGGTGCGGATCGTGTCGCGGTCTTCGACAAACTCCACGTCGTTGCTGGAAACGAGAAAATCGATGATGCGATGGGAGAGACGAACCGTCTTTTCGCGGCTCAAGCGCATGTCAGCGGAGGATTAATTTCCTTTCGCGGGCGAGCTGGCCCTTCACCTTCTTGTACATCTCCTGATAGGAAACTCCGGTGCGCCGCATCTCGTCGGAATACTTGCTGAGGATTTCCCGGACCTCTTCGTTGATGCGGTCTTCGATGGTCACTTCGTCCGCCATCACCTGGCGAACCTGTTGGGTGAGGTTATCCACATGCTTGGTTTCAATCATCTTGCCGGCCACCAGGCGTTTTACGACTTCTTTCGCCATGTATCCGACGTAGTCCCGAGAGAGAAGCATTCAGCAGGCTCCACAGCCGCAACTCGAACAAATTCAGTCTACTGGTGGACCTGAGGAGTGTCAAGGTTAGCCAAATGGGCGGCCAAAATGGACCGATGAAACGCCCGTAAAATGCACACACAGCAACAAGCGATTCATTTCCCCGGCACACCCGTTCTGGTATTCTGGCGAAACCTGATACTTGCGTCGCTAAACCTTCCTAAAGGGGATTTGCCATCGTGAATACGACACTTGCAGACCGAGCCGTAAAGCGAGCTTTCAATTTCAACGCCGGGCCTGCCGCACTGCCCTTGCCCGTGCTGGAACGCATCCGCGAGGAGTTGCTCGACTTCGCCGGAACGGGAATGTCGGTGATGGAATTGAGTCACCGCTCGCCCGAATTCGAGGCGGTCAACAACAAGGCCGAGGAAGCGCTCCGCCGCGAGCTCGCGATTCCCGAGGATTACTCGGTGCTGTTTCTGCAAGGCGGCGGCAGCATGCAGTTCGCCATGGTCCCGCTGAACCTGTTCGTTCCGGGAAAGCCCGTCGACATGATCCACACCGGCGCCTGGACGGCCAAGGCTATTGAAGAACTCAAGAAACTCGCGGAAATGCGCATGGCGGCTTCCACCGAAGCGGACAAGTTCACGCGAGTGCCGCGCCCGGATGAAATCAAGCTTTCGCCGGACGCCTCGTATGTGCACATGTGCACGAACAACACGATTGAAGGAACGCAATTCACGGAGATGCCGCAAACGGGCGCCGTGCCGCTGGTGGCCGATATGTCGTCCGACATTCTTTCGCGTCCCCTCGATGTAAAGCGCTTCGGACTGATTTTCGCGGGCGCGCAAAAGAATCTGGGGCCGTCGGGAGTGACGGTGGTGATCGCGCGCAAGGATCTGATCGAGCGCGGAAGCGACAAAATCGCCAAGATCCTGCAATACCGGGCTCATGCCAAGGAAAAATCTCTCTACAACACGCCGCCGACGTTTGCGATTTACGTGCTGGGTCTGGTGGCCGAATGGGTGGCGCAGCAGGGCGGCGTCACCGGCATCGAAAGGGTCAATTCAGCCAAAGCCAAGATGCTCTATGACGCAATCGACGCAACCGGTTACTACAAATGCCCGGTCGAGAAGGAATCGCGCTCGAAGATGAACGTGGTGTTTCGCGTGGCGGGCGGCGATGAGGCCGTGGAAAAGAAGTTTGCGAAAGAGGGAGAGGCGGCCGGGCTCATCGGGATCAAGGGGCACCGGTCGGTGGGCGGAATGCGCGCTTCGATCTACAACGCCGTCCCGCTGGCTGCCGTGGAATCGCTTGTGAGCTTCATGCGCGAGTTCGAACGCAAGAACGGGTCAGGCGTCCTGTCGGCTCCGTGACACGGAAGTGTGGCAATTGCGCAACACCTTTGCTTGACTTGTCCTAAGGCCCTCGATATCGTGGTTTTTCCATGAAACGAGCCCATTCGACCGTGTTTTCGCCCAATAACGCAACGAGTGTGGCTCAACCTCCCGCCCCGCAGCACGTTAACGCCGGGAAGCAGTTCTGCCGGCCTCGCGAGCCTTTCTGCCAGGAGTGTCCCCTCGGGCCGCACCTCCCAGGGGGGCCGCTAGCGTGAAAGGGTCCAACTGGAAGCGGGCATGGCTGACGATCGCCGGCGTAACGGTGGTGCTGCTGACGGCGGCTGTTTTCACGCTGGGCTCGCTCCGGATTCCGCTTCATCCTGAAGAAGAAAATTCCCTGCTCATTCTGTTCGCGCTCTCCACGTTCATCGCCGCGGCGCTGCTGGTTTTCACGCTGATACTGGGCCGCAGCCTGCTGCGTCTCTGGGCGGAACGGCGCAGCGGGCAACTAGGATCGCGTTTCAAGGGGAAGATGGTGGTGGGCGCCATGGGCATTTCGCTGCTGCCCGTGGTTTTTCTGTTCTTTTTCAGCTACGCGCTGGTCAACCGAACGCTGAATCTCTGGTTTCCACGCCCGCTGGAAATAGCCAACGAGCAAAGCCAGAAATTGATCGGGGATTTTTCCAAGCGCGAGTTCGAGCGCCTGCGAATTTACGCGGCCGCGGAAGCTGAGGCTCTCGGCGGGCGTCGCAGCGGTAGGGAAAACAGCTTCCTTCCCGGCAGCGATCCCCCGGTCTACTGGATCGTGACTTCCAGCGGCAAGACTCAATTCATTAACGGGACCTCCTCCACTGGCGCCTCACCGTCTGGCGGCGATCCGAAGTTCGTGCAAACTCTGGTGGGCGGGGCTGAAATCTGGAAGTCGTCGCCGGACTACTATCTGGGGGCCAGCGCACCCTATAACGGCGGGCTTGTCGTGATCGCACGGCGGCTGCCGCCTGACTTCATGCAGCGCTACTACGATATCGAGTCGCAAACGGCGACCTACGCGCGGCAGAAGCAGAATCTCAGGGCGTACAAGCGCGAAATCGTTCTGGCGCTCTTTTTGATCACGCTGCTGCTGCTGTTCACGACGACGTGGGTAGCGCTGTTTCTCTCCAAGCAGGTGACGGTACCCATTCAGGCGCTCGCCGAAGCGACGCGAGAGATATCGCACGGAAATTTCGATTACCGAATCGAAGTGCAGGCGCAGGACGAACTGGGGACGCTCGTGCGCTCGTTCAACCGCATGACCGTGCAACTCGGCGAAGGCCGGCGGCAGATCAACGAGTTCACGCAGAGCCTCGAACAAGCCATCGAAGAGCGCGAGCGGCGGCGCAAGCTGATGGAGGCGATTCTCGAAAATATTCCCACGGGCGTCGTTTCACTGAATGCCTCGGGGGAGATCGCGCGGGTAAACTCCGCGGTGGTGATGATCCTCGGCGAGTACGCGCGGGAAGCGAAAAGTCTTCAGGACCTTCTGGGAGAGGACGCCGCCCGCGCCGTGTTGCACCTGATGCGGCGATCGCTGCGCATGGGCGCGGCTTCCCGCGAGATCGAAATCGCCACGGGAGGGCGGCTGGTGCGTACGGCGGTGACGGTGAGTTCGCTCGGGCCGCGGCGGTCAAATCCGGGATTCGTGGTGGTGATCGACGACTTGACCGATCTTCTGCGCGCGCAAAAGGCCAGCGCCTGGCAGGAAGTGGCGCAGCGAATCGCGCACGAAATCAAAAATCCGCTGACGCCGATCCAGATTTCAGCTCAAAGGCTTCTGCGCCGATTAGACCGCTCCGCGGAGGAAAATCCGAGAGTGCCTCGCACCGATTTTGAGAAGCTGGCGGCCGAGTGCGCCACATTGATCGAGCGCGAAGTGCAGACGCTGAAATCGCTGGTGGACCAGTTCTCGCAGTTCGCGCGGTTCCCCGCCGCGCGTCTGGCGCCCGCGGATATGAATTCGATTGTGGAGAGCGCGCTCGCCCTTTTCCACGGCCGCCTTGACGGCGTCACCGTAAACATCGATCTGGCTGCTTCGCTGCCGCAGGTCAAGGCCGACCCCGAACTTATGCGGCGGGTGCTGGCCAACCTGATCGACAACGCGGCGGAGTCCATGGAAAATTCGACGGTGCGCCAGCTGCGTGTGGCGACACGAACCGAGAGCGACGGTGATGCCGTGGAGGTGGAAATATCCGACAGCGGCCACGGAATTTCCCCCGAAGACAAGCTCAAATTGTTTCTGCCGCATTTTTCGACGAAAGAACGCGGAACGGGGCTCGGTCTCGCCATCGCCAGCCGCATCGTTGCCGAACACAACGGCACGATTCGCGCGGAAGATAACCTACCGACCGGCGCCCGCTTCGTGTTGCGCTTCCCGGCAGCCGAGATGCCTGTCGTGGCCGCCACAGCCGGGGACTCCGTGGTTTCATGAGCCTGGTGAGCCTGAACACCTCTCCCAGAAAAAGTGAACGGAACATGCAAGCATCGATCCTGATCGTTGACGACGAAGAGGGCATCCGCGAATCGCTCGGCGCGCTGCTGCGCGACGAAGGCTACGAAGTGGAGTCGGCGGCTTCGGGCGAAGAGTGCCTCGAACGAATGGACCGGAAGCACTTCGACCTGGTACTGCTGGATGTGTGGCTGAAGAAAATCGATGGGCTGGAAACGCTCGCGCAAATCCAATCGCGGGACGCCGCGCCCATCGTGGTGATGATTTCCGGGCACGGGAACATCGAGACGGCGGTGCGCGCGACGAAACTGGGGGCGTTCGATTTTATCGAAAAGCCGCTTTCGCTCGGGAAGTTCATCCTCGTGGTGCGCAACGCCCTCGAATATATGCGCCTGGAGGCCGAGAATCAGCGGCTGCGGGCGCAACTGGAAGAGAGACACCAGATTCTCGGCACCAGCATTCCGATGAAGGCGCTGCGCCAGCAGATTGCGCTCACGGCGCCCACCAACGGCCGCGTGCTGATTTATGGCGAAAGCGGAACGGGCAAGGAACTTGTCGCGCGGGCGCTCCACGGCAGCAGCGCGCGAAGCTCCATGCCGTTTGTCGAAGTGAACTGCGCGGCGATTCCGGAGGAGCTGATCGAGTCCGAAATGTTCGGTCACCGCAAGGGCAGTTTCACGGGCGCAAGCGAGGATAAAGTCGGAAAGTTTCAGAAGGCCGACGGCGGCACGCTTTTTCTCGACGAAATCGGCGACATGAGCATGAAAACGCAGTCCAAAGTGCTGCGCGTGCTGGAGGAGCAGCGCGTGGAGCCGCTTGGGTCCAATCAACCGGTGAACGTGGACGTGCGCGTGCTGGCGGCAACCAACAAAAAACTTGAAGATGAAATCGGGCGCAACGCTTTTCGCGAGGATCTGTTCTACCGGCTGAACGTGATTCCCTTCTACGTCCCGGCGCTGCGCGAGCGCACTGAGGATATTCCCATTCTCGCGTCACATTTTCTGGAGGCGTTCTCCGCGGAGTATGGAAAGAAACCGAGGGAATTCAGCGCCTCCGCGATGGAGGTGCTGCTTGCCTACCCGTGGCCAGGGAATGTGCGGGAGCTGAAGAATCTGGTCGAGCGGCTGGTGATTATGTGCCCTGCGGCGAAGATCGAGCCGCACCACCTGCCTCCCGAAGTGTTTCGGGGCGCATCGAAGAGCCCGCAGAAACCTTACGAGAGCCTGCAGGAAGCGCGTTCGGCCTATGAGCGGGAGTTCGTGCTGCGCAAGCTCGAAGAGAACCGCTGGAATATGACGAAGGCCGCCGAAGCCCTGGGCCTCGAGCGCAGCCACTTGTATCGCAAGATGCGCTCACTGGGGATCGCGCCTTCGAAGGCGAGTTAGCGATTGGCGGGGGACTACACGGAGAAGGCGGGCCGAAGAGCTTAGCCCTCTTGTGTTCCTTCTTGGAATTCGCCGAGCTGTTCGAGCTGGCGGTGCCAGTCGAGCTGGCGGACGATTCCGGCGTTCTGGCGCCAGTTGGGCTGCACCTTTACGAAAAGCTCCAGAGAAATGCGCGTGCCGAGGATGGTTTCGAGTTCCTTGCGCGCTTCGGTGCCGATTTTCTTCATGGTGGCGCCGCCCTTGCCGATCAGAATGCCCTTCTGACCTTCGCGCTCGACATATAGCGTGGCGCGAATGCGGACCAAGTCTTTCTTCTCTTCGAAGTTATCCAGAAGCACGGCGATGGCGTACGGGACTTCTTCGCGCGTGGTGAGGATGGCTTTTTCGCGAATCAGCTCCGCGGCGAGAAAGCGCTCCGGCTGGTCGGTGAACTGGTCGGAAGGGAAATAGGGCGGCGCCTCGGGAAGCCGGTCGATCCAGGCTTTCACGAGGTCGGCGCAGCCTTCGCCGGTGAGCGCGGAAATCGGGAAGACCTCCGCGAAATCGAATTCCTGA
>Ga0302324_100023702_pt1 | contig 11857 bp, 8 predicted proteins | sample Palsa_T0_1_FD_201949 | JGI IMG/M metagenome (GOLD analysis project Ga0302324, IMG submission 201949) | Peat permafrost microbial communities from Stordalen Mire near Abisko, Sweden - Palsa_T0_1 | ecosystem: Environmental > Terrestrial > Soil > Palsa > Peat permafrost | place: Sweden: Abisko... | reverse complement strand
CCCTGCTCGTCGCCGGCGCGGCCGTTCCCGGCCTCGCGCACGCGGACGGCGATCCGGCCAGCGACGTGTTGCTCGGGCAGGACGTCTTCTTGCCCTATACGGCGATCTCCCCGAGGATCGAGGATGAGCTGTACTCGGTCACGACCGCCGCGCAGAAGGCCGGCTACCCGGTGAAGATCGCTCTGATCGAGGGCAAGGACGATCTCGGCTCGGTTCCGCAGGAGTTCGAGCATCCGGAGTCCTACGCGGACTTCCTCTCCGACGAGATCGGCACCGCGGTCAGCGGCGTCGTCCTGGTGGTGATGCCGAACGGGTTCGGCCTCGCGGTCAAGGCCCACAAGCTGAGCGTCGCCGCGCTCAGCGGCATCCCGATCGCGGCGGGCACCGACGGGCTCGGGACGGCCGCGATCGCCGCCACCGAGAAGCTCGCCGCGGCCGCCGGCCACCCGCTCCCGAGCAATGCGGCGAGCGCGTCCGTCACGCTCGGCGCCCCCGCGGCATCGGTCGACTTCGCTTGCGAGACGCTAATCGTCCTGTGCGCGCTCGCCGCGCTCGGGGTATCGGTCGCGGTGGTGGCCAGGCGCCGGCGTCAGGGTGACGCTAGGACGGCCACCGCTCGAGCGTCTCGATGAAGCGCTCGCGCACCCCCGCGATCCGCTGATCGAGCTCGCTCACCTTCCAGTCGGTGGTGGCGATCGGTTCCAGCACGGCTACGTCGATGGTTCCCGGGCGGATCAGGAGCGACCCCCGCCACATCACGTCGCCGGCGTTGCGGATCACGATCGGGACGATCGGCACGCCCGCCTGCATCGCGAGGTGAAAGGCGCCCTTCTTGAACCTCCCGAGGCGACGCGTCGCGCTCCTCGTTCCCTCCGGGGCGATGGCGATCGAGATGCCGGAGCGGAGCTTCTCGACCGCAGGCTCCAGGGCGGCGCGCGCCTGGGCGCTGTTAGAGCGATCGACGTAGGCGATATCCACGACGTAGCCGATCAGCGCGAACCGGGGGTCGTGGCCGAGCTCCTTCTTGGCCACGCCCGTGAGGTCGCGGCGGATGAGCGAGCCGATCACCGCGACGTCGACCGAGCTCTGATGATTGAAGATGAAGACCGCCGGGCGGTCCGACCAGAGATGCTCGGTGCCGGTGACTCGGAGCTCCACGCCGGCCAGCGCGAGCGCGAGGTCAGGCCCGATCGACGTGGCGACGTTCGCGGCCTGGCGCCGGCTGCGATTCAGCGCGCCCACCGCGAGCCCGACGCCGCCCGCGGCGCCCAGTCCCGCCAGCGCGGCCCCCGTGCGCACCACCGACCTGACCCCGGGTCGCCCGCGGCTGGAGAACCGCGAGACGGGCCAGCCTCGCTCCCGTGCGACGCGCTCGAGGCCAGAGGCGGGGTTGAGGGGCCGCGGCTTGCCGACAACCTCGAGGAACGGGACATCCTCGGTGCCGTTGGCGTAGCCGTAGGAGCGGGCGAGGTCGATGCGCTCACGTCTCGCCAGCCGTCTGACCGCTCGCGCCTTGGCCGGGCCCCACAGCACCTCGCCGGCGACGAAGCCGCTGAAGTTGCCTTGGACGAGGTCGACTTCCGAGCACAGGAGGTGCTCGACGCCGAGGTCCTCGGCGAGCGCCGCCGCCTGGTAGCGGGTCGCGGAGGTCGCCAGCGCCACGGTGTGGCCGGCCCGCTGGTGGGCGCGAACGAGCTCGCGAGCCTCGGGGTAGACCATCCCCGCGATGCGCTCCCGGAACAGGCGATCGAACAACTCGGTCACCTCCCTCTCCGAGCGCCCCGCCCAGGTCGAGATGGCGACGTTCATCAGCTTCGAGACGTCGGTGCCGAGAACCGCCATCTCGGCCCCGGCGAGCAGCGTTCGTGCCAGCTCGCCGGCCGAGAACTCTCGCCGCCAGGCCCTGTCCTCGTAGAACGCCCCGGCCGAGTAGCCCGCGATCAGCGTGCCGTCGAAGTCGAAGAAGGCGCCGACCTTCCGTCCCTTCGGGCCGGCTTCGACCTCGGCGAGCAGCTCGTCGATGTGCATCTAGATGGAGCGGATCCGGTGCAGGCGAGCGACGAGCGTTCGCACCTCGTCGGCGAACGCGGTCCGGCGCGCGGACAGCTCCTCGCTCCCAGGTTCGACCAGCCCCCGGTTCGCGGCGAGCCGCAGCGCGGTCGCGAACAGTTCGCGCGAGATCGACTCGGTGCTGTGGATGCGGCCCTGGAGTCGGTACTGGTGGCCCACCCCGAGACACTCGCTGATGACGTCCTGCTCGACGATGGCGGCGCTCGGATCGCGCGCGGCCAGCCGCTCGGCGACGATCAGGTACGCCTCGAGGAAGGCGGACAGCAGGTGCGGCGCGACCCGCATCGGGGCCTCGGTCAGCGCCCTCCAGGCCACGCCGGGCTCATCCACGCGGCGCTCCCAATCGGGATCGAGGATCGCCAGCTCGGCCCTGAGCTCGCGTCTGAACTCGTTCGTCCCGGCAAAGAAGAACTCGAACTTGAGCAAGTCGCGGACCCGCAGCGCCGCGCGCCAGCCCTCCTCGACCGGCTCTGCCGTCGGCGCTTCATCGACGTCCACGAGCACCAGCTCGGCGATCGCGCGGTTCAGGAAGAAGTGCAGGATCGAGTTGCGATAGAAGGCCGCCTCGAGGTGACGTTCGGGGGCGACCGACCACACGGGCTCGGTGCCTCCCGTGTACCGGCGCGCGACCCCGTGGCGACAGAGTGCGTCGAGCGCCTGCCGCACCCCATCCGCCTGGTGGAGATCGAGATCGCCGATCATCGGAAGGTTCCGGACCTGCACATGGTCGAGCAGCGGATCGAGCGTCGCCTGCACCTCGTCGAGGGTCAGCGCGCGATCGTCGGCGCCGAGCAGCGCGAAGGCCACCAGGGCGGTCTCGGTGATCGGGGTGGCGCGGTTGATCCGGTGCGACACCTCGATGCCGACGCGCTCCACCGCGTGCGCTCGCTCCTGCTCGCCGAGCGCCTCCCGTAGTGACAGCGGCTCGCCGAAACCGACGCGGACCTTGCCGAACCCCCGCCCCTGGGCGCGCGCGTAGCCGACCAGCCAGCTCAGGCTCTCCGGTGTCTTCTGAGCGCCGTGCTCCTCGGCCGCCATCGCCCCGACCTCGTAGAGCTGGTCGTACACAATCGAGGTCGGCACCAACAGCACCTCCTCGATGCCACCGTCGCGGAAGGCCTGGACCAGGTAACTGAGCAACCCATAGCGCGGCGGGCGCAGCTTCCCGGTGCGGGTTCGCCCTCCCTCCATGTACCACTCGAGGTTGAAGCGCTTACGGACCAGGTAGCCGATGTACTCGCGCAGGACCAGCTTGTAGACCGGGTCATCGCGAACGCTCCGGCGGATGAACACGACGCCGCTGCGGCGCGCCACCGGACCGATCGGCCAGAACCCGACGTTGAGCCCGCCAAGGACATGATTGGGCGCGAACCCGCTTCGGTGGAGCGCCGAGCGGAGCACCACCGGGTCGAGATAGGACCGGTGGCTGGGGAGGAAGACGAGCGGCATCCGGGTGCTGAGGCGCCGCAGCTCCTCGACCGTGACCGGGTCCACCTCCACCGTGTAGGCGCGGCTGACCCAGCGCCCGAACTGCTCCCAAGCGTCGATCGCAAGCCGACTGTGACTCGCGACCATCTCTTGCAGATGAGCCGACGCCTCGGCGGCGACCTCAGGCTGGGGGCGGCCGAGCTCGGAGGCGAGATCCGCGATCCGTTCGTGGAAGCGCGCACTCGCTTCGATCTCCTCGACCACGAGCCGGGGCACCTTGTATTGCATCCCGACCAGCGAGCGCTCTGAGCGCTCGAGCGCCAGCCGAGCCTGGCGAGCGACGAAGGCGGGAAAGCTCTCCTCGCTGCGGCCAAGATCGAATCGGGTGCGGAGATCGCTCAGGCGGGCCGGCTCGGCGGCCACGACCCGGCAGCGGTCGGGCTCCTGGCGCAGGATCCGCGCCTGCAGCCGGGGCCCCGGCCGCCGTGGATTGGTCAGCGCCAGCAGGTCGGACGGACGCGCGGCACGGACGCCGTCGCGCTCGCGCGGTAGCCAGGTGACGCGCACCGGAACCAGCCACGGGTCGTCGCGGCAGTCGGCGAGCGCTTGGTCGAGACGGGCGCCGGAGGTCTCGAGGGGAGTGTCGGAGGCCTCGAGCAGCTCGACCCGCGCACCGTTCGTGGGAGCGCGACGGAGCCATTCGTCGAGCACCGCGCGCTCCGCAGGCGCCGACGCGAACGCGAGCACGAGCGCGTCCGACCCGGGCGGAGCGGGCCACTCAGCGCCTGGTCCCTCGGCGCCCGGTCCCTCGGCGCTGCCGTGGGTCGCCGTCGCGCCGGTCAATTCGCCGCCAGCTCGGTCGTCGGCCGGGTCCGGAACAGGCCGCGGAAGGCGTCCTGCGGTGAGCGGCCCTCGTTGACGACGCGATACACCTCGCGGGCGATCGGCATCTCGACGCCGTGATGACGCGAAAGCTCCATCACCACGCGCGAGGTCTTGATGCCCTCGGCGACCATGTGCATCTGCTCGGTGATCTCCGCGATCGTGCGGCCGCGTGCCAGCTCCTCCCCCACATTGCGGTTGCGGCTCAGCGGTGAGATGCACGTCGCCAGCAGGTCCCCCATGCCGGCCAGCCCCGCGAACGTGTGGCGCTCGCCACCCATCGCCACCCCCAGGCGCGTCATCTCGGCCAGGCTACGGGCGATCACGAGCGCGCGCGTGTTGTCACCGGTGCCGAGGCCGGCGGCCATCCCGGCGGAGATGGCGAACACGTTCTTGAGTGCGCCGGCGACCTCGACGCCGCACACGTCGGTGCTGGCATAGACCCGGAACAGCGTGTGGCGGAAGATCTCCTGAAGCGCGGCCGCGACGTGGGCGTCCGGCATCGCGATCACCGCCGCGGCCGCGTAGCCGTCGAGGACCTCCTTGGCCAGGTTCGGACCGGCGAGCACGCCCGCGGGATGGCCGGGCAGGACCTCCTCGATCACCTGGGTCATCCGGCTATGGGTTTCGAGCTCGAGACCCTTGGTCAGGCTGACGATGGGGATCCACGGACGCACGTGGGCGGCCGCGCGCTCGAGCACCCCGCGGAACCCGTGCGAGGGCACCGCCATCACCAACACGTCCGCCTGCGAGATGGCCTCCTCGAGCGAGCTGGTGGCGCGCAGCTCGGGCTCGAGCTGCTCGCCCTCCAGGTAGGCGCTGTTGACGTGATCGCGCTCGATCTCCGCGGCGATTTCGGGACGCCGGGTCCACAGGATCGTCGGCACGTTGCGCGCGGTCAGGGACGCCACCGTCGTCCCCCAGGATCCACCGCCGACGACGGCAACCCGCGGTTTTCTGCTCACCGTAGACATCCTCGAGGATCAGTGGTTCGTTTCGTAAGTACGGCGACACCGAGAGTGGTCACCGGTGGATGCTGGGCAAGGACGCAGGAGCCGACGTGTGCCTCTGGCACACGAGGCGACGAGGACGCCGCCCAGCGCCGCCGGGGGCCCCTCGAATGTCGTCGTATTTGCGAAACGGGCCACTTAGCGGACCACTCAGTTCATCTGCTCTCGCGAGATCGCCAGGCACGCCTCGCACTTCGGCCACGGCGGATTCCACGGATAGCCGGTGACGTCCTTGCCACACAGAGCCGTATCGGGATCTCGCTCGGTGACCAGATGGCACAGCTCCTCGAAGCCGTCGTCGTTGGTACGCGGCACGTTGAAGCACCGCGGGTGCACGTTGGGCGACCTGACCGGCGTCGCGGCGCAAAGCATGGATGCGAGCATAACCGTCGCGGTTAGTTTGCGCGCGAGCGTGGGTACAGCACCGGCATGGAGAACCGAAGGATCGGACAGTCGCGGATTACGCCGGCGGGCCTCGTGATGTTCGCGGTCTTCGCGTTGGGCCCGAGCGCGCCGCGACCTATTCGCCGGCCCCCGCGAGCGAGACGAAGTAGTCGAGCGCCTCGGGGTTCGCCAGCGACTCGCGGCTGGCCGCCTGGTCGGGTGCCGCTCCCATCAGGATCCGCTTGACCGGGACCTCCAGCACCTTTCCCGACAGCGTCCGCGGCACGGCAACGATCTGGCGGATCTCGTCCGGCACGTGACGGGGCGAGCAGTCCTCGCGGATCCGCCGCCTGATCTGGGCTACCAGCTCATCGGTCAACTCCTCCCCCTCGCGCAGGACGACGAACATCGGCATCCAGCCGTCCGTCCCCTCCCTGGGTACGTCGACGACGAGCGCGTCGAGCACCTCCGGGAGCGCGAGCACCGCCCGGTAGATCTCGCTCGTCCCCATCCGGACCCCGCCTCGGTTGATGGTGGAGTCAGAGCGCCCGTAGATCACCGCGGTTCCCCGGTCGGTGATCATGACCCAGTCGCCGTGCCGCCAGACCCCGGGGTAAGTGTCGAAGTAGCTCTCGCGGTAGCGCGATCCGTCGTCGTCGCCCCAGAAGCCGACCGGCATCGAAGGCATCGGCTCGGTGATCACGAGCTCGCCGACCTCGTCCTCGAGCGGCTCGCCGTCGGCGTCCCAGGCCTCGACAGCGGCCCCGAGCGCGCGTCCCTGAAGCTCGCCGAGATACACCGGCAGGGTGGGCACGCCGCCGACGAAGGCAGTACAGACATCGGTTCCGCCGGAGGTCGAGAACAGCCAAGTCTCGGACCCCAGCTGCTCATAGACCCAGTGGAAGCCCTCGGGCGACAGCGGCGAGCCGGTCGAGCCGACGCTGCGTAGTGCGCTCAGATCCCGCCCGCGCGCCGGTTCGACTCCCTGCTTCATGCAGCCGGCGATGAACGCCGCGCTGGTCCCGAAGCAGGTCATGCGCGTCTGTTCGGCGAGGTTCCACAGCGTGCTCATGTCCGGGTACCCCGGGTTGCCGTCGAACAGCACCACCGACGCCTCGGTGAGCAGCACGCCGACGAGGAAGTTCCACATCATCCACCCGGTGGTCGAGAACCAGAACACGCGGTCGCCCGGTTGCGCGTCCAGGTGCAGGTTGAGCTTCTTGAGATGCTCGATCAGGATCCCTCCCTGGCTGTGCACGATCGGTTTCGGCAGGCCCGTGGTACCCGAGCTGTAGAGGACCCAGAGGGGGTGATCGAAGGGGAGCGCGGCGCAGCTCAGCTCGCCGTCCTCCAGGAAGCCCGCTTCCCAACCTGACCCATCCAGGTATCCGAAGGTGATAACCCGCTCCAGCGAGGGGATCTCCGCCGCGATGTCGCGCACCACCCTGCCCCGGTCGTAGTCCTTGCCGCCGTAGCGGTAACCATCGATCGCGAGCAGGACCTTGGGCTCGACCTGGGCGAAGCGGTCGATCACGCTGCGGGTGCCAAACTCGGGCGCGGCCGAGGACCAGGTCGCGCCGATGCTCGCGCAGGCCAGCAACGCCGCCACCGTCTCGGGGATGTTCGGCATATAGGCGACCACGCGGTCGCCGCGGCTAACCCCGTGCGCCCTCAGGCCGGCCGCGATCCGAGCGGTCTCGAGCCTCAGCCTCCCCCAGCTCCACTCGCCCAGCTCGCGCAGCTCGGACGCATGCCTGATCGCGATTTCCCCGTCGTTCTTGCCCCGGAATACGTGCTCGGCGAAGCTGACCTCGGCGCCCGGAAACCATTCCGCGCCCGGCATCCCGCGGCGGCCCAGCACCCGCGCGGCCGGCACCTCGAAGCGCACATCGAAGAACTCGCAGATCGAGGACCAGAACCCCTCGAGATCCTCGACCGACCAACGCCAAAGCTCCGCATAGGAGCCGAACCGCAGCCCATGCCTCTCGCCGAGCCAAGCCTGATACCGAGTCAGCGTCGCCCGTTCGATCTGCTCACGCGAAGGAGTCCACAAGACCTCAGGCGTCTCCATGCCCGCCAGTATGGCCCCCCCGGGGCGGCGCGCTGGTCTTGGACAGCAGTTGGCCGGAGGCGGATGCCGTGCGCCCGCCCGCCGAGGGCGCTAGGCTGCGCCTCATGTCAGGCTTCACGATCACCAACCTCAAGCAGGTCGAGAACTCGGCCGCGGCTCGCGGCCCCGGGCTCGAAGCGCGCTTCGGACGCAAGCACCTCGACTCCGAGCACCTCGGCGTCAGCTACTTCCGCTACGCGCCAGGCTTCAGGCCACCGTTCGGGCACCGCCACGAGGAGCAGGAGGAGGTCTACGTCGTCGTCGGTGGATCCGGCCGCTTGAAGCTCGACGACGAGATCATCGAGCTCCAGCCTTGGGACACGATCCGGGTCGCGCCCGAGGTGGTTCGCGGCTTCGAGGCCGGCCCCGAAGGGCTCGAGATCATCGCCGTCGGAGCGGATCGTCCCGAAGGTGGCGACGGCGTGATGGTCGCTGACTGGTGGACCGAGTAGCGGGCACTGCCGTCGCGTGGCTGCCTTGGCCTGGCAGCTAACCGCGGTCGAGGACGCGTCCGCCTAGGGACGGCGGCGCAGCCAAGAAGTGGCCCCGGTGCCGGCGCTCGACGGCAGGCGGGAGTCGCAGCCCATGTCGAGGCCGGCTACCGGGGGTGCGGGGAGGGGATATTCCCGCGCGCGGCGAGGCGCACTTCGCCGCAGTCGAGCCGCGTCCGTAAGGTGACGGCCGACGTGACAGGGCGCGGGGATGCCCTGTACGCACCAGTCCTCACCTCCGATTCCAGCACGAGGTCTCGACATGATCCGAGCGTAGGGCTCGAGCCGTCAGCTCACCGTAAGTTCGCCCCGAAGGACACCGTAAGTTCGCGAGGCCGGCGCGACCAGCGCGGCCCGCGCGACCAGCGCGGCCCGCGCGACCAGCGCGGCCCGCGCGACCAGCGCGGCCCGCGCGACCTAAGTGGGCCACTAAGACCCTAGGTGGAGCGCAGCGCCTCGGTCGGGCTCAAGCGCGCCGCCTTGGCCGCGGGGTACAGCCCGGCGATGGCGCCGATCGCGAGCCCTGCCGCCGGCGCCGCGATCAGCGCGTAGAGCGGGACGACCCACGGTTCGTTCTGACCAATCGAGTAGATCCACGTCGCGATCGCACCGAAGATCAGCCCAGCGACCCCGCCGAGCACGGCGAGGAGCGCGGATTCGGCGAGGAACTGGGAGCTGATATGGCGGCGGGTCGCGCCGAGCGCGCGGCGCAGCCCGATCTCACCGCGCCGCTCGAGGACCGAGATGACCATGATGTTGGCGATCCCGATCGCCCCGACCAGGAGCGCCACCGCCCCCAGCCCAAGCAGGAGGGTGGTGAACTGCCCCTTCGCCGCCGCCCGAGCCTCGAGCACGTCGGAAGGCTGGCTGACATCGACGCCATCGGCATTCTGCGGGTCGGCCGTCGCCGCGAGCAGGTTGCTCACGCTGCTGACGTCGTTGACGTTCGCGCGCACGTAGATCTCGGATGGGTCAGGCTCGATCTGGAACAGCCGCTGGGCCACCGGCAAGCCGACGAACACGTTGTCATCGAGCGAGGTGTCAAGGGTCATCGAATTGAGGATCCCGATCACGGTGAACCACGTCCCTCCCACGAAAAGCTGGACGTGGCCGGTGGCGCTCGTGATCTGGAGGTCCTGGGCCGCCGCCGCGCCAAGCACCACGGTCGGCTCGTTCTCGGATGCGGCATCGAAGAAGTGGCCCGACGCGACGGTCCCGTTCATCGCCTTGACGAGCTGCGGGTCGGTCGCGTCGACACCGATTCCTCCCGTCTCCTCCGACGGGACGAACGGTGTCCTGAACACGTTCGCGTTGGGTACCGAGTACACCGCGGACACCCGCTGAACGTTGCGCATGGCCCGGATCATCGGCACCGAGGTGTTTGGCAGCACCTCGTTGGCGCCGAAGAACGTGGTGCCCGGGGTCACGGTGAGCAGGTTCGTGCCGAGGTTGTCGATCGTGGCCAGCAGGTTGGCCTGGCTCGACGCCGAGACGCCGACCACGGCGACCATCGCGCCGATCCCGATCGCGATCCCGAGCGCGGACAGCGCGGCTCGCAGCTTGCGGGTCCGGAGTCCCTGCAGAGCCACCCCGAACAGCTCGTGCGGGGGCAGCCGCGCGACATCGCGGCCGCCGCGCCGGGGGCGGGGAACCCCCGGGCGTCTGAGCGCGGCGACGCTCACCGGCGCTCGTCTCCCACGAGCTCTCCGTCGCGCATCTGGAGGCGCCGGGGGAACGTCTCTGCGACGTGGTCGTCGTGGGTGATCAGCGCCAGCGTCGCGCCGTCCGACGCGAGCTCGTGCAGGAGCTCGAGCACCGACTGGCCCGACTTCGAGTCGAGGTTCCCCGTCGGCTCGTCGGCGAGGATGATCGTCGGGCGCTTGGCGATCGCGCGGGCGATCGCCACGCGCTGTTTCTCGCCGCCGGAGAGCTGCTGCGGCCGGTGTGTGATCCGCTCGCCGAGGCCGACGCGCTCGAGCGCGACCTTGGCCAATTCACGGCGCTCGCGGAGCGGCGAGCCCATGTAGAGCATGCCGTTCGCAACGTTGTCGAGGGCCGTCATCCCGTCCTGGAGGTGGAAGCCCTGGAACACAAACCCGATCTCGTACGCCCGCAGGCCGGCGAGATCGCTGTCAGACGCGTTCACCACATCGCGCCCGGCGACCGTGACCGCACCGCTGGACGCACGCTCGAGCGTGCCGAGGATCGTCAGCATCGTCGTCTTGCCCGATCCGGACGGCCCGACCACCGCGACCCGGTCGCCCGTCTGGATGTCGACGGAGACGCCGCGGAGCGCCCTCACCCCTCCTGGATACTCCTTGACCACGTCCCGCAGCTCGAGCGCGACACTGTTGGCGGGATTGGGCTGCGCGCTCATGCCGCCAGTCTCCGCGATCATCCCTGCGAATCCGTCACCTGCATGCCGTCCTGAACCTCAGCACCCGAGATCTGAACGTAACCGGCGGCGAACAGCCCGGGGGTGACGGGAATCAGCTTGTGCGGGGCCGCCGCTTCCTGGACGGCGTATCCGCCGCCCTGGGTCGCGAGCAGCGCGGTGACCGGCACCGAGAGCACGTTGTTCGCGACCTGTTCCTCGAAGTTGACGCTGACCGCGGCCTGGTCGAGGGCCGTCGTGTCCGTGTCTTTCTGGAGCGTGATGGTGACCGGAATCGTCGCCGACGGCGCGCTCGACGACGGCGAGGAGCTGCTCGAGCCGCTACTGGTCGCGGTGGCGATCGGGCTGACCTCTGAGATCTTACCGTTGACGGTGGTGCCGTCGGGCAGCTCGACCGTGACCGGCTCGTGCAGTTTCGCCTCGCTCTGCTTGGTCGCGTCCAGGTCGACGGTGACGACCAGGTCCGTCGAGGAGGTGCTGAGGATCGACTGTGCGCTCGCGCCGGCACTCGAGCTGGCGGCGTCCGAGGAGGACGAGGAGGAGCCACTGCTGCCGGACGACCCAGCGCTCGCCGCGGACGAGCCGCCACCACCGCCGCCGCCACTGCCACTGCCCTTGCTTACAGAAGAACCGGAGGAGGCGGCGCCAGTCGAGGAACGCGCCCCCGTCCCACTCGAGGCCTTGGCCGACTTCAGCTCCGCCTGCAGCAGCTTGTTCTGGGTCTGCAGCAGCTTGACGATGGCCTGAAGCGCGCTGGTGGACGGAGTCCCGGATAGCGGCGTGGTGGGCGGAGTCGTGGGGGTGGTCGGGGTCGTGGGCGTGGTCGGAGTCGTCGTGGGGGTTGTTGGAGTGGCGGCCGGACAGTCCGTGCTTGGCGTAGTCGTGGTCGTGGTCGTGGTCGGGCACGTGGGGGTGGTGGCCGAGGTGGTCGCGGGCGTGGCCGCCGAGGCGCTCGCGGAGGTGGCAGCCGAGGCGGCCGCGGGCGTGCTGTCGGATGCCACCGTGCTCGACGTCGTCAGGTCGACGAACTCGGCGTGGGGCTGACCGGAGATCGGATAGCTGCTCGGCGTGGCCGTCGAGGTCGGGT
>Ga0302324_100023701_pt1 | contig 11858 bp, 11 predicted proteins | sample Palsa_T0_1_FD_201949 | JGI IMG/M metagenome (GOLD analysis project Ga0302324, IMG submission 201949) | Peat permafrost microbial communities from Stordalen Mire near Abisko, Sweden - Palsa_T0_1 | ecosystem: Environmental > Terrestrial > Soil > Palsa > Peat permafrost | place: Sweden: Abisko... | reverse complement strand
GGCGTGGAATTCCATATTCATCCCGTGATCATTTACGCGGACGTGGAATTTCCCGTCCTGCAGCATTTCAACGGCAATCAACTGGTCGCACCGGTGCTGGTGAAGGCCAGCGCCAGCTTCATGTTTTGATTTGCAACCGCCCGCAGAACAAATTCTTGCGGTTTTCTTACAAATCAATCAACCGTCACGGCAGGACGCCGTGGCGGTTTTACTTCCTTTATCCGCCGAATGAAATGAAATCACCCAACGGCGACGGCAGCGTCGGCGTGAACGGCTTGAAGTCGAAGCTCACGCTCGTGTCAAGGCCCGCGTTGCCGGCAGCCGTGGCATCCACGAACGGCAGCAGCGCGGCTCCGCCCAGCAACGAGGCGCGCGTGAGAAATGAACAGCGGTTGATGCTGGCATTTTCTTCAATCGTTTTGATTTTCATGGCATACCTTTGGTTTGGATTTTTTGGTTTTAAATTTTGGCCTTGAACCGGAACGGCTTTTGGCCTTTTTGAACCACTACGAACGCACGGTGGTTTTGGATGCATGAAAAAACCGGCGGTTTCGTCATCGCGAAACCGCCGGTTCGTTGCGCCAAATTGAGGCGGCTTATTCGGGCATCAGCACGGTGTCAATGACGTGAATCACGCCGTTGGACTGATAAACATCGTAGATCGAGATGTTGGCCACGTTGCCCTTCTCATCTTTTAGGGCGATGTTGTGGCCGCCATTCATCATGGCCGTCAGCTTGCCGCCCGAAACGGTCGTCAGCACCGCCGTGCCGCCGCCGGCCCGGATGAGTTTCGCCAACGTCTTGTAATCCAGTTTGCCCGCCACGACGTGGTAGGTCAGGATTTTTGTGAGCGTGGCCTTGTTCTCCGGCTTGACCAGCGTGTCCACTGTTCCCGCCGGCAGTTTGCCGAAGGCTTCGTCGGTCGGCGCAAAAACGGTGAACGGTCCGTCGCCCTTCAACGTCGCCACCAAGTCAGCCGCCTTGACAGCCGCCACCAATGTTTTGTGATCGGCCGAGTTCACGGCATTATCAATGATATCCTTTTGCGGATACATTTCCATGCCGCCCACCATCACGGTATCGGCGGCAAAGGCGGAGGTGGAAGCCAGCGCCAGCGCCAGCACAATGGTTTTGAGATTGCGAATCATATTTTTTCTTTCTGTTTGTTTGGTTGAGTGATTTGCCCTTCAATTGCCGGTTCCACCCGGAACCCAGCCAAGGGCAACATCTACCCATCAGAACGAACCGCTCCGGCGTTTGGATGCAATAGGAAATGAATTTTATGAACGTGCGGGCGAAACCTTCAGGTCAAAGAGGCCGGCAACGGTTTTTACCCGCCGATCAGGACCAAATTTTTCAGCGTCGGCGTCGGCAGGCCGCCCTTCGGCTCCTGCGTAACGGCGAATTTGTTCGCCGACTCGATCAACTTGTCTGCCCGGAACGGCAGCCGCAGATTGCCCTGCGCGTCCACTTGGAAAACACCCGCGCTGACCGGCGTGGCATATTTCGGGTCCATCACCCACAACTGGTAATCCCGGTCCGCCGGCAACGGCTTGAGATTTTGCACCACGAACACGCCGCGCTGCTCCTGCGCGTCCCACAAACTCACGGCCACCGCCTTCGGCGAATCCGCCAGCATGGAATTCAGCATGGCGATGCGGAGGTTTTCCAGGCGGTTCGTCTCGCGCAATGTCGCCACCGCCTGCTGCAAATTCTGCGTTTCACTCCGCAACGAATCGGCGGCTTGGTTGAGGTCGGCCAGCCGCTTCGCCTGCTCGCGGCTTTGCTGCCGCAGATTTTTTTGCTGCAAAATGGAAACCGCACAAACGACCGCCAGGCACGCCGCCAAAACCCACGGCAGCCAAAAAGTCCAGCCCGCCGGACGCACCCCGCTTCTCGCCGGCAGCGGAACGATTTTTTCTTGCGGCTCAATTTGCGCCAGAATTTTTTTCTTCAACGCCGGCGGCGGCGTGAGTTGCGGGAGCGAACCCGCCAGCGCGTCGCGCGAAACGCGTAGCGATTCCACGAGCCGTTGCAGTTCGGTGTCGCGGCCCAACGCCGTTTCAAATGCGCCCGTTTCATCCGGCGTCAGCTCGCCGAGCACATACAAGCTCGCTTGTTCTTCCATGCGCTCGTCAATCATATAAGCCCTCCAGTTTTTCCCGCAGTTTCAACATGCCGCGCCGGATGCGCGCCTTGATGGTGCCCAGCGGCTCCTGCAAAGTTTTGGCGATTTCGTCCTGCGTCAGCCCGCTGAAAAAAGCCAGTTCAATCGCGCGCCGCTGATCCGGCGGCAGTGCGGCGACCACCGAACGGATGCGTTCGGCGTTTTCCTTGCCGTGCAATTTTTCGTTGGCCGACGGCGAATCGGCCGGCCGCACGGCCGCCTCCACCGTGGCCTGTTCCAAAAGTTTCGAGCGGCGTTGCGCGGCGCGGATGCGGTCAATCGCCTTGTTGCGCGTGAGCGTCACCGCCCAGCTCGCCGGCTTGCCGAGCAGCGGATCGTAAGCGCCGGCCTTGTTCCAGATTTGCATGAAAACTTCCTGCAACACGTCCTCGGCTTCCTTGGCGTCGTTCAAGACCTTTACGGCGATGGTGAACAGCAGGCCCGAATAGGCGTCGTAAAAATCGGCGAAGGCGGAACGGTCCTCGTCGCCGATGCGCCGGAGCAGTTCCACGTCTCGTTCCAGGTCCAAAGCGGGTTCGCTCATGCCGTCCGTGGCCAACGGCAAGCAGAATCGCGGGAACAAATCCAGCGACAGCGCAAAACCAGGATGGCCGACGCGTTGCATCATAACAAACCGGGCGCGGTTCACAAGCTAACCGTCCCAGCCTCTAAAACGCGGGGCGCGCCCGTTTGGATGCAAGCCGCGACACCCGCCAGCGTGCATCCAAAACCGGCGAGCACGCGTTTGGTTGGTAGCGATTGTCGCGCACGCTCAACATGAATGATAAATTCCAGCCGGCCGCCCGCCACAAACTGCCGGTGCATTTTTGCCCGCCCGCCGCCTTTGCCGTTCAAATTGTGCCACCGATGCTGCGCGCAATCCCGCTTTCCACCTTGCAAATTTGAGTTATCGTAACGTCAATGACGTTGACGGAACAGATGACGCAACTGGCGAAAAACGCCAAAGCCGCGACGCGCGAACTCGCGAAACTTTCCACGAGCGAGAAGAATGTTTGCCTGTTCGCGATGGCGGATGCGTTGGGAAAAAATTCAGCCGCAATCAAGGAAGCCAACGCGCTTGACCTGGAAGTCGGCGCAAAACTAAATTTATCGGTGGCAATGCTCGACCGGCTCAAATTGGATGACAAAAGAATTTCCGTGATGGCTAAAGGCTTGCGCGAAGTCGCGGCGCTGCCGGATCCGGTTGGAAAAATTTTGGACGAGCGCGTTCGCCCGAACGGACTCAAGCTTCAAAAAATTTCCACGCCCATCGGGGTCGTCGTCATCATCTACGAGTCGCGTCCCAACGTGACGGCGGACGCCGCCGGCCTGTGTTACAAATCTGGCAACGCCACGATTTTGCGCGGCGGCAAGGAGGCGTTGAACTCCAATCTGCTTATCGCGCAGACGATGATTGCCGGGGCCAAAAAGGCGCTGGCGAATTTTCCCGAACACGCGATTCAGGTCGTGCCGACGACCGACCGCGAGGCGGTTCCAATTTTGCTTTCGCTCACGCAATACATTGATTTATGCATGCCGCGCGGTGGCGAGAGCCTGATCCGCGCCGTCGCGGATTGCTCGAAAGTTCCCGTCATCAAACATTACAAGGGTGTGTGTCACGTTTTTGTGGACGCCGCCGCCGATTTGAAAATGGCCGGGGAAATCGTCATGAACGCAAAGGTTCAACGCCCCGCCGTTTGCAACGCGATGGAAACCTTGCTCGTGGACAAGACCATTGCCGAAAAGTTTCTTCCGCAGATGGCGCAGGAGCTCGCGGAGCAAAAAGTAGAATTGCGTTGCGATGAGAACGCACTTGTACTTTTGCAATCGCAAATTACAAACCGCAAATCGCAAATCAAGCCGGCGGTTGAACAGGATTATTTTACCGAATACAACGACTACATCCTGAATATCCGCGTGGTGGACGGCGTGCGCGCCGCGATTGACCATATCAATTTTTACGGTTCGGCGCATTCCGACAGCATCGTCACGAAGAACGAGGCACACGCGAAACAGTTCCTTGCGGAGGTGGATTCAGCGACGGTTTATTGGAACGCGAGCACGCGCTTCACCGACGGCGGCGAGTTCGGCATGGGCGCGGAGATCGGCATCAGCACCGACAAGATCGGCGCGCGCGGCCCGATGGGGCTGGATGAACTGACCAGCTATAAATGGCTCGGCATCGGCAACGGGCAAATCAGAACTTAACATTCTTTGTTCGTGCAAATTCTCGCAATAACTTTAATAGTTTTTGGAAGTTTCATTTGTTTGATGAATTGGATGAAGCTTTACCAAAGCTATCGAACTAAGCGGTTTCATTCCGCAGTGCCTTTGGTCGGAGCGTTTATACTGGGCTTTGGAATGTCTTTAATTCCCATAACTCGGTATTTTGCTTGGGTTGCAAAGGTAACTGCTAAGTAATTTGTGAGCGCCGCCGAACAAGCCAAATTCATCCGCGAGCAAATTCCTGCGAAAGGACTATTCGCCGGGCTGGAATGGAAGATTTCGCCCGCGCCGTTTCCGCTGGGCGCGCATCTGGCGCAGGAAATCGAATCGCTAGGGCGTGTACTACTGCAATTTTATCGCGCGGTCAACCTGCTTTATCGCAAATCGGTTGAAGGCAAACAACCGGAATGGGTTGCACGCTGGCTGGATCTTGGCAAGCCGCGCGAACTGATTGAGCTTCAGCGTTCGGCGGCTTTCAAAAATGAAGTCCCGCGCGTCATCCGCCCGGACATTTTACTGACGGAAAATGGTTTCAGCATCACGGAACTGGATTCGGTTCCCGGCGGCATCGGGTTGACCGGCTGGCTGGGGCAGACGTATTCAGATTCCAGAATCCAGATTCCAGAATCAAAAATTCTTGGCGGCGCGGATGGAATGATTTCTGGGTTTGAATCCATTTTTGGCGATGCAAAACAGGTTCAGATCGTTGTGTCGGAAGAGGCCGCGACGTATCGGCCGGAAATGGAATGGCTCGCCCGGCAACTCGGTGCACGATTCACGGTGCACGATTCACGATTCAACGACTTCACGGAAGGTGGCGCGGTTTATCGGTTCTTTGAATTGTTCGATTTGGCGAATGTGCCAAATGCGCAGCGGATTTTTGAATTGGCGGTGGAAAAGCGAATCCGCGTGACTCCCCCCCCAAAACCAATTTTTGAAGAAAAATTGCTGTTCGCGCTTTTATGGAATCGGAACCTGCAAAATTTCTGGCGGCAGGAATTGGGCGACAGTTTTCTGGCGCGACTAAAGAAAATCGTTCCCTACACCTGGCTCGTTGATCCGGCACCGTTGCCGCCGCACGGCGCAATTCCCGAATTGAATTTGACGGACTGGCAGCAATTGAAAACGCTGTCGCAGAAGGAACGCGATTTAATCTTGAAGATTTCCGGTTTTTCAGAAAAGGCATGGGGCGCGCGCGGGGTTTTTCTTGGCAGCGATTTGCCGCAGGCGGACTGGAGCGTGGCGGTGGACGCCGCACTGGGCAGTTTTGAAAAATCGCCGTTTGTATTGCAGCGTTTTGAAAAACCGAAAGTGGTCGGGTCGCAATGGTATGATTTTCAGAAAAATGAAGTAATGCCGATGAAAGGCCGCGCGCGGCTGTGTCCGTATTATTTTGTCTCCGGCGAAGGCGATGCCGCGCGCCCGGAACTCGGCGGCGTGCTGGCGACGATTGTTCCGGCGGACAAAAAAATTGTCCACGGCATGAGCGATGCGATTCTTACGCCATGCGCGATTTGAGTTTGCGCAGGAATTTTTTACGCCAGCTTGCCGTATTTCCGAATCTCCGGCCAAACCCACGCTACGGCCAGAACGACCAGAATCGTCCCGATGCCGCCGGTGACGGTGGAAACGATTGCGCCGGTGGCGTTCGCGCTGCCCAAAACTGTTGGTGTCGTGAACAGCCACGCCACGATGCCCGACCGGAAGCCGCCGAGTTCGTTCGACGTGCCGATGAACAGGCTGTTGACCGCCGAGACGCGCCCGCGTTTTTCGTCCGGCGTCAAAATTTGCACGAGCGTCTGCCTCACGACGACGCTGACGTTGTCCACCGCGCCTGCGAGCGCGAGCATCGCGAACGCAAACCAAAACCAGAATGAGCCCGGCAGCGCAAGCCAGTTGCCGAGGCAATTTTTGTTGGCGACACCGAATAAAATCGTCGCCACGCCGAAAATGGCGACGGACAAAAGCATCGTCTTTCCAGCTTTTTGCAGTGTCTGCCGGTGTGCCAGCCAAAGCGCGCAGGCGACCGCGCCGACGGCCATCGCATTGCGGAGCCAGCCCAATCCGGTTGCACCGGCGTGGAAAATGTCGTCCGCGAACATCGGCAAAATTGTCACCGTGCCGCCGAGCAACACGGCGAACAGGTCTAGCGTGATGACGCCAAGGATGATTTTACTCTGATAAACAAAACGAAAACCCTCCACCAGGCTTCTAACGGAAACCGGTTCGGCCATTCGCCCTTTGTGAACGTGTTTGATTGGAACGACGAGCGCAAAACACGCGAGCGAAGCCAGCGCGTTCAGCGCATAAACCGGCCACGCCGTATTGTTTTGCTCCGCGTGCGGCGTGAGCGCGACGACCGCGCCAAAGGCGACCGGGCCGATAACCGACGAAAATTGAAACGCGCCGCTGTTAAATGTCACCGCGCGGGCAAATTGACCCCGCGGAACGAGGCTGGTCACGAAAGCCGCGCTCGCCGGCCATAAAAAAGTTCGTGCCGCGCCGATGACGGCCAGGAAAAAATAAATCCACAGGAAATTTTTCAAAAATGCCGATGCCAAAGTCAGCCCCAAACTCGCGCCGGCAAGCACAAGCGTTGTGATCAGGATTATTTTTTTGCGATTAAACACGTCCGCGAAATGGCCGGCGGGAATTGTGCAAAGAATCATCGGAATCATCAGCGACAGACCGACGAAAGCAAGTGCCAGCGCAGAATGTGTGCGCCGGTAAAGTTCCCAGTCAATCGCCACGACGAGCATTTGCTGGCCGAGCGACGCGACGAAACGCCCAGTGAGATAACGGACAAAATCCGCGTTCCGCAAAACGGCGTAGACGCTTTCGTCGGCGGGCGGTGGCGCGGGTTCGTCCGGCAAATTTTCTGGCGATTCTTCTTCGTGCATGAAAACAACGGCGCACAACTTAACGGAAATTATTTGCGGGTCGAATTGTTTTGCTGCCGCAACCGCGCTATGCTGGCGGCACATGAGCGAAGAAAATGAGAATCCACGCCCCTACAAATGGCCGTGGTTTGTGCTGGTGGCCGTGGTGTTGTTCGTGGTGCTGGCGATTGTGTGGATGAGTTTCGCCGTCCATCGCGAAAAACAGGAGCGTGATTTCAACGCGCCGATGCCGGCGGGCGGAAAATAATTTACTTTTGAGCCTGTCCCAGCAGTGCCGGCAAAACCGAAGCGCCCGCAATGTTTGTCGGCGATTCAGCAAAGCCGATTTCCACCGCCGTCGGCAGAAAATCTTGCGCCGACCATTTGTAACCACTGACTTGTCCGGCGGGAATTTTCCCCGTCCAGCGCGCAATCATCGGCACGCGAAAGTCATTTGTGGAAATGTTGCTATGGAAAAAATCCGGGTCAATCTCGGAAGTTTTTTTGGGAACGCCTGCGCTGGAAAAGAAAATCACGACGTTGTTCGTCATGCCGATTTTTTGCAACTGCTCCTGCAATTCGCCGACGTCGTCGTCGAGCCGCGAAATCAGCGCGGCCCGGTTTTTTTCCGGCTGCGGCCAGGATTCCTCGGAAAACGGCGCGTCGGTCGGCACTTGGATTTTCTGGCCGGAAATTTTAAAGTTCAGCAATAGAAAAAACGGCCGGTAATGGTTGAACGAATCGGGCTGGTTGATTTTTACAAAGTTCAGCGCGGTTTTGGTGTACAGGTCTGGAATGTAGGTTTCATGCTTGCCGCCGGTATTGTAATAAAGCATTTCGCGTCCCAAAAAATCGGGTGCCAGATCGTTGGTCGGATTCAAACGGCCATGATGCGGCGCGTAACGGAAAATGTAACCGGCGTAAAAATTTTCCGCGTCCGCCGGATTCAGAAAGCCCGCAAAGTCGTCGAAACCCTTTTTCCACGGCGCGGCACCGGAATTTTCATCACCCAGATTCCATTCGCCGATCAAGCCGGTGTGATAGCCGGAATTTTTCAAAACCTGCGCGACAGTGATTTCATCCGGCGCAAGCTGCGGCATGGGATTTTTTCCAGTCATCAGCGCCGCCTGCGACGATGAACTGTCGGTGGCGGCAACATAGTTTGTGAATTGAATTCCTTCGGCGGCCAGCCGGTCGAGGTTCGGCGTCTGAAATTTTGTCTGGCCGTAGCAGCTTAAGTCGCCGTAGCCGAGGCCGTCGCATTGAATGAAAATGATGCTTGCACGGCGCGGAATCGCCGCCGGCGCGGCCTTGGTGAAAATGAAGGAGGATTGCGCTCGCGCAGAAAATTCCAGCAGCGCGGCCAGCAAAATGAGCGCGCGGCAAAAGCGACTGAAGCCAGTTGATGTCATGTGAGCTTTGATTCTGGAAAGGCCGGTGCGTTCAAAGCAATTCAATTCGCGCGGTTTCTTATGCCAAACTCCGCGTCCAGCGGAATTTTCGCCGCGATGATGAAACTTGGAATTGTCGCGAGTATCACCGAGACAAAAAAATGCGGGTAGCCGATCCATTCCTGCAATTTTCCACTCCACATTCCGGGCAGCATGATGCTCAATCCCATGAAGCCGGTGCAAATCGCATAGTGCGCCGTCTGATGTTCGCCCCGCGCGATGTAAATCATGTAAAGCATGAATGCCGTGAAACCGAAACCGTAGCCAAATTGCTCCACGGCCACGCCCGCGCCAATCGCAAATAAATTTTGCGGCTGCGCACAGGACAGCCAGATGAAAACCGTGTCGGGCAGGTGCATCACCAGCAGCATCGGCCAGAGCCAGAATTTCAGTCCGTTTCGCGCCACGACAAATCCACCGAGCAATCCGCCAAAAATCAGCGCGCCAATTCCAAATTTGCCATAAATCCAACTAAGCTGTTCGTCCGTCAAACCCAGTCCGCCCGTCGCGCGCGGATCGATCAAAAACAGTTGGACCATTTTGACGAGTTGCGCTTCGCCGAGCCGGTAAAGCAGCAAAAACAAAATCACGGTGACGATTTTCGGCTTCTGAAAAAAAGTTTTGAACGTTTTGAAAAATTCGGCGAGGAAGTTTTCCGAAGAACTGATTTTTCTCGGTTGATCCTTTGGCGGCTTTGGCAGAACCCAACGATGATAAACGCCAAAGCACACAAAAATTCCGGCGGTAAGCGCAAAAACCATTGACCAGGCGAACGAATAATTTCCCGAGTGTGAATAAATGTTTCCGGCGACACTGACAAGTTCACCCTGCGCAAAAATTGTCGCCAGACGATAAAAAGTGCTGCGGATGCCGGAAAAAAATGATTGTTCGCGTTCCGTCGTTGCCAGCATGTAAAAGCCGTCCGCCGCGATGTCATGCGTCGCGGAGCCGAACGCCAGCAGCCAGAAAAACGCTAGCGTGAGCTGGAAAAAATGCGGCGCCGGAATCGCCAGTGCCACGCTGGCGAGCGCCGCGCCGAGAAAAAACTGCAACCCCCAAATCCATTGCCGGCGCGTCTTCAAAATATCCACGAGCGGACTCCACAATGGCTTGATGACCCACGGCAGATACAGCCAGCCGGTGTAAAACGCAATGGCCGCGTTTGACACTCCGAGATTTTTGTAAAGCACCACGGATACCGATGCGACGAGCACGTTCGGCAATCCTTCCGCCATGTAAAGCGTGGGAATCCAGGCCCACGGATTTCGGGAAATTGGTTTTGCACCGGCCATCCGTCTTTGATTAGCAGGCTTCGCGGGCGGGCGCAAAATTTTTCGAGCTTGGCACTTTAGCCGCGCAATGGTTGAGTCAACGGATGACCGGCGCATTTCTCAACGCCCTCGGCATCCTGCTCGGCGCGCTTTTCGGGCTGGCGCAACGCGCGCCGCTGTCCGCGCGCACGCAGGATTTTTTCCGCCGCGCGCTTGGGGCAGCCACAGTTTTCTCCGGTTTGCGGCTGGTCTGGCTGCACGTCAACGGAACTTTTCTTTCGTGCGTCAAACAAATTTTCATCGCGCTGTTCGCGATCGTACTCGGAAATTTGATCGGCAAAATTTTCCGCCTGCAAAAAATTTCCAACCGCCTTGGACGGTTCGCCGGAAACTTGATTTTGTGCTCCCAATCCAACGCGCCGCGCAAAACCGGTGACGGCTTCATCGCCTGCACGATTCTGTTTTGCGCCGCGCCGCTCGGCCCGATTGGCGCCGTGACGGACGGATTGGCCGGTGATTTTTACCTGCTCGCCGTCAAAGCCGTGATGGACGCGCTGGCGATGACAAGTTTCGTGAAATTTTTCCGCTGGCCGACAGTGTTCTCGGCGTTTCCGGTTTATGCGTTTTTCGGCGTGCTTGCTTTGACTTGCCAGCTTTACGCAAAGCCGTTTCTCGCGGCGCACGGCCTGCTTGATTCCGTCAACGTTACCGCCGGTTTCATCGCGTGTGCCGTTGCCCTCGTGATTTTTGAAGTTCGCAAAGTCGAACTGGCGAATTTTCTGCCCGCCGTTGCCGTCGCACCGCTGTTCGTGCGGCTGCTGTCATAACAAGAAATTTGCCTGTGAACTAAACGCGCTTTTGGCATCATTATTAATACCTCAAAAGGCGAATCAAAGACGCTCTCGGAAACTTTCGTCACACCAAAAGCGAATCCGGTTTTTCATCGGGTTTGGCGTGTTTTTGGTTATTCTGATCCCTGTCGCGCTTTTCTGGTTGTTGAACCGTTCGGAGTTGTTCGCCTATTGAAGCAGCCCGCGCCTCCGCAGCATTGCCTCCATCGCCTTGTCCATCAAAAAATCCGCCAGCGGCTTTGTGGCTTCGTCCAATGCGGCGACGGACGCTTCTAACTTTTTCAAATCGCCGGAACCGCTGGAATTTTCCGCGGCCAGGTCCGATTCCACTTCGCGCGCGGCGGATTCAATTTTCTCGCGGCAGTCATTTTCAATCTCCACGCCCAAATCCGTAAGCGCCTTGCGCGTAGCCGTCAAAATTTCATTCGCCTTCAACCTTGCCTCGACCCAGCGGCGCGTGGCCAGATCGTCAAACGCGTGCTCGACTGACGCTTCGACCATTTTTTGCACCGCTGAATCATCCACGTGCACCACTGACTTCATCTCCACGATTTTTTCCTTGCCGGTTTTGGTGTCGCGCGCGAGGACGTGCAGAATTCCATCCGCGTCAATCTCAAATTGGACGCCCACGCGCGGAACACCGCGCGGCGCGGCTTCAAATTCAATCGTAAATTTGCCGAGACTCCAGTTGTCTTTTGCGCGCTCGCGTTCGCCCTGCAAAACGTGGATAAGCATGTCGCGCTGGTTGTCCATTGCCGTCGTGAACAGCTCGCCCGCCTTGAGCGGAATGGTGGCGTTGCGCGGAATCAAAACATTCATCAGGCCGCCAAAAGTTTCGAGGCCGAGCGACAGCGGCGTGACATCCAGCAGCAAAACATTTTTGAACCCGCCGGATAAAATTTCCGCCTGAATCGCCGCTCCGAGCGCGACCGCTTCGTCGGGGTTTTGCGACGTGTTTAATTGCGGGCCGCCCGCTTTATGGAAGTCAGAACCGATTCGCAGGCTCCCGGGCG
>Ga0302324_100023700_pt1 | contig 11859 bp, 10 predicted proteins | sample Palsa_T0_1_FD_201949 | JGI IMG/M metagenome (GOLD analysis project Ga0302324, IMG submission 201949) | Peat permafrost microbial communities from Stordalen Mire near Abisko, Sweden - Palsa_T0_1 | ecosystem: Environmental > Terrestrial > Soil > Palsa > Peat permafrost | place: Sweden: Abisko... | reverse complement strand
GAATTTCACGCCGGCGATTTCTGGAGTCTCATTCATTACTGTAGAATTGGCGCGACCGACCATGGACGCGCCGCCCCGCTGGCACCGTACTATGACGTTGTTTATGGCCCGGTAGCCGCCTTCTGGAATCAGCGAATGAGCATTGCCGACGCCGATCAAATTAGCTTTCATACGGCTGCTGCCGAGGCTGTCTTGAATAATTCCGCCCGAAGGAGGATTATATAGGTATGGTGCAGGCGAGCACGGCATCTCATTTTTGGGCGGCAGTCGAAGACTGCCTCGTCAGCTTCCATCATTTCCGGCGGGACAAGGCTGCAGAGAAAGTCACAACGCTCTGGCGACAACTGCCAATGGGGCCGGAGGCAAAATGCAATGAGCCTACGTTCCAAGACATGATCTATCACGCCGAACCTTGGTACATTGCCTGCAATCTTGCCGGACAAGAATTACCGATCAAACAGTTTAAGGTGCAATACGACGAGGTCTTGCGTCAGAACCAATTAGCTTGAGTGTGGTTGTGCATCCCGAGAATTTAATCCAAGGAAGTGTTGCAACTTCGAGAATGTTGACAGAATCCGACCTGAGATCAAGCGATCTAAATACGATTACCTGATCGATTTGACAAAGCGCGCCACCCCAGCAATGCGGCCGGCATAATTTCCGGCGGCTCAAGGCCCCTTGCTCGGACCCCAAACGGAGTGCTGGTTCTCGTTGAACCGCAAGCGCCGCTAACCCAAAAGCTCGCGAAGCACGCGATTCTCCTCGCGGAACTACTCGATCATTTATCGCCGGTGCTGATTCATCAGTCTGCTGCAATCACAACGAACTGAAGGGATTAAGCGTTCCGCCGAGTGCTCATGTCTCTCTCATCCTTGTGAAAAAGCAGCCAATGAAGGCGCTGTCAATGCACCTTTCCGCGGTAATTTCTCGCCCGCTTGTTCCGACACCATATGGGGCCGCGTACCAGTCGGGACAGTTGGCATCGCCCTCCTGATGCGTTTTTCGTAATCGCTATGGGCCGCCGCCGCACGGCGAAGGACGTTCGCCAAATCTACCGAGGCAAAGATAGTCTCGGAATGTTCGACGCGCCCAGGCAACCTCGTCGTGACCTCCTGCAATAGCCATGAGTTACCGTCCGGGTCGCTTAACGTGGCATAGGAGCGATAGCTCGCGTGATCCAGCGCAGGTCCGCTAACGACTGCTTGAGTCCCGCGGCTGGAAATGCACCTGGTGCCCGCAGAGTGAAACTCTCGCCTTACGTCAGCGAAATGCCGGAAGCCAGAAACCGCCGAATGGCAAAAGCAATCTCGTCCAGATGCGTTTCCACCGCAAAGTGGCCCCGTGTCCAGAAACTACGCCGTGGCGTTCGGATTGTCCCGCCGAAAACCTTCCGCTCCAGCAGGAATGAATAAGGGTCATGCTTTCCATTGGAAGCGATCAATGAGACCAGTTCCAGCTAGTGTTTTACCGCGATGGCCGAAATCTCAATCTTCGCGCCGCCGATCAAACCCGCAACTTGCACCGCGGCCCGTGCTGGTTTCGGATCCGGCATTAGCTTGTTGTAGACCTCATTCATTGTGGGGACGTCATTCATGTCCGTGAAATAGATTGTGACCGAGATGATGTCGGACAGCCGGAAGCCCGCTTCTTCAGCGACTTGTCTTAGCGCGGCGACAGCACTCGTTGTTTGCCGCCTGATATCCGTGCCAGTCACCTTGCCATTGGAATCGGGGCCTTGCTGGCCTGCGATATAGAGCGTATCGCCCGCGACGTAGCCGTTACTGAAAGCCGAGCCCTTGGTAAAGCCGATTGCCTGTTCTTGGGAATTCATCGATGGATCTCCTTTCCTTTCCTGCCTCGTCTACTTTCCCGTCACTTCGCGAATCACTCGTAGGTAATTCTCGCCCAGAATTTTTTTCACATCGTGCTCGGCGTAACCGCGTTCCAGCAGCACTTCGATCAACGCCGGCATCTTTGAAACATCGTCCAGCCCGTTCGGCGGCCCCGAGACACCGTCAAAATCGCTCCCAATTCCTACGTGATCGATACCGGCAACCTTAACGGCGTGGTCGATGTGATTGGCTACGTCCTCAACTGTGGCCGCGACTTTCACCCGGTGCCCGAACAGCGTCCGCACGTCCTCCGCTGCGTAGTCGTCCAGCGCCCTCCCGGTCAGCGGCGGGGCGGTGGTCTCCGTTTTGATCGCGGATTCTAGCGCTTCCGCGTCCTTCGGATTGACAAAACCCTCGCCGAAACTGATGCCCACCACGCCGCCGTTCTTGGCGAGCGCCCGCAGCATGTCGTCCGTGACATTCCTCGGAACATCCGACAGTGCGCGCATCGACGAATGCGAAACGATGACCGGTTTGTTCGTCACCACAAGCGCGTCGAAGAAGGTCTTATCGGAAACGTGCGAAACATCCACGAGCATCCCCAACCGGTTCATCTCTCGCACCACTTCTTTGCCGAAATCGGTCAGCCCGTTATGCACCGGCTTGTCCGTCGCCGAATCCGCCCAGTTGTTATTGCGGGAATGCGTCAGTGTCATCGATCGCACGCCCAACTGGTAATACATCCGGAGCACCCGCAGATCATCATCGATTGTGTGGCCGCCCTCGACCGTTAGAAACACCGCAATCTTGTGCGCCTTCACGATCCGCCTGATATCGGTCGCCGTGGTCGCCAGCTCCATTTCGTCCTGATGCGCGTCCAGCATCGTTTGCATCGCATCCCTCAGGTCCAGCGTCCGGCGCACCGCCTCCGCGCCAGGAAAATAGACTGGAACCCATAGTGCGAAAAACGGCGCGTGCGTTCCGCCCTCACGCAGCCGCGGAATGTCAACGTGACCTACGTCCCAACGTTTGCCCAGGTCTTCGCCCATCACCAACACACGCTGAACGGTGTCGATGTGGCTGTCGATCCCGATTGCCTCCGCCGCCAGCCTGCGGGCACGCAGTGGTATTCTCTTGGACCTTAAACGTTCGGGGTTATCGGTGGTTTCGAGTGTCATGGTTTTCATGCTGAATCTCCTTTTCTTTTCTCACTGTCACAAATCGCCGGATCACAAAATGCTCCCATCGTGCGCAGCTTCGAATAGCTTTTCGCTGTCGCGATAGTCGACATGCACTCCGATGAGCACAGGGCCTGGCGTGTCGAAAGCCTTATGCAGTGTTGGTGCTATTTCGGACGGGTGTTGAATCTGGAAGCCGGTTGCACCGAAGGCATCGGCGTACTTCACGTAATCGATCGGGCCGAGCGTAACACCCGAGGTCCGGTGATATTTGATTTTCTCTTGCGCGGCCACCATGTCGTAGGATCCGTCGATCCAGATCATATGCACAATGTAAGAGTGCAACCGGACCGCGGTCTCTAGCTCATTTGCCGAAAATAGGAAACCGCCGTCCCCCGATATGGAGAGCACCTTTTCATGCGGGCGGACGAGCGACGCAGCAATGGCCCAGGGCAGCGCTGTTCCAAGTGTCTGCTGTCCATTGCTGATGAGGAATTGTCGCGCACGAAAGCTGAAGAGGTAGCGGCACAGATACATGCTGACCGTTCCCATGTCCGAACAGACTGTGACATCAGGCGTCAATATCTTCTGAAGTTCACTAATCAGACGCATGGGATGAATGGGAACCCCGGATTTTTGAGCCGCCTCGGCCATCAACCGTTCTCTGTCATGAGCAATCAACTGCAGCAAGTCGGCTGACACCGGGGCAAGCGTAGGGCGATGCACCAGCGCGGACAACGCAGCAAGTGTTTCTTCAATGCTTCCAATCAGCTCAACGGCGGGAGAATAGTCGTTTTCAATGTTCGCCGGAGTGACGTCGATATGGACGATCGGCCGCTTCCTGCCTTTGTTCCAGAGGGACGGCCAGTACTCAACCGCGTCATATCCAATCGTGATCACCACGTCGCCCGAATCAAGCAAGGCGTCCGCGGGTTGATTGGCAAGCTGTCCCACGCGCCCGCCGAAATAGGGAAACATCTCTCGCGAAATGGCGCCAGCCGCCTGGAATGTTCCCACCACCGGCACCGTCGTAGTGTTCAGCAGGGTGCGAATCGCGTCTGCACATTTTGGCTTGCTCGCCATCAAGCCCAGGAAGAGCACAGGAGACTTTGCGGAGTTAATGAGACGAGCAGCTTCCTGAAGAGATAGCTCGGCTGCGCGGCCCTGCCCGGCGAAGGCGGAGAGCCCGATCGGTCTGCACTGTGCTTCCCCGGTCACGACGTCGATCGGAAGACTGATGAAGGCCGCACCGGGACGGTCAGACTCAGCCGCGCGAAATGCCGCCGAGAGCACCTCCGCTGTGGCTGCGGGAGAATCGATCTCCGCGGAATACTTGGTGACCGGCTTGCACAAGCCCACCGAATCCAAAGTTTGGTGTAGAGACTTGAGGCGATCGGCAACAGCCACGGCGCCTCCTAAAGCGACGATCGGGTCGCCCTCTGAATTCGCGGTGGCGAGGCCGGTGACAAGATTCGAAACGCCGGGACCTGAGGTTACCAGCGCGACACCAGCCTTTCCGGTCAAGCGTCCTATACCACCCGCAATAAAAGCTGCGTTCTGTTCATGGCGGCAGAGCACGGTCTGAATGCTGGAATCGAGCAGCCGGTCGAAGATTTTATCGATCTTCGCGCCGGAAACGCCGAAGACATGCTTAGTGCCTCGCGCTTCCAGCGTTTCCACAACCACGTCGGCGCCCGTCATGGCTCTTTGCGCTTCGCGTGTCTTCACAGCCACAGCAGCGCCATTCGTAACTTCATTTTCTTCACTCATCATGTTGATCCTTTCAGCTTGATTTATTCGACCTTTTGAAGGGCGGCAGCCGGATCGTTACTGAGGTCGGTGGTTAAGAACGATTCCTTATCAGGCAAGCGCACGTCGTATTCGCAAAGCATCTGCAGCCCGACGCGCAAGGTTTTGGCGCTGCAATCCAATACGTGACCACCTTTGGTGCGATCTTTCGAGATGAAGTGGAAGTGATATCCCGGCACATTGAATGCACTCGAATACCTCGGAGACCAGAGGCATACGAGAGTACCTTCGATATTGCTGAAATGGAATTCCTTTTGTTCCTTCGCAGCGTCCACCAGCTTTGTGCCTGACGCAATCCCGCTCACCGCGCGGGCATGCACTGTTTCAAAGGCGCCATCGATTCTCAAAGCGTAGAAAAGATTATCCGACTCACGATGGGGATCGCACGCCAGTTCAAGGGCCTTCAAACATCGGATAGTTTGTGATTCAAAGCTGACTTCTTCCTGGAAGCGAGTCACCACGGCAAACGGAATTTGAAAATCATCTTCACGATGTCTGACGCTTCCATCGCTCCGGACCTGATAGATTGCCCCTTCGAAAATGACCATCTCGCCGTCGAGATTCTCGAAGGTACCGAGACCGAAGTCGCCATGTTCGAGCAGGGTGCGGGAACAGACGGCGCCTTTGTTGGCACCTTCGACCAGCGCGGCTGAGGTGGAGATCTGGTACATGCGGTGGCGCTGCGAGTTGAGATATTCGCCCAGCGCTGCGCTGACAATAGTGTCAATTGAAGTCCCGCGCTGTCCCGCGATATCCCGGGCTGCTGCATCGAGCGACGAAGGTATTACAACTGTGAGCGTTGGCATCTCGTACTTCCTGTGAGCAAGAAAAGCAATTCCGATGCCAACCCGATCAGGCGCCTTTTCTTTGCAGCTTGTTGACCTTAGAAGGGGCACTTCCAGATGTAAATGTCCATGACCGGACTCCGGTGTCGGGGCGTCGCCATCCAAACCTAAGTCCTTCACCACAGTTGAAGGTGAGAGCGTACAGCCGAGGATGCATTCTTTGGCCGCGCGAAGATGATGAGACTCAGGACCGCCACGCTTAGAACGGCGAGACCGAAGTAAATATCGATGTAGGAGAGCAGCCGGCTCTGGGTTATCACGTTCGACTGAAAGATTTGGAGGGCGCCCAAGGCGGGATTGCTGGCCGCTCCCCCATCGCGCGAAATGAGACTAGAATATTGCGAGAGGGAAGACTCGAGCGTTGGGTCGAGGTGGTTGGCCACGTCAACCAGACGTGCGGAATGCAGCGTCTGGCGATGGTCGAAGAAGACGGTCGCGGCGGTCACTCCAAATGTGTTTCCCAACTGTCGAACAAAGTAGTAACTGGTGGAGACATCGTTCACATCAAAGAGCGGCGCCTGACTGGTGGAAACGTTGGAAGCCCCGAGCAGCAGGATCCCAATCGACAACCCTTGCGCAAACGTCGACAGCGTTAGAACCCAAGTTGGCGTCGTGGGCGTCCAGATATATATGAAGTTGATGCAGGCAGCGCACATCATCAACGCGCCGAGAACGTTTAGGCCAAATCCGCCTAGCCGCGACAGGATGTAACGCAATGCAACCAGCATCCCGATTCCCAACCCCGCCGTGTACGCAGAGATGAAGCCACCGGTTTGAGTGGCGCTGTAATCCTGCACGTTTCGCAGATATTGAGGGAGTACGAATAGACTCGCGCCCAGCAGCGCGCCAACTACAGTGACGATCGCAAGGGAGGCTCGTAACGGAGCGTGCCGCCAGATGGTGCGCAGATGCAAAACGGGTGCGGGATTTTCAGGTCTCCAGTCCCACCAGAGAAAACCTGCGAAACAAACCAGGGCCACCAGCAGAAAACACACGATGAACGGCGACTGAAGCCATTCGTCGCGCTCGCCCCTGCTGAGTGCAATCTGTATGGATCCGACGCTGTGATCAGCAGGCCGGCACCCCAGAGATCCAGGAAGGACTTCTCGCTGCGTAAGGGACGATGTTCACGTGGCACGACTTTCCAGATCAGATATGCGCCTACCGCGAGAAAGGGGAAGTCCAATAAAAAGGCATAGTTCCAGCGCAACGTATCGGAGATCCAGCCCATGGCAGCGGGATAAACGCTTGCGAAAAAGTAAAGCTCCAAATAGAGCCAGGATGTGACGAAGAGGCGTGCCTTGGCGGGGAACATCAGCCGCACGAGGACAACTGAGCGAACCAAAAATGCGCCGCCGCCAAAGCCCATGACGACTCGCGAGATGAGCAAAGACTTAAGACTGTGTGCACTCGAAAAGCAACCAACTACTCCGACGGCATACAACGCAACGCTGTAGAGCAGGTGGCGGCGTGGGCCTAGAATGCGGTTCATCCAATAGCTGATAGCCATCGAGCACAAGAAACCGAGATTGTAGAGAATAATCACCCAACTGACGTCGTCCGAACTGCCCGCGACGTTGCCTTGCAGGTCTGGAAGCAGAACATTGATGGCGAGCCGGTTCGAATTTTCGATTGCGGTGACCAATCCGACGCTGAAAAGAATGATCAACCTGCGTCTCGGCGACAGTTCGGCAAGCGACTGGTCGACGCCCTCCGTGTATTCCTGCTCCCACGGTTCGAGGCCGCCGGGTCTGCCGCTCGTGAAATGGCTCATTGACGCTCCGATCCTTTCAGCGAGTGTAGATGGTAGCTTCCACATTCATTCCCGGCCGCAGGACAAGACGCGAGTCGCTGTTCCGCGTTACCAGAATTTTCACCGGAATGCGCTGCACCACTTTGATGAAGTTGCCGGTGGCATTCTGCGGGGGCAGAAGCGCTTGTCGGGAGCCGGCCGCTCCGGCGATGGAGTCCACCACGCCATCGAAGTCGCTGTCATAGGTGTCGACGTGAATTTTCGCGCGCTGGCCTGGCCGCATGCGAGCCATCTGCGTTTCCTTGAAGTTCGCGGTAATGTATACCTGATCGAGTGGCACCAGCGTGAATAGCAGGCTTCCGGGAACAACGTATTGTCCGAGGTGAACGGTCAACTGGGTCACCTTGCCAGAGATAGGCGCTTTGATGGTGGTGTAATCGAGATTGAGTTTGGCCTGATTCGACACAGCTTTGGCGCGTTCGACGGCTGCCTGTGCCGACTTGTACGCCGCTTCGGTGATCGGAACCTGTTGCCTGCGGGCTTGCGTTTCCAGCAGGAGGGATTGCGAGCGCGCCACCCTTGCCTTTGACGAGATCACAGTGGCTCGTGCGATCTCCACATTCTGTTCCGCGGCGGCAAGTTGCTGTTCGGCGGCTAAAAGATCGCTTTGCGCGACGCGCGCCGTGGCATCCACGGCGTCGTATTGAAATTTCGACACATCGCTGGTTTCGAGCAGGGGCTTGTAGCGTTCGAGGTCGGCCTGGGCGCGTTCGTTGGTTGCGCGTTTGGAGGCGACTTCGGCCTTCGCCTGAAGCAGGCTTGCGGTAGCGGTGCGTTCCAGTTGGGCCTCTGAAACCGTGTAGTCCGCCGCATCCGATTCATGCTGTGCCGCGGCGCCGCCGGTGCTGTGAGTTGTGATGGCGCGCGTCAGCCCGATTTCGAGTTCGGCCGATTTGGCTTCGGCCAAGGCGAGAGCAAGTGAGGCCTCGGCCTGATCGACTTCGGCTTTGTATTCGCGCGGGTCTATCTGCAACAGCACGTCGCCCTCTTTAACGTTCACGTTGTCGTCGATCGGCAGCGCGACGACATAGCCAGAGACCTGTGACGCGACGGCTGTGATGTGGGCGTCGACTTGTGCATCGTCTGTCGAGCCGCGTCCTGTCCAGATATACCAGGCCACCAGCACGACAAGTAGGAGTGCGATCAAAGCGAACTTCACTAGGCGAGGAAGTTCGCGGATCCCTTTACGGGCCGTCAGTAGAAATGAAGGCGTGGCGTCCATCGCCGGTGTGGGCGATGGTGGAGACGCCGGCGCCGGAGCGGGTGGCGATTGTGTCTCGAAGGTTTCGTTACTTGGCATATGTGTTCTGAACTTCTCCCATCGCCTGAGCTAGATTCACTCTGGACTGATTGAAACGATAGAGTGCGTCGATCTGGTTGGCGTTCGCACGCGCCAGGGCGTCCTGCGCGGTAACAACTTCAACGTTGGTGGTAACTCCGGCTGCGAAGCGGCGTCGGGCCTGCGCAACTTCGTCGTTCGCAAGTTGGAGTCCGAGGTTGGCGACATCGACGTTTTTACGCGCGGCTTCCAACTCGTCGAGCGCCGACTTCACTTCGCGAACGATGCGCGCCTCCAGGAGCTTCCGATTCTGCTCGATACGCTCTTGCTCCAGGCCTGCGCGGGCAATTTCGGCATGAATTCGCCCACCGGTGAAGAGTGGAACGTTGAGGTCGATCTGATACGAGTATGCTGGGATGCCATTGTTGAAGCGCGAGCCTTGGTAAAGCCAGTCTCCCGAAAACCCGATCTGCGGCAGGCCCTCTTCCGAAGCAGATTTACGTCCCAGATGCGCGATGCGTTCCTCCGACACCTGCGCTTGCATTTCGGGACGATTCACTAACGCGCCATCGATAGCTGCGGCTCTTTGATATTCGGGTAAATCTGAGAACTGCAGTTTGTCGGCGAGCACCGGCTCCTGGTCGCGGGGAAGATCAAGCAGCTCCGCCAGGATATAACTGGTCGTGCGGGTCAACGTCTCCGCATCGGTCAGATTCTGGCGCTCGTTCAGCAATTCGACTTGCGCGCGAGTGGTATCGATCATCAGGCCGATTCCGGTCTTCTGCAAACTGGACGCTTGCTCGTAAAGGCGTTCAGCGAGAGCGACGCGGACCTTCGCGGCGTCGTAAATAGCAAAAGCGCGGAGCGCGAGAATGTATTGAGTTACGACGGATGCGATAACATCTTCGCGCGTTACGTTCTCTTGCGCGCGCGCGACACGAACGCCTTCGCGGGAGATCTGATAGCCGCGCAATAAGGGCAGGTTAAGGAGCGACTGCGAAAAGGCTGGACCGGCCTGGATCATTTGATAAGGACCAGCGGTGGCGCGGACGTTTGTGCGTCTGATCGAGGCCACATTGTATTGAGCGAGCAGTCCAGTGGCCGTTAGGCCAGCTTGCGGCAGCAGAGCGGAACGAGAGATCTGGCTTTGGCGGTCGCTTTCTAGGGAGAGCAACCGCAAGGCCACAACCTGCGGGTTCTGCTTCAACGCCAACTGCACGGCGTCCTTCAGCGAGAGCGGAATCGATTGTACGGGCGGAGCAGCGTTGGATTGGGCGAGCCCGTTTTCAGAAAAAACAACAAGCAAAAGGCAAAGGACGCCTGTCGGCATGCGCAACGGAACAGATGCGTTTACCCTGAGGCTCGTAAGATGCATGCCAAATCTGTACACTTTGTGATCCAGTCCCTTGAATCCCCAACCCTTCAATAGCGCTCCATGGAATACACGTAATATGCCAATCCAGAGTCGCGCCACGGTTTTAGTCGATAGCTATTGAAATGAAATGGAGGGAAGGAAGTCGTACAGCCTGGGAGGGACTTCCTGGCTATCGATATGTTGTCGAGTCGTCTCCCGTGTCGCCACGTTGACGCAGAATCCCGAGCGTGGCTACCTGCCGCCACTTAGTTCGTCTTCCCGAACTGATGGTTCTCCTGATTCTGGCAGCGCCGGTGATTTGGCATTTGATTTGCAGTTCAAGACAGAGCAACGACCTCAGCAGGTCATTTTTTTAAGAAAAGGAAACAATCATGCAAGGCACTCTTGAATTACTTCGACAAGTGCTGAAATCGAAAATTGACGAGTCTGCCGCAACCACGGGATTGCGTGACTCGATTCGAATCCACCAAGTCGCAGATCCCTTTGACATGACCCAGCAAGCCGCCGAGCGAGAAATGGCGATGCAGAATCTCCACCGTGGAGCCGCTCTGGTTCGTCAAGTTCGCTCGGCTATGCGGCGATTAGATGATGGTTCGTACGGTATCTGCTTTCAATGCGAAGAGCCCATCTCTGCAAAGCGATTGACAGCAGTCCCTTGGGCCGAGCTCTGTATCAGTTGTCAGGAAGAGGCCGATCAATCGAACTCAAAAGAAGAGTTCGACACTAACGCCCGCGAGATGCCTGAGGCAGCGTGAAAGAACACGATAACAAGCGCTGCCGGGCGTACGCCCAGATTAGCTGCTGCCCGGAGGTTCCACATTGGCACACGTTCTCATAGCGATCTTAGGAGCGTGGCTTCTTTTTTTGATTCTGCGATCCATGATTCGAATCGCGCTGATGAATCGGCACTCTCGGGACTTTATTGCCAAGGTTACTTGCCGCGCTCTGTGCACAACGGTGGCCCTGCGCCTTGGAGCCAACCGTGACAATCGAACCACGCATCGGGTCCTGCTTTGGTTTTTCCCGATTTACATGCTCTTGCTGACCGTCGTGTATTTCCTCGGCGCCATGGCAGCCTTTACTCTCTTGTACTGGGGGACTCGAGCCGTGGGCACATGGCACCAGGCATTACTCGCCTCTGGATCGGCATTAAACACTCTTGGCTTTGCAACCCCAACCACCGTCGCCGGGCAATGGCTTGCGATTCCAGAAGGCGCACTAGGACTCGGCATCGTGGTGTTTCTCTTTACTTTCATTCCCGGCTACCAGGCGGTGATTCGGTCACGTGAGGATAGGACGAGTTGGCTGTATGTCCGCGTCGGTGATCAGCCAACCGGAGTGGGAGTACTCCAATGGTGCCAACAAACGGGCCTCGCAGCCAATATGAGAGATGTATGGGAAGCCTGGGAAAATTGGTTCCGTATGCTTGGCGACACGCACACGGTATTTCCGATGCTATGCTTGTCGCCTTCGGTGCAGAGTAGCCAGTCGTGGGTCGTAGCTGCGGCCGCAGTGCTTGATGCCGGTGCTCTTGCGGCTTCGTCGATTGACACTCAAGATGTGGAAGCTGCTAGGATTTGCGTCCGGACGGGTACGCGTGCACTATTGGCGATCGCCGACGCGCTCGGGCGAAACAGCCCGGCTAGAGAGGAGGGAGCAACCCGTCCATCGAAGGAAAAGTACGAAGCCGTGCGCGCTCGCTTCTCATTGGCCGGGATGCCGTTGAGG
>Ga0302324_100023694_pt1 | contig 11861 bp, 12 predicted proteins | sample Palsa_T0_1_FD_201949 | JGI IMG/M metagenome (GOLD analysis project Ga0302324, IMG submission 201949) | Peat permafrost microbial communities from Stordalen Mire near Abisko, Sweden - Palsa_T0_1 | ecosystem: Environmental > Terrestrial > Soil > Palsa > Peat permafrost | place: Sweden: Abisko... | reverse complement strand
GTCAGTTTTGGACCTTGGACAAGCGACTCAATGCAGTGGCGGCGGGCATCGGGATAGCCGCCTACCCTTGACTCTAATGAGCCGCGTTACCACCGACTGCCTGCGAGCAAGCACAGCGCCGTGCCCATGCCGCATGACCAGGCAAATCTCCAATGGTTAGCGAATAAGCGGTCGCGAAACCTCAGCTTTTTAGCCTTGAAGCCTAACCTGCGGAGGGGTCAGACCATCCCTCGCTGGTATTCGCTGTGCAGACGAGCTGACGCACGCGAGTTGAACAAAGTATCAAGACGCGCGCGTGCAATCATTCGGCGGAAATTTCGCGGTATGCGGGGCTAAGCAGGGATACAGCGATGTTGCACCTCTGAGCAACGCGTCCCGCAAATTGTCACCTCTTATTCGCCATATAACTTGCGCGAGCAAGTGCCTTACGCTAAAGTAAGGATCATGCGAAAGAATCCATTATGACAACAGCAACCCTCACAAGCAAAGGTCAGATCACGATTCCCGCCGAAGTACGCGAGGCTCTCGGCGTGGAGTCTGGCGATCGCGTCGAATTCGTCGAGGTGGCCCCCGGGCGCTACGAGTTCATTGCTGCAACCCAGTCAGTAACGGCATTGAAGGGAATGTTTGGTAAGCCCCGTAGGGCGGTATCGATTTCGGACATGAATGCGGCGATTGCCCGTCGTGGTGCAGCTGCCAAATGATTGGGCTGGACACCAACGTGCTGGTTCGGTACATCATGCAGGACGACCTCAAGCAGTCCCCGCTGGCTACTCGACTCATTGAGTCGCGTTCCGTCGAATCTCGTGGCTTCGTACCGTTAGTCTCGGTCGTCGAGCTTTTTTGGGTGATGTCGTCCGCTTACGAACTCGACAGAGGTCAGCTTATCGCGGCATTCGAGGGCCTGCTCCGCACTAAAGAATTGGTCGTCGAGCGAGCAGAAATCGTCTGGAAGGCGCTCCGTGTCTTTCAAACTGCAAACGTTGACTTTGCCGACTGCTTGATTGAGCGATCGGCGGCGGCGGCGGGATGCGAAGGAACAATGACTTTTGATCGAGGCGCTGCGAAGAACGCCGGCATGACTTTGTTAGCCTAACCGGCGGCTGAAAGTCGAGAATCGACCCAAAGCGTTCTGTCATGAATGTCAGCTATTCGGACTAAGCCCACGGAGAATGTTGAATCGATTCAGGGGCGCGTTTGGAGACAAAAAATCAACAATCTTGCTCGGGGTGCGCCTCGGGCGTAACAAATACTCAACAGGCCACTCCTGCAGATTCCACGTCATCCGGCCAGGATTCCACGTGATGTCGGGGCGGTATTCCACGTCATGCCGGGCCACCGTTCCACGGCAAGTCGGGCCGGTTAGGGAGAGGTAGGACAACCTAAGTGATCGTGACCTTTTCGGGCTTTTCCGAGGAAGTAGACGGTGGCGCAAGCGAGGTTGTCCGTGCGCAAGATTCGGGATGTATTGCGCCTTAAGAACGAGGCGCGATTGAGTGATCGCCAGATCGCCGCCGTGTTGCATCGTCCCGAGGACTCATGCGTCGGCGTCGCATGCGGTCAGCCATTCCCAAAGCCCTTAGGCGACCCCTGGACACGCGAGTCAAGCCGCAGCTATATCCCGAGCGGTCTCCTTCCTTCGGGACTTCGCCGAAGTTGGTATGCGAAGACACCAATTCTGCGTCTCTGAGCAGCCCAGCGCCCGTTCGAACCGCGGTTGTATATTTCTCCGAATCGGGCACTCGCTTCGCCATCTCACCGAGGCTGGGGTCCGCCGAGACATCATTGTGGGCCGCGCTGCGACGGTCGCGACTCCCTATCTTCCGGCCGGCAAATTAAAGTGAAAAGTTGCACCGCGCCCAGGGGTACCTGGGCTGGCCGAGATCGGCTTCATCATGAATATATGGAAAAATCACGGTGGAAAGCCCGGTTGAAGCTCTCAGCTACAGGCGTATACTGGGATTGTTGAATATTTCAACAATTGAGGTCGCACATGGCAACCGTCAATTTTAGCGTACCCGATGAAGTCAAGATGGAGTTCGACAAAGCATTCGGTGATCAGAACAAGAGTTCCATCATCGCGGATTTGATGCGGCGGGCTGTGCGTGAGCGCAAACTCCAAATCAGGCGGGACCGACTGTTCCGCCAATTCCGTGTTGCGCGTAGCGGTCGGCCCACCTTCACCAGCAAGGAAGTACGCAGGGCGAGATCCGCTGAACGGCCGTGATCGTCGTCCTCGATGCGAGTGTGATTCTCAAATGGCTGCTCGAGGATCCTGCACGAGAACCTGATACCGAGAAGGCATTTGCCCTCGTCGAATCCGTTGTGAGCGGCAGACTGGAGATCCTGCAACCGGTGCATTGGCTGGCCGAGGTGGCGGCGGTTGCTGCACGCCTCGTTCCGCAGACGGCCATCGGTGATGTTGAGATGCTCGCCGCATTCGAGTTCCCTACTACCGACAGCCCTACGGTAATTCGACGGGCAACCAGCCTTGCGATCGAGACCAATCAGCATCTTTTTGACACGCTGTATCACGCAGTTGCGCTCGAGCACGAGGACGCGCTGCTTGTGACGGCGGACGAACGGTACTATCGAAAAGCCGAAGGCTACGGAACGATTAGGGCATTGCATAAGTGGCATGAGGGATCTTGATGGTTGCGGTTGACTCAAGGCTGAAGCTCAAGACCGACCGCTTCCCGCAGGCTAAATTGCGGTTCCCCGCGGGATCGGTACGATCCATCGGAGAGCTCGTGCGCTTAGCTGAGTTTACGAGTACGCGTCGAAGATTTCGCAGGCAGGCACTGGCATGCGTGTTAGGTGGCGCCGTTCTGTCCATTGCGGCGGCGTTCGCAGAAATTCCACCTCCGGTGGTCGATGAGTCCATAAGCAACTTGGAGACAGCCTGGCGCGCTGTCACGAAACCTTCCGAAGGTTTGGCCATGGGCCCGCTGAGAATTGCCTATGAGGAGACCACACTTCCAGAAGTGATGAGCGCTATCAAATCGGGATCGATCAAGCACCAAGGGGATGCCGCAGCTAGCGTCTATTGGCTGTGCTACACGGCGTTAAACGACGGCGGCAACGTTCGCATTTGGATCGAGGCCTCGGGTGAAATGGGGGGCCCAGAACACGCCGTCACAGAGGTGGCCGTCCAGAGAATCGCAAGGGGTCGTCCGCCACCCGAGTGTCCTGCCCTACCGAAACTATACGAGCTGCTGAGCTTTAACAATGGTGTTTGGCTTGGTGCGCCCGTCGGGAGCGTGGAGAAGATATTCCACTCGAGACTCTTACGTAGTGGTGACCAGGCCTTCGTCGGATATCAGGGAAAGGTCACGGGCGATGGTCATTGCGACGGTCGGTATGACCTCCTGAACTCGCTCTATCTCACTTTCAAGGCGGGGCTCGTAGTAGCTATAACTGCCGGCCAAGTCACTAGCTGTTAGTTTCGCAATCTGAATTGCGTCTGCATGCGATGCCGCAACTCACCCAGGGGAATGCAAGCTCTCGGGTGCCCCGTTAGGAAACACGCAGCCTTGGCTGGCATTGGCCGGCGATGGCTGGAAGTGGAGCGGGCGATGGGAATCGAACCCACGGCTCAAGCTTGGGAAGCTTGGGTATTACCATTATACGACGCCCGCTTGAGGCCGATCATAACTCGCTCGCCCGAGCGCGCCAACTACGGCTCTCGTGGCGGGGGTTTCAGCTCGGCAGGGGCGGCGACTCGCCTGTTGCCTCGATCTCGACCAGCAGATCCTCCCGGCAAACGTCGGCCTGCAGGAAGACAATGGACGTCGAGGGCCGCAGGCGGGGTGCGAGGGCACTGCGAATCGCGTCCAGATCCGCGAGCCTGCGCACATAAACTTTGAGTTTCAGCCCGTCGAGTGCGTAGCGCGGCGTGCCTACGACTCGATTCGCCTCTGCGAGCAATGCGTCGATGTTGGCAAGCGTCTCGCGCGTCTGCGCAATGGCGTCGCCGGGGTGGATGGTCTCGTAGCCCACGATGCTCGCCGTGCCGGAGACGAATAGGTTCGTGCCGCCCGACTCGGTGAGTACGCACGCTCGCGAGAAGCTGGGGCTGTGGATGCCGAACTTCTTCGGATAGTGATACGCGCTCGTTTGACGCGGATTCTCGATCATCTTCGGCGGCTCGCGTGTCGCCAGGAAATAGATCGATATCGGGCTGCCGGCGGGCGATCCAAGCGCGCTCGCCGCGGGCACGCTCACGGCGGTCGGACGTCCCGACGCCCGAAAAGCGGTCTGCCGCGCGGAATTGAAATGCCGGTAGCGCTCATCGCCGTCGGCCTCGCGGTTGATCTCCGGGAGATAGTTCCAGACACGGATGAGGTGCTGGTGCTCGCTTCGCTCGAGCACCTCGAAAACCCGTGCATAGGCGGCCATCGTCGCTTGCGAGAGGGCTGCGGAATCCCCGAAGGCGCGCTCTTCGATAGTCACGGAGCCGAACAACAGATCCTCGCAGAAGCGGTAATGCACGCGCTCGTGCGGCCGCGACTCGCTCGCGGTGCCGTTCGCAAGCTCGAGGTGCGCATCGCCCGCAACCCGCCACACCTCACAAAGATCGTGCGCCGCGCCGAGGAACGGCGTCATGCTGGCGGTGACGGGCACCCTGGGCGCCTCGATGTGCGGCGGCTTCGTGAAACCGACGACGCCGAGGACGTTGCGCCACCAAGGTGCGGGACGCGCCGCAATCTGGTCCATCGGCAGATAGTCGAGCTCGAGAGTGGTCATGTGCCCAAGTTTATCCTGCCGCCCTCAATGCCGGTAGGCGGAGGGCGGCGGCCTCGGGGCTCACCCGAGGCCGCGCCGGGCTCAAAAAGCGATGTACGGGCCGCTGCCTGCCGAGGTTGTGTAACCGTCGATGGCGGTGGCGACGCGGCGGCCGAAGAAGAACGGCAGACCCCAATCGAAGCTGTTCGGCATCGGATTCGTCCCGCCGAGGCCGGGATAGACGAAGTACGCGGCGTTGATCTGCTCGGCACTGGCAACGTCGAAATCCACCGTGCTCGTTCCGCTCGCGAGCTGCATCTCGCCGCTCAGGCTGGTCGTGCTCGAGGGACAGTAAAAGCCGCTGAAGCCCGAATCCGGGCAGGTCGTGAGACTCGAGTCCGTGAAGAAGTTGCCGTTCGAGCCCGAGTCGATGAAGCTCTCAGCGAGCGTTGCGCCGTTGAAGATGGTCGTTATGAATCCGGCGTAAGTGCCGCTCGTCGCGATCGGCACGACGGTCTCGGTGCCGGATGCATTGTTCGATTCGGTGTCGATGCCGAAGATCAACGAGCCGGTGAGCGTCGTGGTACCGGTGCTCGGGGCGCTCGGCAGCGTGATGATGGTGCCGTTGTTGTCGGTCGCGAACAAGGTAACGGGATTCGGGACCTGGCTTGCCTCCGGCACCGTGGTGCCCGTGCAATTGGACTCCGTGCTGCACGCATAATAGATGGCGGGCTCGGGCACGCTCTCGGTGCAGAACTCCCCGCAATCACTCGGAAGGGGTCCGATGCCGATGATACCGTTCGCGCCGAAGGCTGCAACGGTGTCCTCTGCCAGGGGTGCCGAACCCGAGCAATCCGTGGGCACGGTGGGATAACGCGAATCGCCGATAATCTGGATCGGGACCGAACTCGCGCTCTCGCCGGAGATCGTCACGTCGGCGATCGTCACCGGACCCCAGCTGTAGCCGTCGACGAACGAAGTGCATTCGACCAGCGCGCTGCCGTTGCTGAGCGCCAGCACGGGGAAGGTCAGTGTCAACACGGGCGCCAGAATGCGCAGGCCGTACGAACCCGTATCGACCTGGATGTTGTCGATGGTCTGGCAGGTCGAAGTGCCCGGCAGGCACACGGTCACGGTCGTGTAGAGGACGTTGAGAGCGTTGTTGCTCGGACCGCCAGACGCCGTGACGCTCACCACGTTGTTCGCCGCCGCCACGGGACCCGTGCCCGAGCCGCTGTTCGAGCCTAGTCCGTCGCCGCCGCCGCAAGAAGCCATGCCGACGCAGAGCGCGACACCGAGACAGCCGCGCTGCGCAATTCGAAAATAAGCGCTCACTCGAGATCTCCCGCCGTCACGCCGCTGGGCAATGCCTGAGGCAGGTAAGCGCGGCCGCTGTAGGCGCGCATGTGGCCGCCGACTTGCACGACGAGATTGCTCGTGCGCACCTGCATGTGATTGCGATCCTGGCGGCCGGCCGGGGCTGCCGCCGCATATTGGTCGAAATAGCTCCCGAGGGTCTGCCGCAAATTGGGGGAGAACGGACCGTGCCAGGTCACGGCGAACACCTTGCCGTCGATGCCCGCGTACTCTCGGATCACCGTCCCGGAGGGCTGTTGAACCTCGTGAACGCGATAGCTGCCCTGCATCGTCTCCTTGATGGAGGCATTCGCGAGCTGCGGCTCGGCCGCTATGGAGGATTCCGTCTCGCCCAATGTTGCGGATGCGATACAGGACCAGAGAGTGCCGACGATCGCCGCTCCCGCAAGCCAAGCGCACTTTTGTGCCATATAAGTCATTCAAACCTCACCGGTGTCGCGAATCAGCATCGTTGGAGTGATTATGGCTAATTTGGTTCATCCGCGTGGCTGACTGCCCCGCTCCAACGGGGAGGAAATCTTCAAACTGTGCGCGAAGTCACGGCGCCGAGCCGGCGCCGAGTCGGCGCCGGGCCCTCGCCGTGGGGAGTCGCGGGCGCGCGAGTCCTCGGTCTCGGATCTTTACCTTGATACTTCTTTTCTCAACTGCACAGCCCGCGCGGCGTGATTTGCGCGGTCCATGGTCTTAGAATCGCCGTGCCCCAGATGGGTAGAAGGACGCTGCGTGAGAAAGATCATCAAATTGGGCGGGCTGGTGCTGGCCATTGGGCTGGCGGCCTCCGCATGTCATGTCGGCGGCGGCTACACCGTGGGCGGCGCGGTCACGGGCCTCTCCGGCTCAGGACTGGTGCTGCAGCTCAACGGTGGCAACAACCTCGGCTTCTCCTCAGGCGGCACGTTCAACTTCTCGGCGGGGATCGATCAGGGCGGCGCGTATTCGGTGACGGTGCTGACGCAGCCGAGCGGGCAGACCTGCTCGGTGCACAACGGCTCCGGCACCATCGGGACCGCGGACATCTCGAACGTGATCGTGACCTGCACCCTACCGGGCAGCTTCGCCTACGTGGCGAACGAGTCCTCGAACACCATCTCGGCTTACGCGATCGATGCCTCGACCGGCGCCTTGACTGAGATTGCCGGCTCGCCGTTCGCCTCCACCGGCACGGGCCCGGTCGCCGTCGCGGTGGATCCCGACGGCACTTATCTCTACGCCGCGAACAACGCCTCGAACACGGTGTCCGTGTACTCGATCAACGCCAGCACCGGCGCTCTGACCGCCGTCGGCGAGCCGACCGGCTCGGGCAACGGGCCCTTCGCCCTGTTGGTCGACCCGTCCGATCAGTTCCTGTTCGTGATCAACAAGACCGACAATACGGTATCGGTGTTCGAGACCGGCAGCGGTTCACTCACCGCCATCAGCGGCTCGCCGTTCTCGGTGGGGAGCGAGCCCACCTCGCTCGCGACGGATCCGGGCGGCAACTTTCTTTACGTGACCGACTATGCGCAGAACGCCGTTGCGGTGTTCTCGATCGAGCCGGGCGGCGGCTCGCTCGCGGCGATCGGCGGCTCGCCCTTTGCCGCGGGCAGCGGGGCGCTGTCGGTCAGCGTCGATCCCACCGGAACGTTCGCGTATGTCGCCAACGAGACCGGGGATTCCGTCTCCATGTACTCGCTGAATGCCGATACCGGCGCCCTCGCCGCGCTGTCGGGCTCGCCCTTGGCGCTCGGCAGCCAGGCCGAGTCGGTGGCGGTCGATCCCTTGGGCAAGTTCCTGCTCGTCTCGACCTCGGCCAACGAGCTCTCGAGCCTTGCGATCACGCCCGCAAGCGGCGCACTCACCGCCGTCTCGACGGTCGGCACCGGCACATTTCCGCTGAACGTGGTCATCAATCCGCAGGGCACGTTCGCCTTCGTTGCGAACGAGAACTCGGCCGACATCTCGGTGTACGCGATCAACGCCACCACGGGCGCTCTCACCCAGGTAACCGGATCACCCTTCGCGGCGGGCGATGTCCCGCGGTCCATCGCCATTTATTGAACCAGGGACCCGGGTGGTCCCGACCGGCTAGACTGCCGAAGTGAATACACCCGTGTCGGGAATTGCCGCCACGCCGAGCCATTTCGGTTTGGTGCCGCGGCTTGTGGTGATCGCGGCCGTCGCGTCGTCCGAAGTCCTGCTCGGGTCCTACCTCGTACAGGCCATTCCCGTCGATGCGCTGCACGGGGCACCCGAAGCGTTGCGGCTCGTGCAGCACTGGCTGTTTCGCTTCATCATCGCGTACGCGGTGTCGCTCGCGCTCCTCGGCTACCTGCGTGGCACGAGCGTCATCGCCGCGCTCAGCGCCGCGGATCGAGTGCCGGTGCGCCTGCCTTGGGCGCTCGTGCACGTGTTGCTGATCGTGCCCTTCTTCTTTCTGTCCGCGAGGCTCTACACCCCCTCCGCGCCTTTTGTCGCCGTGGCGGTGGCGTGGCACCTCGCCGCCGCCGCCGCGGCGCTCGCGCTCTTCGCCACCTTCGCGCCCGCCGCGGTCTGGATCGGCGTGCTGCGCAAGAGCGGCGGATTGCCGATCTTCGCCATCGTCCCCGCCGCTGCTGCGGTCGCCGCGGTCAAGCTCAGCCAGATGCTCTGGGTGCCCGCCGCCGAGATCACGTTCCGCTTCGTAGACCTGATGCTGCGGCCCGTGTTGCCGGGGCTCGAAAGCGATCCCGTCGCGCGGGTGCTCGGCACGAGCCGCTTCGCGGTGCAGATCGCGGAAGTTTGTTCGGGGCTCGAGGGCGTGGGGCTGATGCTCGCCTTCTGCACCGCGTGGCTCTGGTTCTTCCGGCGCGAGTACCGCTTTCCCAGGGCGCTCGTGGTGATCCCCATCGGGGTGATCGCGGTATTCCTGCTGAACGCCGTGCGTATCGCCGTGCTGGTACTCATCGGCAACGCGGGCTACGAGCGTGTGGCGGTGGTCGGCTTTCATTCGCAAGCGGGCTGGATCGCGTTCAACCTCGCAGCCTTCGGCATCGCCATTCTCGCGCACACCAATCCTTGGCTGAGCCGCGTGGCGTCCGAACGGCGCGCGCACCGGCAGGCCCGGCCGCGGGCCCTCGACGCTAACGCCACCTCCGCCTACCTGATGCCGCTGCTCGCGATCCTCGCGGCCGGAATGATCGCGCGCGCAATTTCCGGCGACTTCGAGCTCTGGTATCCGCTGCGCCTGGTCGCGGCAGTCGCCGTTCTGTGGATCTACCGACGCTCGTACACCGGCGCGAATTTCGGCTTCTCGTGGCGCGGCCTGGTGACGGGGGTGTTGCTGTTCGCCGTGTGGAGCGCCAGCGCCGCCTGGCTGGGCATATCCGCGGACGAGCCCGCCGCGCTGGCCGCCCTCTCGCCCGGCATGCGCGGTGCGTGGATCGGGTGTCGCGTGATCGCAGCCGTGGTCACCGTCCCTCTTGCGGAAGAGCTGGCGTACCGCGGCTATCTGCTGCGCCGGCTCACCACGGTAAATTTCGAGTCCGTGCCTTTCTCGGCGGCTCGGTGGCCCGCGCTTGCGGTGAGCGCCCTCGCTTTCGGTGTGGTTCACGGCCAATTCTGGATTGCCGGCATCGTTGCGGGGTTCGCTTACGGCGCACTCGCAATGCGCACCAATAAACTGGGAGAATCCATCGCCGCGCACGCCACCACGAACGCGTTGATCGCGGCGCAGGTACTTCTATTCCGCCACTGGTGGCTGTGGTAGCGGCCGCACGGAGAGCACATGAGCATGAGCAAGGTCGGGGCGGGGGCGAAACTCCCGCACGAATTCAACGTCATCATCGAGATTCCGATGAACGCCGATCCCATCAAGTACGAGGTGGACGAGGAATCAGGCGCGCTGTTCGTAGACAGATTCATGACGACCGCAATGCGCTACCCCGCCAACTACGGCTACGTGCCGCGCACGCTCGCCGCGGACAGCGATCCGGTCGATGTGCTGGTGCATACGCCGTTTCCTTTGCATCCGGGTGTGGTGGTGCGCTGCCGTCCGCTCGGCGTGCTGCTCATGGAGGATGAGGCCGGGGGCGACGCCAAGGTGCTCGCGGTGCCTACGGACGATATCTGCCCGCTATTTGCCTATTGGAAGTCGATCGAGGACGTGCCCGAGGCGCGTCTTGCACAGATTCGACATTTCTTCGAGCACTATAAAGACCTCGAGCCCGGCAAGTGGGTGAAGGTCATCGGCTGGTCGGGTATCGCGGCCGCGCACGAGGAGGTCTCGGGCGGCGCACGACGCTACGCGACATCGCGGCCGGCCGCGCCCTGAGTCATAGGACGAGACCGGCCGCTGTCGGCTCAACCACGTTTGCTGCTGCTGAGATAGACCGCCGCGAGTCGCGGGTTGTGCACCTTCGCCACGGCGTTCTCGATGGCGCGGTCACGGCACACCTGCACCTGGTGGCTGATCCAATGCGGGTTGTCGTAGCTCGGGCAAACCTCGACAGCCGCAATCGCAAGGCGAGCATAGAGCTGGCGGGCACCGTCATAGGACTCGAGGGCCGCGGGATCGTACTTCACTGCAATGGTGGGCGCATCCAGGTCGGGGGTGGCGGCGCTCGCCATGCCTGAAGCGGCGGCGGCGCTGATGCCGCATATCAGCATCGCGAGGGTGATCTTGTTGTTCATGGAAGTCTCCTTTCGGGTTGGTTCGATCTACGGGTCTATGAAACGCCCGCAAGGCCCCCCGAGTCTGCGGCGGCCGGTCGAGGTCGTCCCGCAAACCCACGCATTCGTCCCGAAACCGCCCTGCCGGCGCCCGCGGAGGCCCATTTTTGGGCTAGTCTCTGCCCCATGAGATCGCTTGCCTGGCACCGCGTTATCGGCGCTCTGCAGGGGCATTACGCCTCCTCGCTGAGCCGCCGTCAGTTCTTCACCATCGTGGGGCTGTTTTGGGCCTACGTCACGCTGTCGAATGTGCTCTGGGCCTACGGCATGCGCACCGGAATCGCCAAGGTGACGAGCCTGCCGCTGTTCTCTCCCTGGGAGGCCCGCGTGCTGCAGCACGCCTATCTGTTGCCGCTCATCCTGGTGTCCTACTGGGCCTCGATGCGCATTCAGTGGCGGCCGCTCTTGGTCGCCGTGCCATTGCAGATCATCCTGGCACTCTCGTTCGCAGCCTTAGCCTACCCGGCTCTGATCCTCGGGGAATACACCGTCATCGACCACGCATGGCACGCGCAGGTCGCCGAGCACGGCAACAATCCTTTCTCCGACCCGATGGTGATGTCGCTATGGCTCGCGAGCTTCGTGAGCTTCCTGCCGACCTACGGCTTCGGACTCACCCTCGTCACAGGGCTTGCGCTGTACTCGCAATTCCGCAAGTCCGAGGTGTCGCGCGCGGCCCTCGAGCGCGAGTGGAGCGCCGCGCGCCTGGCGGCGCTGCGCATGCAACTCTCGCCGCACACGCTGTTCAACCTGCTGCACACCATCCGCGGCCTCATCGAATGGGATCCGAAGGGCGCGCAGTCCATGGTCGTGCAGCTAGCGGACCTGCTGCGCCGCCTGTTGAATGCGGGGGAGCGCGATTTCTCGCGCCTCGCCGAGGAACTGCAGTTCGTGCGGCTTTACCTTGAATTGCAGCAAAAACGCTTCTCCGACCGCTTGACCGTGATCCTGCCCCCGCCGCAGGACATCGTCGATGCGTGGGTGCCGAGCTTGATCCTGCAACCCTTGGTCGAGAATGCCGTGGTGCACGGCCTCGCGGGCCATCAAGGACCGGTGACCGTGCGGCTTACTGT
>Ga0302324_100023692_pt1 | contig 11861 bp, 7 predicted proteins | sample Palsa_T0_1_FD_201949 | JGI IMG/M metagenome (GOLD analysis project Ga0302324, IMG submission 201949) | Peat permafrost microbial communities from Stordalen Mire near Abisko, Sweden - Palsa_T0_1 | ecosystem: Environmental > Terrestrial > Soil > Palsa > Peat permafrost | place: Sweden: Abisko... | reverse complement strand
GGAAGGAGGGAACAACGACGATATCGCGAAACGACTAGCGACTCGCCGTGATGTGGTTTCGGTGTGGCGAAAGCGGTTCTTCATCGAGCGGCTTGCGGGGTTGGAAGAGCGTGATTGTCCGGGTCGCCCCCGGACTTTTCCCCCCTGAGTTGGTTGTGCAGATAAAAGCGTGGGCTTGCGAACTCCCGTCGACACACAATTTGCCGTGACATCCCACGAGAGATAGATAGTCCGACAAGTGCGGTACTCAGCGCGTTATAAATCCGCCATCTTGATCATCTCCTCGGTGTTCTTCTTCAAGGAGTAAGAATGCGTTATATGGTTTCGGGATAGTTCGAGAGCAGCCGTGAGTATCAGCCAACCCTTTGACTTTTGATGTTGCGGGACCACATAGTTCTCGCCGGGGCCAACTCGCATGGTCCCACCGTTTCGCTTAATCGCAAATGGGCCATACTCGTCGATGGAAAAGAAGGCCTCATCCTTTTTCAGGTTCGAAAGGATTTGTTTGATGGCCCCATTTCAGGTTCGAAAGGATTTGTTTGATGGCCCCAACCTTCGTGTGGTACTCGGGATCGTTGCTGGTAAGTACAACCTTGGCCTTCCGCCATTTGAACCCGGCCGTCTTGATGAGGGTACGTATACGCTTTTTCGACGTGCGCTGACCACTCTCAGCCATAATTCGGTGTAGATCATCCATCCTCCAGGAGGTTCGGTTAATACCGTGAGCGGACGGAGGGGAGTGAAGTAGCGAAAATAGGAACTGCCCGCGCTCTGGATCATCTTTCGGTTTGGCCGCCTTCGCCGGCAAGAGTGCATCGAGGCCACCGTTTGCAAAACGGTTGAAGTAGCGGCCCACCGTCCTGCGTGACATCTGAAGACACCGAGCAATGACTGCTGTGCGGATACCCCTCAGGCAGCCGAGAATGGCTAGAGCTTTCTTGCGATCCCGCAATCGGCCTCCTTTGATCAGCGCCTCGAGGCCTGACGCTGCGCCGCTCGGGAAATCCTTTTCAATGACCCTTAAGGGTATGTCGCTACGCAGCACTGCCATCATCCAGATTGCTGCGGCCTGAGAAGACGGTCAGATTATTAAGCGCCTGCAAGCCGGTCAGCAGGTTACAGCCGGCTTGTTTCTCGGCGATGGCGATGGTATTGAACGAAACAGATCGTTCGTGGAAGCCGGGAGGCGACGTTCAGGCCAGTTACACCATCTTGAATTGCGGTGTTAACTACTTGGGGCGGAAAATGAGAAAGGGATTCATCCCCAAACGCGAAATGAGCCCAAACGTCTCCATCCGGGCGTTAGACACGGGGCAACGCTATGAGGCCTTGCTTCGAATCAGTGAAGCACTTTCCGCATGCAGAGAGCCAGAGTATCTGACGAGAATCCTCTCGGAACAACTGGGCAAATTCCTCGACTTCTTCTAGTTCTACATCCTCGTCTATAAGGAAAATTCCACCGAAGTCGAATGGGCCGTGGTGGGGTCCGAGAAGAACCTTATCAGTGCGTACGCCGATGTGCCGGTACGAGAGCGGCCATCATGGCGGGCATACGCTACCCAGGAACCGTACCACATTGCAGACTGGGACATCGGGCCGCTGGTTTTTGTGCCCCTCACCACACCGCATCGGCGCCTGGGTGCGCAGGGCATGTCCGGATCCCCGGCACCGCTTACAGCAGCGAAGACATTGGCTTGCTACGTCTGATAGGCCGAGTCGTTGCGTTCGCGATTGATGATAATTTCAATCTTAGGCAGACCAAGGGTAGAGTAGGAGAGAGGGCGATATAGGTACGGCCCAGGTGTCTGACCGATTGCGTTCCGCATCTACTCGTTGCAGAGCCCGTAGAGCGTGAGAATATTATGCGTGAGGCATACCAGTGCCCATTCGCCTCTTACTTTGTCGATACCCGCATCAGGAACTGCCGGAATCCGCGAGCGTGCCTGATCTGACCAAAGACCGGCTCGACGATAGTCTTACGCGCCGCGTAGACCGCTTTGCCGGCTTTGGTCTGCAGCTTACGTTTCATCCGCTCCACCCGCGTCGCATCTTCAGGTAACGGTCCGCGCGGGCTGGGGTTCTGATATTCATCATTCTTCTGCCGCTCCGTAGCGATATAGCCATCGATGCGCCGCCCCGGTTGCTCGTCGGCTTCCAGTTGCTCCAGGTTCTTCTCCGAGCAATACCCACTGTCGGCAAGCACCACCTGCGGCCTTGCCCGCTCTACGCCTCCCTAACTGTCAGCGCCGCCGAGAGATTGCACCGCGCCGGTCGTTTTTGAGGTGCACCAGTAGAGGGTTTTAGCAGGGGGGATGCGGGGGGCGGCACGCCCTCCGAGGGTGGAGTGAACCCCAAAAATGAGACAGCGAGTTAAGGGAACAAATACATTGAATGGAGTGAGGAATGGATTTGTCCCGAGCTGTTTACAGTCGCGATTTGAAGATCAGCACGATGCGCGCGTTGGACGCCGGCTCTAGCGCCGGCGAAATTGCGCGGAAATATCAACTGAGTCCGAAACTCCTGGAGCGCTGGCGCGGAGAATGGCGCGCCAGAGGGGAGGCGGCATTCCCAGGCATAGGGCGGCGGTATGCAAATCTACCGGCGCTCGACGATGCCCGCCGCGTCGCAGAGCTGGAGCGAAAGAGGCGCTTCCGGCATGATGAGGGCAAACTCCTCACCGCCATAGCGGCAAGCGATGTCCGACCCGCGGGTGTTACTCAGCAGGAACGCACCTACTTCTTTGAGCACGGCATCTCCGACGTCGTGCCCGAAGGTGTCGTTGCATTGCTTGAAGTGGTCGACGTCGATCAGGATAGCGCCCAGGGGCCGGCCATTACGGGTACACTTCTTCAATTCGCGATCGAGAGACTCCTCCATGAACCGCCGGTTGAAAAGGCCGCTGAGAGGATCGCGAGTCGACTGGTTGCGCAGTATTTCCCGCAGCTTCAAGTTGGCCAACGCCAGAGCGATCTGCTCGACGAAAGCCTTGGAGAGTTCGTCATAGATCGTCCCTCGCGCGCTCACCACACCGAGCACATCCCCTTGAGCCGCAATGGGCAGACAGATCGTACCGTCCGCCGGTGCCGAGATGAGGTGCTCGCACACCAACTCGCGGCTGGTTTCTTCCGGCGGATAGATCTTGCCGCGCCGCGTCGCGAAGCAGTGCTCGGGAGGAAATACCGCATCGCCCGAAGGTGCCGCCCCCCAATGCGCTTCCAGGTGAAGATTCTTTTGTGCGGCGTCGAGAAGATACAATGCTCCGGACCCGGAGGGAAACAACAGCTTCGCGAAGTCGCCGATTATGGTGCAGGCTTCCTCGACGTTCAAGCAGCTCAACAGAAGATCTCCCATGCGGCCGAGCAGCGTAATCTCCATGTTCCGCTGTTTCAGTTCCTGGACGAAGCTCTCGCGTTTCGCGTCAGCTTCCCGTAATTCCGCCTGCGCCTTCTTGCGCGCAGTGATGTCCATCGCCACGCCGAGGTAGCCAAGGATTTTGCCGCTCGCATCGCGTGAAGCGGTCACCATCAGATTGACAGTCAAATGAGTGCCGTCTTTGCGCACGTAAGTCCATTCGCGCTCGTCGTGCTCACCGTTGCGGGCTCTCTCCACAAAAACATCGAAGCCCTGCACCGGCTTGCCCATTTCCGCAGTCAGTTCCAGCCCCCGGGCAATGACCTCGGATTCCAGATGAAAGAGGTCAGGCGACCATTTACCCACGATCTCCGCCGACGTACAGCCAAGCATCTGTTCGGCGCCGGAATTGAAAACCGTGATCAGTCCCTCGGGATTCCCCGCAACGATCGAAACATTTGTCGCCGCATCGAGCACCGCCTGCAACCTCGCTTGCGCGCTGGCGAGCTCTGCCGTACGTTCTGTAACACGCTTTTCCAGTTGGTAGCCCGCCTGCTTCTGGTCATCGATGTCGGTGCAGGTGCCCACCCACTGTACGACCTCGCCTGTTTCATCTCGCAACGGAAAGGCGCGTCCCAGGTGCCAGCGGTAAGCGCCGTCCGATCCGCGCTTCAGACGGTATTCAACCTCGTAATCGCAATCGGTGGTCAATGCTCTGGTCCAGCGGTCAATCGAGTTCTGAAGATCGTCCGGGTGCACCACGCACTTCCAGCACCCAATCCTTGCTCTGCTTCAGCGTCATACCGGTGTAGTCGAACCAGCGTTGGTTAGTGTAGTCGATATTTCCGTCCGGTTTCGCCGTCCAGATAAGCTGTGGCATGGTGTCCGCGAGGAAGCGGAAGCGGTGGTTGCTCCGTGCCAACTCAAACGTGCGCGCATTCAGCGACCAGGCGCCGATCCAAACCAGAACAGTAAAGATGACGATGTCGGACACGGCGAAGAGCGCCAGACCAAACTCGGCTCCGTAGAGCCTGGCTTGTTCTCCCTTGAGCCGTAACCAGCCGATCAGAAACGGTAAAGTAACCGCCCATGGAAGAATATGGCGCGCCATCTGTCCACCGCCATATTCACTCGTGATGGCCGATATCAGCCCGCGATCGGGTCGTGCGAACAATGCGCCAAAGCCAAGAAAAACGAAAAGGATCGCCGTGGGCGCGGCCATCGTATTGTAGAGAGAAACAGCGCTCACGCTGTGACTCGCATAGGTGTAGCTGATGCACCCGATTCCGGCGTCAATCAAAACAATTAGAGCAAGAAGCTGCGAAGCGATGGCGTCGAAAGGAACTTTTCCGCCCAAGAAAAAGAGGGACGCGCCGAGCACGCAAAATCCCGACGGAGTGGCAATGGACATGCGCCCGGGAACGGATGATTGCGCATGGGTGAACGTATCGCGCAGCAAGCGTTGATCTATCCCGAGATTGAGATGAAGAAAATGTTCCGCGAGGGTTAGCAAACCGAAGACGGCCACGAACAAAGCGCAGATTTGTCCTAACCGAGCGTGGCCTGGGCGGTTATATTCTACGATTCTACCCGCTGGAAGGCGCAACAGCCAGAGCGATAATCCGGAGACGATGAAACAGAGCGCCGTGTTCGGCTTCATGGTGGCTGAGCCGGGTATCACGCTCGTTAAGATCCGTATTCCCAGCAGCCCGCCGATGAGCGCAAGACCACCCATGGCCATGGCAACGGGACCCGCGAATCTGAATGTGAAGTGGTACCATCGGGCCGCCGGCGGTTCGACGGGACCGTTTTTGACTCTCGTCTCCATCGGATTTACAAGGGGTTCTTCATGGTGGTTGTGTTAATGCCTCCACTCTCGCAGATGAATGGGGGTGAAACCGGATGAAAACGCACACACCTCCTTTGAGTGCTGGTCCCTCTCAAGAGCTCCGGAAGACCCAGCAGTAATGGACATTAAGGCTTCGTAATCTCGCTATCCTATAGAGCAATCTCGCTCAGACACGACGTTAAAGGATTAAAACAGAATAAGTAGGGCTTATTACGATGGGCTTGCAAATTTCTATTGCATGATACTCCCACACTTGTTACACTGGGTATATTCCACGGAGAAGATATGACCGAGTCCACGTGTACCCCTGGTCTACCTCCCGCGCAGGGATTGTACGATCCCCGCTTTGAACACGATGCTTGCGGCATAGGCTTCGTAGCGAGCATTAAAGGTCATAAGTCGCACGATATTATCCTCAAAGGCATCCAGGTGCTCATCAGCCTGACGCACCGCGGCGCCTGCGGCTGCGACCCGGAGACCGGCGATGGCGCCGGCATTCTGATCCAGATTCCACACAAGTTCTTTGTCCGCGAGTGCGCCGCGCTGGGCTTTACGCTTCCGCCCCCGGGGCAGTATGGCGTGGGCATGACTTTCCTACCCGTCGAAAAGCACCAGCGGCTCACCTGCGAGGGCATTCTGGAGCGCATTCTTCGCGAGGAGGGCCTAACCGTACTGGGCTGGCGCGATACGCCCGTGGACGGGGACGCCATCGGCCGCGTGGCGCGTGCCTCGCAGCCTTACATCCAGCAGATCTTCGTTGGGCGTGGACCCGGCATGGACGAAGACACGCTGGAGCGCAAGCTGTACGTGGTGCGCAAGCGCGCCGAGGCCGAGATAGCCCGCTCCAACATGCTGAACAGGGGCGATTTCTATCTGCCCTCACTTTCCGCGCGCACCATCGTTTACAAGGGCCTGCTTCTCGCGCCGCAGATGGCGCACTTCTATGGCGAGCTTTCCGACCCGGACGTGATGAGCGCGTTGTGCCTGGTGCATCAGCGCTTTTCGACCAACACGTTTCCCACCTGGCAGCTCGCGCATCCGTTCCGCTATGTGGCGCACAACGGTGAAATCAACACGCTCAAAGGCAATGTGAACTGGATGCACGCGCGCCAGTCGGTGCTGCGCTCGCCTCTCTACGGCGCGGATATACAGAAACTGTTTCCCATCATCGCGCCGGGCGGCAGCGATTCGGCCAACTTCGATAACGCCCTGGAGTTGCTGTTTCTGGCCGGACGCTCGCTGCCCCATGCCATGGCCATGCTGATTCCGGAAGCCTGGGCCAGCAATCCGCACATGAATCCGCAGAAGCGCGCGTTCTACGAATACCACGCGTCGCTGATGGAGCCCTGGGATGGTCCGGCGGCCATCACCTTTACGGACGGCCGGGTGATCGGCGCCACACTCGACCGCAACGGCCTGCGCCCGGCCCGCTACCTGATCACGCACGACGACCTGGCGATCATGTCTTCGGAGACCGGCGTGCTGCCGGTCGCGCCCGGCAACGTAAAGAAGAAAGGCCGTCTGCAGCCCGGCAAGATGTTTCTGGTCGATACGGTCGAAGGCCGCATTATTTCCGATCAGGAGCTCAAGCAAAACCTGTATTCCCGCCAACCCTACGCGCTCTGGCTCAAGGAGCATCAAGTCACGCTCGAGCAGTTGGCCGACCCGCCGCGCCAGCATGGCACCGATCACGTCACGATTCACTGCCGACAGCGCGCCTTCGGCTATACCGATGAAGATCTTCGGATGCTGCTCGGACCCATGGCCGAGAAGGGCGAAGAGCCGGTCGGGTCGATGGGCACGGATACGCCACTGGCTTGTCTCTCGGACAAGCCGCAGCCGCTGTTCCACTATTTCAAGCAGCTTTTCGCGCAGGTGACCAACCCGCCCATCGATCCCATTCGTGAAGAAATGGTGATGTCGCTCATCAGTTATATCGGAACGGAGCGCAACATTCTCGAGGAGACCCCGCAGCACTGCCACACGCTCAAGCTGCCCCATCCTATCCTGACCAATAGCGATCTGGAAAAACTGCGACGCGTTTCGCAAGGCGACTTCCTGGCCACCACGCTACCCACGCTGTACCCGGCCAGCGACGGCGAGAAGGGCCTGGAGCGCGCGCTCGATCAACTTTGCCGGCGTGCATCGCTTTCCATACAGTCGGGCTACACGCTGCTGATCCTCTCCGACCGCGGCGTGGATCAGGAATACGCGCCCATCCCCAGCCTGCTGGCGCTGGCCGCCGTGCATAATCACCTGGTGCGCGAGGAGACCCGCACACAGGTGGCGTTGATTATCGAATCCGGCGAGCCGCGCGAGGTGATGCATTTCGCGCTGCTGATCGGCTATGGCGCGAGCGCCGTGAATCCATATCTCGCCATCGAGACGCTCGAAGACCTGGCCCGGGGCGGCTATCTGGCCGATGGCGTGGACTTCGATAAGGCCTTCGCCAACTTCAAAAAGGCTGTCAACAAGGGTCTGCTGAAGACCTTCTCCAAGATGGGCATTTCCACGCTGCAAAGCTATCGCGGCGCGCAGGTGTTCGAGGCCATTGGCCTGAACAAGGCGGTGGTGGATAAGTATTTCACGGGCACCGCTTCGCGCATCGAGGGTGTAGGGCTCGGCGTGCTGGCGCGCGAAGCCAAGATGAAGCACGACCTGGCGTTCCGCCCGATCACCGAGTCGGATACGGAGCTGCCGGTGGGCGGAAATTATCAGTACCGGGTGCGCGGCGAGTATCACCTGTTGAACCCGCTCACGGTGAGCAAGCTGCAGCACGCCGTGCGGCAGGGGAGCTTCCAGACTTTCCAGGAATACACCGACCTGATCGACACCCAGAACCGGCAGTTGTGTACGCTGCGCGGCCTGTTGGAGCTGCGCAAGTCCGATGCGTCGGTTCCGCTCGACGAGGTCGAACCGGCGTCTGAGATCGTGAAGCGCTTCGCCACCGGCGCCATGTCGTTCGGCTCCATCTCGAAGGAGGCGCACGAGACCCTGGCCATCGCCATGAACCGCATCGGCGGCAGGTCGAACACAGGTGAGGGCGGCGAAGACGAAGCTCGTTTCGCACGCGACGGCAATGGCGACTGGCGCCGCAGCGCTATCAAGCAGGTGGCTTCAGCGCGCTTCGGTGTTACCACCAATTACCTGGTGAACGCCGACGAGTTGCAGATCAAAATGGCGCAGGGCGCGAAACCCGGCGAAGGCGGCCAACTGCCTGGCCATAAGGTGGACGATTTTATCGCGCGGGTGCGCCACTCCATCCCCGGCGTGGGCCTGATCTCGCCGCCGCCGCACCACGACATCTATTCCATCGAAGATCTGGCGCAGCTTATTTACGACCTGAAGAACGCCAATCCGCGCGCCCGTATCTCGGTCAAGCTGGTGGCCGAAGTGGGCGTGGGAACGGTAGCGGCGGGGGTCTCCAAGGCGCATGCCGATGTAGTGCTGATCAGCGGAGACAGCGGCGGCACCGGTGCATCGCCGCTAAGCTCCATCAAGCACGCCGGCATCCCCTGGGAGCTGGGCCTCGCGGAAACGCAGCAGGTGCTGGTGATGAATGACTTGCGTGGCCGCATACGCGTGCAAACCGACGGCAAGCTGCAAACCGGCCGCGACGTCACCATCGCCGCGCTGCTGGGCGCCGAGGAGTTCGGCTTCGCCACCACACCGCTGGTGACTCTGGGCTGCATCATGATGCGCAAATGCCACCTGAACACCTGCCCTGTGGGCATTGCCACGCAGGATCCGGCGCTGCGCAGCAAATTCCAGGGGCAGCCAGAGCACGTCATCAATTTCTTTTTCTTCATCGCCGAGCAGGTGCGGCGGTACATGGCCCAACTGGGCTTCCGCAACTTCAATGAAATGGTAGGGCGCGTGGATATGCTGGAGACCCGCGACGCCCTCGATCATTGGAAGGCCAAAGGTCTGGACTTTTCCGCCATTCTGTATTGCCCGGAGGCTCCCGCGCGCGTGGCCCGGCGCTGCGTCGAGCCGCAAGACCACGGCCTCGACCAGGCGCTCGACTACAAGCTGATCGACCATGCGCGCGAGGCGCTCGAAAACGGCACACCCATCGAGATCAAGCTGCCGATTCGCAATGCGCACCGCACCGTGGGCGCCATGCTGAGCGGCGAGATCGCACGGCGCTACGGCTCGGCGGGCCTGCCCGGCGACACTATCCGTTTCGAGTTCACCGGCTCGGCGGGGCAAAGCTTCGGGGCGTTCCTGGCCCACGGCGTTACGCTCACGCTCGAAGGCGACGCCAACGATTATGTCGGCAAGGGGCTGTCGGGCGGCAGGCTGGTGGTGTATCCGCCGCGCGGCTCCACGTTCCTGCCCGAAGAGAACATCCTGATCGGCAACGTGGTCCTGTATGGCGCGACCAGCGGAGAGGCCTTTTTCAACGGGATGGCCGGCGAGCGTTTTGCCGTGCGCAACTCAGGCGCCACGGCAGTGGTGGAAGGGCTCGGCGATCACGGCTGCGAATATATGACCAGAGGCCAGGTGGTGGTGCTCGGCAAGTGCGGCCGCAACTTCGCCGCGGGCATGAGCGGCGGCCTGGCCTATGTGCTCGACGAGCGCGGCGATTTCGCCGAGAGACGCTGCAACGTCGCCTCGGTGGATCTTGAGCCCGTGGTCGAGCCGCGAGATATAGAAAAGTTGCGCCATCTCATCGCACGCCACGTGGAATTCACCGGCAGCCCGCGCGCCAAATGGATTCTGGAGAATTGGTCCACCATGCTGCCGAAGTTCGTGAAGGTCTTCCCACACGAATACAAGCGCGTGCTGCGCATGCCGAAGCCGCAAAGCCACGCTTCGACGGCTGTGGTTGCAATGCAGCTCACCGAACTCAGGCAGGCGGCCAATGGGTAAAGTCACAGGCTTCCTCGAATACACGCGGGAGTTGCCGCAGCGCCGTCCTCCCGCGGAGCGCATCAACGACTTCTTAGAGATCTATCAGGACTTTCCGGAAGACAGGATCCGTTCGCAGGGCGCCCGCTGCATGGATTGCGGCATTCCGTTCTGCCATACCGGCTGCCCGCTCACCAACATCATTCCGGACTGGAACGACCTGGTCTACAAGGGCCGCTGGCGGGAAGCGGCGCGCGTATTGCACTCGACCAACAACTTCCCGGAGTTTACCGGCCGCATCTGTCCGGCGCCCTGCGAAGCTGCCTGCGTGCTCGGCATCAATGAGCCGCCGGTCACCATCAAGCAGATCGAAAAGACCATCATCGACCGCGCGTTCGCGGAAGGCTGGATTCGGCCCGAGCCGCCGCGCGAACGCACCGGCAGGCGCGTGGCGGTGGTCGGCTCGGGACCCGCGGGCCTGGCCGCCGCGCAGCAGTTGTGCCGCGCCGGCCATGGGGTCAAGGTGTTCGAAAAGAACGATCGCATCGGCGGCCTGATGCGCTACGGCATTCCAAATTTCAAAATGGAGAAGCACCTGATCGACCGGCGCCTGGAGCAGATGCAGGCCGAGGGCGTGGAGTTTGCGCCCAACTCCCACGTGGGCGGCAACGTGCCGGTGGATGTCCTGCGCCGGGATTATGACGCCATCCTGCTGGCGGGCGGCGCCGAGCATCCACGCGATCTGGCCGTGCCCGGCCGGGAGCTCAAGGGCATCCACTTCGCCATGCAGTTCCTGCCGCAGCAGAACCGCCGGTGCGAAGGCGACACGGTGCCCGAGACAGAAGCCATTCTGGCCAGCGGCAAGCGCGTGGTGATCATCGGCGGCGGCGACACCGGAGCGGACTGCCTGGGCACCACGCATCGCCACAAGGCGCTCTCCGTGCATCAGTTCGAGCTGCTGCCTAAGCCGCCCGATGTGCGCGCCGCGTCCACGCCCTGGCCGCTGTGGCCCATGCAGCTTCGCACCGAGAGCTCGCACGAAGAAGGCGGCCTGCGCGAATGGAGCGTGGCGACCACCAGGTTCACCGGCGACCGGCACGGCAACGTGACGCAGTTGCACGCCACGCGCATTGGGCCGCCCCCGAAGTTCGAACCGATTCCGGGGACCGAATTTTCGCTGGATGCGGACCTGGTGCTGCTGGCGATGGGATTCCTGGGTCCGGTCAAGAGCGGGATGATCGAGCAGTTAGGCGTTAAGCTCGACCCGCGCGGCAACGTCCTGGCGGATGGGAATTATATGACTACGGTGCCCGGCGTGTTCGCCGCGGGCGATATGCGGCGGGGCCAGTCGCTGGTGGTGTGGGCGATCGCGGAAGGGCGCAAAGCCGCGCGCGGGGTGGATCAGTATTTGATGGGAGAAAGCGCGCTCGCATAGGATGTAGGGCTGAAAATCCGTTTAAACGAGCAGGTCCTTCACCACATTACCCGCCACGTCCGTTAACCTGAAATCGCGGCCCGCATAGCGATAGGTCAGCTTGGTGTGGTCGAACCCCAGTTGGTACAGCAGCGTCGCATGCAGTGGAATAGGATCGAATTTGTGATCGTGGCAGCGCACACGTCACTGTCATGCCCAGAAAGCCGCGTGATTCCATCGACGCGGTCGTCGATCACGTCATGCTCGCCTTTGGGAACGCTGCGGCTCAGCAATCGCGATGGGTGTAGGAAAAAGCGAAACGGTCCGGGCCATCGGACGTGTCCACGTATCGCGCTACATCCATCCAGTGCCGGCCCCAGCGAACGCCGTACT
>Ga0302324_100023691_pt1 | contig 11861 bp, 12 predicted proteins | sample Palsa_T0_1_FD_201949 | JGI IMG/M metagenome (GOLD analysis project Ga0302324, IMG submission 201949) | Peat permafrost microbial communities from Stordalen Mire near Abisko, Sweden - Palsa_T0_1 | ecosystem: Environmental > Terrestrial > Soil > Palsa > Peat permafrost | place: Sweden: Abisko... | reverse complement strand
CTGTGGGACGAGCTCGGCTATCGCGGCGCTTACGGTGAGCTGCTGACCGCGCCGTGGCCGGCCGTCGATCCGCACGCGCTCGAGCAGGACACGCTGCAGATCGTTGTGCAGGTGAATGGCAAACTGCGCGGCCGCGTCAGCATCGCCGTGAGTGCGGATGCGAGCGCCGCGCGTGAAGCGGCGTTGGCGGATGCGCATATCAGAAAGTTCGTCGGCGATAAGCCCCTGCGCAAAGTCATTTTCGTGCCGGGCAAGCTGTTGAATCTCGTCGTATGAGCGCGCGACGCGCGCACCTGGCCCTGATGGTGGGCACGGCGCTCCTCGGCGCCTGCGGCTTTCACCTGCAGGGGCACAAGGCGCTGCCCGAGCAGCTGCGCGTGAGCTACGTGCAGGCGGCCGACCGGCAGAGCGACTTTGTGCAGGATCTGCGCAAGGAGCTCCTGACCTCCGGTGCGCGGCTGACGACGCGCCGCGAGGATGCCACCGCCGTGGTGCGCATCCTCGCCGACAACTTCGAGCGCCGCGTGCTCTCGGTGTCCATCACCGATCAGCCGGCCGAGTACGAGATCACCTACACGGTGCGCTTCGCAGTCGACTTCGGTGACAAGGAGGTGCTGGCGGCGCAGGAGGTCTCGACGGCGCGTGACTACACCTTCGATGAGACGATACTGCTGGCGAAGAACAATGAAGAGGCCATTCTGCGTGAGGCCCTCGCCCATGACCTCGCCGACGTTGTCATGCGACGGCTCGCCAATCTTTGATGCACGCGGCACAGGTGCTGTGCCTGGCGAACGCTGACCGGCTTGCCATCGCATTGCTGCTCAATCGCTTTGGCCTTGATCTTGTATTGACGGCACCGCAGGAGCTCATCCCCGGCTCGTACTGGGGAGAGGCCGAGGCGGGCTTGCAGGGCAACCGCCTGTTTGCGCGCCTCGACACCCCACTGCATTCGATCTTTCACGAGGCAAGCCACTACGTGTGCATGACGCCGGAGCGGCGCGCGGGTCTTGATCGGGATGCGGGCGGCGATGACGCCGAGGAGGCAGCCGTGTGCTATCTGCAGGTGCTGCTCGCCGAGCAACTCCCGGGCGTCGGCCGCGAGCGGCTCTTCGCCGATATGGATGCGTGGGGATACAGCTTCAGGCTCGGCACGACACGCGCGTGGTTCGAAGGCGATGCCGAGGATGCGCGTGCGTGGCTGCTCAAGCGCGGGATCATCGATGCGCGCGGCCGCCCGACGGGCGCGCTGCGCTGCTGAGCGCGCGACTTCGCGCACCGCTGCCACGCTTGAGAGCGCACCGGCGCCTGCCGCATAGTGCGGTTTCATTTCTTAAGGCATCGGCATTGCGCACGTCGCCGCGAACCCCTGCGCTGCTTGCTGCGGCCGCGTTGGTCGCGGTGCTGAGTGCGTGCCAATTTGGCATCTTTGCAATTGCGAACGCACCGACACTGTTCGGTTCCTACGCACGTTTTACCGACCTTGCCTATGGCGGCGAGCGCCGTCAGCGCCTTGATGTCTATACGCCGCGCAATGCCCAGCATCTGCCGGTCGTCATTTTCTGGCACGGCGGCACGTGGAAGTCGGGCGACAAGACGAACTACCGCTTCGTCGGCGCGGCACTTGCTGCGCGCGGCTTCATCGCGGTCGTAGCGGATTACCGACTCTATCCGGCGGTGCACTTCCCGGCGTTCTGCGAGGATGGCGCGCTCGCACTCGCCTGGGTCGAGGCGCACATTGCCGACTATGGCGGCGATCCGCAACGTATCGTCCTCATGGGCCACTCGGCGGGGGCGCACATTGCAGCCTTCGTGGCCTACAACCACGAGTTTGACCGCCAGACAGGCGCGGATCCGCGCGACGTCGTCGGCTTCGTGGGACTGTCAGGTCCCTACGTGCTCGTGCCCGACACGCGCGAGCTGCGCGCGATGTTTCCGCCGCCATACGTGGAAAGTGACTGGCAGCCGATCGACTTCGTCGATGCGGATTCGCCTCCCACACTGCTCTTGCACGGGCTGAACGACCGCGACGTTGCGGCTGCCGAGAGCGTGGCGTTGCACGCGGCGCTCGAGGGCAATCAGGTACGCGTCGAGACGCATCTGTATCGGCACGTCGGGCACGACGGCACGCTCGCCCCGTTCGCGCTTATCGCGCGCGGCGCTTCGCCCGCCTACGAGGACATCATCGCCTTTATCGACAGCGTGACGCGAAACGGTCCGTCGCCTTGACGAGCTCGTGCGTGTTGCCGGGCTCGAAGGCCGAATGCCCGGCATCGGCGACGATGTGCAACTCGGCCTCCGGCCAGGCGCGATGCAATTCCCAAGCGCTCTTCATCGGACAGACGACGTCATAGCGGCCCTGCACGATCACGCCGGGAATGTGGCGGATGTGGCCGACGTTGTCGATGAGCTGATTCGGCGTTGCGAGAAAGCCGGCATTCACAAAGTAGTGGCACTCGATGCGCGAAAAGGCTTCCGAATGCGTCTCCTGCCCGAGCTTGGTGTTGTAGAGGGAATTGCGGCGCAAAAAGCTCGTGCCCGCCTCCCATAACGCCCAGGCTTTGGCAGCCCGTGACAGCACGGCGGGATCCGTGCTCGTCAGCCGCCGGTAATAGGCGCCCATCATGTCGGAGCGCTCCGCGGGCGGAATGGGCTCGACGTACTGCTCCCACAGGTCCGGGTAGAGCGCACCGGCGCCGCCCGGGTCCTGGTAAAACCACTCGAGCTCCCAGCGGCGCAACAGAAAAATCCCGCGCAGGACCAGATGCGTCACCCGCAGCGGATGAGTCTGCGCATAGGCAAGCGCGAGGGTCGATCCCCACGAGCCGCCAAACACGAGCCAATCTTCGATGCGAAGGTGCAGGCGTATGCGCTCGATGTCGCTCACCAAATCCCACGTCGTGTTCTCGATCAATGAGGCGTGCGGGCGGCTCTTGCCGCAGCCGCGTTGATCGAATAGGACGATGCGATAGCGCTTGGGATCAAAGAAGCGCCGCATCTTTGCTTCGGTGCCGCCGCCCGGGCCGCCGTGCAGAAAGAGCGCCGGCTTGCCGTCGGGGTTACCGCTCTCCTCGTAGTAGATCTCGTGCACATCGCTCACGCGCAGCAAGCCGCTTTTGTAGGGTGAGATCGGTGGATAGAGCTGGCGCAGTGCGCTTTTTTGCGCGGCTTCCTTCTTGGGAGGCGCCCGCCGCTTCACGGCGGCAGGCTCAGCATCGGGCCGAGCGGCTTGCCACCCAGCAGATGCACGTGCAGATGATAGACTTCCTGGCCCCCGTGACTGTTGCAGTTGATGATCAGTCGATAGCCGTCCTGCGCGATGCCCTCGCGCTTGGCAAGATCGCGCGCCACCGTGAAGAGATGTCCGACGAGTGCCTCGTCGTCCTCGGTGATGTCGTTGCTGGTGGCGATGAACTTGTTGGGAACGATCAGGATGTGAGTCGGCGCGCGCGGCCGGATATCGCGAAAGGCCGTCACCAGCTTGTCACGATAGACGATGTCGGCGGGCAGTTCGCCCGCGATGATGCGCTGAAAAAGACTATCCATGCGGTGTGCGCAAGCCTAGCTGGTGGCCGAGAGGTGGGCAACTCAAGGATAATCGCGCTCCCGCAGCCACACGTACCGTGCCGCCTTGAAGCTCAACCGCGACTCACTCGCAGCCCATCTCGCACAGCGCCTGCTGCCCGTCTACCTCATCTCGGGCGATGAGCCGCTCCTCGTGGCGGAGGCGGCGGATGCGATACGCGCCCGGGCGCGCGCCGCCGGCTTCTCCGAGCGCGAGACCTATACGCTCGAGCGCGGCACCGACTGGAACGCGATCGTCGCGGCGGCGAGCAATCGCTCGCTCTTTGCCGAGCGGCGCATCATCGAGATTCGCCTGGCGAGCTCCAAGCCCGGCGTGAGCGGCGCGGCAACCCTGGCGAGGCTTGCGCAGATGCGCGATGCGGATGTCCTCGTGCTCGTGATCTCAGCACGCCTCGAGCGCGAGTCGCAAAATGCGCAGTGGGTGCAGGCGATCGAGTCCGCCGGCGCCTGGCTTCCCATCTGGCCGGTCGACGAGCAGCACCTGGTGGGCTTTCTGCGCGAGCGCGCGCGGCGGCTGCAGCTCAATCTCGATGATGAGGCGCTGGAGGTGCTCGCCGCGCGCACCGAAGGCAATCTGCTCGCCGCGCAGCAGGAGCTTGAGAAGCTGCGGCTCTTGTTTGACGACAAGCCAATCACCACGCAAGAGGTGCTCGCGAGCGTCGGCGACAGTGCGCGCTATGACGTCGCGCAGCTCGGCACCGCCGCGCTCGCCGGTGAGACGGCGCGCGCACTGCACGTGCTCGCGGGGCTGCGCTCCGAGGGAGTCGAGCCGACGCTTGTGCTCTGGGCGCTCAATAAAGCGGTGCGTGAGTTGTGGAATGCCGCGGCAGGCGGTGGCGCGCCGCCGGCGAAATGGCAGAGAAATGCAGCGGCGCTCGCGCAGGGTATGCGCCGCGCGCGCACCGTGCCCTTCGCGCGCATCACGCAACGCGCAGAACGCGCCGACCGCATGGCAAAAGGTCGTCTCGAGGGCAACGCATGGGATGAGCTTGCGCTACTCACCGCCGAGTTCTGCAGCCGGCCGCTGCTGCCGCTGGCGGCCGTGTCAAACAGGCCGCGCTGATGCAGCCCATCGGTCTTTTCGGCGGCACGTTTGACCCGTTGCACTATGGCCACCTGCGTACGGCGTTTGAACTGTGGCAGGCGTTGCAGCTTGCTGAGGTGCGCTTCATGCCCACCGGCAGCCCGCCGCATCGCGAGCAGCCGCTTGCGCCGGCGCATCTGCGCCTTGCTATGGTGAAGGCCGCGATCGCGGATCAGCCGGCCTTCGTGATCGATGATCGCGAGGTGCGCCGCTCGGGTGTGTCCTATTCGGTTGATACGCTCACTGAGCTGCGCGCCGAATATCCACAGCGCTCGTTATGCCTGCTCCTCGGCATGGATGCCTTTCTCGGCTTGCCCAACTGGCATCGCTGGCGCGAACTGCTTGACCTTGGGCATGTTGTCGTCGCGCATCGTCCGGGCTGGCGCGCGCCCACGATGGGACCGCTCGGCGAGATCATGGTCGACCGCGGTACCGGCAACGTGCGCGATCTGCATCAGCAGCCCGCGGGGCGCATCTACGTACACGCGGTCACACAGCTCGAGATCTCCTCAACCGAGCTGCGCCAGCTCATAGCCCAGGGACGCGATCCGCGCTACATCGTGCCGGAGGAAGTTCGCCGGATCATTCGCGAGACGAGGTGCTATGCTGCCAAACAGCGCTGAGCGCCCGGGGAGAGTGTCAAGCTGAACATGAAGAGCCGTAGCCGTTCGCGCCGCGCCCCGCGACGCGCACCTGCATTGCAGCGCATCGTGTCTGCCGCGCTCGAAGACATGAAGGCCGTCAACATCAAGAAGCTAGACGTCAGGGGCCTCACCGATATCGCCGATACCATGATGATCGCCTCGGGTAATTCCGACCGGCACGTGCGCTCGATCGCCGAGCACGTGGTCGAAGAGGCGAAGGCCGCGGGCTATCGCCCGCTTGGCGTGGAGGGCGCGCGCGACGGCGAGTGGGTGCTCGTTGATCTGCAGGACATCCTCGTGCATGTCATGCTGCCGCGCGTGCGTGAGTTCTATGGTCTGGAACAATTGTGGGAGTCGGCGCCGGGCGAATCCAAGCGCTCGCGCTGACGAGGCTGGGCATGCTTATCCGCGTGATCGCAGTGGGATCGCGCACCCCGAGCTGGGTTCGTGAGAATTGCGCCGACTACGCCACGCGGCTGCGCGGGCGGCTGAAAGTCGAACTCGTGGAACTCTCTGCCGGCGTGCGCGGCGGTGCGAAGAATGCGCAGCGGGCAATGCGCGAAGAGGGGACACGGTTGCTCGCGCAACTCACACCCAAGGAGTTTGTGGTGGCGCTCGATGAGCACGGCAAGGAGTTTGCGACCCGCGAGTTCGCCGCGTGGCTCGCGGCACGGCAGGCTTCCGGGCGCGACCTTGTGTTCCTAATCGGCGGCGCCGATGGTATTGACACCCCGGTACTTGACCGAGCGGACCTCACACTGTCCTTGTCGCGCCTGACGCTGCCGCACGCGCTCGCGCGCGTGCTGCTGATGGAGCAGCTCTATCGTGCGAAAAGTCTGCTCGATCATCATCCCTATCATCGCGAGTAACGCGTATCCCATGTCCTCGCCGCCCGTACTTTGCCTCGCCTCGACCTCGCCGCGCCGCCGCCAGTTGCTGCAGCAACTCGGCGTTGCGCACCGCGTGCAGGGTGCCCATGTCGATGAGAGCCCGCGCGCGCGCGAGACGCCGCCCGACTATGTGGCACGCGTTGCCGCCGCGAAGGCGCGCGCGATATGGAGTGCGGATGCGGCGCTGCCCGTGCTCGGTGCGGACACGATCGTCGTCGTCGACGGCGTCATGTTTGGCAAGCCTGCGGGCAGGCAGCAAGGCCTCACGATGCTCGCAAGCCTCTCCGGGCGGGTGCATGAGGTATTGAGCGCCGTCGCGCTCGCCACCGATAAGGGTATGGCAGTGGCGCTGTGTTTGAGCGCGGTGCGCTTTCGCACGCTCTCCGATGAGGAATGCCGTGCCTATTGGGACAGCGGCGAGCCGCACGACAAGGCCGGAGCGTATGCCATCCAGGGCCTTGCCGCGGCGTTCATCGAATCACTGCAGGGCAGCTACTCCGGCGTCATGGGTCTGCCGCTATTTGAAACCGCCGAGTTGCTGCGCGGCGCGGGTGTGCCCTACGGGTTGCCACTGCCCCCATGAGCATCGAGATCTTCATCAACGTGGCGCCGCGCGAGACGCGCGCGGCGCTGCTGGAAAATGGCGTGCTACAGGAGATCTATATCGAGCGCCCGAGCCGGCGCGGCCTCGTGGGCAATGTGTACAAGGGGCGCGTGTCGCGCGTGCTGCCGGGGATGCAGGCGGCCTTTATCGAGATCGGACTTGAGCGTACGGCATTCCTGCACGCCGCGGACATTGCCCTCGATCATCCCGAGGAAACCATCGTCAGCCTGCCGCGCGTTGATGACATTCGCCGCCTGGTCGCCGAGGGCGACCACATTCTCGTGCAGGTCATCAAGGATCCCATGGGCACGAAGGGTGCGCGCCTCACGACTTTTGTCTCCTTTCCCTCGAAGTATCTGGTCTACATGCCGCACGGCACGGGCATCGGCATCTCGAGCCGCATCGCCGAGGAGGCCGAGCGGCTGCGTTTGAAGACGCTCGTGAGCGCGATGCAGCCGCAGGCCGAAAATGGCGCCTACATCGTGCGCACTGCGGCGCAGTCGGCCTCCGCCGAGCACTTGAGCGAGGACATGGAGTACCTGCATAAGCTCTGGCGGCACGTGCGCAGCCAGGGCGCGGAGGCGCCCGCCGGCGCGATCGTGCATGAGGATCTGCCGCTCACCTTGCGCATCCTGCGCGATGAGCTCGCGCGCGGCGTTGAGCGCGTGCTGATCGACTCCTCCGCCGAGCACGCGCACATGCTGCACTTCGCGCAAAATTTCATCCCGGGAGCGCTGCACTGCATCGAGCTCTACGCTGCTCCCCGTCCGATCTTCGATCTGCACGGCATCGAGGAGGAAATTGGCCTTGCCCTGCAGCAGAGAGTGGTACTGAAGTCGGGTGGTTATTTGATGATCGATCAGACGGAGGCGATGACGACCATCGACGTCAATACCGGCGCCTACGTCGGCCACCGCAACCTCGAGGAGACGATCTACCGCACCAACCTCGAAGCGGCGGTGGCCATCGCGCGGCAACTGCGCCTGCGCAATCTCGGCGGCATCATCATCATTGACTTCATCGACATGGTGGATGAGCCGCACCGCCGGGCGGTGCTTGCGGCGCTCGAGCGCGCGCTCGCGGGCGATCGTGCCGCAACGCAGATCGTGAGTCTCTCACCGCTTGGCGTCGTGGAGATGACGCGCAAGCGCACGCGCGAGAGCCTCGAGCACCTGCTGTGCGAGCCGTGCCGAACGTGCCAGGGGCGCGGATTTACCAAGACCGCGCTCACGGTGTGCTACGAGATCTTTCGCGAGATAGTGCGACAGAGCAGGCAGTTTGCGAGCCGGGAGCTGCTGATACTGGCCCATCAGGACGTCGTGGATTGTCTCCTCGATGAAGAAGCGTCCGCGATGGCAGAGCTCGAGTCTCAGATCAGCCGGCCCATCCGGCTCCAAGCCGAGGCGCTTTACGGCGTGGATCAGTACGATGTGGTGCTGATATAGCCACCAAGAGGTGAGATGTGCCGCGCTGGCTCGCAACGCTAGGTCACCATCGCTGCGCGCGAGTCTTGGGTGCTGCCGCCCTCGCAAGCTTTGCCGTGGCACTTCTCGGCGGCTTCTTGATGCTGACCTACGAGCTTGCCGCCGCACGCCTACCCGAGCAGCGCGCCGCGCTCGAGCATCTGGTGCGTGCGCAGACGGGCCTCGACCTGCGTTTCGCCGAGCTCAGCGTACGCTGGGGATGGTACGGCCCGGAGGCGGTATTTTCGTCCGTGGAATTCGGCGAGCAGGCGCGCGCGCGCGTCCTGCTGCGCGCACCCGAACTCATCGTCAGCTTCGATCCGTGGCGTACGGCGCAGACGGGACGGCTGCAGCCGGGCCGCATCACGCTCGTCGCGCCGGACATCGAACTGCCCCGCTATAGCGGCGCACGCGTGGCGCGTGCCGACGCCACAGCGGCAGCGTCGGCCGGCACAGCGGACATTCTTGAGCGCTGGCGCGGTGGACGCGTCGATTTTGAGGGCGGCACGTTGCACATCGCCGACCCAAATGGGAACACCGAGGGCTGGGCGCTCGCGATCCGCCGCGCGTCGCTCTATCGCACGAACGGGCAATGGCGGGCGCAGGCATTCGTGCTGCTGCCGGAGCGATTGGGTACGAGCGCGCATGTTGACGTGCGCCTCGACGGGCAGCTGTCGCATGAGGAGGGGCTTGCGGGCAGCGTGCGCCTTGAGGGTGTGCGCCTCGTCTTTGCAGGCTGGCGCAATGTGTTGCGCGGCTATCCTGAGCTTCTGCGCTACTTGCCCGCAGGCGGGGGCGGGGATGTCAGCGTGCAGGCGGAGATCGCCGGCGGCATGATTGCGCGGGCGAATGGGACGGTGCGCGCGGGCGGCGTTGAGTTTGCCGACGCGCGGCGAGTGGCGCAGCCGCTCCTCGTTGATCGGGTGCGCGGCGAGTGGCGCGTGCGGCATGCCGGATCCGCCTGGTACGGCGAGATCGACGGCCTGCAGGTGGGGCGCTCGCAAAGCGACGCCGCGGAGTCAGGCGCGCTGAGCTTTGATTGCCAGGGCGAGCACCTGCACGTGCAGGTCACGCGCGTGCCGCTTGAGTCGCTCGCGGCGCTCATCCTCTGGGCCGCGCCGCAGCTTGATGCGGGGAGCGTCGAGATCGGCGGCACCGCGCGCGACGTGGTCGTCGACTGGGACGGCGCGCGCGCCCCCGGCACGCGCCTTTATGCGCGGGCGCGTCTTGAGGAGATTGCAATGGCGCCCGCTTCACACGTCTTCGCGCTCTCGGGCCTTGGCGCCGAGGTATCGGGCGATGAGCGCGCGTGGAACGTCAATGTCAAAGGGACCGATGCACAGCTGGACCTGCCGCAACAGGGCGCGCGGCTCACCGCTTTGCGGGTCGCCGCGCACCTTGCCGTCACGCGCACCGGTGCGGGTTGGCGCGTGGTGAGCGACGCGCTTGATGTCGAGCAGGGCGCTACACGGTTGCGCATCAGCGGCAGCGCGCGCGCGTCGCGTGCGGATCGCGCGCCCCTCGTAGCGCTGCACGGCTCGCTCAGCGACGCCGATGTTGCGCAGCTGCAGGCACTGTGGGGGCCTGAGTTGCAGGCGCGTTTTGGCGCTGCGGCATCGCACGTGCGCTCAGGTCACATCGCGGATGCGCATTTCGTGCTGATGGAGTCTGGAGCATTGACGGGCTCCATGGAGCTTGCTGATGCACGCCTCTCCGACGGCAACGGCCTGACTGCGGCAAATATTGATGCACGCATCGCCTGGAACGGTGTGCACGTGAGAGCTGCGGTGGATCGTGCACAGGCAGGCCCGCTCGAGCTTGGGCCGTTGCAGCTCGCCTGGCGCGCCGACGGCGCAGGGGCGCTGCAGGTCGCCGGCCGGGCGAGCGGACGGCTCGAGAGCACACTCGACTGGATCGGCGATCACGAGCAGCTGCGCGATTACGTTCCGCAGGTGCGCGGTGTTGCCGCGCGCGGCGATGCGATTTTTGACTTTGATATGTCGATACTCACCGAGGCGCGCGCCAGCGGCGCGCCCGCAGCACAGCTCGCGCGCTCGCACGTGGCCGTGGCGCTTGATGATGTGACGGTCATGACGGGCCCCGGTGTGCCGGCGCTGCAAGCGGTGCGCGGCGCACTGATGTTTGACGGCGGGCACCTGCGCCGATCTCTTCTCACGGGGCGCTGGCTCGGTGGCCCGGTCGCACTGCGTCTGTCTGAGCGCACCGACAAGCGCGCACAAGCTTTCGCAGTGAAAGCCCAGGGGCTCATGGATGTGCGGCAACTTGCCGCCTTGGGAACCGTGGCTGATCCCACTGCGCTCGATGGAGATGCCGAATGGAACGGCGATTTTCTGCTCGAGCCCGAAACGCCGCTGCACCCGGCGCACTGGCAAGCACGGCTCGATGCCGCGCTCACCGGGGTCACGAGCCGCTTGCCCGAGCCGCTGACGAAGGCTGCCGGGGTTAGCGCGCCCCTGCACGTCGATGTCGCAGGCTCCAGCGCGCGCGCCGAGCTGCACCTCGCGCTCGCCGACCGCCTGCAGAGCGTTTTCGAAATCGCCTCCGCCGGAGATGATGCGTGGCGCGTGGAGCGCGGCACCGTGCGCTTCGGCGGCACGGGACCGGTGGCACTTAGCCCTGAGCGCTCGGTTATTGTCTCCGGCAGGCTCGCGCGCCTTGACCCGACGCCGTATGTGGCCGCGTGGAATCGCGCCGAGCACGAGGATTTGCTGCTGCCGCGCGTGAGCGGCGCGGTGTTCGTGGGCGAACTGCTCTCTGCCGGCAACGTCTATGCGGACGCAAATCTGCGCGTCCGCGGTCGGGGCCATGCGCCGCTCGGTTTGACGATCGAGCCGTTTGCGCCGAGCCGGCCGGGCACGTGAACGTCGCCGCAATTCAGATGACCTCAGGCCCCGATGTGGCGGCGAATCTTTCGCAGGCGCGCATTTTGCTCGAGGAGGCGCGCGCTGCTGGCGCGACCCTGGCGGTGCTGCCGGAGAACTTTGCATTCATGGGAATGGCGGATGCCGACAAGCGCGCGATTGGCGAGGTCGAGGGCAAAGGACCGATTCAGGATTTTCTCGCCGAGACTGCGCGGCTCCTGAAGCTGTGGGTGATTGCCGGCACGGCGCCGATTCGCGTGGCGGGCGATGCGCGTGTCGCCGCCGCCTCGCTCGTCTACGACGACCGCGGCGCGCGCGTGGCGCGATACGACAAGATCCACCTGTTTGACGTCGATGTACCGGAGCGCGCGGAAAGCTATCGCGAGTCTGCCAATATGGCGCCCGGCAACACACCGCAGGTAGTGGACACGCCGGTCGGTTGCGTGGGCCTGGCGGTGTGCTACGACATGCGCTTTCCGGAGCTTTTCAGAAAGCTGAGCGCCGCGGGAGCGCAGCTGTTCGCGTTACCTTCGGCCTTCACGGCGCCGACGGGGCGGGCGCATTGGGAGGCGCTGCTGCGCGCGCGTGCCATCGAGAATCTGTGCTACGTCATCGCGCCGGCACAGACCGGCTTTCACCCCAATGGCCGCGAGACTTACGGCGACAGCATGATCGTGGACTATTGGGGACGTATTCTCGCGCGCCGCCCGCG
>Ga0302324_100023690_pt1 | contig 11862 bp, 12 predicted proteins | sample Palsa_T0_1_FD_201949 | JGI IMG/M metagenome (GOLD analysis project Ga0302324, IMG submission 201949) | Peat permafrost microbial communities from Stordalen Mire near Abisko, Sweden - Palsa_T0_1 | ecosystem: Environmental > Terrestrial > Soil > Palsa > Peat permafrost | place: Sweden: Abisko... | reverse complement strand
GCACGGCCCCCGTTCCCCGTCTGCCCCACGCCACAAGTTAGCGGCACAGCCGTACCCGCACCCGGGAGCTCGAGAGCCGGGGTGGATAACGCGGTAGGGCTAACGTGAACACGCGTCCGGAAAGCAAGGGCCGAAGGGGGAAGGGACCATGACCGAGCACACTGGAGGGGGCGACGTCCTCGTAGACCGGTCTCACGAAGGCGTCGCGCTGGTCACCCTCAACCGGCCCCACCATCTCAATGCGCTGACGTCGGAGATGCTGGCCGAGATCTACGACTGCCTCGAGCAGCTCGGGCGCGACGCGCACTGCCGGGTGATCGTGGTCACCGGCGCCGGCAAGGGGTTCTGTGCCGGCGACGACCTCAAGGACTACCACCCGCCCTCATGGGTACCGACCGACGTCGGTCCCTTCCACTCCAACATGTACCAGCAGAAGTACGTAGCCGAGTTGGTGCCTCGCCTGCGCGCCCTGCCCCAGCCGGTGATCGCCGCGGTCAACGGGGCGACCGCAGGGGCGGGATACGCGCTGGCCCTCGGTGCCGACCTCCGCATCGCCGCCACCTCGGCCCTCTTCGTCGATGCCTTTGTCAAGATCGGCGCATCGGGCGCCGAGCTCGGTCTGAGCTGGTTATTGCAAAGAATCGTGGGGGCCACCCGCGCCGCCGAACTCGTTCTGACCGGACGGCGTGTCGACGGCGAGGAGGCGGCTCGTATCGGATTGGTCCTCGAGACGGTCCCCGACGGGCAGGTCGTCGACGCCGCCCTGGCACTGGCAGACCAGATCATCACCAACACCCCCTTCGGCACCTGGATGGGGAAGGCCACGCTGTGGTCGAACCTGGAGATCTCGAGCCTTGCCGCCGCCATCGACCTCGAGGCGCGGACGCAGATACTCGCATTGGGCACCGAGGACGCCAAGGAGCAGCTGGCGGCATTCCGCGAGCAGCGGGCGCCGACCTACAAGAATTTCTAGAGAGACTCAGCCCGGTCGGAAGCGCAAGGCCGACCACACGGCATCGATGGCAATCTGACGAACGGGCTGCACGCTGCCCTCGGCCAGGAGGGCAGCCAGAGAATCACGATTCAGATCGGTTCCGAGTTGGCCCGGCTTCAGCTGCAGTTTGGCGCCCAAGTCCACCCGGGAAGTGTCGCGCCCGCGAACGTGTGGGCCCGTGGGGACCGCGACCACCGTTACGCGTCGAGGCGGGCGTACGACAGGGTGGCCGAGGCGACGAGCTTGCGCTCGTCGCCGACATCGATGACGTCGCACTGCACGACGATGGTGCGGCGTCCCGTGCGGATCGCCTTGGAGACAGCGCGCGCCGGTCCCACCTTCACCACCGAGAGAAAGCGGATAAGCATGTCGGATGCCACGATGTTCTCCGACCCGCCGCCGGCCCGCACGGCACAGCCGGCCGCCCCGCACTCGATGAGGGCGCCCATGAGCCCTCCGTGGAGGCTGCCGTGTGGATTGACGACGTCGTCGCGCAACTCCATCTCGAGTGCGGGTCCGGATTCGGGATCGATGACCCGGCGCATCTGCATGGCCGTCAGTACATGTGTGGGCCCGAGCCCGATCGACTCCGGCTTCTGCTCCGGCTTCTGCTCTTCTGCCACGTCCCCTCCGATCCTCGAGGCCTGACTGGCGGTCTGACCCGGCGCACACCGTAGCGAGGGTCCCGACACGAGGGAGACCGTGGGCGGATGAGAGGGCCCGGCTGCGGCCGGATCGATACGCTCACACCGAGGCCGGGTGCACGGGTGCCCATGGCAAGGAGGCTGGCCATGCCGCAAGGGGGAAGCGCGGGAAGCGCGCCGTGGGGGACGCGGGCGGAACGGTCCGGTGTCAGCGTCGAGGTGATCGAGCTCACGGTCGACGGAGAGGGCGTCGAGACCGTCGTGTGCCGGCCCGCCGGCGCCACGCCCAAGGGCGGTGTCGTTGTGGCCACCGAAGCGCAGGGCGTCAACAGCTTCATCAAGGATGTCGGGGTCCAACTGGCCGAGAGCGGCTACGTGGCGGTGATCCCCGACTACTACCACGGGCGGGGGCCGGCCGATCCGGAGATCCTCGTCGACCTGGCCCACCTCGGACCGTTGCAGGAGGCCATCTCCTCGCTCGACTTCCGGCGCGGGGCCGAGGACATGCTCGTCGGGGTCGAGTACCTGAAGGACCACGAGCACATCGCATCCGTCGCCGTCTGGGGCTACTGCACCGGGGGCACCCTGGCCTGGCTCGCCGCGGAGCTCGGCCGGGACGTCGACGCGGCGGTCCTCTTCTACCCGAGTCAGCCCACCTTCCACGAGCTGTCCGCCACCCAGCCCCAACACCCGATCGACATGATCTGGCAGATCCGTTGCCCGGTGCTGCTGCTTGTCGGCGATGAGGATCAGGTCTGGCCGGCGGAGCTGGTGGCCGAGGTCACACGCCGTTTCGCCACGTGGTCGATCCCGTTCGAGGTCGAGGTGTACCACGGAGCCGGCCACACGTTCGCCGGCCACTTCGAGGACTGGCACCGGCCCCAGGCGGCCGCCGATGCCATGGGACGCGCGCTCGCCTTCCTGGCCGACCGGCTGTGAGGTCTCGCCGCCCTGGTGGGCTCGTTGGCGTAGAGTGAGCACCGGGAGTTGACAACAGCTGTTCTCGCCCGATCCAGCCCGGATGACTCGGATCGGCGGCGTAGGGAGAGGAACACGCCATGACGATCGAGGCCCCGGCCTTCCGCGTGATCGATGCGGACACGCACATGACCGAGGTGCACGACCTGTGGACCCGCCGGGCCCCGGCGGCACTGCAAGACCGTGTCCCCCACGTCGAGAAGGACAACAACGGGATCGCCCAGTGGGTGGTCGGGGGCGAGGTCATCGGTCGCGCCGGCGGAGGCGGGGTGCTGGCGCTCGACGGGTCCAAGGTCAACGCCCGCCGCGGCCTCTTCGAGTTCACCATCGACGACATCCACCGCGGGGCGTACGACCCCAAGGCCCGACTCGAAATGATGGACCGCGTCGGGATCTGGGCCGAGGTCCTCTACCCGAACGTCATCGGGTTGGGCGGCCAGGCGATCGCCCGTGCGGTCGGCGACGCGTCGCTCCGCCTCACCCTCCTGCAGATCTACAACGACCACATGGCCGAGATCCAGTCCGAATCGGGCGACCGCCTGCTCCCCATGGGCGTGCTCCCCTCCTGGGACGTGGCTGCCTGCGTGAAGGAAGCCGAACGTCTCGGGGCACTGGGATCACGCGGCGTCAACATCACCTCGGACCCCCAGGATCAGGGAGCGCCCGACCTCGCCAGCACCGACTGGGATCCGTTGTGGGAAGTGTGCAGCGCCCTCGCACTCCCGGTGCACTTCCATATCGGGGCCAGCCTGACCACCATGACGTTCTACGGCAACTACCCCTGGCCCTCCCAGCAGCAGGACACCGCCCTGGCTATCGGGGGCACGCTTCTATTCATCGGCAACGCGCGGGTGGTCGTCAACATCATCACCTCGGGCATGCTCGACCGTCACCCCGAACTCAAGATCGTCTCCGTTGAAAGCGGCTGCGGGTGGATCCCCTTCATCCTCGAGGCGCTCGAATTCGAGATGTACGAGAACGCCCCCGCCCAGATGGCCAAACTCGAGCTGACCCCGCGCCAGTACTTCCGGCGCCAGATGTACGCCACGACCTGGTTCGAACGGACCAACCTGCCGCACATCATCGAGGCGGTCGGCGAGGACAACATCTTGTTCGAGACCGATTTCCCCCATCCGACCTGCCTGTACCCGGACCCGCTCGCCGTGGCCCGGGAGAACATGGTCGGGGTGAGCGAAACGGCACAACGCAAGATCATGGGGGACAACGCCGCCAAGCTCTACCGCTTGTAGATTCGGAAGGCGTTTCAAATAGAGGGGGTACGTTGACCACATCGAAAGAGGACCAGGACGGCACCAGCTACACGATGGTCGTCGAGCTCGGCAAGCTCCGTGAGTTCGCCCGGGCGACGAAGTCGAGCAATCCGGAATACCTCACCGCAGAGAATCCAGTGGCGCCCACGACATTCCTCGTCACGTCCTCCTTCTGGCAGGACGCGCCCCCCCGCCGAGCCAGTGGCGGCGGCAGCGGCAGCGGCTCCAATGGCGGCGCCCGCGAGGGTGCAGGCTACGAGCGCATGCTGCACGGAGCCCAAGAGTTCGTCTTCTTCGGCGAGCCGCCGCGAGCGGGCACCAGACTGAGCGTGCACTCGAGACCCGGGCCCGAGTACGAGAAGACGGGCCGTCGGGGCGGCGTCATGAAATTCCGTGAACTGATAACTGAATATCGCGACGAGAAGGGCGAGCTGGTGGCCGAGGCACACGGGACCATCATTGAGACCAGCCAGGCGCCCACGGGAGGTGCGAACACATGAGCGGACCAGGCCTCGACGAGCTGGTGGTCGGTAAAGAGCTCGATCCGTTCATCGACAATCCGTTGACCGTGACCGACTTCGTCCGCTACCAGGGCGCATCGGGTGACATGAACCCGGCGCACCACGACACCGAATTCGCGCAGCGCGCCGGGTTCCCGACCCCGTTCGCCGTCGGCATGCTCCAGGCCGGTGTTCTGGCCACCTACCTCACCGACCACTTCGGTGCGGCGAACGTCCGCCGCTTCAAAGTGCAGTGGAAAGAGCAGGCATGGCCCGGTGACGTCCTGACCTATGCGGCCACCGTCGTCGGCACCCGGGAGGAGGGCGGGCAGCATCTCGTCGACCTTGAGGCAACGGTGACCCGGCAGACCGGCGGCGTCCATCTGCAGGGATGGGCCACGTTCGTCGTCGAGTGAACCGTCCTCCAAAAGGAGGGTCCGCCGGAGGCGTGAGCCGGGCTCCCCGGTGACAGTCGAGCTGGACGGAGCGTGCGTCGTCGTGACCGGCGGGGGTCACGGGATAGGCCGTGCCCTCGCCGAGCGCTTCGCCGCCGAAGGCGCCAAGGTCGTCGTGGCCGATCTCCTCGGCCCCCGAGCGGAGAAGGTGGCACAGCGCATCGGTGGCCTGGCCGTACCGGGCGACGTGGCCAGCTCCGCCGCCATCGGCGCCCTGGTCGACCGCGCCGTCGACGCCTTCGGTCCCATCGGTGTCTTTTGCTCCAATGCCGGTATCACGGGCCCGTCCGGGTTGGAGGCCAGCGATGACGAGATCGACCAGATCACGCGGGTCAATCTGCTCACCCACGTGTGGGCGGCTCGCGCCGTCGTACCGGCAATGGTCGAGAACGGGGGTGGCCACCTGGTCCAGACGCTGTCCTCGGCCGCACTGATCTCGGGGCCGGCTCCCATGGGTTACACGTTCACCAAGCACGGTGCACTGGGATTCGCCGAATGGCTGCAGATCACCTATGCCGATCGGGGGATCACGGTGACGTGCCTCTGTCCCAACCTGGTCAATACCGGAATGATCGGGCGCAACGAGGACGACGAGGCGGCCGGGACCGCACATGCCCTCCCGCCCGGCCTCGGTGACGTCGTACAACCCGAAGAGTGCGCCGAGCAGACACTCGCCGCCATGCGCGAGGGCAGATTTCTCGTGCTCCCCCACCCACAGGTCGGACGGTCATTCCGGCGCAAGGGCGAGGACTACGACGGGTGGTTGGCCCATACGACCGAGCGCCTCCGCCCGCCTCGGCCCGCGTCATCCGCAGCGGACGGCTGATCCGCCGCCGTTGCTCAGAGCCGCCCGTCGGGGCGGATCTCCTCGGGGATCCAGTTCGGTGCCCGTCGCTCCTTGAAGGCCAGCCACCCTTCGACACGTTCGGGACGGGTGAGGCTGTCCTCCATGGCGTGGCGGTCGAAGGTCCCGTAGAACTCGTCGAGGGCGTGCTTCACGGCGGCCCGAGCCTCGGGAGCCATGTAGGAACACTCGACGAGCGCCGCCCTCGCCGCGTCGATGAGGTCTTCGTGCGGCACGACCCGGGCCACGAGACCCCAGTCGAGCCCCTCTGCGGCGTCGACCTGACGTCCCGTGAGCAGCATGTCGCGCGCCCGGGCCGGACCGATCTGTCGCGGCAGGATCTGGCCGTAATAGGTGTCGGCGATACCACGCAAGAGCTCGGGTGCCCGGAACGTGGCCCGTTCGCTCGCCACCGCAACGTCGGCCAGAAGGGTGATCATCAGACCGCCGCCCTGGCAGAGACCGTTGACGGCGACCACGACGGGCTTGTCCGAACGGCGCACGGTGTCGAAGGGGACCAGATCCATGCCGAGGTGGTTCAGGCCCTCCCAGTGATCGTCGGTCGCGTTGCCGAGATCGCCCCCCGTGATGAACGTCTCGCCGACCGCGCGCACCAAAAGACCGGCGAGATCATCGCTGCGGTTGACGTGCTCGATGGCGTAGCGGATGCCGAAGTACATCGCCGGCGTCAGCGTGTTCTTGAACTGGGGCCGGTCGACGACCAACTCGGCGAAGGGTGGCCGTCGCTCGAAGGTGAGATACGGCGTACCGCACCAATCTCCTTCCGGCGGCCTCGGTGCCACGCTCTCAGCGTTCTCCCCCGTGCTCATCGCCCTTACCGCGCCCTACCGAACCCTGCCGAACGCGCTGCCGGTCACGCTCACGTCGGACGGGACGGCGATGCGTTGTGCCGCACCTCGTCGAACGGCCGATCCTTGTCGGCGGCGTATTCACGCGGCATCCCGAGGACCCGTTCGCTGATGATGTTGCGTTGCATCTCGTTGCTGCCCCCGCCCAGGCTCCCGCCCTGGCGCATCAGGAATTCGATCGCCTTCTGCCCCGCCATGTCGCCCTCCTCCCACACGCCGGCGCCCGCGCCGGCGATCTCGAGTGCGATGTCGCAGTGCCGCTCCGAGCTGGTGGCGGCGTAGAGGCGGAACATGGAGCCCGCGGGACCGGAGTACTTGCCCGAGTTGATCCCCTTGGTCACCCGCCCGATCAGATGCATGCCCACGAGATCGTTGACCCGGGCCTCCGCCACGAGCTGGCGCACCCGGGGATCGCCCGTGCGCCCGGTGACCCGGGCCAGCTCGATGAGTTCGCTGCGCGACGTCCCGTGATCTCCCCTGCCCCCACTGATACCGCTCGTGTAGGGCGAACCGCCTCCGACCGCGTCGCGCTCGTGGTAGAGCAGGCGCGTCGCCACGGTCCACCCGTCGTTGACCTCGCCCAGGACGTTCTCCGCCGGAATGGCCACGTCGTCGAAGAACTCCTGGCAGAATTCGTTGGCCCCGTTCACCATCTTTATCTGCTGGACCTCGATGCCCGGCTGGTGGATCTTGACGATGAAGCACGTGATGCCGCGGTGCTTGGGAACGTGCCATTCGGTCCGGGCCAGGCACAGCGCATAGTCGGCACGGAAGGCACCCGAGCTCCAGATCTTCGAACCGTTGAGGATGAAGACGTCGCCGTCGGGGGTCGCTCGTGTGACCAGACTGGCCAGGTCCGAACCCCCCGAGGGCTCGGAGAGGAACTGCACCCACAGCTCCTCGCCCGAGATGATCTTGGGAATATGGGCCAGCTTCTGCTCCTCGGTCCCGAAGTCGAGCAGGGTCGGAGCCAGAATGGAAAACGTCGGGATGTTGAAATGGACGGGCATCTCGTACGGCACGGACTCCTGGGTGAACGCCACCTGGTGGGCCCGGCTGAGACCTTGGCCGCCGTACTCCTTGGGGAAGCACAGTCCGGCAAAGCCACCCTCGAAGAGGATCCCCTGCAATTCGCGGGCGCGGATGCCCATCTCGTCCTGGGCCATGAGTTTCGAGTTCGTCTGCCCCCCGAGGAGGGGCATGTTCGCGGCCAGCCACGAGCGGGCGCGGAGGCGAAACTCCTCGATGTCCTCGGTGCCTTCGTCTGCGGTCTCAATTCCCATGTGGCTGCTCCATGTGGAGGGCCTGCGCAACGCGCTCCCGGTGGTCGGGCGGCGTGCCGAACAGGGCGCGGTCTTGCACCACGCGGCGGATGTAGAGATGGAGGTCGTGGTCCCAGGTCACGCCGATGCCCCCGTGGAGCTGGACGCAGTCCTGCAGGATCAGCGGGGCCTTGTCACCGATGTAGGACTTGGCCACGCTCACCAGTTCGAATGCCTTGTCGGAACGGTTGTCGACGGCGCGGGCGGCGGCGTGTGCCGTGGCCAGTGACGCCTCGGTCCAGACCTTGAGGTCGGCGAACCGATGCTTGAGGGCCTGGTAGGAGGCGAGGGGTCGGCCGAACGAGTAGCGGTCGAACGAATACTCGAGCGTGAAGGCCAGGACCCGATCGATTACCCCCGACATGGAGGCGCACTGGAGCACCACCGCCACCTCGAAGAGTCGCTCGATTTGCTCCGCCGCACCGCCCACCTCACCCAGGACCGCTTCAGGCGGGAGGACGACTCCTTCGAACGACACGGTGGCGAATCGGCGCACCAGATCGATACCCTCGGCCCGGGCCACGCTCACCCCGGCGGCATCGGCATCGACCAGGAGCTGGGTGGGGCGTCCGTCGACCAACGCGGCGACGACGAAGAACTCCGCCTCTGCCCCCGCCTCGACCGCTCCCTTCCTGCCCGTGAGCACCAAGTCCGCGCCCTGCCGCACCGCCTCGGTGGTGATGGCGGTCGGAAGCCCGGACTGACCGGGCTCGCCGAGACACCAGGTTGCGATGGCCTCTCCGGTGAGAAGGCGCGGCAGATACCGGCTCTGTTGCTCCCCGGACCCGTACTCCGATAGTGCGGCGGCGACCAGGTTCGTCGGGACGAGCGGACCCGGCGACACCCATCGCCCGGTCTCCTCGGCCACGAGCGTCAGGTCGAGGAGCCCATGGCCCGAAACGCTGCCACCACCCTGGTCCTCTGGCACGAGGAGCGAGGTCCATCCAAGCTCGGCACCCTGACGCCACCATGCGCCGGGGAAGCCGGCGGGCTCCTTCTCGGCCCACTCCCGTACCGTCGGCAACGGGCAGGTGCGCTCCAAGAACTTCGCCGTGGTCTCGGCGAACAGCTCTTGGTCATCCGTCAGTTCTAGATCCACTCGACTCGTTCATCCTTTCCTGGCTGGGAGCAACGCATGCAGCGCGCCCGCCAGCGTGGCCAACTGCGACGCCTCGCGGAGCTGCCGTCCCGACGGCCCCGCCGCACGTCTCGTCCACCACGTGGGCTGGTCTCCCTGTCCGCCCGGCGTGGACGAAAGGTACAACCTCGCGCCCTAAAGGGACCAGATGAGAGGAAGCGTGTCGACCTGGCGCAACCCGAACATGAAGTTCAGTTCGGTCCCCGGTGCGATCTCGTAGTCCGGGATCCGCTTGTGCCACTCGCGCAAGGTCGTCCGCAGTTCGAGGCGGGCCAGGTGCGAGCCCAGGCAGCGGTGCACCCCGGCCCCGAAGGCCAGGTGCTTCGAGATTCGCGTGAGAACCACGTCGTCGGCGTCAGCCAGCGCCCGCTCGTCGGTGTTGGCCGACCCGATGCTGATCCCCACGTGATCGCCCTTGTGCACCGGGCAGCCATCGAGCTCGGCGTCCGCCTTGGCCACCCGGGCCACGCCGGTCACCGGCGTCTCCCAGCGCAAGAGCTCCTCGACCGCAGTCGGGATGATCGACGGGTCATCGACGATGAGTCGCCGTTGTTCGGGATGCTGAGCCAGGTAGGCGAAGAAGCACTCGAGGGTGTCCGTGACCGTGTCGAGCCCGGCGATGAGGAACAGGAAGCAGATGCCGAGGATCTCGTCGTCGGTCAGGCGATCACCGCCGACTTCGGCCACGGCGAACATGGAGAGCAGATCGTCTTCGGGCTTCTTGCGCCGCTCGGCCAGGGCATCGGCGAAGAAGCCCTCCACCGTTGCGGCATTGACGCGTTGGGCCGCCTGGACCTCCTCGAGATCGGCGCCCTGCGGACGGAGGATGCCGTTCTTCATCTCGAGGAACATGGCCAGCTCCGAGACCGGGAGCCCGAGCAGGCGCAGGAACACCGACGAGGGCAGCGGTTCGGCCAACGCCGTGGTGAATTCGCAGGAGCCGTCGGCGATGAAGCCGTCGATGAACTCGTTGACCAGTTGCGCAATGTCCGGCTCGATCAGGTTCATCCGCTTGGGGGCGAAGATCGGGTCGAGCAATTTGCGGTACTTCGAGTGCTCCGGCGGGTCAACCTGCAACGGGATCAGCGGCACCGACTGCCCGAGGTCGACCGCCTCCATGGCCGAGGAGAAGATCTCGGGGTGCTGGAGGGCAAACTCGACTTCGGCCCGGCGCATGACCTCGAACCCACCGAACGGGCCCGGGACGATGGCACCAACGGCACGCGCCTTCTTGTAGAACGCCTGTGGGTTGCGCCCCGTCTCGGGGTCCAAGAAGAGATTCGGATCGAAGGCAGCCGGATCGGCGACCGCCTGCTCGTCGGTCACGCGTCGTTCCGGGTCAGCTTGTGCAGGTCCGCGGCCAGGGTGGCGTGGGGTGATGCCGTCCCTTTACGGGTGGCGCGGATCGACACATCGCGGCCGGCGGCCTGCTGGCGCAGCGCCTTGACGGTGCACTCCTCCTTGGGGAAGACCGAGAACGGGTCGTAGTTGAAGTGCCTCATGGCGTTGAGGTGCGTGATCCGGTTGATGTCGTGGTCGGGCAATTCGCCGATGTACTTCCACAACTGCTCGGGCGCCGTGGGCCACGTCGTATCCGAGTGCGGGTAGTCGCACTCCCAGGTCACGTTGTCCATGTTGAGGAAGTCGCGACTGGCCACCCCGAAGGCGTCGTCGATGAAGCAGGTGATGATGTGCTGGTTGAACACTTCGCTGGGCAACTGGTGGCCGAACTCCTGCCCCGTCCAGATGTGGTGCTTCTCGTAGTTGTAGTCGATGCGCTCCAAGAAGTACGGGATCCAGCCGATTCCGCCCTCGGAGAGCGCCACCTTGAGGTCGGGGAACTTGCGCAGCACCGGCGACCAGATGAGGTCGGCGGCCGCCTTGACGATGTTCATGGGGGTGAGGCTGATGAGCACGTCGATGGGCGCGTCCGGCGACGTGATCACCATTTCCGAGGAGGACCCGATATGCAGGCACACGACGACTTCCTCTTCCGAGCACGCCTTCCAGAACGGGTCCCAGTGGTCGGTGTGCACGCTCGGCCACCCGAGCTTCGAGGGGTTCTCGGAGAAGGTGACGGCGTGGGCCCCCATCTTCGCCGTGCGGCGGACCTCGGCGGCGAGCACCTCGGGATCCCAGATGGCGGGGATGGGGCACGGGATGAAGCGACCCGGATAGGTCCCGCACCATTCTTCGATGTGCCAGTCGTTGTAGGCCCGGACCATGGCCAGCGCGACGTCCTTGTCCTCCGTGCGGGCGAACAGCTGGCCGCAGAACTGCGGGAAGGAGGGGAAGCACAGCGATCCGAGCACGCCGTTGGCGTTCATGTCGGCGATCCGCTCGTGGATGTCCCAGCAGCCGGGCCTGATCTCGTCGAATGAGGTCGGCTCCATCCCGTACTCGTCCGGGGGCCGTCCGGCCACCGCGTTGAGGGCGATGTTGCCCAGTTCGGCTCCTTCGTAGAGCCAGGCGCTCGTGCCGTCGGCGCGGGTGACGAATTGCGGAGCCAGGTCGACGTACTTGGCCGGCAGCCGCCCCTCGAACACGTTGGGCGGCTCGACCAGATGGTCGTCCACACTGACCAGGATCAGATCATCTACATCCACTGAGGAACCCCCTATTCGCGGTGCCCATGCCGCCTCGGAACCCGGTTGTCCAGGCCGCGAACGGACGCTTTTCAAGGTAGCACGTCCGTTCTCCGTCACAATCGGCACCACCAGGGCAACGATGCCGGGCCAGCCTCATTGAATGGCAGGCCGCTACCCGAGGGTGCCAGACTGACCCGGCTACAGAGGGGGCCTCGCACGTGACGGAACCGCAACCGAAGCAGACGCGCCGGGACTCCCA
>Ga0302324_100023689_pt1 | contig 11863 bp, 9 predicted proteins | sample Palsa_T0_1_FD_201949 | JGI IMG/M metagenome (GOLD analysis project Ga0302324, IMG submission 201949) | Peat permafrost microbial communities from Stordalen Mire near Abisko, Sweden - Palsa_T0_1 | ecosystem: Environmental > Terrestrial > Soil > Palsa > Peat permafrost | place: Sweden: Abisko... | reverse complement strand
CTATGCGGGCCGGCAATGTCGCGCACGTGAAGGACGATGTCGGCCTCGCGCACCTCGTCCAGGGTGGCGCGGAAGGCCTCGACCAGCTCGTGGGGCAGATCGGAGATGAACCCAACCGTGTCGGAGAGAATGGCCGGTCGGCCGTTCGGAAGGGCGAGGCGGCGCAGTGTCGGATCGAGCGTCGCAAAGAGCTGCGACCTGGCGAAGACCTTGGCGCCGGTCAGACGGTTGAAGAGCGTCGACTTGCCAGCATTGGTGTATCCAACCAGCGCCACTGATGGGTAAGGGATCCGCTTGCGCGCCCGCCGCGCCAGGCCCCGCGTGCGGCGCACGTCTGCAAGCTCAGCCTTTAGACGCACGATGCGCTCGAGAATCAGCCGCCGGTCGGCCTCGATCTGGGTTTCGCCGGGGCCGCCTAGAAAGCCGAACCCGCCGCGCTGGCGCTCAAGGTGGGTCCAAGTTCGCACAAGGCGCGAGCGCTCATAGTCGAGCCTGGCCAGCTCGACTTGCAGGCGCCCCTCGGCGGTACGGGCGCGGCGCGCGAAGATCTCGAGGATCAGGCCTGTGCGGTCGACGACCTTCGCGTCCCAGGCGCGCTCGAGATTGCGCTGCTGGATCGGCGTCAGCGCATCATCCACCACCACAATGCCGGCTTCGGTCTGCCGCCGAAGCCCGGCGATCTCCTCGACCTTGCCTTGGCCGAACAGAGTCGCCGGGCGCGGGCTCCTGACCGGCGCCACAAAGGCCTCGGCGACAACGAGATCGAGGGCGGCGGCCAGACCCGCAGCCTCCTCCAGCCGGCCCTGAGGTGTGCGTCCGGCGTTCGCGCGCAGCCGGCCCGGATGGACGACCAGGCAGGTCGGTCCGCTGTTAGGGAGTGGGATCAATCCTCGTCTTCGTCGAATTCGCCCGCCGGCTCGTAGAGCTGGACCGGCTGGGCGGGCATGATGGTCGAGATGGCGTGTTTGTAGACCAGCTGGGCCTGGCCGTCTCGGCGCAGCAGAACGCAGAAGCTGTCGAACCAGCTGACGACGCCCTGCAGCTTCACCCCATTGACCAGGAAGATCGTCAGCGGCGTCTTCGACCGGCGCACGGCGTTCAGGAAGGTGTCCTGAAGGTTCTGTTTCTTATCGTTGGACATGGCTCGCGTCTCTTTGCTTGTCTTTGTTGGCGGCCTCGCCGACGCGAAGATCAGACCGCGTCTCGCCGCGATTCCGCGATATAGAGTTGGCGCAGGCGTTTCGCCACCGGTCCAGGCTCGCCGTCGGCCAGGATTCGTCCATTGATCCGCACGACGGGCGTCACCAGGGTGCTGGCGCCCGTGATGAAGGCTTCCCGCGCCTCCAGGGCTTCGTCGACTGAGAAAGGTCCCTCGGCCAGCGCAAGACCTGCCTCCGCCGCGACGCGCAGGACCGCGGCGCGCGTCACGCCGCGCAGGATGTTGGCCTGGATGTCGCGCGTGCGCAGCCGGCCCTCGCGATCGACGATCCAGGCGTTGGTGGACGACCCCTCGGAGACGAAGCCAAGTTCGTCGACAAACCAGGCCTCATAGGCGCCGGCCTCCTTGGCCGCCTGCTTGGCGAGCACGTTGGGGAGCAGGTTCACGGTCTTGATGTCACAGCGCCCCCAACGGTTCTCGGGGGTGGTGATCACGGCCACGCCCTTCGCCGCCTTGGCTTCGCCGCCGGCCGGGTCGATCGTTTTGGCGGTCACGACCACGGCAGGCGCCGGCGGCGGAGACGGGAACGGGTGGTCGCGGCGGGCGACGCCGCGTGAAACCTGCAAATAAACCAGGCCCTCGCTCACCCGATTGCGCCGCACTGTTTCGCGCAGAACGATCTCCAGCGCCTTGCGGCCCATCGGCTCGGGGATCCGCAACTCGCCGAGACTGCGGGCTAGGCGGTCAAAATGCCCTTCCGCGTCGGTGAGTCGTCCGCCGCGAACAGCCCACACTTCATAGACCGCGTCGCCGAATTGATAGCCACGATCCTCAATGTGCACGACAGCCTCGCCATGGGAGACGAAGCGGCCGTTCACATAGGCGACGCGGCTCATCAGCCCTCCTCGTCCGGGCGGCCGAAGCCGAGGGACTTCAACTTCCGGTGCAGCGCCGAGCGCTCCATGCCGATGAAGCCGGCGGTGCGCGAGATGTTGCCGCCAAAGCGGACGATCTGGGCATTGAGATACTCGCGCTCGAACAGCTCCCGCGCCTCGCGCAGCGGCAGAGCGATGATGCGCTCGGCCGCCAGGCCCGCGGCTGGCGGCGCCGAACTGGCGTCGGGAGGCAGCATGTCGGCCGAGAGCGGTTCATTCGGGTCGCCAGAAGCGAGAATCAGAATGCGCTCCACCACGTTGCGCAGCTGCCGCACGTTGCCGGGCCACGTCTGCACCTGCAGGGTGGCGTAGGCGTCATCTGCCAGTCGCCGCCGAGGCAGGCCCGAGGCCGCCGAGAGACGGTCGAGGTAGTAGTCGATCAGTTCCGGGATATCCTCACGACGCTCTGAGAGGCCCGGCACGCGCAGCGGCACCACGTTCAGGCGATGGAACAGATCCTCGCGCAGGCGGCCCGCCGCGATCTCTTCACGCAGGTCGCGGCTGGTGGAGGAAACCACCCGGACGTCCACCTGGACGTCGGTGTCCCCACCGACGCGGCGAAAGCGCTGTTCCACCAGCACCCGGAGCAACCGGCTCTGGGTCTCGCGCGGCATGTCCGCGAGATCGTCGATATAGAGCGTGCCGCCGTGAGCCCGTTCGAAGACGCCGATCTTGCGCGGCTGGCCCCCTTCCCCCTCCTCGCCGAAGAATTCGAGATCGAGATTGCCGGGGGTCATGCCGGCGGCGCTGATGGCCACGAATTCGCCTTTGGCGCGGGGGCTGGCGGCGTGGATAAGGCGCGCCGCCGTCTCCTTGCCAGCCCCCGCGGGACCGGAAATCAGGACCCGGCTGTTGGCGCCCGCTACCTTGGCGATCATCTGGCGCAGCTGTTGAGCGGCCGGTGAGGCGCCCAACATGCCGTCCGGCACAATCGCTTGGCTGCGCAAGCGGCGGTTCTCGCGCTTCAAATTTGCCGCCTCGAGAGCCCGCTCGGCAAGCAGCAGTAGTCGATCCGACTTGAACGGTTTCTCCAGGAAGTCGTAGGCGCCGCGCTTGATCGCGCTCACCGCCGTCTCGATGTTGCCATGCCCGGAGATCATGATCACCGGCAGTTCGGCGTCCAGGCTCTTGACCACGTCGAGCAGCTCCAGGCCGTCCATGCCCCCGCCGCTCATCCAGATGTCGAGCACGACAAGCGACGGCTTGCGGGCGCGGATGGCCGCCAGGGCGCTCTCGGAATCCTTCGCCGTGCGCACCTGATAGCCGTCGTCTTCGAGGATCGCGGCCACCAGTTCACGGATATCGGCCTCGTCGTCGACGACGAGCACATCGCCGGTCATGCCTGCACCTTTCGAACTTCGCTACGTCCTGTCCCGGCGCTGGCCATCGGGAACGACAGCATTACTCGCGCCCCCGGTCCGGCCACCGCGTCGAAAAGCTGAAGCTCACCACCATGGTCTTCGAGGATTCGCTTGACGATCGCCAGACCCAGTCCGGTGCCCTTGGCGCGGGTGGTGACATAGGGCTCGGTCAGGCGATCGCGGTCTTTGGGCGGCAGGCCGACCCCATTGTCCTCGACCACGAAGGCGACGCGGGTAGAGGTTGTAGCCAGCGAGGCGGCGATACGGCCTTCCAGCCCCGGTTCGTTGACCCGGCGGGCGGCGACCGCCTCGCCGGCGTTCTTCAGCACGTTGGTCAAGGCCTGGCCGACGATGCGGCCGTCGCACATCAGGGTGAGGTCGCGCGGCAGATCGCCGATCTCTATCGCGACGTCCGGATCGGCGACGCGCTGGGCGAAGACGGCCTCGCGCAGGAGCTCGGCTGGATCGTTGGGCGCAAAGATCGGGGCCGGCATCCGCGCGAAGGCGGAGAACTCGTCGACCATTCGGCCGATGTCGCCCACCTGCCGCACGATGGTGTCGGTGCAGCGGTCGAAGGTCTCCGGATCGCTGGTTATTTCGTCGCGGTACTTGCGCTGCAGCCGCTCGGCCGAAAGCTGGATCGGGGTCAGCGGGTTCTTGATTTCGTGGGCGATGCGGCGGGCGACGTCGCGCCAGGCGGCGTTGCGTTGGGCGGTAACGAGTCGGGTGATGTCGTCGAAGGTGAGCACGAGTCCCTGGGCGTTGTGGCTGGCGCGCACGCGCAGACGCCGTGTCTCGCCGTGGCGAGTGACGTCCACGTCCTCCTCGGCCTCGCCGCCCTCAGCCAGAGCCAGGGCGGCGACGGCGTCCAGCTCAGGAGCGACCTCAGCCAGCCGCCGGCCTTCATCTTTCTCGCCGGCCAAGGCGAGCAGGCGGTCGGCCTGGCGATTGTGAGCCGAGATGCGGCGATCGGGATCGAGCCCGATGACGCCTGCGCTCACACCCAGTAAGACCGCCTCGGTGAACTCGCGCCGAGTCTCCGCGTCGGCATGAGCGGCTGAGAGATCGCGCCGCTGCTGTTCGAGATCGCGGGTCATGCGGTTAAAGGCGCGCGAGAGCGTGGCTATCTCCTCCGGCTCGCGGCCGATGGCGACACGGGCTGAGAGGTCGCCCGCGGACACCATGCCGGCCGCTTGGACCAGCCGAGCCACCGGCTCAGCCACTCCGCCCGCCGCCTCCATGCCCAGCCAGACCGCGCCGACCAGCACCAAAAGCACGGTCTCGAGGTACGAGAGCCCGAAGGCGTCACGGATCAGCGAGCGGCTGACCGCGGCCTGGCGATAGGCGCCGAGCGAGGATTCGGTCAGGCGCAAGTGACTGAAGATGCCTGGGTCGACCGTACGGACAACGTAGAGGTAGGCGTCTGGATAACCCTTTAGCCGGTAGAGGGCCCGGAACAGATCGGACCGTTCAAATGGGACCAACTCGACCTCGTCACCATCGGCGACCTTGAAGGCCGCGGCGGGCGGATCCAGAAAGGGCGGACCGCCAGACTCCTCGGCGCGCGCCAGCACCCGGCCGTCGTGATCGATGATGTAGGCGGCGGCGAAGTCGTTGTCCCGCGCCAGCTCGCGGAAGAAGCCCGAGAAGGCGACCGGTGCGTCGGCAAGCGCCTGCTCGCCGTCGCCGAGCGCTTCGGCCATCGCCCCCACGTGCCGGCCGATGTAACGCTGTTGCTCGTCGAGATAGCTGCGCGCCACATTGGCCGAGTTGGCCACCACAGTCTGGACCCGGGCGTTGAACCAGTTGTCGATGCCGCGTGTGACCAGCACACCGAAGAACAGCGCGACGATCGCCGCCGGAGCCACGGCCGCCAGGGCGAACAAGCGGACATAGCGCAGGTGCAGGCGTGCGCCAGGATCGCGGTCGCGCACGAGAATGACGATTCGCAACACCAGAGCCGTCGCCGGCGGCGCCAGGGCGAGGAGGCCGAGGCCCAACAAGGCGAGCACCAGGGGGCTGGCGGGACCGAGCGGGCCGGCGAGTGATGGCGACGCGCCGAGGAAGACCGCCAGGCCGGTCGTGGCCACGGCCGCCGCGTAGCAGCTTCCCATCAGGGTGCGTGACGCCAGCACCCCCTTCAGGGGCGCCGGGTTTAGAATTCGGTCGTCCGACACGGGGCGGAGTCTAGGGCGGACTGTGCCCGAAACTCAACAGCTCAGTGGCGATCTTGCGTCAGATGGCTCAGGCCTTGCTCCGCGCAATGCCGAGGTCAGTGATCCGTTTGCGCAGAGTGTTGCGGTTCAGCCCCAGAACCTCCGCCGCCCGCACCTGGTTGCCGCGCGTCGCCGCAAGCGTGAGTTGGAACAGCGGTCGCTCAATTTCCGCCAGCACTCGGTCGTACAATCCCGGCGGCGGCAAGCCGTCAGGCTCGCCTGCGAAAAGCGACATCAGATGTCGCTCCACCAACGTCGAAAGAGTCACCGGCCCCTCGACGGGTGTCGGCGAAACGTGCGCCGAGAGTTCGCGATCGACGATCCGCGCGGTGATGGATTCGTCGGCGTAGAGCGCGCAGATTCGCCGGACGAGATTTTCCAGCTCGCGCACGTTGCCAGGCCAATCGTGGAGCTTGAGCCGCTCGAGTGCATCGGCGTCGATCGTCTTGGGCGGCAGGCCTTCGCGCGCGGCCCGCAAGAGGAAGGCGCGGGCGAGTTCGGGAATATCGTCGAGGTGTTCGCGTAGCGGCGGCATGCGGATCTGCGCGACATTGAGCCGGAAATAGAGATCTTCGCGGAACAGTCCCTGCTGCACGAGCCCACGAAGGTCGCGATTGGTGGCGGCGATTACCCTGACGTCGCAGCGCCGGCCAGTTCTGGGGTTGAGGGCCGGCTCCACCCCATCGAAGATGCGCAGCAGGCGGATTTGCGAATCCAGCGGCATATCGCTGATCTCGTCGAGCAGCAGGGTGCCGCCGTCGGCCTCGGCGAGCCGTCCCGGCGCCTCGCCAGAACCGAACAGTTCTGCGTCGATGCGATCGCGGGGCGCGGCGCCGAGGTTCAGGGCCACGAACCGGCCTTCGCGCCGTCGCCCGAGATCGTGCAGGGCTCGGGCGGCCAGGGTCTTGCCGACACCGGACTCGCCCTGGATCAGCACCGTCAGGTCCGCGCCGACCAGACGCGCCAGGGTGCGGTAGACTTCCTGCATCGGCGCCGAGCGGCCGATGAGGGGCAAGCGCTCGTCACGCACCGCCCGCGCCTGGGCCTTGGCCGCTTCGCCGCTGGCCGGCTTGGCGAGCGCCCGCCGGGCAACCGCTATGAGGTCGTCGAGGTCGAAGGGCTTGGGCACATAGTCGTAGACGCCGAACTCGGCCGCATTGACCGCGGTAAGCAGCGTGTTCTGAGCGCTCATCACGATCACCGGCAGCTTCGGACGCTGCTTGCGGATGCGCGGCATGACGTTGAAGACGTTCTCGTCGGGCATGACCACATCGGTCACCACCAGATCGCCATCGCCGTCCGTCACCCATTTGAGCAGCGTGGCCGCGTTGCCGGTGGCCCGCACGTCGTAGCCCAAGCGGGAGAACGCCTGAGACAGCACCAGGCGGATTGACGAGTCATCGTCCGCGATCAGGATCTTGGCGCTCATAGGGCTCCTTCCAGGAGGCGCTGGGGGGCGATGGGCAGCATCACCCGGAACTCCGTCCGGCCCGGACGGGAGTCGAAGTCCACCTGGCCGTCATGGGCGGCGACCAGCTTGGCGACCAGGGCCAGGCCCAGGCCCGTGCCGAAATCCTTGGTGGTGACGAAGGGTTCGAAAAGGTGGTCGCGGATGGCCGCCGGAACGCCGGGGCCATTGTCGATCACTTTGACCTCCAGGGGCGCGGCCTGGACCGGAATGCCGGTCTCGCTGCGCGCTCGCGCGCCATGACGGAAGGCGGTGGCGATGGTGATCTCGCCACGCCCGTCTCTGCGGCCGTGAGCCGCCTCGGCGGCGTTCTTGAGCAGGTTGAGGAAGATCTGGATCAGCTGATCTTCCTCGGCGAAGGCGGGCGGCAGGGAGGGGTCGTAGTTTTCGCGAATGGTGAGGCCGTCGGCCACGCCGTTGGCGGTCAGGGCGCGGACGTGATCGAGCACGCGGTGGATGTTGACCGGCGCGCGGGCCGGCGTGGCGCCCTGAGCGAATGTCTCCATCCGGTCCACCAATCGGCGGATGCGTTCGGTTTCGTCGACGATGACTTGTGCCAGCGGCGTGTCGGCGGCCGAGAGTCCGGACTTGATCAGCTGGGCGGCGCCGCGGATTCCCGCCAGGGGATTCTTGATCTCGTGGGCCAACATCCGCCCCAAACCAGCCACGGATTGCAGACCTTCGGCGGCGCGCTCGGCCGCTGGGGTGGTGTGACTGAGGGTCAGAGTCAGCAGCAAGACCTCGGGGCCAAGACTGAGCACAGCCGCGTCGGCGACGAACGGCGCCTGGCCAAGCAGCTCCACTTCCACGCCCCGCTCGCGGATCAGGCCGCTGCGCTCAGTGCAACGCGCCACCAGCATCAGGAGTGGCGAGCCGCTCGGCAAGGCCGCCCTGAGGCCGCTGCGCGCCAGGACGGCCAGACTCTGGCCGAACAGCGTCTCGGCGGCTTCATTTGCGGCGATCAGGCGAGCCTGGTCGTCGAGCAGGAGCGACGGATCGGGGCCGAGATCGAAGGCGGCGAGCTTCAGGGTCTCGACGCGACATGGCGTTTCCACGAGGCTCATGCGGCCAGCCTCTGTGGCGTCCAGAGATCGTAGATCGCCACCCGGACCTCGGCGGGCGACTCGAGGCGGCAGACCCGCGACCGCGCCGCTCGCGCTAGCTCGCCGGTCGCGAGGGCCGGCCCCGCCTCGACATAGCCAGCCAGATGCTTGCGAAACATGCGAAGGCCGAGGCCCTCGCCGTAGAAGCAAAGGCTGCGCTCGAGATGAGCCGCGACGCCCTCGGCGAACGCCAGACCTGAGGGCGGCTCGAAGACTGTGCCGGCAAGGGCGGCCGTGATCTCCGCTGCGATCCACGGCCGGCCAACGGCGGCGCGCCCGACCATCACGGCGTCCGCGCCCGACTGCGCCAGCGCCAACCGGGCCGAAACTCCGTCACCGATATCGCCGTTGACGATCACTGGAATGTTTACGGCCGCCTTGACTTCGGCCACGGCCCGCCAGTCGGCCTCACCAGCGTAGAACTGCTGGCGCGTACGGCCGTGTACGGTCACTGCCTGCGCCCCGGCAGCCTCGGCGCGGCGGGCCAAATCGGGCGCCGTCAAACCGTCCCAACCGAGCCGCATCTTGACGGTTACCGGGGCGTCCTGGGTCCGGGCGGCGGCGGCGACCAGCCGTTCGGCCTCGGCCGGGTCGCGCATCAGCGCCGATCCGCAGGCGACGCCGGTGACCGACTTGGCCGGGCAGCCGAAATTGAGGTCGATGATCTCGGCGCCAGCCCGACGCGCCAGCCGCGCGCCGGCGGCGATCTGGTCTGCATCGGCGCCGACCAGCTGCACGACCATCAGGCCGGCGCGCGCGCCCATGGCGGCGCGGCGGACGACGTCCGGTCGCCCTCCAGCGAACTCCTCGCAGGCGACCATTTCTGTGGCGACATATGGTGCGCCGAAAGCCAGCGCTGTCTCGCGGTACGGCAGGTCGGTGACGCCGGTCATCGGCGAGATCCAGACCCGGCCGGCGACCCGCGCCGACCCCACCACGATCTCTCTGCCTAGATTCTGGTCACCCATGTCGCTTGCTTTTTAGGCATGTTGCGGCGCGGCGTAAAGCGCTCGCCCCTTCCCTCTCCCCGCGCGGCGCCGCTAAAGGAGCGCATGGATTTCGCCGCCGTCATCGTCGCGGCCGGCCGCGGCGCGCGGGCTGGCGGAGCCAAGCAGTGGCGAGACCTCGGCGGCCGCCCCGTCGCCCGATGGTCGCTGGAGGCTCTGCTGGCGGCAGGCGCGCGGCACGTTGTCGTGGTCATCCCGCCCGGCGACGAAGCGGCGGCGGCCGGCGCCTTCCACGGCCTGGACCGCTGGAGTCTCATCGCCGGCGGCGTCGAGCGGTTTGACTCGGTGCGCGCCGGCCTTACCGCCCTGGAGCCGCTTTCACCGTCGGCGGTGCTGATCCACGACGCCGCCCGGCCGTTCCTGACCCCCCGCGTCGTGGCGGACCTGCTTGCGGCGCTCGAAGACGCGGATGGCGCCCTGCCGGTTCTGCCGGCCGTCGACACCCTGAAGCGCCACGGCTCGGATGGCGCCCTGGCGACCGCGGACCGAACGGGTCTGATGCGCGCCCAGACCCCCCAGGCTTTCCGCTTCCCCGAGCTATTGCATTGCCTGGCCGCCTGGCCGGCCGGCGAAACGCCGACTGACGACGTGCAAGTGCTGGAGCGGGCCGGCCGGCGCGTGGCGACCACGACCGGCGATGTCCGGCTCTTCAAGCTCACCTATGGCGAGGATTTCGAGATGGCCGAGGCTTTGGCCGGCGCCCTGCGCATCATCCGGGTCGGGCAAGGCTTCGACGTCCACGCCTTTGAGCCCGGCGACCGTGTCTGGCTGTGCGGCGTGGAGATCGCCCACGACCAAAAGCTGGTCGGCCACTCCGACGCCGACGTCGGCCTGCACGCACTCACCGACGCCTTGTTGGGAGCCATCGGAGCCGGCGATATCGGCGATCATTTCCCGCCGACCGACCCGAAGTGGAAGGGCGCGGATTCGGCCGTTTTCCTTCGCCACGCCGCTTCGCTCGTCGCCGCGCGTGGCGGGCGGATCGTCAACGCCGACGTGACGCTGATTTGCGAGGCGCCCAGGATCAAGCCGCACCGCGAGGCTATGCGCGCCCGCGTCGCCGACTTGCTCGCCGTTCCGCTCGACCGGGTGAGCGTGAAGGCCACCACCACCGAGGGTCTCGGATTCACCGGCCGCCGCGAAGGCCTCGCAGCCCAGGCCGTGGCGGGGGTGGAGTTGCCGGGATATGAACCGGCGATACGCTCTCCCTCGCTGGGTCGACCAGCTTAGGACACCGGCTTCTCTGGAGGCGTAATGTTCAGGACGATTTTGTTCGTCGTGCTCGTCGTCGCGCCCGCGGTGATGGCGCAAACTCCCGACGCGTCGAATACGAGCGCTGCAGCGCCAACCCCATCAAAACCGGCTGGCGCGCCTCATTGGGTTACACGACCGTCTGCGGAGGTCTTTGAGGCCGCGTACCCAGAAGCAGCCGAGCGCCGCGGCATTTCGGGAGCCGCGCGAATGAGGTGCAAGGTCACTGAAAAGGGATCGCTCAAGGATTGTGCCATAGAGACAGAGGCGCCCGCAGGCTGGGGTTTCGGCGCCGCGACACTAGGTATGGCAAAATATTTCAGGTTGTCTGAAACGACTTCTGGCGGAAGGTCGGTTGCGGAAGCTGTGATTCAAATTCCGATCATCTTTCAATTGCCTGGCAATCAGCCCGCTCCCCCTTTGCCGCCCCTCGACCCTGTGAAGTCGCTGCCGCCTGCGCGTTGATCATCCTCGTTCGACTCGATGTGCCGGGAGGCCAGAACCAACTTTCAATTGAAGGATGCGATGCACTGTCGGCCGCGGCATCGACTAGGCTTGATAAAGATTGATTCGGGAGAGGCGATGTTCAAGACGACCTTGGTCTTGGCGCTCGCCGTCGCGCCGGCCGCTCTGGCGCAGGACCATCCGCTCGCTGAGCCCGACTGGAAAGTGATCCCGGCGACGGGCACGCGGCTTCCGCCGCCCAAGACCGTCGCCAGCCCGGATCGACAGGCCGGCAGCGATGACGACGACGACTCCGACCAGCCTGTCGTTGGCGGCCCTCCGCCGCATGTGATCCGCAATCCCGATTGGGTCGCCAAGCCGAACGCCAACGACCTTGGATCGGCCTACCCGCGTCACGCCATGCTCAATCAGATCACGGGCCAAGCGAAGATCACTTGTGTCGTGACCGCCGCCGGGGCGCTGGAGGGCTGCCGCGTGGTCGGCGAAGCGCCGCCGGGGTTCGGGTTTGGCGAGGCGGCCGTCGCCATGAGCCCCAGGTTTAGAATGCGTCCCATGACGGTGGACGGCAAACCTGTCGGCGGGGCGAAAATCACGATCCCGATCAACTTTTTCATCCCGCAATGGGGGTCGAACCTGTTCGGGGTTGTGTGGCAGAGCGCGCCCAGCGTCGCACAGGTGGCGGCAGCCTATCCGCCACAGGCTCGCGCGGCAAAGATCGCAGGCCAGGTGGTTCTAAATTGCGCCATTCACGAGGGTTTCAGTCTGGCGAATTGTGCGGTTACTGCAGAAACGCCCCATGGCTATGGCTTTGACCGCGCGGCCAAGGCCCTCGCGGCGGACTTTGTGGCCCCATCGGTCGACAGCGGCGGTGTTTCGACCAAGGGCGACCGCACCCAGC
>Ga0302324_100023686_pt1 | contig 11865 bp, 13 predicted proteins | sample Palsa_T0_1_FD_201949 | JGI IMG/M metagenome (GOLD analysis project Ga0302324, IMG submission 201949) | Peat permafrost microbial communities from Stordalen Mire near Abisko, Sweden - Palsa_T0_1 | ecosystem: Environmental > Terrestrial > Soil > Palsa > Peat permafrost | place: Sweden: Abisko... | reverse complement strand
GCTCTTTTTGAAATTTCGAGAGAGAGACAAAGAATCGCGCGCGACGCGAGCACGTCGATACTTCGCTTGGATTCACGCTGACAAAGAACGAACTGCGCAAGTCTGGCACATACGATATGTATTCGGGAAGGTGCACGATTCGGCAACTGTGCAGATTTATGTAAACCAATGGGCAACGCGACGACGATTTTTGTCGTCCGTATCGGGTTTCATCGATCCCGCGGCTCAACTTTTCTTCTCGAGCGCCGCCGCGACGCGCTCCAGTGCATCATATCGCCGACGATTAAGCACCAAGTTTTCCTTCCGATACGAGCCGAGAAATCCGCGGCCGCGCATGGGTGTACAGAAGTATATCCAGGCCCCGATCAGCAGGAACATCGGGACCAAGTTGATGAGTATGTCGACGACGTCGTGTCCCCAGACCGTCATTTCTTGGCCTTCCAATGGAATTGAGACGAATCGGATTTTCACCGATTTGGCGTATCAGCCTTTCTTCTCGAGCGCCGCAGCGACACGCTCCAGTGCCTCGGCTTGCCGGCGGTAAAGCTCCAATACTTCCTTATAATATGAGCCCATAAACCCGCCCCGCATGCGGGTCAGAAAATAGATCCAGACCCCGATCAGCAGGAACATCGGGAACCAGTTGATCAATATGTCGACGACGTCGTGTCCCCAGATCGTCATTTTGTGCCTCCAAAGGAATAGCGACAACGACGATGACCAAGCCATCTTTTCCAGGAACCTGCAATCGTGCCCGCTCGGAAAATGCCTGGGTTTGATGGTATCGTGAGGTCGGTCGGGGGATGGAGACCCCAGCGGAGCGTGCAATGAAGAAAAAGAAAGCCAAAAAGCGGAATCCCGTTTTCGAAGGTATCAAGCAGGGACTGGAGGAAGCCCTCGCCTATGCCCGCGGCGAAGCCGATCCGTCCCAGTACAAAGTCCACATCCCCAAGGACATCGACGTGAAACGCGAGCGATGAACGGATGGTCTCGCAGATGGCTGCGCTGGCGGTATCGCATCCGCAAGCGTCCATTCCTTCACGCGAGTCTCTATATGGCGCCCAATCTCTACCATGCGGCCAGGGCAGCGCTGGGTATCGACACGATTGCCACCCACGCCGAAACAGGTCCTCGCGGCCGCGTCGCCCTTTGCCTGCGGTTCCGCGACGAGGCGCGTTATCTGGCGGAATGGCTCGATTACTATCTGGCCGCCGGAATCGATCACTTCTTCCTCTACAACAATTTCAGCCGTGACGATTACCTTACCGTTCTGGCGCCCTACATCGAGTCGCGCGCCGTGACGCTGATCGACTGGCCGCGCGCACCGGCTTCGCCGGCGGCGGAAACCGACTGCATCGCGCGCACGGCAGGCCGTTTCGACTGGGTCGGCTTTCTCGACGCCGACGAATTCGTGGTGATCGCGGACGGCCGCGCCATCCCGGATTTTCTGGCCGCGTTTCCGCGGGCCTGCGGCGTTGCGCTCCACAATTATTATTTCGGCTCCTGCGGCCACAAGCTGCGCCCGCATGATCCCGTGATCAGGGCCTATAGGCGACGCGAAGCGCGGCTTAGCCATTACTTCAAGGTTTTCGTCCGCCCCGACCGCGTCAGCCGAAACCGCAACCCGCACAATTTCTACTTCCGCGGCGGATGCTGTGCCGTGAACGAGCTCGGCCGTCCTGTCTATGGCAGCACCAGCGAGCCGCCGACCGCGCAACGGGCCTGGATCAACCACTATTTCTACAAGAGCCTGGAAGATTATCTCGAGAAGGCTGCGCGCGCTCCGACGCAAGACGCGTTCGGCATGAAACATCCCACACGGGTCGCGAGTCGGGCGAACCTCGCCATGACACGGGCCAACGACGTGGCGGACACCAGCGCGGTAGACTATCTCGACGCGCGCATGACGGCGGCGAAGAGGGCCGACGGCTGAACCCTTGCAAAAGGCAGAAGCGGTGCGTGTCCCTACTTCCCGCGCAGGATACGCTCTTGCACTCGAAGCTGGCTCGCGGGAACCTCCCCCCAACGAATACAACACGAGGAACACCCATGAACGGCGCTGAAAGCCTGGTCTCCACGCTCGTCGCCTGCGGCGTCGACGTCTGCTTCACCAATCCCGGCACGTCGGAAATGCACTTCGTGGCAGCGCTCGACAAGGTCGAGGGCATGCGCGCGATTCTGGGCCTGTTCGAAGGCGCGGTGACGGGCATGGCGGACGGCTATGGGCGCATGAAGGAGAAGCCGGCCGCAACGCTCCTGCATCTCGGCCCCGGTCTCGCGAACGGGCTCGCCAATCTTCACAATGCGCGCCGCGCCTCGACGCCCATCGTCAATATCGTCGGCGATCACGCGACCTATCATGCGCAATACGATGCGCCGCTCGCCTCCGACATCGCGGGCTTTGCGCGGCCCGTCTCGGCCTGGGTGCATACGAGCATGAGCCCCAGGACGATCGCGGCCGACGGCGCGCGCGCCGTGCAGGCCGCGCGCGCCGCTCCCGGCCAGATCGCGACGCTCATCCTGCCGGCCGACACGGCCTGGCTCGAGGCCGACCGCGCGGCAGGACCGTTGCCGGTCGCCGAACCCGCACCCGTCTCGGACAAGGCGATCGACGAAGCGGCCCGGCTTCTCAAGAACGGCAGGAAGACGGCGATCCTGATGCGCGGCAATGCGCTAAAGCCGGCGGGCATCGAAGCGGCAGGACGCATCCGCGCGAAATCTGGCGCGCTCCTGATGTGCGATACGTTTGCGCCGAAGCTTTCGCGCGGCGCGGGCCGTGTCGCCGTCGAGCGCATCCCCTATTTTGCCGAACAGATCGTCGAATTCCTCTCGAACGTCGAGCAACTGATTCTCGTGGGCGCGAAACCGCCCGTGTCGTTTTTCGCCTATCCGGGAAAACCCAGCTGGTGCGTTCCGGAGGGCTGCAGGATTCTTTACCTTTCGCATCCCCACGAAGACGGCTTGGGCGCGCTCGAAGCGCTGGCCGAGACCATCCATGCGCCGCGCGAAGCGGCCGACATGGTCGTTCTCGCGCGCCCCGAGTTGCCGAGCGGAAAACTCAATGCCTATTCCGCCGGACAAGCGATCGGCCATTACCTGCCGGAGAACGCGATCATCGCCGACGAGGCGGCGACGGCGGGAATCGGCGCCGCGGTCTATACGGCCGCCGCTGCACCACACGATCATCTGGCGTTGACGGGCGGCGCGATCGGAATGGGCGTGCCGCTGGCGACAGGGGCCGCTGTCGCCTGTCCCGACCGCAAGGTCGTCTGCCTGCAGGGCGACGGCGGGGCGATGTACACCCTCCAGGCCTTGTGGACGCAGGCGCGCGAGAAGCTCGACGTCGTCACGGTGATATTCGCAAATCGCGCCTACGCCATCCTCAACATCGAATTGATGCGGGTCGGCGCGGAAAATCCCGGGCCGAAAGCGCTCTCGCTGTTCGATCTGCGCAATCCCGAACTCAACTGGATGCAACTTGCAGCCGGCATGGGCGTGGAAGCCTCGCGCGCCGCGACAGCGGAGGAATTTTCCGCGCAATTCGCGAGCGCGATGAAAGGGCGCGGACCGCGCCTGATCGAAGCGGTCCTCTGAACGGCTGCAACCGGCCCTTCCATGCAGCGTTATCTTCCTTGACCCCGCGCTCCCGCGGCGTCGAAGGAGCATCCCCATGACGGAACCAAAACGCTTCGGCAACGAAAAAACCGCCCCGAAGAACAAGGTGCAGGGCGAAGGCGATTACGAAGCCACGCGGCATTACGATGAAAAGCTGGAAAAATTCGTCGCGGAGAAAAAATCCGAAATCCCCAGGCTGGCCAAGGACGCCGCGAAGGCAATCGACGGCCCCGAGGGCGACGCATTGCGCAAGGCCGAAAAAGCCGGCGAGGCCAAGGCACGGCATTAGAGCCGCAGCACTCGCGGGCGCGAACCGGCGCTTTTTTGCGGCCTTACGCGCTCAGCGCGGCATAGCGCTTGAGGTGATGATCGACATTGCCGTAGAGCGTGTCGAGCATGGTCAGGCGCTTGAAATAGTGGCCGACATTGAGTTCGTCGGTCATGCCCATACCACCGTGCAGCTGGACCGCCTGCTGGCCGACGAACCGCCCCGCCTTGCCGATCTGCACCTTTGCCGCCGATGCCGCCTTCTTCCGCTCGACTTCGTCTTCGCCGAGTTTCAGCGTCACCATGTAGGTGATGGACGACGATTGTTCGTAATTCATGAACATGTCGACCATGCGATGCTGCAGCACCTGGAACTTGCCGATCGGCACGCCGAACTGCTTGCGGGTCTTGGAATATTCGACGGTGGTGTCGAGCAGCACCTTCATGGCGCCGACCGCTTCCGCGGCGTGCGCGGCAATTGCCGCGTCCGTTGCCTGTTCGATCAGCTTGAGGCCTTGGTCGACGGCGCCGATCACGTTCGCGGCCGGCACTTCGACGTTCTCGAAGGTGATTTCCGAAGCACGCAGGCCGTCCACGGTCGGATAATCGCGCGTGACGATTCCCCTGGACTTCTTGTCGACCAGGAAGACGCTGACGCCCTTCTCCTCGCGCTGCCCGCCGGACGTGCGCGCGGTGACGATCAGCGTATCCGCCCAGGGCGCGCCCAAGACCACGGCCTTCTGGCCGCTCAGCACATAGGACGAGCCCTGTTTCTTCGCGCTCGTCGTGAGGTCGGCAAAATTGAAGCGGCCCTGCGGTTCGGCGAAGGCGAAGGCGATGATCGTCTCGCCGCCCGCGATCTTGGGCAGCCATTCGTCCTTCTGCGCGTCGCTGCCGCCATGCATGAGGAAATTGCCCCCCACCACGACGGTCGAAACGAAAGGCTCGACCACGAGCGCGCGGCCGAACTCTTCCATGACGATCATCACTTCGACGGGGCCGCCGCCCAACCCGCCATGGGCTTCCGGCAAGGGTGCGGCGAGGAGGCCGAGTTCCGCAAACTGCGCCCAATTCTTCGCGCTCCAGCCCGGTTCGGTGCGCGATATTTTCTTGAAGGTCTCGAAGTCGTAGTGGCTCTGCAGAAACTTCGACAGCGAATTGCGGAGCAGCGTCTGCTCCTCGGTAAACGAAAAATCCATGTGCGTCTTCCCTGAGAGACTTTGTTATCCGGCGAACCTGGCCCTTAAAGGCCCAGAACCGCCTTGGCGATGATGTTGCGTTGAATTTCGTTCGAGCCGCCGAAGATCGACGATTTCCGCATATTGAAATAATGCCCCGCCTGGCCGACGGCGTATTCCGGTCCGGGCGGATATTCGTTGTCGCCGAAGCCGCGCTCGTAGGGATAGGCGTAATAGCCGATGGCTTCGACGGTCAGTTCCGTGATGCGCTGCTGGATCTCGGTGCCCTTGATCTTCAGGATCGAACTCTCCGGTCCGGCGTGGCCGCCCCTGGCTTCGCGCGCCAGCGTGCGCAGCTCGGTGTATTCGAGTGCGGACAGATCGATCTCGAGTTCGGCGATCTTGCGCGCAAATTCGTCGGTTTCGACCAGCGGCTCGCCGTCGACCGTTTCGGCGCGTGCGACTTCGCGCAGGCGTTCGATCGCCTTCTTGGAGCGGGCAACCCCCGCGATGCCGGAGCGTTCGTGGACGAGCAGGAATTTGGCGTAAGTCCAGCCCTTGTTTTCCTCGCCGATGCGGTTCTCGACCGGCACCTTCACATCGTCGAAGAAGACTTCGTTCACTTCATGGGCGCCGTCGAGCACGATGATCGGCTTCACGGTGATGCCGGGCGTCTTCATGTCGATGAGCAGAAACGTGATGCCTTCCTGCGATTTCACGTTGGGATCGGTGCGCACGAGACAGAATATCCAGTCGGCATATTGCGCCAATGTCGTCCAGGTCTTCTGGCCGTTGACGATATAGTGGTCGCCCTCGCGGACCGCCTTGGTCTTGAGGCTCGCGAGGTCGGAGCCGGCGCCGGGCTCGGAATAGCCCTGACACCACCAATCCTCGCCCGAGAGAATGCGCGGCAGAAACCTCTTCTTCTGTTCCTCGTTGGCGTAGGTGAAGATCACGGGACCGCACATCGCGACGCCGAACGGCAGGACCTGCGGGGTTTCCGCCTTCGCACATTCCTCGTTGAAGATGTAGCGCTGCGTCACGTTCCAGCCGGTGCCGCCATATTCCTTCGGCCACAGGGGCGCCACCCAGCCCCGCTTGTAGAGAATGTGGTGCCACTTCAGGAAATCGTCTTTCGACGTCATGTCGCGCCGCGCCTTGCCCTTCACGTCGGCAGGCAGATTCTCGGCGATAAAATTCCTGACTTCCGACCGGAAGGCTTCTTCTTCGGGCGAAAAGGTCAAATCCAAGGCGTCCTCCCGACAATTTGTCAGCACCGGGCATGATAGCGGCCATGCCCCGGCCTGCAAGAGCCTCCTGCTCGAAAGCCATCTACAGGACCGACTTTGACCCTTGCCGATGGGGGAGCCGTATTCAGGGGCTCCGGTTGGTCTTGATGGCCTCGTGGTGGCGGATCACTTCCTGCACGATGAACGCCAGGAACTTCTCAGCAAAATCCGGATCGAGCTTCGCCGCCGCCGCCAGATCGCGCAGGCGCTTGATCTGCTCGGCCTCGCGGGCTGGGTCGGCGGGCGGCAGGCCGTGTGTGGCTTTGAACTCGCCCACGCGCTGCGTGCATTTGAAACGCTCGGCCAGGAGATGAACGAGCGCCGCATCGATATTGTCGATGCTGGCACGCAGGCGCTGGAGCTCGGGATCGACAATTTCGGGCTGGTTCGCCATGCGCACAAATCCTCTGCCGTTCGCAATGCGCTTGTATGAACGCGCGCCCGCCGTCATAGCTGAGCAAGAAGTTACAGAAGTTACGGCGACAAGATACCGATTCCTGTCACGCACCGAAACCGTGGACGCATTCGGTAGATGAACTTCCGCTCGGTGAATAGGCATATTGTCGACCGAACCCGCTCATAACCTCGACCCCAGCAGATTGGGGTCGAAGCGCCGTTTTTATAATGTAGCCAGTTCATCTGTAGAATTTGGAGTCCGTATCACCGCCGGGTACGTACGATCTTATGGTCCACGACACGAAGAAATATTTCTCCATCGGGTTCGGATCGGTCGTTGCGCAGGTGTATGTGATATTGCTCATCGCCGGAGCCACCCGAAACCAACCAGGGCGCGTGCCCGTCAATTTGGCCTCACCGGAATCCAGCTTCGTCGCGGGGCACTCCCAACGCATATCGTTCACCGTGGGGCCGGCGGGCGTGCCGATAAATTGAATGTCATACGTCGGATAAGCATCGTCCAGACCCATTATGAATCGGACCGTTCCGTCGCCAGGGAGCACAAATCTTCCGGGCAGGCCGTTTGGCGGGTAGACGTGCCAGTATGTGCCGGCGCGCTCCTCCTCCGTGCAGCCGTCGGATTTCCCCGTGCCGTCGGGCTGCGTGATAAAGCCGGTGTAACAGGTCAGGCCGGTATAGATCTGTCCGCCGAACTGCTGCATGAAAGCCGTCAATACGCCTTGCGCCTGCTGGGCGAGTTGCGCCGCCTTGGCCTTGACGTCGTCATCCTTCGCCTTCCGCTCCGCCAGGAATTCCAGTTTGTAGGACTGTGTGCGGACGGCCTCGGCATCCTTCGCACCCGGGGCTGCCAGCAGGTAGAATTGGTAATTGCCGATGGCGCCCTTGAAATCCTGGGTTTTTTCCTGCGCCTTTGCCAGATTGAAATAGGCGTCCGGCCACCAGGGGGCAACGTTTGCCGCACTCTGGAATTCCGCTATTGCGAGATTGAAGTCCTCGGGGCTCCTCGCGACTTCGAACGCAGCGATTCCGCGTTCCAGGTGTCGATGCGCTTCGTCCGGCACGACCGGCGCGTGCTTCGCCTTGCTCGCGAGCGCAATGATCTGGCCGCGAAGGGCGCTGTCATCGGGAGTCTTCTGCAGCTGTTCGACCAGCTGTTTCAGGTCGTTCGACGGCGGTTGCGCATTTGCGACGCCTATCAGCATCAGTACCGCAAACTGCGCGCCCAAAAATATCTTCGCGAGGTTCATTTATCGATTCTCCGGCGTTTCGTCTGTCATTCGATCGAGGGTAGGATGGCGAAGCGTTGCAACAATGACGCTGCGAGGCGATTACGGCACGCAGCCGCTGTCGGCATAATCCTTCTTGAGTGTTTCCAAATGGCTGTGCAGCGCCAGCCGAACGCTCCACATTTCGTGGCGCTCGAACGGCGACGCCGGAGAGCCGGGCCAATCGGGAAGTTCGACTTCATGGCCCAGCGCCGGGCCCACAACCAGGCCGATGCCCTGAGCGGAAAAATAGGTCTTCTGCAGCGCCGTCAGCGCTTCACCCGATGTCACGTAATTGGTCACGTATTTTTGCGCCAGTGCGTCCTCGTCGGCGCCGCCCCCCTCGAAGTGATTCGAACGAAACGCCTCAGCGTTGAATTCCGTGGTATGCACATGCGCGGCGAGCGCAGCGGCAGTGGCCATTCCGCCGCCGAGAGAATGACCGACTATCTCCAGCTCGTAACCGTTCCGGTCGGCCCAGTGATTCAGAGTGCGGCCCAGGTCTCTCGCGTTGGCAAAGTACTTCGTCCACATGCCGAACTCGTTCGGAATGTTCGCCGCGGTGTAGTCTGCGAGTTGTTCCGTCGTCCCCCGGAACACGAGCACGATCGTTCGGGTCTTGTTGTGGCGATAGACGGCTGCACGATACGACGAGCCGACCGGAGCGATGAGTCCCGCGATGTCGAGATCGCTCATGCCCGGAAACATTTGCCGGTCTTTCCGGATGTCATTGCTCAGCAACGTATAGCCGGGAGGCGCTTTCCACGGCGCCAGCCATCCGCCGGTCTGGTCGTACAGCGAATAGACATCCAGCGCCAGACTCGCGCGTACCGAAGCGGACGCCATTTGTTCGATACCCAGCCGCAAGCCTTCGCAGCGCTTCGCATCTTCATCGGGCAAACAGACCGGATGGGTGATTATGGCGGTTGCAGTTTCCTCCTTCTGGGTACCGACCTGCGTATATCCGAGCGGACATCCTTCAGCCTGTGCGGGTGCTGAAAAGAACACGCCAAGCGATGCTGTCGCTGCCAGAACCAGAGCACGCCCCCATGTGGCCCGCATGCCGTCGACCCTTAGTTCTGAGTTCCGGCGGCGCCGGTCGTGGGCGGGGGCGGAGCGGCCGATTTCCGCCGTGGCAAAAGTATAGCCGATCCTTCCAGCAAATCTTTCGCGCGCTTGTCGGCGTTGGCATTTGCGGCGTTTGCGGTGCTTTGCGCATTCGCGACCAACTGCTTTTCCGCGGCCAACTGGGTGCTCAAACTGGCTTTGACGGCCGGTACCGTCGCTTGGCTGTATTTCTGTTGAAGCGCATCGGCCGCCGCCTGATGTTTGGCGCGGTCCGCTTCCGCTTCGGTTTGCGTGGCGCGGTATTTTTTCATGTCCGCGTCGTTGTTCAGCATCGCCCGCTGCGCCGGCGTCTGGGCGATCGCTCTCATCGCTTTCGTTGAAATCTGCGCAGAGGTGGGACCCGGAATCGGAGCGCCCCCAATGTCGTAGTTCAGCGTCAAGTCCTTGCTGGCGGCCGCGCTTCGCGCCTGGTCGCCGGCCGTGCCCGCCGGTCCGGGACGCGCATGATGAACGGTTTCGAAGTGCACTTTGGCGACCTTCTCATGGAAGGTGCCGGTGGTCGTTTCGCCATTTGAAGAAGAGTCGGCGTCACCGCCTTTCAGCCCGTAACCTGCCGCCGTGTTGCCTTTCAGACCGCCGCCGCCCGTCGATCCGGTACCGCCCTTCAGTTCGGTGGAGTCGCGATCCTGAACGAACGCAGCCTGCCGGGCGGCCTCATCGGCCCGATGCTGTTCCTCCGCGGCACGTTCGCGGTCCTGCGCCTCACGCTCGGCCGCCTCCTTCTGCGCCTGTTCGGCCGCTTGCTGACGCGCGATCTCCGCTTGAATGGCCGCATTGTCGTTTGTGCTGCCGGGTCCGCGGTACGGACAATTGTCGCCATAGCCGACGCCATTCAGGTCATAGGAACAGTTCGCAAGGGCAGGACCCGAGGCGAGGACAGCGGCCGTCAACGCTATGGCCGCTGTCAGGCGCACGGCAGCGTCTCGACCGATAAGGGTGATGACGAAACGTATGCAGCGAAACACTGCGATCGCCGCCATGATGATCCTCCCCCGGACATAAGAGTATCTGTCAGCGTCAATTTCGAATCAAGCTCGGGTCGATCGGGTATACGGACGATCGCGGCGCATTGCATTTGGCGACTTATCGCGGCCATGCCGACGGAATGGTACGGGATAAAACGAGCCGTCCCCGTGATACCTCGACTTCGAGCCGAACATTAAGATAGTGCGCATCGATTCCGCTGCATCGCGCATGTTCATTCGGCTTGACCGGAATTGATCAAGCGCTCTATCGTTCTTGTCATGATGACCCGGGGCGCGTTCGCGCAGCCGGGTTTTTTGTTTCCTGTTTTCGGGTTAGAGGACGCAACGCTCGCATGAGCCTGTTTCGCTGCTCTTTCGCTGCTTCCGCCACGGCATCGTCGCGCGAAACACGTCCATAGCTTTGAACCGGAAGGAGGATCGCTCTTTGTGGAGCGCGCGGGCATGCGCGATTGTCCCTGCAGATTCGCTGGCAGCGGCGAATTCGCGGCGTGCGGCTCCGGCGCGGGCTAACCGCTCAGTTCCTGTCCGCGCTTGCGTGCGGCTTCGACTGCGCACTCGACCAGGCCGATGAGCGCATCGTTATACATCAGGATGGCGAGAGCCGCCTCGGTCGTACCGCCCGGGCTCGTCACGTCTCGGCGCAGCTCGGCTGCATCACGCGCGTCGAATTCCAGCAGCGCACCCGCGCCCGTCAGCGTTGCGCGGGCGAACTTCCTGGCGAGTGCGCGCGGCAGGCCTTCCCTTTCGGCGGCGCGCGCGAGCGCCTCGACGAACAGAAACAGGTAGCCCGGCCCCGAACCGGAGACGGCCGTTACCACATCGATCAAGGCTTCGCGGCGAACCCATGCGGTCTCGCCCAGGGGGGTGAGTAGCGACTCCGCCAGGGCGCGGTCCGCGTGCGAGAGCTTGGGAGGCGCATAGAGCGCGGAGATTCCCTTGCCGATTGCGCCGGGAAGATTCGGCATGGCGCGGATGAGCTTCGCGCGAGCGCCGCAGGCGCGCTGAAAACTGGCGATGCTGGTGCCGGCGGCGATCGAAACGATCAGCGCGCCCGCCTCGGCCAGGGGCCGCAGGCGCTGAGCCTCGGTTCGCAAAATCTGCGGCTTGATGGCGACGACGCAAACACCCACAAGCGCCGGTTTGATTTCCTCGATCCGGGCGTAAATCGTTATGCGCTTCGATCCGGCAAGGCGCCGCAGCTCGGCCGAAGGATTGGGCTCGACGACCCAGACAGGACCGAGCCTTCCGGCGAGCCAGCCTTTGAGAAGTGCGCCCCCCATGCGCCCGGCGCCAACAAGCAGAATCGCGGAGCGATTCCGTTTCGTCTTACGCCTGGCCGGCACACTCGAGCACGGCAGCCGCGACCGCTTCCTCGGCGGTCTTGCCGCCCCACAGAACGAATTGGAATGCCGGATAGTAATACTCGCAGGCCTCGACCGCCAGGTTCAGAAGCGCCTCGCACTGGGCAGAGCTCGCGCGCGCATCGGGAAATATCATCGCGTGACGGAAGACGAGCGAGCCGTCTTCGGGCCACAGATCGAAATGGCCGATCCACAATTTTGCGTTGATGTACATGAGAAGTGCGGCGATGTCGGCGCGCCGCGAATCGTCGACGCGCATGTCGAAGGCGGACGACAGATGCAGCGACTGGAGGTCTTCGCGCCATGTGAAACAAAAATGATGGTCGCACCAGCGGCCGGCGACCGACAGGTTGAGTTCG